>Ga0182040_10000021_pt1 | contig 66124 bp, 68 predicted proteins | sample flu12Cox44000176_FD_125973 | JGI IMG/M metagenome (GOLD analysis project Ga0182040, IMG submission 125973) | Lab enrichment of tropical soil microbial communities from Luquillo Experimental Forest, Puerto Rico - flux8day.12C.oxic.44.000.176 | ecosystem: Environmental > Terrestrial > Soil >... | reverse complement strand
TGCTGGTCCGAGCGCCCATGGAATTGAATCTACGATTATCGCTGTTCGCGCCGGCAAGATTGAGGTCTTACGGCGGGGGCCAGTAACCTCCGAGCAGTTGGGGGAATTTGGAAGGGTCGAGATTACGACAAAGCGTGAAAAGATTGCGGCGCCGGGACAGCTACGGTCGCATTACGCGCCAAAGACGCCGTTGCGCGTCGTTGATGACTTAGAATTGTTCAAATCGAACCAACGCTGTGCGTTGCTTGCGTGGAATCCCGTGCAAAACGATGAACGCTTCATCGCGATTCGAAATTTGAGCCAGCGCCAGGACGTTCGCGAAGCCGCTGCTAACCTGTTTCGCTACTTGCGCGAGCTCGACGAGCTCGATATCGATCTTATCGTTGCAGAACGAGTTCTTGCGCAGGGACTCGGCGCTGCGATTTTGGATCGCTTACAGCGCGCGTCTCACTCTTAGGCTCGTAGGCGAGCGCTGCCTGAATGAATCCTCTGAATAACGGATGCGGTCTGTTCGGCTTGCTTTGAAATTCGGGGTGATACTGACACCCTATAAAGTAGGGATGATCGCGAAGCTCGATTAATTCGGCGAGCGTCCCATCCGGCGACGTTCCCGCAATGACGAATCCTTTTTCCGCCATCCGCTCACGATATTTCATGTTGAACTCGTATCGATGGCGATGCCGCTCCATCGCATCGTTCGCGCCATAGATTTTTTCGGCGAGTGTCCCTTTCGCAATCTTGGTCGGCCACGTTCCGAGCCGCATGGTCGCGCCTTTGTTGTGAATTTTCTCCCGCTGTTCTTCGAGCAGCGAAATCACGGGGTCTAGCGTGTCCGGATCGAATTCCGTGCTGTTCGCCTTTTCGATACGACAAACGTCTCGCGCAAACTCGATCGTCGCCACCTGCATGCCGAGACAAAGGCCAAGATAAGGAATGCCGTGCTCGCGTGCGTAACGTGCCGCTTTGATCTTGCCTTCGACTCCCCGCTCGCCGAATCCGCCGGGAATCAAAACGCCGGCGACTTCCTTGAGCTGCGCACGAACACGATCTTGCAGAGATTCGGCATCGACCAATTTTAAATCGATCCCGCAATCCTGGCTCGCCGCCGCGTGGGTAAGCGATTCGTAAATGCTCTTGTACGCGTCCTGGAGGTGAATGTATTTCCCGACGACCGCGATTGTGACCCGCCTTCGCGGACTGACGACGCAGTCCACGAATTTTTTCCAACTCCTAAGATTCGGTTCTGGAGTTTTCAGTTGCAATAAGCCGCAAACGAGTTTGTCCAAGCCCTCAGCGTGCAACATCAGTGGCACTTCGTAGATCGTGCGCTCGACATCGCGTGCTTCGATCACGGCTTTTTCAGAGACGCTGCAGAACATGGACAACTTCTGCCGCAACTCGCGATCGATCGGTTTTTCGCTTCGGCAAATCAAGACCTGCGGCTGCAAACCGATCTCACGAAGCTTCGCCACACTCTGTTGCGTCGGCTTCGTTTTTAATTCGGCCGCCGCTTTGATGTAGGGGACAAGCGTGACGTGCATGTTCACCACATTTTGAGCGCCGACTTCGAGAATGAATTGCCGGATCGCTTCCAAAAACGGCAGACCTTCGATGTCGCCAGTCGTTCCACCGATCTCAGTAATCACGACGTCGTATTTCGATTCGTCCGAGATTTCGCGGATACGATTTTTAATTTCGTCGGTCACATGAGGAATCACCTGGACGGTTTTGCCCAGGTAATCGCCGTGTCGCTCTTTCAGGATGACCGATTCATAGACCTGACCGCTGGTCAGATTGTTGTGGCGCGAAAGGACGCAATTTGTGAAACGCTCGTAATGTCCGAGATCGAGATCGGTCTCGGCGCCGTCGTTCAACACATAAACTTCACCGTGTTGGAACGGATTCATAGTTCCCGGATCGACATTGAGATAGGGATCGAACTTCTGCAGGACAACGCGAAGTCCGCGCGCTTCGAGCAGGGTTCCGAGAGATGCGGCGGCGAGTCCTTTGCCTAGCGAACTAACGACGCCACCAGTGACGAAGATGTATTTCATCGCGACGCCCTTCGTTTTGCGCGAGTCAGATTTTGCTCGACCGCCTTTGCGTCAGCCGGCGTGTCTACACCGGGCGATCCATGTTTGGTGAGGAGCACATGAACCTTTACACCATTTTCGAGTGCGCGCAATTGCTCGAGCGATTCGGCGCGCTCCAACGGCGTCGGCTTCAACCTCACGAAATCGAGCAGCGCTTTGCGGCGAAAACCATAAATGCCCTGATGGCGCAGATATTTGATCGGCACTGAATGATTGCGAGGGAAGGGGATGGGGTAGCGAGAGAAATAGAGCGCGTTGCCGTCGCGATCGACAATCACCTTAACCTGGTGCGGTAATGCGGCTTCGGCCGCGTTCTCGAACGGGTGGGCTGCCGTGACGATGTCGATCTTGCGATTGGAGCGCAGCGTCTCGACGAAGCGATCGAGCAGGCTAGGCTCGGTCAGTGGTTCGTCGCCCTGGATATTAATAATGAACTCAAATTGGGGCGCCTTCCGAGCCACCTCAGCGACCCGGTCCGTCCCGCTCTGATGTTTGGGCGACGTCAGTGAGACGTCTGCGCCCCAGTCGAACGCAGCTCTGGCGATGCGCATATCATCCGTAGCAATGATGACCGCGTCCAATTTTTTGGCTCGCCGGCAGCGTTCCCACACGTGGCGGAGAATGGGCTTGCCTCCAATGAGATGCAACGGTTTTCCTGGAAAACGCGTAGATCTCCACCTGGCGGGAATGATTCCGACGGCCTTACTCATCCGCTCCTCTGGCTTCTCTCAGTATGATTTCGGCGGCCGCAGGCAGATCCTCGACCACCCAATCGGCGCAACTGTCGTTGGTTATCTTGTCGAATCCGGTCCGGACCCGAATCGCGCGTGCGCCCACCTTATGGGCGCACTGGGCGTCGATTTCCTTGTCGCCAATCAAAAACGACCGCGAAAGATCGATCTGGTGATCGTGCGCAGCCTGGAGAACCATTCCCGGTGCGGGCTTTCGGCATTTTGAGGGTTTGCCCGGCACGTCGGGACAAAAATAGGTCGCGTCGATCAAATCCTTCCCGACCTGCCGCATGACTTCCGCTTCGACAGCGCGATATTCCTTTTCGGTAAAGAATCTGCGCCCGATCCCGCTCTGATTTGTGATTACGATGATTTTGAATCCGGCGTTTTTGAGCCGACGCAACGCCATCGCCGCTCCGTCGAAAACGTGGACCTGACTCGGATCCGAGCAATAATCCACGTCGTGCATGATCGTGCCGTCGCGATCGACGAAGACAGCGCGCGACTTCGAATTAGTCGAAGTCATGTTCGAACTTGGAGATCAGTTCGTCGCGAGTAACTGTTGCCGTCCCGAGTTTACCAACGACCACTGCACTCGCGTGGTTCGCGATTTGGGCGGCTTCGATCGGCGTTGCAGTGGAAACGAGCGCAAGCGTAAACATCGCGATTGCTGTGTCGCCGGCACCCGACACGTCGAAGACGTCCCGCGCCCTTGTTGGGATATAATGCGGATGTTTGCCTTTTTCAAAAAACATCACGCCGTGTTCGCCAAGCGTGACGAGCAGATATTGCACGCTCCATTTTTGGAGCAGTTCTTTTCCGGCACGGACAAGTTCTACATCTTTATTTGGCGCGAGGTCGAGATCGCGATCTGGAATTCCGGCAGCCAGGAATGCTTCAGCGCGATTCGGTTTGACTGCGGTCATTCCGCTCCACTCGATCAAATTGTGCGGATTTGGATCAGCAGTAACGATCTTCTTCGCGGCGCTCGCCTCTCTCGCGACCCGCGAGACGAGCTCACGCGTCAAAAATCCTTTGCCGTAATCTTCAAAGATGATCGCGTCGATGTTGGGCAACTTCTCTTTGACCGCAGCCACAACTTTCCCGATCTGCGCCGCCGACGGTTTGATGATTTTTTCACGGTCGACTCTCACCACTTGTTGATGGCGGGCGATGATTCGTGTTTTAACAATCGTTGGAAATTTTTCGTCTTCGATCGAATCGGAGACGTCGATCTTCTCTTTGGCCAAAAGTTCCCGCAGTTGCTGCCCACCACGGTCTTTGCCCATCAACCCAATGACCGAAACCATATCAAGAAACTCGCGAAGATTGCGCGCAACATTGGCGGCGCCGCCGGGGAAAAAACTTTCGCCCGTCACCTGCACGACCGGCACGGGCGCTTCGGGCGAAATGCGGCCAACTCTGCCCCAGACGAATTCGTCCAGCATCAGATCGCCGATGACGAGAATGCGCTTGGACGCCGCGCGCTCCAAGATTTGCCGAAGCCTTCTTAAGTCCATAGCGCGGACCAGGTGCGATGGTTAGCGGGGAGAATAGTCTGGCGTGACAGAGTCAAAATTGTTAGGCGCAGGGATTTGTATGGGTGGGCAGTTCTGCTTACAATGACGTCATTAATCCTGAATACGAAGCCAAAATCAACAGTCGAAGCTGCCGATGATAGCCTTTTCCAGACCCTTAAAACTTAGCGCAATCGCCCTGATCGGGGTGACTTTTGGTGCCCACGGTGCGCAGGCGCCCCAGCGAATTGACGTCAAACAGATGTCGAAAAAAGTCGAAAACGTGGTCGTGCCGTTGCCAAACGAGATCTTTGGCGCGCTCAACAAGCTTGGTTCGGTGAACTGGCGCGAATATGTGCGCGCCGGGAAAACGAGCAATTTTACGGAACGGCCGCGGATCGCGCTCCTCCTCGGGACCGTCATCGCCGATGGCTTCATCGCAGTGCAGGCCGAAGACGCGCCGGCCGTGAAAGAGATTGGTCAGCGGGTATTGAATTTGTCGAAGGGGATCGGCGTCGGCAATTCCATCACGCCGCACGCTAAGGCGATCACCGAGGCGGCGGACAAGCGCAAATGGGAAGATGTGCGGCAGGAGCTCGACCGTACTCAGAGTAGCGTCCAGCAGGCGATGAACGAAGTGCACGACGAAAAATTGTCGCAGCTTGTTAGTCTCGGAGGCTGGTTGCGCGGCACGCAAGTGTTAACGGCGGTGGTAACGAAACATTTCTCAGCGGACGGCGCCGAGCTGCTGCATCAACCCGATTTACTCGTCCACTTTCAAACGCAGCTGCAAGGGATGCCGGAATTTAATCTGCCGATCATCCGCGACATCCAAAGCGCGCTCAGCGAAGTGAAACCGCTGGTAGATGTCGGAACGGCGCGCATTTCGGCGGAGTCCGTGCGGAAGATCAACGACATCACTACCCGACTGGATAGTGGAATTGTGACAAGAGACTGAAGCCCCCATTATGAGCCTCTTCACTAAAATCAGTCTGCGAATTGGTCTCTGTGTTCTCGTGGGTTTTGCCCTTCCGCTTGGCACAGCCGGAACTGTCGATGACGCGCAATCGTTCGCGCTTCAAGCCTCCGAACCATACGTCAAAGAAGGATTCCAAGTGCGCGAAGATTACTGGGGCGGCGATCTCGGCTCCGGTGAAAAGAAAGCCGTGCGGCAACAGTTGTTTAAAGGAAACGAATACTGGTTCTGGCTGGGTACCGAAGTCGAACGCGCGAAGATTTCCGTCCACATTTATGATTCGGAAGGAAAACTGGCCGAACAACCAGACAGTTGGGAAAAAGGCCATTTTGCGGCTGCGCACGTGATTCCAAAAGCGACGGGAAGTTATTTCATCATCGTGGCGGTCGAGGAATCGCCGGAAGAACGGACACATTGGGCGCTGGTTTACGGGTTCCGCTAATCGATGTGCCAGCCCGCCTTGGACTCGATCTTAGGAGTGGTTGATCTTTAATGACCGAAACGCGAACGCTGCATTTCGATAACGCGCGCCAATTGCAATCGCTTTACGCGAACGATTTCAAGCTGCTCAAAGGCATGGAGGATTCACTGGGCGTGAAAGTCACTACGCGCGAGGGGTGGGTGAAACTCGAAGGCGAGCCGGAGAAGCTCGACAAGGCGCAGCGCGTCTTCGATCAGCTCGAGGAGGCGCAGAAGAAAGGCGTGCCGATCCAGAAACACGAATTTCAATACGCACTCAATTCGGTGAGCGAATCCCGCGGCGATAACTTGACCGACGCGGTCTCGATGAAGATCACGACTTCCCCGCGCAAACCGCCAATCGTGGTGCGGTCTACCGGACAACGAAGTTACGTCGAAGCGATCGACAACCGCGACATCGTTTTCGGGATCGGACCGGCCGGTACCGGCAAAACCTATCTGGCGGTGGCAATGGCTGTTGCAGCGCTTAAAAAAGATCAGGTCAGCCGGATCATTTTGACGCGACCGGCGGTTGAAGCCGGCGAAGCGCTTGGATTTTTGCCAGGCGAGCTCGAACAAAAAATCATGCCGTATCTGCGTCCGCTTTATGACGCGCTCCGCGACATGTTGGAGCCGGAAGAGATCGAGCGCGCGATTGCGCGACAGACGATCGAAGTCGCACCGCTCGCCTACATGCGCGGCCGCACTTTGAACAACGCATTCGTAATTCTCGATGAAGCGCAGAACACGACGACCGAGCAAATGTTCATGTTGCTTACGCGCATCGGTCCGCATTCCAAATGCGTGATCACTGGCGACGTAACGCAGATCGACTTGCCGACGAACAGGCGTTCAGGCGTTGTCGAGGCACTCCAGGCGCTGAAAAACATTCCCGGAATCGCAATTGTTTATTTCAGTGAGCGCGACGTGGTACGTCATGAGCTTGTTCGTTCGATTATCACGGCTTATCAGCAACACCGCTCGCCCGCGCCATCGATGCGCAAATAATCATGCTCGATTTTTTAAAGCGCAGACGGCTTCTCCGACGCGGCCTCGCTTCGAAAAAACAGCGCCGGCGCCGCACGCGCAGCGAATTGCTTGGCGTGCTCGAATCGGCGCGCTACGTCAAAGTTCTGATTCTGGCTGCGTTCATCGCAGGATTGGCGTTCCTGATTTTCAGCGGCCAACAATCCCAGCCTACCAAAAATTTCGTGATCGCGCTCTTGTTCTTCGCGACTGCGGTCGTGCAGCTCTGGATCAACCAACCCCGAACATTTTCCGTGAACTCGCGCGTTTTTCTTGTTTTCGGGACGATCTTCATTCAGCTCGCGGCGATTAAAGGCATCCTGGTCTTGTCTAGCGAGCACGCGTTTAAGTTTCTCACACCGGAGATGGGTTGGCTGCTCGCACCATATGCGTTCGCACCGCTCGTGCTCAGTGTTTTGCTTGGTCGCAATCACGGACTTTATGCGGCGGTCTTCGTCAGTCTCTGGAGCAGCGTTTTGTTCGGTAGAATCGATGCGCCGCTCCTCGTCATCAGTTTGATCAGCGGATTCACGGCCGTTTATCTGACGCTTCAGGTTCGCAATCGCGGCAGATTGATTCGCGCCGGTCTCGGTGTCGGCGTCGCGACCTGGTTGTCTTCGCTCACCTTCGGGATGATCGGGCCGATTAGTCTGTTCCCGCCAATGGACAACGATTGGGGAATGATCGGCCTACAAAGCGCGCTCGCGCTCGGCAGCGGAATCGTGACCGCGATGATCGTTGGCGGCGCGTTGCCGATGCTCGAACAAGTATTTCAGATCACGACCGATGTTTCGTGGCTGGAGCTTTCGGATCTGAACCACCCATTGCTGCGGCGGATGACGATTGAAGCGCCGGGCACATATCACCACAGCCTCGTCGTCGCGAATCTGGCCGAAGCGGCGGGGGAAGCGATTGGCGCCAATGCGACGCTTTGCCGCGTCTGTTCGTATTTTCACGATGTCGGCAAATTGGTGAAGCCACAATACTTCACCGAGAACATGAGTTTCGAGCGCAACCCACACGACGATCTCGCACCGAGCATGAGCGCTCTCATTATCATCTCGCACGTGAAGGAAGGCGTTGACCTCGCGCTCAAACACAAACTTAACCAGTGCATCATCGACATCATCCAAGAGCATCACGGCACTTCGCTCGTCTATTATTTCTATCAACGCGCGCTTCAGCAGCAGGAAGACGCGCGTGCTGGCGGCAAAATCATGAACATCCGCGAGGAAGACATTCCCGACGTAGAGGAGGAAAGTTTCCGTTATCAAGGGCCGAAGCCGCAGACCAAAGAGAGTGCGATCGTCAGCCTCGCTGATATCGTCGAAAGCGCGTCGCGAAGTTTGGGAAAACCGACGCCGCAAAAAATCGAGCAGCTGGTCAACGAATTGATTGAGGAACGTGTCGCCGACGGCCAGCTTGACGAATGCGATCTCACTCTCGGCGAACTGCGCGTTATCGCCGAGCGATTCCGCTTCACGCTCATGACGATGCTCCACACGCGCATCGCATATCCGAAAGGTGAGTCGAAGTTTACGCCGACCGAAGACGAAAGATTGAAAATGCGTCCGGACGTCATGGCCTCGCTTCGCAAGCCGGAGTCTGCGCCGCCCGTCTCGGCTGCCTAGGGTGGATCACGCTCTCGAGCGTGATTTCTGTCATCTTGATCGGAGTGGAGAGATGCCTTGTATCTCCGGCCGTTGCCAAGGTCAGAAATGTCGACAGATTCGGGGACTTCCCTGGGAATGACAAAATAGAGGACGACTTCGGTCGACATGACAAAAAGGATGAAAAAACTCCGCAATTAGAACACTGTTATGCTTCTCGGCTAGGGCCTGAATTCGCTCATTGAGGGTCCAACGAAGGATCAAACTTTTCCTTACGCAGAGTTTTCAGAAATTCCGAGGCCGACAGTTCACGGTCACCTCGGCCGATTCGTTCTTGGCAAAATCGAAAAGGTAAAAATCATTTTCGGACAGGGCCGCGTTCATCTTTATGAAGGCCACTCAGCACGCGACGTAACGTCGATCGTTTGCGTTCTCGCCGGAATCAAACAACTGATCGTCGCCAATGCCGCTGGCGCCATGAAACCCGAGATTCAGACCGGGTGAATGGATGATGCTCACCGATCACATCAATCTCGGCGGACGTGCGCGCGGTTCGCGGAATTTGGTGATGGCTGTGCTTGGTTGAGTGACGAAAGGGCCGCCTTCGAGCGGCGCGGATTTGGTGAACGCCACGTCCAGCATTTCGCTGGGGAGTCCCTCCAACGGAAATTCTTTCCGCAACGGAAAGAACGGATAGCCATCCCACATCAGTATCCGACGCAGGTCGGGATGACCCTTAAACTTGATTCCCATCATGTCGTAAATCTCGCGCTCGTGCCAATTCGCCGTTGGCCAGATATCGGAAAGGGTGTCGACCTGTTCGGCTTCGCCAACTTTCAATTTCAAACGCAGATGAACCGCGATCGTCATTGAATAAAGTTCATAAACGATTTCGAACCGCGGTTTTTCGCCGAAATGGTCGATGCTGGTGATGTCGATTAGATAATCGAACGAGAGATCGTCGCGGCAAAGCTTCGCAATTTCGCGAAGATCGTTCGCCGAGATTGTGTAGGTGGTCTCGCCGCGAAACTCGGCTTTGTTCTGAAGCTTTGGCCCGGACAGTTTGCGTAGTGAATCGAGCAGTTCCTGGCTAGTCATGCGGTTATTTCGCCGAGTTTGCTAATCAGCTCCGGTTTTTGCGCGGCGAATGATTTCTCGCGCGAAATTTTTTCCTGCAGTTTCATCAGACCGGCGAGCAGTGCTTCCGGACGCGGCGGGCAGCCGGAAATGTAAACATCGACCGGAAGCAGTTGATCGATTCCCTGAAGTACGGCGTAGGACCGATACATTCCGCCAGTTGATGCGCACGCGCCCATCGCGATGACCCATTTCGGCTCGGGCATTTGTTCGTAGATCCGTTTTACGGCCAGCGCCATTTTGTAAGTCACAGTCCCGGCCACGATCATCACGTCGCACTGTCGCGGCGAGAAACGCATCACTTCCGCTCCGAACCGCGCGATGTCGAACCGCGACGCGGCGGTGGCCATTAGTTCAATCGCGCAACAGGCGAGCCCCATCGGCATCGGCCAGAGCGAGTTTTTGCGGATCCAATTGAAGGCAGCATCAAGCCGGGTAAAGATGACGTTGCCCTCAATTTTCGAGTCGTAAGCAGTGGCGCGTTGTTCCGCCATGCGGAAACACTAAAGTTGCGTCAACCCGAGGCAAGCAGAAGATACATCCCTCCAGGCAAGATCGACATGCAACGAAGTCAGCGCACTCATCTCGACGAGCTCGAGAACCAGAGTATTTTTATTTTTCGCGAGGCGTACCACGCGTTTAAGAACATCGCCATGCCATGGTCGATGGGAAAAGATTCGAACGTGCTGATCTGGCTGGCGCGGAAAACATTCTTCGGGCGCGTGCCGTTTCCGGTTTTGCATATCGACACGACTTACGAATTCCCCGAGATGCTCGAGTTCCGCGAATGGGCGAAGAAACATCACAACTTGAATCTGGTTGTGAAGATCAATACCGAGGCGCGCGCCCGCGGAATCGGTTACGAAACGCATGACCCAGTGACGGTGACTCACGAATTGAAAACCGTCGCGCTCCAGCAAGTGCTCGCCGAATACAAATTCGACGCGCTGATCACTGGTATCAGGCGAGATGAAGATCCGACCCGGGCGAAGGAAAGATATTTCTCGCCGCGGAACGCACAGTTCGAATGGGACTACAAAGATCAGCCACCGGAATTTTGGGGACAATTCGCGACCAGCGCGGCCAAAGGCGAGCACGTACGCGTACAACCGTTGCTCGACTGGACCGAAGTGGACGTCTGGCGCTACATCCAGCGCGAAAACATTCCGATCCCGCAAATGTATTTCGCGCGTAACGGGAGACGATTTCGTTCGTTAGGCTGCAGCCCCATCACACATTCTATCGACAGCAACGCATCGACCATCGACGAGATCATCGCTGAACTCGAAGCGACGAAAGTTGGCGAACGAGCTGGCCGTGCGCAGGATCATTACGAACGCAACGCCATGCAGAAATTGCGCGCCAAAGGATTCTTATGACAAAAGAATCGCTGCCGCTTCGCGTCGTATTCGTTGGCCACGTGGATCACGGAAAGTCCACGCTGGTCGGTCGGATTCTGCACGACACCGATTCGTTGCCGGAAGGTAAGATCGAGATGGTAAAAAAGGCGTGCGCGGAGGAGGGAATGGAATTCGAGTTCGCATTCGTGCTCGACGCGCTTTTGGAAGAGCAAAAACAGAACGTCACGATCGACACGACCGAGATCCGATTCAAAACAAAACGGCGTAAATACATCATTATCGACGCGCCGGGTCACAAAGAATTCCTCAAGAACATGATCACCGGGGCAGCCCGGGCGGACGCGGCGGTGCTCGTGATCGCGGCGAACGAAGGTGTGCGCGAACAAAGCCGTCGCCACGCCTATTTACTCGGCTTGCTTGGGATCAAACAGCTCATAGTAGTCGTGAACAAAATGGATCTCGTGGACTTCTCGCAGAGGAAACTCGAGCAGATCGAAAGCGAATATTTAAAATTCCTGAAGGAACTCGGACTGAAAGCGCGCGTGTTTGTTCCAGCTTCGGCGAAAGACGGCGAGAACATTGCGAGACCGAGCGCGAAAATGAAATGGCACAACGGTCCGACGGTTCTTGCAGCGCTCGATTTACTGGAACCGCAAAGCGATGATGTCGATCTTCCACTGCGATTTTGCGTGCAGGACGTTTATCGATTTGATGAGCGCCGCATCATTGCCGGACGAATCGAGACGGGAAAGCTGAAGGTGGGGGACGAAATCGTTTTTTCTCCCGCGAACAAAACTTCGAAAGTTCAATCGATCGAACAATGGGGCGGGGACTACGACGACGTAAAGATTGCCGGCGATTCAATCGGCATCACGTTAACTGAACAAATCTTCGTCGAGCGCGGTTACGTCGCATCCCATCAAACCGAAACGCCGATTGAGACGAATCGGATTCACGCGGACGTGTTTTGGATTGTGCGCGAGCCGATGCGAGTCGGTCATCTTTACGATCTGCGGTTGGCGACTCAGGAAGTGAAGTGCGAGGTCGTTTCCATCGATCAGGTGATGGATTCGGCAACGCTTGAATCGACAAGCGACGGGTGCGAGCGGCTCGAGCGCAATGAAGTTGGGCGGCTAACCATCCAAACGCGCAGCCCGCTCGTGATTGACAATCACGAGCGGATTCCGACGCTTGGACGTTTTGTAATTGTCGATGGCGGGCGGATTTGCGGTGGTGGAACAATCTTCGGCGGCGTTTACACAGATCGGACCGTCGCCAAGAGCAAAAATATTTTCTGGGTCGAAGGAAAGATCACCGCCCATGATCGTGCGGCGCGGACAGGTCATCGCGGCGCGGTCGTGTGGTTCACCGGATTATCGGGCGCTGGAAAATCGACCATTGCGCAGGCGCTCGAGCGCGAACTGTTCGCACGCGGAATGCATACTTACGTGCTGGATGGCGACAACATTCGGCACGGTTTGAATTCGAATCTCGGATTTTCCCCGGAAGATCGCGTGGAAAATATTCGACGCGTGAGTGAAGTCGCGAAATTAATGGCGGATTCCGGTGTCGTGGCGATTACAGCGTTCATTTCCCCGTATCGAATGGATCGACGCCGTGCACGCGAGATCGCGCTCGAAGGCAACGCGGAGTTCGTCGAGGTCTTTGTTGATGCGCCGCTGCAAGTTTGCGAAGCGCGCGACCCGAAGAATCTGTACAAAAGAGCGCGGGCGGGCGAGATCCGCGAATTTACCGGGATCGATGCGCCGTACGAACCGCCGGAGGACGCGGAAATTGTAGTCCACACTGATCAGCAAACGGTAAACGAATCAGTTGCGGCAATCCTGGAAGGCCTCTTGCCACGATTAAAACCGGAAGAACACGGTGAATGATTTGAAATATGCCGGCGTTACGGTACGCGGACCGGAAGCGGGTGACATGGAAGCGTTAGCTGATTTATGACGCAGCTCGGTTACCCGACTTGCGTTCGGAGATGCAGGAGCGCATGGAAACAATTCTGGCCAACAAAATTACGCGACGTTTAATGCAGTCAGCGGGATGACGTTCACTCGTTACACCTACGAACATGACAGCCCTTTGGCGATGTATTCTGCCACCGCACTGCCTCTTTGCCGCCCGACGCCTAACGACGCTCAAAGCAAAATCAGTACCAAATTTTTACGAGGTACAAACCCTCAGCTGGCGCGACAAAACGGGAGCCACCAGCCCGGCCTGATTTTAATCGGGCGGTGATTTCACATGCGTCCCATTTGTGCAGCGCAACGCGCGTCATAGCGCCAACCATCAGTCGCACCATTTTGTAAAGGAAACCCCCTCCGGCGACTTCGATTGTGATGCAGGGCCCGCTCTTTCGGACTCGAACTGATCGAATCGTGCGATGCGTACTCTCTTCCTTTTTACCACGATTAGCTGCGAACGCCGCGAAATCATGCTTTCCAATGAACTCTTGACTGGCACACTTTAGAAGATCGATATCGAGCGGCGTAGGAATGTGCCAGGCGCGACCAACTTCCAGGGGCGGCAAAATCGGCGCTGCCCAGATTCTATATCGATAAAGTTTTCTCTTCGCGGAAAACCGCGCATGAAAACTTTGAGAGACGTAACGGCAACTCGAAACGCGAATCGTATTTGGTAAGCCAGCGTTGAGCGCCCTTGTCCAGCGATCCGAGGAGATTTTTCGGTCGGGAAGATCGACATGCGCGCACTGTGCGAGTGCGTGAACACCGGCATCGGTCCGTCCCGCGCTATGAACTCGAACCTGCGCGCCGCAAATTTTATGAAATGCGCGCTCCAATTCATCTTGAACCGTCTTGCGGTGACGCTGGCTCTGCCAGCCCGCGAACGCGGCACCCGCGTACGCGACCGTGAACTTAAGGCGCTGCGACATTGCGTTCGCGCTCGAGGTAGCCCTGCAAAATCATTTGGGCCGCGACTTGATCGACAATCTTTCGCGTTTGTCGCGTTTTCTTGCCGGCAGCGCTAAGCGCGCGATTCGCGGCAACTGTTGTAAGTCGTTCGTCCCAGGTCTCGACGGCACACGGTAGTTGCGCGCGCAGTTTGTTCGCGAATTCGAAGGCTTCATTCGCAGCTTCGCCGATTTCACCGCTCATTTTACGCGGAATGCCCACGACTACTGTCTTGATCTTTCGATCGCGAACAATTTCGGCGATTCGCTTCACTGAATCTTTGTTCGCCGCAATTGTTTCGAGCGGATGCGCGAGGAAGCACAGCTCATCAGAAATCGCCAATCCGATTCGGGCGCGACCGAAATCGATCCCCAGAATTTGGTTCATTCAGCTTATTGCAACTCTGGCGGCAATTTGCCGACGAGATTCTTGATCTTCTCGGCCTGATGTCGATGGCAAATTAAAATTGCGTCGCCTGTCCGGACCACGATCAAGTTATGAATGCCCAGCAACGCGATCGTTGTCTCGCCGTCGTTAAAAACAATGTTGTCCCTGGAATCGAGCGCGGTCAGCGGGTGGTTAGCAATATTTCCATGCTCGTCCTTTTTGAAATAACGTGCCACCGCCTGCCAGCTGCCGACGTCATCCCAGTCAAAGGTCGCTTCCACAACCAGAACGCGTTCGGCCTTTTCCATGATCGCGTAATCGAAAGAGATCCGCGGCAGCTTGGCGAACCGTTCCCGCAAAACCTTGTCGAGATCCTTTGAAGACCGAACCTGTGAAATGAAGTCAGCGAGCTCCAGGGTGTGGCGATTAAACTCGCTCAAGACTGTCGGAACAGACCAGACAAACATTCCCGCATTCCAACGGAAATTTCCTTTTCGCAAAAACGATTCGGCAAGATCGACATTCGGCTTTTCACGGAACCGAATCACGCGATGCACGGCGATCTTGTCCTCGGCACGCAGCTTCACGGCTTCGCCTTGTTCGATATAACCAAAACCGGGACATGCCCACGTCGGTTTGATTCCAATCGTCACCAGCGCGCCGGTTTCTTCCGCCGCCGCCGCGGCGGTTTTCATTGTTGCTAGAAACGCGGTGCGGTCGGCGATGACGTGATCAGCCGGGAACGCGAGCATCGTCGCGGAATGATCGCGCGCCGCGACCCAACCAGCACCGAGCGCGACCGCCGCGGCCGTGTCGCGTTTGGCCGGTTCGGCTATGATGTTTTCCTTCGGAAATTCTTTGAGTAGATCGCGGACGGCCTTCTCCTGTTCCACGTTTGTCAGAATCAAGATGCGATCGGTCGAGACGAAATTCTCTAGTCGCGCGACCGCTTCCTCAAGCAACGTGCGCTCCGAGACAAGGCGCAGCAATTGCTTGGGACGATTACGCCGGCTCAATGGCCAGAAGCGTTGGCCGCTCCCGCCGGCGAGAATGAGCGCATAAATCGGATTCGACATTTGAAAAGCTGACAATAGCGGAGATCACGCCAGCATGCAGATTTTCCCGTTTCTTTTTCGCAAACGAGATTTATAAATAGCCGATGTCTCTTTCGGTATCCATTCCAAAAGCGAGCGAACAGCTGCCGTTGGATAATCTGCTCGCACTCACGCGCACCGCGTTCGGTTTGGGAATCGGTATGCTGGTCGCGGACAAGATTAAAGGGCGGACGCGACAGGCGGCGGCGATCGCGTTGATGTCGGTCGGCGCATTAGCTGCGGTGCCATTTCTCGTGAAAGTCGCGCTCGAGCGGATTAATCGACCCGAATCTGATCGCGGCAGTCGCGCAAGACTCCGTTCCATTCGCGCTGACTCGGGCTATCGCTCCGAAGTGGATATTTATTAGTTCGCTCTCTGTCGTTTCGACCGGAGTGGAGGAATCTCGGACTGTTTCTGTCCGTCACAAGTTTGGAAATATCTAGAGATGTCTCGACTTCTCTCGCCATAACATCAGAAGTGGTCACCCTTGATTCAAGCGCCGTCGCAGATTAAAGCCTCATCGCCACATGGCCAAACCATCGACATCTTCCAGCGAACCGTTGCGGGAGTTTTGCCGCGAAATTTTTAAACAAGAAGCGATCCTGCGGCAGGGCGGCGGCAAAGCTGGACTCGAACGGCAACGAAACCTGGGTCGTCTGCCCGCCCGAGAACGAATCGCCCAACTTCTGGACAAGGGCGCGCAATTTTTCGAGATCGGACTTTGGGCTGCCTACAAAATGTACGAGGAGTGGGGGAATATTGTCGCTGCCGGAACGGTCACCGGAATTGGAAACGTCTCGGGCGTGCCGTGCATGATCATCGCCAACGACGCGAGCGTGAAAGCGGGTGCGTTCTTTCCGGCGACGGTGAAAAAAGTCTTGCGCGCGCAACGCATCGCTTTCGAATGTTCGCTCCCGATCATTTATTTGGTCGATTCGGCCGGCGTCTTCTTGCCGATGCAGGACGAGATTTTTCCAGATGAAGACGATTTCGGCCGAATTTTCCGAAACAACTCGGTTATTTCCGCAGCTGGAATTCCACAGTTCGCGGCGATCATGGGGAATTGTGTCGCCGGCGGCGCGTATCTTCCGGTGTTGTGCGACAAGATTTTGATGACCGAAGGGAGCGGTCTTTATCTTGCCGGTCCGTCGCTTGTGAAAGCGGCGATCGGGCAGCTTGTCGATCAGGAAGAGCTTGGTGGTGCGAAAATGCATTCGGAAATCAGCGGCACCGTCGATTTTTATGAGAAAACAGATGAGTCGTGTTTGAAACGTTTGCGTTCGCTGGTCGCGCTTTTGCCGGAAGCGAAAAACGCGGGCGAAGTGAAGATCGACAGCACAACGTTCAAGACATCGAAGAATCCTGATTCGCTTTACGACCTTGTTAGTCTCGACGGTCAGAAAAATTACGACGCGCGCGATCTGCTGATCGCGATTCTCGATGTGAACTCACTCAACGAATACAAAGGCGATTACGGAAAAACGCTGGTGACGGCATATGCGCGGATCGCGCGTCAGCCGGTCGGAATTATCGCCAGCCAGCGATTGCAAGTGCGCACGAAGAAGGAAGGGATCCAGATGGGTGGCGTTATTTATTGCGACAGCGCCGACAAGGCCGCTCGCTTTGTGCTGGATTGCAATCAAGACGGATTGCCGATCATCTTTTTCCAGGACGTGACCGGATTCATGGTCGGTCGCGACGCGGAACAGAGCGGAATCATTCGCAGTGGCGCCAAACTCGTGAACGCGGTCAGCAATTCAGTCGTGCCGAAGATCACAGTGGTCGTCGGCGGTTCGTTCGGCGCCGGGAACTACGCGCTTTGCGGCAAAGCTTACGATCCTCGATTCATCGTTGCGTGGCCGAACGCGCGTTACGCCGTGATGGGCGCGGCCCAGGCTTCCGATACAGTGTTCTCAATTCTCGCGCGCGCACGCGAGCGCGGTGACAAAAAAGCGTCGCACGAGGAGCTCGATGAATTGCGCAAGAGAGTGAAAGCGAGTTACGAAGAACAAACTGACATTCGTTACGGCGCAGCGCGCGGTTGGGTCGACGCGATCGTTCAACCCCATGACACGCGCGATGCGCTGGTTCAATTGCTTCAATACGTTTCGCGGCCAACGCCGAAAGCGCACTTCCACACTGGCGTCATTCAGGTCTAACCTCTGATCTCTGACTTCTGCCCGCTGATCTATGCATTATGCCGGTTGTCATTATTGAGAAGCAAACGCCGCAGATCACGGTCGTAACTTTGAATCGTCCCGAACGGCGCAACTCACTGACGATCGAGCTGCTGAGCGAATTGATGGCCGCGATTAAGGTCGCATCGGATCAACCTGAAGAGCGCGTTCTGATTTTGCGCGGCGCAGGCGCGGCCTTTTGCACCGGACTCGATTTAAAAGAAGCGGCCGATCAAAAAAAAGCGCACGCCACTGCGGAGGTGGTGGCCAAGACTTTGATCGCGCTCGCGGAAACGCGAGTGGTCACGATCGCGGCCGTTCACGGCGCGGCCGTCGCTGGGGGTGCTGGAATCATGTCCGCCTGCGATTTCGTTGTTGCCGCAGAGAAGACGAAAATTGGCTATCCGGAAGTTCGGCGCGGCTTGGTCGCGGGATTAGTAATGACCTTTTTGCGGCGACAAGTCGGCGAGCGAAATATGCGGGAATTGGTCCTCGGCGGCGAATTGATCGACGCCGAGCGCGCGCGAGAAATTGGTTTGGTCAATCGCGTCGTTCCGCATAGCGAGTTGATGAACGACGCGCAAAAGTTCGCCGACTCTATCTTGCAAGGCGCGCCGAATGCGATTGCGCAAACCAAAAGGCTGATTGAAGAGCTTTGGGTGACGTCGGCAAAACAAGATGTCGACCGTGCGTTAACGCACCATATGCGAGCGCGTGAATCCGCCGAAGCGCGCGAAGGCATCGCGGCATACAACGAAAAACGGAAGCCAAACTGGACGAAATAAAACGCGAGCTATGCTGGCGCTGCTGGGCCTTGGTACTGCGCGTTGCCGAAGGCGAGGATCGGGTAAAAGATAAACGGTAGAAAAATCAATCCGATCCCGAAGCCTGTTCCTTTGCCGAACGCTCTGGCCACTTCAATGCAAAGGATGATAATAATGATGAAGTTCACCAGCGGGATGAACATCAGAATCAGCCACGAACCTGGGCGTCCCGCGACCTTCCAGAAGAAATAAAAGTTCAGGATCGGGATAATTGCCGCCCAACCAGGCTGTCCAGCTTTGGTGAACATCTTCCACCACGACGCGATCATTATGATTATAACTGATCATAACGACCGTGCAGATCCAGAACGCTGGGCCGGGCGGTTTTCCGGAGGTCGATTACGACGAGTCGAAACTTGCCTGAGCAAAAAACGAACACGGCACGAAGTTTATCAGGGATATCATATGGGTTAGGACTTTAAGCCTGCAGGGTTAACGAACGGATTTGAACTGAGCAAGAACAAATGTGACTTGAGCGAGATCAGGAATTAATCGCCACCGTTGCCACCGTCGTTGCCACTGCCGCGCTCATATCTTCGCCCTCATGGTCTAAGGCGTCTTCCATACCCTCCTCGTCTACGGAAGCGACTTCTTCGTCGGTGTCTTCTTCAGCGGCGAGGTCGTCCTCCTCGCCTTCGCTCATGTCGAACGATTCGTAGTCGGCGTAGGAGTCCTCACTACTGATTTCCTGGTCGGAAATGTTATCGCTGACATCGACTTCTTCCCCTTCGTAAGTGTCGACGCTGGTGTTTACGACCGCCCAATCGTAGATGACCGACGTCTCCCATTCCGAATACCAGGTATCGTAGGCTTTCGTATAATCGACGAGAATTAGGTAATCCTTGCGCCAGTCATTATCGACGTCGTAGCCGCGAATCAGACCGGCCTGAACCTCGAGTAAGTAAAGGGTCGCGATGTAAGCATCGAGCGTCGTCAGTTCTTTCACGATGTGCTTAGCTTGTTTCTTCAGCTCGGCCAAACCCTTCTCGAGCGGTCTGTCCTTCTTCGCTTCGCCTGAGGTAAGCGGAGCGGCAAGTCAATCCGCGAGATCACAATTGGTCAGCGCATCCCGGTGTCGCACTGCCACTCAACCTGAGTCATTTGGCCGACCACAACATCGACATCGAACGGTCCGTAGCGCCCGATCCCTTTTTTCTGGTCTTTTCTTGCGATGGTGTAATGCCCCGGCTTAAGTGAAACTTTGAAACGACCCTGGTCATCCGTTGTAAATTCCGCGACCGATCCAGTTTGGTTCGTTACGATGAACGTTGTGTTCGCGAGTGGGCGCGAGCTCTGAATGCCCGGTCGAACTGGACCCGGGAGGGTCGGCCCGATTTTGATCACACCTTCCACTCCGGCGTTTCCTGTTTGCGGCGCTGGCCTCGGCAACGTTTGCGCGCAGCAAAAACCGGCAAACGTCAGGAAAGCGATTAAGCTTAAGTGTTGAAGCAGCATACACGTTTCGACGTGTTAAACGCACCAGTTGTTTAAGAAAAAAAGAAAATGTTTCTCGATCGGATCAAGGTTTTTGCGCAAGCAGGAAGCGGCGGCCGCGGCTGCGTCAGTTTCCGACGGGAGAAATTTGTCCCGAAAGGCGGACCGGACGGTGGCGATGGCGGTCGCGGCGGTGATGTAATCCTTCGCGCCGACCGCCACACAGATAATCTCTCGAATCTCTTTTACGAACCGATCATCAGGGCGAAAAACGGCGGGCATGGAATGGGAAAGAAAATGTACGGCCGATCCGCGCCGAACAAAATCGTCAAAGTGCCGATCGGAACCCTGGTATATCGGATAGCGGAAACCGGAAACCGGAAAGAGGACGAACAACAGCGCGAAAGCGCACAGCTATCCGGTATCCGGTATCCGAAATCCCAAATCGAGTGTGTTGCTGACGTTACGCGCGATGGTCAGGAATTTGTGCTCTGCGAAGGCGGCGCGGGCGGAAAAGGCAATGTGCACTTCAAGAGCTCGCGCAATCGCACCCCGCGCGAATACACCGAGGGCGAAGAAGGCGAGTTGGGTCATTTCCTGTTGGAGCTGCGCACGATCGCGGATGCGGGACTGGTCGGCTATCCGAACGCCGGCAAATCGACTTTGCTCCGAAGAATTTCCGCCGCTCGACCGAAAGTGGCCGCCTACCCATTCACAACGCTGCATCCGATCGTCGGCGTTGTGGAATTTTCGGAATATCGGCGCGCGACGATTGCCGATATTCCCGGATTGATCGAAGGCGCGCATCGCGGCCTCGGGCTTGGTCACGAATTTCTCCGGCACATCACGCGTTGCCGCATCTTTCTTTTCGTGGTGGATGTTGCGGGGAGCGAAGGCAGGAGTCCATTCGAGGATTTGCAGCAATTGCGAAAGGAGCTCGACCTCTACGACGCACTTTTATCGCAGCGTCCATGGTTTGTGATTGCAAACAAAATGGATTTGCCTGGCACCGAGGAAAATCTGAATGCGCTGCGCAAGAAATTTTCGAAGATTGAAATCGTCGCGATTTCTGCGGCGAACGGCGATGGGATTGAGGATTTAAAAAAGAAGCTTGTGAAGTGGCTCGGGACGGCTTCGTAAATAAGACCAAAGTCCAAGGTTTTTCGAGAGGCCAACTTGTTATTCTCGCAGGATAGGCTTTGGTATCCGCGTCAAGATTCACGGCTCGATTTCCGAGCGCTGGGGATCACGGGGCGGGTGCCCGTGCCACTTGGCGATCAACCAAAATGCGCAACCGTTATTTACTGATGTCGACCCTGGCGCTGGTTTTCGGCGCGGCCCTTGGAACGTCGGGGCTGGCGGCGGAAGCCGGACCCGCTGAGCACGGCGTTCCGCTGAAACCGCAGATGCTGGTCGACTTCGGCAAAGGTTTCGGAATTACAAATTCGATGCTGGTAACGTGGATTGTCGCGGCAGTCATTATAGTCTTTGCGCAAATCGCGACCCAACGGGTCAAACCCATCCCGAGTGGAGTTCAGAACTTTTGGGAATGGCTGGTTGAGGGGCTGCATAATTTTCTCGAAAACATTGTCGGCCGTGAATTGGTGAGGCAGGGGTTTTGGTTTTTCGCGACCGTTTTCATTTTTATTCTGTTCGTGAACTGGTGTGGACTCATTCCGGGGATCGGAACAGTCGGCTGGGGCCATTATGATCCCTCAGGCCACTTCGTTGTCGACCGCCCGCTTTTTCGCGGCGGCAACGCGGATTTGAACATGACGACGGCGATGTCCGCGATTTTCTTCGTGATGTGGTTTGTCTGGGCGATCCAGGCGAACGGCGTTGGCGGATTCCTGAAGCACTTGTTCGGGCCGAAAGGGGAAACCTCCGGAATCATAAAGGTGCTCATGATCGTCATCTTCTTCGCCGTCGGCTGGCTCGAAGTGATTTCGATCCTGTTTCGCCCAATCGCGCTCAGTTTCCGATTGTTCGGAAATATCTACGCCGGTGAGAGCATTCTGGAAGCGATGTCTACCATGATTCCGTGGCTATCGCCGATTCTGCCGATCCCGTTTTATTTTCTCGAAGTGCTCGTCGGATTCGTGCAGGCGCTCGTTTTCATGCTGTTGACGGCAGTTTTCACGATGTTGATTGCCGAACATCAGGAGGGACCCGAACACGCACACTAATTTTTCGGCGATCCCATGACGGGATCCCAAAACCAACTAACAAGAATATGATACTACCAATACTAGCAGAACTGGGCGGAAGCATTCACGTCGGGCTTGCTGCGATGGGCGTCGGAATCGGAATCGGTCTGACCGGCTTGGGAATGACCAGCGCGGTCGGTCGCAATCCAGGCGCCTTCACGCAGGTGCTCGTGCATGGAATTCTCGCCATCGCGTTGACCGAGGCGATCGTCTTCTACGCGCTGTATCTTCTGCCTCACTAATAGTTTTATTGCGAGAGGCAAACCGCCTGAACGCCGTGAGCTTTATTTTATGAATCTGATCATTGCCGCTGCTACCCAAAGCGTGAGCGAGACGGTTCGCGATACGGCTGATATGTTCGGCTGGAATTGGAAACTGTTTCTGGCGCAGGTCATCAGCTTTTGCATCGTCGCGTTCCTTCTGCGTCGCTTCGCTTACAAGCCGATCCTTGCCGTCCTCGAAGAGCGACGACGAAAAATTGAAGAAGGGCAATTGAATGCGGAGAAAATTCGCAAACAGCTTGCCGACGCGGAAAAGCGCTACCAGGAGATCGTCGCGAAGGGGAACGCCGATGCGCAAAAGATGATTGATGAAGCACGCAACAGCGCTGCGCATCTGTCTGAGCGAAAGCAGCAGGAAGCCGTCGTCGCGGCCCAACAAATCGTCGCCAAAGCAAAGGAGGCGGCTGCGCTTGAGCACGATCGTCAAATGCAAACTTTAAAGCGCGAACTCGGAAGGCTCGTCGTGGATACCACGGCGAAAGTCACCGGCAAGGTCTTGACATCGGACGACCAAAAGCGTTTGCAGGAAGAAGCGGCCCGTCAGGTTGCCTGATGAAAATTAACAAAGAGATCCGCCAAGTTTCCCGGGAAATGTTGCGCGCCAGTTTCATCGACGGTCAACTCGATCGCGGAAAGATTGCGTCGATTGTGGAATCACTGGTCGCCAAGAGGCCGCATCATTACATCGACATTCTCCGGCATTATAAGCGCTTGCTGCGACTGGAGATCGAGAAACGGCACGCGAAAATAGAGAGCGCGACCCAATTGGCGCCAGAGGCCGCTGCCGACATTGTCGATCGCTTAAAGCAAAAATACGGCGGGGATCTGACAAGTGAATTCATCGTGGATCCGACCCTTCTCGGGGGATTATGCGTGCGCGTAGGCAGCGATGTTTGGGACGGAACTCTGCGCAACCGCCTAGAGCGGCTTCAACAAGAACTTTAAACAACCAAAACCATGAGCAGTATTCTTGAAGAAATTGAAACGAAAATTGCGGGTCTAAAGACGTCGACCACCAAGAGCAATGTAGGCGTTGTCCGTGAAACCGGTGACGGCGTCGCCCGCATCGAAGGGTTGAGCGACGTGATGCTCAACGAGATGATCGAGTTCCCGAACGGCGTTTACGGGCTAGCTTTGAACTTGGAGGAGACTGAAGTGGCTGCGATTTTGCTCGGTGACACGACAAAAGTTGCAGAGGGCGCTGAAGCGAAAACTACGGGAAAACTTCTCCAAGTTCCTGTCGGCAAAGCACTTCTCGGCCGCGTGGTGAATACGATTGGTCAGCCATTGGACGACAAAGGCCCGATTAAGACGGAAACCTTTTATCCGCTCGAAAAAATCGCGCCGGGTGTGATCAAGCGGAGGAGCGTCAGCCAACCGGTCCAGACCGGCATCATGGCAATCGATGCGATGATTCCGATCGGGCGCGGCCAGCGCGAGTTGATCATCGGCGACCGTGCGACCGGCAAAACCGTGATCGTGCTCGACACGATCATCAGTCAGGCCCGCTTAAACAAGGCCGCCGAGGGCGCAGGTGATAAGAATTATCGCCCGCTCTACTGCATTTACGTCGCCGTCGGGCAGAAGAATTCCAACGTCGCGCGCGCCCTCGATGTTCTCTCGCGTGAAGGCGCGATGCCGTATACGACGATCGTTTCCGCGCCCGCGTCGGACACTGCCACCAATCAATATCTTGCGCCGTTTGCCGGAGCCGCGATGGGCGAGTGGTTCATGGATAATGGCATGGATGCTCTCATCATTTACGACGACTTGTCGAAACACGCGGTAGCGTATCGGCAGGTGTCGCTCGTTTTGAAACGGCCGTCCGGTCGCGAAGCGTATCCAGGCGACGTCTTTTATCTCCACTCCCGTTTGCTCGAACGCGCGGCGCGCGTAAGCGATGAATATGGCGGCGGATCACTCACTGCGTTGCCGATTATCGAGACCCAGGCTGGCGACGTGTCGGCCTACATTCCGACGAACGTCATTTCAATCACCGACGGACAGATTTATCTCGAGACCGATCTCTTCTATCAAGGAGTGCGGCCAGCGATCTCAGTCGGTTTGTCGGTCAGTCGTGTCGGCTCGGCTGCGCAGATCAAAGCGATCAAGCAGGTCGCCGGAAAAGTGAAACTCGATCTCGCACAATTCCGCGAGCTTGCCGCGTTCACGCAGTTTGGTTCTGATCTCGACGCGGCGACGAAAGCGAGTCTCGATCGTGGTCAGCGCATCGTTGAGTTGTTCAAGCAAAAACAACACAGTCCGATTCCGGTCGAAGAACAGGTTTCCATCATGTGGGCTATGCAACACGGCTACCTCGACTCCGTGCCGGTCGAGCGAGTGAAGGAATTCCAATTGAAGCTGCAGGATTGGTTGCAAACGCGGAAGGAACCGATGCTCGGCGCGATTAAAGAAAAGAAACAGCTCGATGCCGATCTTGAGGCGCAACTCAAGAGCGCGTTTGAGGAATTCAAAACCACCTGGCAGTAATTTCCGATGGCAAACACGCAGGACATACGGCGGCGGATCAAATCGATCCGCAGCACGTCCCAGATCACGAAGGCGATGCAAATGGTCGCCGCGTCGAAGATGCGCAAAGCGCAACAACACGCGCTATCCGGTCGTCCGTATGCCGCGTTGATGAACAAGGTCCTCGTTTCGTTGCAAAAGCGGACCGACCCGACATTGCATCCGCTTTTGCACGTTCGTGAAGTGAAGAAGGAATTAGTGTTAATCATCAGCACCGACAAGGGTTTGGCCGGCGCGCTGAACACGAACCTCTTTCGTGAAGCGTCAAATTTTGATCAGACCAAAACCGTATTTGTCGTCACCGGGAAAAAAGCGCGGCAGTTCGTTGCCCGGACAAAACGCGAACTCTTGGCCGATTTCGAATTGAAAGATGCGCCCGGTTTCGTCGAAACCAAGCCCCTCGCGAAATTTTGTCTCGAGAAATTTCTGACTCGCGAGGTGGACAAAGTCTCCGTTCTCTACACGCACTTCATCAACACGATTAACCAGAAGCCGGTCGCGCAAACGCTGTTGCCCATAAGCCCGTTTGATCTACCGAAGAAGCACGACGAATCGAAGGAAGCGGAAGATGTCGATCCAATGCTCGGTTATCTGTTTGAGCCGAACGCACTCGAAGTGCTCGACATCATGCTGCCGTATTACGTTGAGTACCAGGTTTTCCAAATGATCCTCGATGCGCGCGCTTCCGAGCACAGCGCGCGAATGGTCGCGATGAAAAACGCGACCGATAACGCGAACCAGTTCATCAAGGATCTCACCCTCGAATATAACAAAATACGCCAGGCCGGGATCACAACCGAGTTGCTCGAGATCTCGACCGCGCAAATGGCGCTCAGCGGCTAATCAAGACTTATGAATAAAGGAAATATCGTTCAAGTTATCGGGCCGGTCGTGGACGTCGAATTCCCCGACGAGAAAAGCATGCCGAAAATTTATAACGCGCTCGAGATCGACTTCGAGGTCAACGGCAGCCCGACCAAGTTGACTCTTGAAGTGCAGCAGCATCTCGGCGAAGCCTGCGTGCGCTCGGTCGCGATGTCTTCCACCGAAGGCTTGAAGCGCGGAATGAGCGTGAACGACACGGGTGGTCCAATCACGGTGCCCGTCGGGGAGGGTATTCTGGGTCGCTTGTTCAATGTCACCGGCGACGCGGTAGACAACAAAGGCCCGGTCAAATTCACCAAGCGCTATCCGATTCATCGGCCTGCGCCCGATCTGACCGACCAAGACACGAAAGTTCAGATTCTCGAGACCGGAATCAAAGTTATCGATCTGATCTGTCCGTTTTCCAAGGGCGGCAAGGTCGGAGCGTTCGGCGGCGCCGGGGTCGGCAAAACTGTCGTCATCATGGAACTCATCAACAATATCGCAATAGGCCACGGCGGCGTTTCGGTGTTCGCGGGAGTTGGCGAACGCACGCGCGAAGGCAACGATTTTTATAATGAAATGAGCGAGGCGGGCGTCATCGATCAAAAAGACTTGTCGAAATCGAAAGTGGGAATGGTTTACGGCCAGATGAACGAGCCGCCCGGAGCGCGCTTGCGTGTCGGACTTGCCGCGCTCGCGATGACGGAATTTTTCCGGGACGAGCGCCATCAGGACGTGTTGCTCTTCATCGACAACATTTTCCGCTTTTCGCAAGCGGGCTCGGAAGTGTCGGCATTGTTAGGCCGAACGCCGAGCGCGGTCGGCTATCAACCGACCCTCGCGTCCGAGATGGGCGATCTTCAGGAGCGGATCACGTCCACCAAGGAAGGCTCGATCACTTCGTTCCAGGCGGTGTACGTTCCGGCGGACGATCTTACCGATCCCGCGCCGGCGAACACGTTCGCGCACTTGGATTCAACGATCGTACTGGAACGTTCAATCGCTGAGCTTGGAATTTACCCCGCGGTTGATCCGCTTGCATCAACCTCGAAATCGCTCGCGCCAGAAATTGTTGGAGAGGATCATTACAACACCGCGCGCGGTGTGCAGCGCGTGCTGCAACGTTACAAGGATTTGCAGGACATCATCGCCATCCTCGGAATGGATGAACTCAGTCCGGAGGACAAGCTGACCGTCCACCGCGCGCGCAAAATTCAGCGCTTCCTTAGTCAGCCCTTCCACGTCGCCGAAGTTTTCACCGGAACGAAAGGCCAATACGTGCCGATAGCTGAAACCGTGCAAGGCTTCAAAGAAATCTTGGAAGGCAAACACGACGAAGTTCCGGAAGGCAACTTCTACATGAAGGGTAACATCGACACGATCAAGGAGGAGAAATCCTGAACGGCCATGACTGCCACGCTGAAGCTCGAGATCGTTACCCCCGAAGAGAAGATTTACTCCGAAGACGTGGAGATGGTCACGTTGCCAGGGTCGGAGGGCGAACTCGGCGTTTATCCAAAACACGTGCCGGTGCTGACGGCGCTGAAGCCGGGCGAGCTTCGGATCGTGAAAGATGGACGCGAAAGCGCGATGGCGATTGGCGAAGGATTCGTCGAAATCAAAGCTGACGGCGTTTCGATTTTGACCGACATGGCACTGCAATCGGAGAAAATCGACATCGCGGCGGCCGAAGCGGCTGTCGCGCGCGCACAGGCAGCAATGAAAGAAGACACCACTCCGGAACAATTGGTCGCGATCCAGGCGTCATTGCAAAAAGCGCTCACGCAATTGCGCGTCCGGCGCCGTCATCACGGCTAGCGTTGTAGCGGCGGTCGCCGCGGCGACCGCCTGTGTGCTAAATTAAAAGCTTGGCACAAGCACCGCTACAACTTCTCGGAATCATCGCGGGCAACGGCGTTTACCCGATAACCCTTGCGACTGCTGCGCGCAAAGCTGGCGTAAGAAAAATCGTCGTCGCGGCGTTTTCGGGCGAAACCGATCCCGCGATTTCAGACCTGGCGGATGTCGTCGAATGGCTGCGCGTTGGGCAACTAGGCCGACTCCAGAGTTTTTTTCAGCAACAGGACGTTCATCGCGTGATCATGGCCGGCCAAATTGCGCCGAAAAATCTTTTCGATTTGCGGCCGGACGTAAGAGCGCTGGTCGTGCTCGCAGGACTCAAACAGCGCAACGCCGAATCGATCTTTACCGCGATCGCCGATGAGCTTGGCAAAGTCGGCGTTCATCTCCTGCCCGCGACAACTTTTCTGGAAGACGATCTCGCCACCAAGGGCCTGATCGCCGGAGTGAAATTATCGCGCGCTGAAGAAGAAGATGTCGATCTCGGCTGGAATGTGGCCAAAGAAATCGCGCGACTCGACATTGGGCAGACGATTATCGTTAAAAACGGAACGGTGCTCGCAGTCGAAGCGCTCGAAGGAACCAATGATGCGATCAAACGCGGCGGCTCGCTCGCGCGCGAAGGCGCCGTGATGATCAAGGTCGCTAAAACAAAGCAGGACATGCGCTTCGATGTTCCGGTGATCGGCGTTGAAACAATCCAGGTGGTGACCGAAGTAAAACTTCGCGTTATCGCCGTCGAGGCGGGAAAAACCTTGCTGCTTGAGCGCAACAAAGTTCTCGATCTTGCGCAGCGCGCGAAGATTTCAATCGTTGCCCGTTAGTTGCAATCAGAAATCTGCAATCTAAAATCTGAAATTCTTTTCACGGGGTCTTAGCTCAGTTGGTAGAGCGCCTCAATGGCATTGAGGAGGTCACGGGTTCGAATCCCGTAGGCTCCAGTTTCGCTACTCACTGTCTAATTGGATCGGAGATTAATTCATCAACCTGGAGTTGCGGACCCGTTCGTTTCGGTTGAAGAGCTATTGTGCGAAAAGTTGCAAACTGTGGCGGAAAAATTGTGCTCAGCGAGGAGCCGCTCGTTTTAGAGACGCCGATTGACCAGCTCCAGCAATTTGTCACGCCGACGAAATCGTTTTACGTGCGGACGCATTTTCAGGTTCCGAAAATCGACAAGAACAAATGGCGATTGCGTATCGAAGGCGAAGTAGGAAACCCGTTCGAAATTGATTTCGACGAGCTAAGCAAACTGCAATCACGAAAAATTCCGGTGACTCTCGAATGCGCCGGCAACAATCGGAGTTTTCTCGAACCGAAAGTCAAAGGCGTGCAATGGCGGCTGGGCGGCGTCGGAAACGCTGAGTGGACTGGCGTTCCGTTATCGGTTCCGCTCGAGCGCGCCGGAGTTAAATCAAGCGGACTCGAGATAATTCTGGAAGGTGCAGACCATGGGAAGTTGGAGGATCCGAAAAGTCCACGTGGCGAAATCAATTTTGCGCGCAGCATTCCGATCGAGAAAGCGAGAGATGTTTTGCTCGCTTACAAAATGAACGATGTCGATCTTCCGCCCGAGCATGGGTTCCCTGTGCGGGCGATCGTTCCAGGCTGGTACGCGGTCGCGTCGATCAAGTGGTTGCAACGCATCATTGTCACCGACAAACCGTTCAACGGTTATTATCAAACGCTCGACTACGCGTTCTGGAACAGACGAGGGGACAGAGCCGAGCTCACCGCGCTTTCGGAAATGCAAATCAAAGCGGCGATCGTGCAACCAAGCGAAGGTGGAACCGTTCCGGCGAATTCACACGTTCGCGTGCGCGGCGCAGCATGGACTGGCAACGGCGAGATCGCAAAGGTCGAGCTTAGCCTCGACAATGGAGAATCATGGAGCGAAGTGAAATTGCTCGGCGAATCCAAGCCGAAGGCATGGCGGCTTTGGGAATTTGATTGGCGAACGCCGGCGAAACCACGGAAAACGACGCTGGTGGCTCGCGCGACCGATTCAAACGGCGGCACCCAACCGCTCTTGCGCGATCCCAATCGCGGCACCTACATGATCAATCATCTCCTGCCGATTGAAGTGAAAGTGCGATAGACTCCCTCTAGTCGACTTAGTCGTCCGCTTCTCCCTCAGGGAGAGAATTGAGCGGTTGGGAACCACGAAATGGCCGCACCACGACGTAGCGGTCGTGCGCCACTGGGAAGCTGTCGAGATACAACTTGACAGGAGGGCGGTTGTTGAACTTCTTGGGTGCTTCGGGTCAACTTTCTGCGTGTCACTCGTTTTCAAGACAATTCAAACGCCGGGCATCGCCGAGCTTTCCTATCTCGTCGGCGATGATGATGAAGGCGTTGCCGCGGTCTTTGATCCGCGACCGGACTGCGACATTTACATCGACATCGCGCGGGAAGCAGGCGTGGCGATCACGCATATTTTCGAAACGCACATTCACGCCGATTTGGTAAGCGGTTCGCGCGAGCTCTGCGCGCGCTTGGAATCAGCCAAGATTTTTGCCAGTCACGAAGGCGGCGCAAAGTACGACTTCCCGGTCGAAAAATTAAACGACGGCAATCGTTTTGAATTTGACGAAGCCCTGATCACGGCGAAGCACACGCCGGGTCACACACCGGAACACATTTCGTATTTGTTGGCCGACTCCGAGGCCCCGGATGAACCGTGGGGAATCCTGACCGGCGATTCACTTTTCGTTTCGTCGGCCGGCCGCCCCGATTTGTTGGGCGAGAAGCACACTCAAAGGCTGGCCGAGCAACAATTTCACACGCTGCGCGATTTTTACCTGAGAATGCCGGACCACGTGATGATTTATCCGAATCACGGCGCGGGCTCGCCTTGCGGCGCGGACATTGGCGCGCGTTTGACGAGCACGATTGGTTACGAGCGGCTCCACAATAAATTTCTTCAGTTCGACGACGTGCAAAAGTTTACCGAGTATGCACTGAAAACTGCGCCGCCGGTGCCGACTTATTACCCGCGGATGAAAAGAGTGAACGCGGAAGGACCGCAAGTGCTTGGATCTTTGCCGCGCGTGCCCGGTTTACCGCCGAGGCAATTTAAAGACGCGATCGGGAAGAACGGCAACCAGCTTGTCGATGTTCGAACCATGCTCGCGTTTGGTGGCGGGCACATCGCGGGCGCGCTTAACATTGGCGGCTCGCCGATTCTTTCCATTTGGGCCGGTTGGATGCTCGATCCGGAGAAACCGATCCTGCTCGTTCTCGAAAGCGACGGCGACCTCGAAAATATTTTGCGACTGTTCGTGCGGACCGGTTACACAAAATTCGCCGGCTATCTGATCGATGGAATGAAATCGTGGGATACGACCGGATTCCCGATCGAGCGAATTCCGCAGATGAGCGTGCACGAACTGAACGAGCGGAAAGCGTCGCTCCAGGTTGTCGATGTTCGCGGACCTGGCGAATGGAAGGAAGGACACGTCCCCGGTGCGCGTCACATTTTTGTCCCTGAAGTGCGGAAGCGACTTGGCGAGCTCGATCGCAACAAACCGACGGTCGTCTATTGCGGCAGCGGCTATCGCTCGAGCATCGCGGCGAGCATTTTAAAACCGGCTGGCTTTAAAGAACTCTGGAATGTTCCCGGTAGCTGGAAGGCGTGGAAGAAAGCGAAACTTCCGATTGAGGGAGCGGACGGCGCTTAGCCCACACTGACGATCTAGCCGGCAGTTCGGACCCGGCGTGGATACGGGTTTTCGTATCGCGTCCCTGCCAATAAAACAAGACGCGCGCGAGAACACGGGCACAATCGCGGCCGCAACGTGCAGTCCGAGTTATTCGAAGTGATATCGAACTTTTTGCTGGCGGCGTTTCGCCGTCACGAGATTACGCGAGACCTTTTGGTTGAAAAAGCGCGGAAGCATCGCTATTCAAACACGAGTCCATGGCGTCCGCTGAAATCATGTTGCCGCGCCGATCTTTCGGTCAAACAATGCGCCCCGATCTTTGGTGGCTGCAACCGCTTCTCGTCGTTCTCGGGCTGTCGACTTTCATTGTTTACTCGACGTGGGCCGCGTTCCAGGGCTCGCATTATTATTTCGGCAATTACATCTCGCCGTTTTACTCGCCCGAAGTCTTTGGCAACTCGACGCACGCCTGGATTCGCGGGACGCCGAGTTGGTGGCCGCACTGGATCAATTATTCGCCGGCGTTTCTGATTCTCTGGGCACCGGGAGGATTTCGACTCACGTGCTACTATTATAGAGGAGCGTATTACAAAGCTTTTTGGGCGGATCCGCCTGCATGCACCGTCGGCGAGCCACGCAAAACGTATCTCGGCGAACGTACGTTCCCGCTCATCATGCAAAACGTTCATCGCTACTTCATGTACATCGCGCTGTTTTTCATCGTGGTCCTCACCTATGACGTTTGGGAAGCGCTTTGGTTCGTTGATCCAGCGACCGGCAAAACTTCCTTCGGGATCGGCGTCGGCACATTAGTCCTCGCGGTCAATGTTTATTTGCTGGGCGGCTACACGTTTGGTTGCCACTCCCTTCGGCATTTGGTTGGTGGATTTCTCGATCAACTCTCGGAATCAAGAATTTGTAATCGCGCATACACATGCGTGAGCTGTTTCAATCGCCGCCATATGATGTGGGCGTGGTTCAGTTTGTTCTGGGTCGGTTTTTCCGATCTTTACGTACGCCTTTGCTCGATGGACATCTGGCACGACTGGCGAATCATTTAGCCGATGGCTGAATACGAAACGTTTACTCACGACGTTCTTGTCATCGGCTCCGGCGGTGCGGGTTTGCGCGCGGCCATCGAAGCGTCCGCAGCCGGCGTTTCGGTCGGCATTGTTTGCAAGTGTCTGCTCGGCAAGGCGCACACGGTAATGGCCGAAGGCGGGATCGCGGCCGCGCTCGCCAATGTCGACGATCGTGACAACTGGCAGGTGCACTTCGCCGACACGATGCGCGGCGGGCAATACGTGAACAATTGGCGAATGGCCGAACTGCACGCAAAAGAGGCGCCTGATCGTGTAAAAGAACTCGAAGCCTGGGGTGCGGTGTTCGATCGAACCAATGACGGCCGGATCCTGCAAAGAAATTTTGGCGGCCACAAGTATCCGCGGCTCGCGCACGTCGGGGACCGCACCGGACTGGAAATGATCCGCACGCTTCAAGACCACGGTGTTCATCGCGGAATCGACGTGCACATGGAAATTTGCATTCTCACTCTGTTGAAAGATGAGGGGCGAATTGCCGGGGCGTTCGGATATGATCGCGAGCGCGGCCGTTTCAAGCTTTTTCGCGCGAAAGCGGTCGTGCTTGCGACCGGCGGAATTGGCAAAGCCTACAAAATCACGAGCAACAGCTGGGATTGCACCGGGGACGGGCACGCTCTCGCCTATCACGCCGGCGCGGAATTGATCGACATGGAGTTCATTCAATTTCATCCAACGGGCATGGTTTGGCCGCCGAGCGTTTCCGGGATGCTCGTGACGGAGGGCGTTCGCGGCGAAGGTGGAATTTTGACGAACAAGGAAGGCAAGCGGTTCATGTTCGATGCGATTCCAGAAAATTATCGCGCGCAGACTGCCGACAACCCGGAAGAAGGCTGGTGCTATTGCACCGGCGACAAGAATGCGCGGCGTCCGCCGGAATTACTGACGCGCGATCACGTGGCGCGTTGCATCGTGCGCGAGATCAAGGAAGGGCGGGGGACTCCGCACGGCGGCGTTTATCTCGACATTTCGTGGATCAAAGAAAAACTTCCGAATGCCGAGGAGCACATCAAACGCAAACTGCCCAGCATGTATCATCAGTTCAAAGCGCTCGGCGACGTCGACATCACGAAGGAGCCGATGGAAGTCGGACCTACGACGCATTACATCATGGGTGGCGTGCACGTTGATCCCGATACCGAAATGTCCCGTGTGCCGGGATTATTCGCGGCCGGCGAATGCGCCGCAGGAATCAATGGAGCCAATCGCCTCGGCGGGAATTCGCTTTCCGACCTTATCGTTTTTGGAAAACGCGCAGGCGAGTTTGCGACGCGCTATGCCCGGGATAACTCGTTAGGCAAGATCGACAATAGACCGATCGACATTGCCGTGGCTGAATCGCTGAAACCATTCAAGCACGATACCGGCGAAAATCCATACGCGGTGCAACGCGATTTACAAGAATTGATGCAACACAATGTCGGCATCGTCCGAAGCGAGCGCGAAATGCAAACCGCGCTGCAGGAAATTCAAAAGCTTTGGGACCGCGCGAACCGTATTGGCGTGATTGGCAATCGCGATTTCAACCCCGGCTGGCACACCGCGCTCGATATGAAAAGTTTGCTCACTGTTTCGGAGGCGATCACGCGAGCTGCGATCGAGCGAAGAGAAAGCCGTGGCGCTCAGTTTCGGGAAGATATTCCGGAAAAGGTGGAGCGATTTGCTAGGGTGAACACGATTGTGGCGAAGAGCGAGGATGGCGCGATGCAAGTTCGCCTCGAACCGTTGCCGGAAATGCCCGATTATTTGAAACGAGTGATCGAGGAAATGAGATGAGCGAAACGAAGACGGCGACGTTCAAGATCTGGCGCGGGGACGCGAACGGCGGCGAGTTTCGGGACTACACGACCGAGGTGGCGGAAGGAATGGTTGTGCTCGATGCGATGCACGACATTCAACGCACCCAGGCACAAGATCTTGCCTGCCGCTGGAATTGTAAGGCCGGCAAATGCGGATCCTGTTCGGCCGAAGTGAACGGAATGCCGAAGCTGATGTGCATGACGCGGTTGAGCGATCTACCGATTGAAAAACCGGTGCGGGTCGAACCGATGAAAGCATTTCCAATCATCAAGGACCTGATCACCGACGTTTCATGGAATTTTCGAGTGAAGGAAAAGATTAAGCCATTCAAACCGCGACCACCGGACGCTCCCGATGGCACATGGCGAATGAAACAAGCGGACATCGACCGAATCGAGGAATTTAGGAAATGCATCGAATGTTTTCTTTGTCAGGATGTTTGCCACGTTTTGCGCGATCATCGCAAACATGACGAATTTATCGGGCCGCGGTTTCTAGTTCACGTCGCGGCGCTTGAGATGCATCCGCTGGATACGGAGAATCGAATTGCGGAGCTCCGCAAAGCGCAGGGGATTGGTTATTGCAACATCACGAAGTGTTGCACGAAAGTCTGTCCCGAAAGCATTCACATCACCGACAACGCGATTATTCCGCTCAAGGAACGTGTGGTTGATCAGTTCTTCGATCCATTTGGCTGGATTTGGAGGACGTTGAAGCGAAGATTAGATGAAGCTGCCTCCGCCAAAACTACGGCGGCCAGGCAATCGTAAGATCGGTATGTCTGAGTTGAAACATCTATCGAAGGAGGCAATTCCAGCCGCACTGGAGAAAGCCGAGCGCTATCGTCTGCTCAATGAGCCGGGCGAAGCGGAGAGCATCTGCCTCGATGTTTTGAAGACCGACCCCGAAAACCAACAGGCGATCATCATGCTCTTGCTCGCGTTGACCGATCGCTTCGAAAGAGGGTATGCGGTCAGCGACATGCAGACGAAGGAGCTCCTTTCACGAATGAGATCCGAATACGACCGCCTTTATTACACTGGGATCGTGGCGGAGCGTCGCGCCAAGACAAAGCTTCGTTCAAACACCCCAGATTGCCGATTTCAGGCTTACGATCTTTTTCGCGAAGCGATGAATTGGTTCGAGAAAGCGGAAGCGATTCGCCCGGCTGGACATGACGATGCGCTTCTGCGGTGGAACACATGCGCTCGAATTATCGCGCGCAACAATCTGGTTGCGCGCGAACCGGAAGAACGAATCGAATTCCCGCTCGAATAGAATTGTAGGGTGCGAGGCTGCAGTGATCGCGTTATCGCTTGCTCAGCAAGAGAGTCTTGCTCCTATTCAAGGCGTTCTAGGGAAGAGAATGAGCGGACTTCGTTTGGGAGTTAATGTCGATCACATCGCCACGTTACGGCAGGCGCGTTACGCGAGTATGCCGGATTCAAAAAACGCCGAGCCCGATCCGGTGTCGGTTGCGGCCCTGTGCGAGCGCGCTGGCGCGAGCGGCATCGTCGCGCATTTGCGGAGCGATCGTCGTCACATGCAAGACCGTGACATCGATCGTCTTCGCCAAAACATCATGACGAAGCTGAACCTGGAAATGGGCAACACGCCCGAGATTGTCGATATCGCGTTGAAGATTGTTCCTGACGAAGTTTGCCTCGTTCCGGAAAAACGCGAAGAAGTGACGACCGAAGGCGGACTCGACGTTGTTGCGAATCGCAGAGAACTCGACTCGACGATCAAACGGCTTCAGCTTGCGGGCATCCGCGTGAGTCTATTTGTCGATCCAAGTTTGGAACAGATTGATGCCGCCCATGAGATGGGCGTCGAGATGGTTGAACTGCACACGGGCAAACTCGCAAACGCTTTTTCGGAGAAGATCGAGAAACAGGAGCTGGAAAACTTGCAGGCTGCTGCCAAAGCTGCGTCGGAATTGAAACTTCAAGTTAACGCCGGTCACGGCATTAATTACACGAACATCGCGCTCATTCACAAAATTCCGCATTTGACCGAGCTCAACATTGGCCATTCGATCGTCTCTCGCGCCCTGCTTGTTGGAATCGAGGACGCGATCAAAGAACTACTCGCCGCGATGAACGACTACAAAGGATGAGTGTGGTCGGCATCGGTGTCGATCTGGTGGAGTGCGCGCGGATCGGGAGCTCGCTGGACCGATTTGGCGAAAAATTTCTGCGGCGCGTTTTTACCGAAGGCGAGATTGAATATTCGATGTCGATGAAATTTCCGGCGCGTCATCTCGCCGCGCGGTTTGCAGCCAAGGAAGCAGTTTCGAAAGCGTTCGGGACTGGAATCGGCAAGGCGATGGGCTGGCGAAACATCGACGTTCGCAAAAAGAAAAGCGGCGAACCGTTCCTAGTTTTCTCAGGACCCGCGCAGGAGCTCGCGTCGAAACGCGGCGTGACGTCGGCGCTGATCACGCTCAGTCACACTGAACATCACGCGATGGCGTGCGTTGTATTGGAAGCCTGACCGACCGCGGTCATCGGCTCATTGCTTTTGCGCGCTGAAGCTGTGCTCGCACGGCCGACAATTTGCCGCTCTTTGGAAATCGGCGGATGAACTCTTCGCAAATCGGAATCGCGCGCGCCGGTTCGTTTAAAGCTTCGGTGAAAAGACTGATTTGATTGAAGAGACTGTTCTCGTGCTGCGGGTTCAGTCCTTGCGCGATGATATACTGTTGTAGTGCCTGCTCCGGCTGTCCCGAGAATCGGAACGCGTTTCCGAGATCGGTGTGGACGTCGGCGTTATCAATTCCGCTCGCGATCGCTTCCTCGTAATGGCGAATCGCTTCCGACCAGCGTTGATGATCGTAATCAAAATTGCCAAGCGTGACTGCGGCTTCACCAGATGACAATCCGGAAACGTCGGGCGCGGCGTTCGAGATCGCGTTGGGTGGCGCTGTTGAAACTGGACGAGCCACCGAATTCGAGCGCTGGGATGTGATAAGCCAGGTGAATCCGGCACCCATTGCCGCGGATACGACAACGGTTAGCAAATAATTCCACACACCGTGTCGACGCGATGGTTGGTTTTTAAGTTGGCTCATCTTGTCGTTCATCGGGCAATTTTTGCTGCTCTTTTTCAGTTTACCTTCTCCGTCGCGAAACCTCTGTAATCGCGACTGCGCTACGGTTACGATCAATCAGACTCTAAATAGCGAAGTCAGTTTTGGCTTTTCAATTGGCGGCCAAAGCAGAAAACTTCGCTTTCGATTAGGCTAACTGCAATCGTCTTATGATTACACGGATCATTGTCGCAACCGTTGTTGCGTCATTCGTTACTCCAATGGCGTTTAGCCAGATGCGGTACAGCCGTGTGTCTCCAACTCCCCAGCCACAAACCTCCCCGCCGAAAACAACACCGACACCAATTCCATTGAAACAGGCATTTCCCCAGCTGCAAAGGTCGCCGCAGAAAACAGCGCCAACAGCAACTCCATCGAAGCAGACGTTTCCGCAGCCGGAAATGCAACTCCAGGGACCAACGCTGGCGCCGACTCAGGTGAGACCCACGCCTACGCCTGTCCCTCCTCCCGACGTCAAAGCCTATCTTGACCGGCAGCTCGGGAACTCCAAAGACAAAAAATTTCACTTCACAGTGAACGGGAAGGATCTCGCGCTTACCCCGTTCCACGTTTGGACTCAAAAGAGTACCGGCGTCGACAGCACTTCAACGTGTATCGACATGAGGAGCGATGACGGCAGGATTTACGATATCGATTTTGTGACCACAGGCGCGCATGTTACCGGCACCAAGATTCATAGGATCAACGGTGAGGCCGTGAGATAGCGAGGCGCTTGCTCTGAAGGCTTTCGCCCGGCCAGTTTGTCGCCGGATTGAAGAATAGTATGGCTCGAGATCCAGCATTAACTGCCATACCGAATGGCGGCGCGGGCGCTTCGATGCGCGTCGCGGGCCGGACAAACTTCTGTTCGGACGCATGTACGAAGACGCGTCGATTGAACTTAAAGCGTTTCGGGCACTCGGCCGAATTTTTTGCATCCTATCAGCTGGTTGTACTGCGATGAAACTCGTTCCCAACCACGACGTCGTTGCAGTCGATATCAATCGCGTCCGGTTGGATTACGCGCGCCGCCGCTTTGCTGGTGGGCCTGGCCGGCTGGGAGCAGCTGAGCAAATCGTGAAACTCGCACGAAGATTTGCGCCATTGGTTGGTTGGCAAACGTCGAAAGTTCGTGCGTTTTTGGAGCTGAACGATCCGAAGAAGCAGCTCGTCTTTTGGCAACGGCATCTTAACACCTGGCGTTTTCGTGCTGCCTTCGCTTTGATTTTTTCGAAGCCGCTTTTGGGGATCGGTTATGCGTCACCATTCGTTGAACTGCTGGCGCCCAACGTCGGCGCTGTTATCCGTACGCGAATGGAACGTTGTTTTGCGCGACACTCCAATCGCACCAATCCATATGTGCACGCACTCTTGCTGGGTGAAATGTCTTTTGATGTTCCGCCGGCCGAAGCGAAGGATATTCGCACCGTTCACGCAGATGCGGCTGATTTTCTCGAGCGCGAGCCAGCTGAAAGCTACGACGGATTCACGCTGTCGAATATTTTGGATGGTGCGAATGCGGCCTATCGGCGGCGATTGCTTGTTGCGGTAAAACACGCAGCTGCTCCCGGCGCGATCGTGGTGAGCCGCAGCGTTCGCGACCCAACGTCAAACTCTTCCGTCAATTACGCGGTCGAAGACGCTGCGATGATCTGGGGAACAGTGACCGTTGAACCGGCAGCCACTTTTGGTAGAAATACAGACTAGAGATTTTGCATTTCAATTTCGCGAGACGCTGGCAAAATGTCTTCGGTTCGAATCGCAAGGGAAACATGAACGCACGAATTCTTATCGCAGCAGTCGCCGCGTCTTTTATCGCTCCAATCGCTTTTGCTCAGATGTCCGGCTCCTATGGGCCGCCTCAGTCGCAACCACAGCAACCGTCAGGCGGGATGTCAAAACAAACCCAAACCACAACGAAGACCGCAATGCCCGTTGGCGTGAAGGGCTACCTCGACGGCCAAATGTCGAGTTCCAAGGACAAGAAGTTTCATGTCACATTGAACGGAAAGGATCTCGCGCTGACTCCCGTAAAATTTCACCAAGAGAAAAAACTCGGCGGCGGCAAGTCCTCTACCGCAGTGGAGATGAAAGGCGCTGACGGCAAAATCTATGAAATTGATTTTGTCTTGTCCGGCGGCCAAGTGACTGGTGCTTCGGTCGGCAAGGTGAACGGCAAGTCGCCGTAAAATTTCTGTAGTACAGGCGCTCCTTGGCGCGCCGAAGCCTCGGCGAAGGCCGGCGATTGTAGGCGGTCCAAACCGCCGAAATCCGCTGCGGTCCGCCAATTCGACGGACTCGTCCGTGGCGAGCTCGGAGTTTGCGACAGTTACAGACTGCCGCTACAGATTGCCGGATGCCGAAGACCCTTTACGTCACTACGGCGATCGATTACACGAACTCGCCGCCGCACATCGGTCACGCTTATGAAAAAGTGCTGGCCGATGTCATCGCGCGCTATCACCGCCTCAACGGCGAAAGAGTTTTCTTTCTGACTGGCGTCGATCAGCATGGTCAGAAAGTGCAGCAATCCGCAGCGAGAGCGGGCGTTGCGCCGTCGAAATTCGTCAAAGGTGTTACTCAGAAGTTTGTCGATCTTTGGAAAAAGCTCGACGTGAAATACGACCAGTGGGCGGAAACGATCGCGCCGCGCCACAAAAAAGTCGTGCAGGGGATGCTGCAGCGTTTGTTCGATGCCGGCCAAGTCTACAAAGACAAACAATCAGGCTATTATTCGGTCCGCCAGGAACAATTTCTAACCGACAAAGAACACGGCCCGGACGGCGAGTTCGGTCCGGAGTGGGGACAGGTCGAGTTTCGCGAGGAGGAAAATTATTATTTCAAACTGAGCCAGCACAAAGATTGGCTGCTCCGCTACATCAACAAGCACAAAGACGCGGTCATTCCTGATTTTCGGCAGACCGAACTCCGCAATGCGATCGAACGAATCAGCGGCGATCTCTGCATTTCGCGGCCGAAGTCACGGCTCGATTGGGGAATTGAGCTTCCGTTCAACAAGGATTTCGTGACTTACGTCTGGTTCGATGCCCTAACGAACTATATCAGCTTCGCCGGTTACGATCCGGCCATTTCATCCTTTAATCTGCAACCTTCATCTTTTCGGGACCGCTGGCCGGCACTCCAAATCATCGGCAAAGACATTCTCGTTCCCGCCCACGGAATTTACTGGTTGATCATTCTTCACGCGGTCGGATTTCCCGACTATGCGATGCCGCAACTCCTCGTCCACGGCTGGTGGAACATGTCGGGCACCAAGATGAGCAAGTCGTTAGGCAACATCGTCGATCCAAACACGCTCGCCGATAAGTACAGCACTGAAGCGGTGCGTTATTATTTGATGAGCGACATCGCTACGGGCAAAGACGCCGATTTTTCCGAGGAACGTTTAGTCGAGCGCTACAACGCGGACTTAGCGAACAATCTCGGTAACTTGCTCAATCGCACGCTCAACATGGTGCATCAATATCGCGCTGGCGTCGTGGAACAAGCCGGCGGCGATTCGCCACTTGCCGCGCAATTGGTCGATTTGGTTCGAAATTATTCATTGGCAATGTCAGCGCACGAAATTCATGCCGCACTGGAAAGAGTAGGGGGTTTCGTCACGACGTGTAACGCGTACATCGAGATGGCGGCGCCATGGAAACTCGCGAAAGATCCGGCGCGCGCCGATGCGCTTGATCATACACTGTTTGCTTTGGCTGAAGCATTACGTGCTATTGCAATTTTGATCTCGCCTGTGTTGCCGAACGCTGCGCAGGAAATTCTTTATCAGTTAAACTGCGACAGAGAATACACTTTGGTGGAAGCGAACTGGGGCGGTTTGCCGTCTCGGCATCAACTGGGCAAACCGACTCCATTATTTCCGAGGATAGAAACGTAATCACTGGGCGCATTCTTCAAAGGCCGCGGAGCGGCCTTGAAGATGCGCGAGTGCTTCACCGGCGAAATGCAATGAGCCGGTGATGAGAATAGGTGCATAGCGTTTGCGAGCTTTGCCGACTGCATCGGCAAAGCTCGCCGAGATTTCCGATTTACGTCTGAGATCGGAAAATATTTTTTGAAGCTCGGACGGACCGACCGCGCGCCCAGTTCGTATTCTTGGAAGCAAGATCGAATCGCTGATAGGCAGAAGCGCTTCGCAGATTTTTCTCAGATCTTTGTCCGAGAGCACTGCCAGAATCAGAGTCGCTCGTTCGTCCCCGAAAACTTCGCGCCAGGTTTGAACAAGAATGCCTGCTGCAGCCGGATTGTGTGCGCCGTCGATGACAGTCCGCTTGTCCCAACATTGAAAGCGCGCTGACCACTCGACCGTGGCAAGTCCGCGAGCAATCGCGGCTTCATTGGTGCCGATCTTGGCTGCGCGAATCGCTGCGATCGCGATCGTCGCGTTGAGTTTTTGATGCTCACCGCGCAAGGCAATCGCCGATTTGGAATATGGCTGAGCGACAAACTGTAAAGGCGCTTCGTATTCGGTCGCGCGAGTTCGAATCACTTTTTCAGCTTCAGGAAGTTGCGACGCCGAAACGACCGGCGTTTTCCATTTAATAATGCCTGCTTTTTCGCTCGCGATTTTCTCCAATGAATCGCCAAGCCATTTTTCGTGATCCAACGCAATCGGCGTGATGATGGCAACATCGGATTGAACTGCGTTTGTTGCGTCCAGTCGTCCGCCCAAGCCAGTTTCTAAAGCGACGATGTCAATCTTCGCGTCGACGAAATGTTTCAATCCGAGCGCAGTCGTGATTTCAAAGAAGGTTGGATGCGGTTCCCAAGATGCGACGAGTTTTCGGATTTTAGTCAGGCCGTCGGCAGCTTCCTTTTCCGAAATCATTTTGCCGTTCGCCCAGATTCGCTCCCGGAAAGTGACCAGGTGAGGGGAGACGAAAAGACCGGTGCGATATTCTTGGGCGCGACAGATCGAATCGATCATCGCGCACACTGAGCCTTTGCCGTTAGTGCCAGCGACGTGAAGGATGCGCGCGTTCCGGAGATTGACATCCAACTCGCACATCAGCCGACGGATGTTTTCGAGCCCGAGTTTGATCCCGAAGCGCTGAAGGCTGTAGAGCCAGGCGAGCGCCTCTTTGTAGGTCACGGCACGTGTGAGAAGTAGCCGAGCAAATGGCTGATCGTCTCGCGCATTTTTTTGCGATGCACGATCATGTCGATCAATCCATGCTCTTCAAGAAATTCGGCCGTTTGAAACCCTTTCGGCAAATCTTGGTGCGTCGTTTCCTTAATCACGCGCGGTCCCGCGAATCCGATCATCGCTTTCGGCTCCGAAATAATTACATCACCTAACGACGCGAAGCTCGCCATTACGCCTGCCGTGGTTGGATTCGTAAGCACGGAAATGTAAGGAAGGCGTTTTTCCGCATGTCTCGCGAGAGCACCGCTCGTTTTCGCCATTTGCATCAAACTAAGCATTCCCTCGTACATTCGCGCGCCACCGGAAGCGGATACAATAATGACAGCCGCTTTTTCGTCAGTGCCGTATTCGATCGCTCGCGTGATGCGTTCGCCGACGGCCGAGCCCATGGTTGCGGCCAGAAATCCAAAGTCCATCACTGCGAGGGCAACTTTGTAGCCATCGATCATTCCGTGGCCACTAATGACCGCGTCGAGCAATCCGGTGCGTTCCTGGTAATTTTTTAGGCGATCTTTGTAGCTCGCCATTCCTTGAAATTGCAGCGCATCGACGGATTTCAAATTAGCATCCATTTCAACGAACGTTTGCGGATCGACGAGGTTCTCAATCCGGTCCTTGGCCGAAAGCGCGAAGTGATAATCGCACCGCGGGCAGACCCGGAGATTTTCATTGAGCTCAATCTCCGAAACGACTTCGTTGCAGCCGGGACATTTTTGAAAAAGGCCCTGCGGAATGTCGCGCTTTTTACGCGGCTGTGCCTTAAGTGTCGGTTTCTTGAAAATGGCCATGGCAATCAGGCGCGCGCGGCTGTCGCGGCGTATTGCGGGCCAGCTTTCTTCAAAACCCGTGCGCATTCGCTCAGCGTCGAGCCGGTGGTTAATACATCATCAATCAAAAGCACCCGTAAGTTTCGCACGTCCGCCGTTTTCCGTAAATGGAATGCGCCTCGTAAATTTTGCATGCGCTCGAACCGGTCAAAAGCGGCTGAGTCTCCGTATAGAGAATTCGTTGCAGCACCGGGCGCAACGGCAGCGACAGATGATAGCTGAGCCATTCGGCCAGCAGCGCGGCCTGATTGAAACAGCGTTCGCGTTGGTGGCCATAGTTTAAAATTCAGAATTACGTGCCATACAATTCCACGCGTGCGATCCGCCGAAACCGCAGCATCGAAATAGATCGGGCGATGAGCGCAGTTGGCGCAGGCGAATGGCGTCGTGATTGCGCCGTCGAATGGTTTCGAACATTTCGCGTGAAAGCGTGGCATGATGCGCGAAACCTTCGCTTCGCCTTCAGCGCAAACGTACTCGCCGACGTCAACCGGCGCAGAGCAGATCGTCAGAGACGGCGGATAAAGCAGCGACGCGATTCCGCAGAAGAAATTAGGCATCGCGACCATCGACATATTTTAACCAGCCGCGCATCAGCAGCCACGTCAAGGCCGCGACCGCGAGCGGCACAATTCCAACCAGCAAGTTTTTGCCGAGCCAAGGCAAAATGATCAACCGCCGGAGCGCAATTTTGTTGAAGGTGCCGGCAGCTAGGATCCAACCCGCGTGCAAACCGATTGGCAACCAAAGGGATCGCGTCTGCAATCGAGCGTCGGCCAGAATCCACCCGATCAGAAACAAAGTAGTAAAGCCAGCGATGACGAGGAGTGGATCGGCGAACTGGCCAAACGCGTGCGCAATGGAAGTGAATCCGGACGTCCAAGTCACTGACGATGATGTGTGTTCGGCCGCTTTCAAGAAATGGACTATGGAGTAGAGTGCCGAGGTCACAAAGATCGACATGCGGGACCGTTCGGTTTTCAAAAGAGCGCCAAGAATCAATCCGCGGAAGAATGTTTCTTCGATGAAGGGCACGACGGCCGCGGCCAAGGCAGCTTTTCCAACTCCCGCCCAATTGATCGCGCTGCGAAGTGAAAAAATTGGTGTGGCAAGCAGGATCGCGCCGCAACAGAGCAGCGGGATGGCGGAGAGAAGCAATCCGGCGACCAGATCTCCCCATCGGTGCGGATTCGCAAAGAGTCGTAAATCGGTTAGTCCCCGGATGTCTAGTGCGCGAACGAGCGGCCACAGCAAGAGCACCGCAGCGATCAGCACCGCGCGATGGAAGAAAGTTTCAAAATCGTAACGTTTGAGAACACTTAAGAAGCCGTAATAAGCGAGTAGTTGAGCGACCCAAAAGAGCAACGGCGCCAGCAACGCACCGACAAGAACGGTCGCGAGCAAATAAACGAGCAATCTGACTGAGTCCTTCAAGCCTGCTAATGTAAGGTTTTCCAGCGATGCCGAGTCAACACATATGGACTGAGAAAGACGCTGAGGGGCGCAAGCGCGAAGTCCGCGCAACGAAGTTTGGCGGCAAATGGCGCGTGCAAGCGAAGAAGTCCGACGAAAGCGCATGGACGTATTACGATCCGCCGTTGCTCGTTGATCTCGTGAAACTGAAAGAGATCATCGCTCGAAAATATGAACGCCGTCGCGCCCCGGCCGACGACGTTGCGTCAATCGACAAATTAATCAGCGACCTGCAATGAAAAAGAAGGCGCGGATCGATCAAACACTGGTCGAGCGCGGATTTTTCGAAAGGCGCGAGCGCGCACAACGCGCAATCATGGCTGGCGAAGTCAGGGTAGGGTCCCACGTCTTTGCAAAGCCAGCAGAGCTGGTCGATACCGATGCTCCGATTTCAGTTAGCCCGCCACCGCAGTTTGCCAGCCGTGGCGCGTTGAAAATCGGCGGAGCTTTGGATTTTTTCGGGATCGAGGTTGAAGGCAAAGTCGCGCTCGATATCGGCGCATCAACCGGTGGTTTTACCGATTGTTTGCTGCAACGCGGCGCGGCGAAAGTTTTTGCGGTCGATGTCGGTCACGGCCAACTCGCCTGGAAATTGCGAAAGGATCCGCGGGTGGTAGCGATCGAGAAAGTGAATGCGCGATTTCTTTCCCGCGAACAGATTCCGGAAAGTGTCGATCTTTGCGTGATCGATGTTTCGTTCATCTCATTGACTTTAATCTTGCCTCGCGCTGTCGAGTTGGTAACGGAGAACGGCGTGATTCTCGCGCTGATTAAGCCGCAATTTGAATTGCAGCGCAAAGATGTCGGGCGCGGCGGAATTGTGCGCGACGCCGCGCTGCATGGAAAAGCACAGCAAAAAATTGTGAAGTTTGTCGAAGAAGCGAAGTTTCGTGTTGTCGGTGTCGTTCCATCGATCATCACCGGGACGGACGGCAATCAGGAATTCTTTATATGCATCCGAAAACGATCGGACTAATCGCCCACACGGGTAAATCCGGAGTGGGGGAGCTGATCAAATCTCTTTCCGCCGAGTTTACACGCTTCAAGATGTCGATCTTACTCGAAACAGAAACGGCGAACGTAAGCGGCACGCACTCGGGCCTGACGATCGCGCAACTAGGAGCGAATGCCGATGTTCTCGTCGTTGTTGGCGGCGACGGAACAATTTTGAATGTGACGGGTCAGCTCGGTGACGCGATGCCGCCGATTTTTGGAATTAACGTTGGTTCGCTCGGCTTTTTGACGTGTGCCGGTTCGCAGGCGTTTCGCGAAGCCGTCGAATGCATCGCTAACGGACAGATGACGTTCAGCAACCGCGCGCTACTGGAAGTCACTCTGCGGGATTCTGGTGAAGAACAAAAACCGATGATCGCGCTGAACGACGCGGTGTTTAGCCGCGGCGAATTGTCGCGCTTGATTCGGTTGCGCACGCGTGTGAACGGTGAGACCCTGACGGAATTCAACGCCGACGGTTTAATCATCGCGACGCCGACTGGCTCAACGGCGTATTCGCTTTCGGCCGGCGGTCCGATTCTCGAGCCGGAATCCGGAGTCTTTGTGATCACCCCGATTTGTCCACACGTGCTGACCAATCGGTCGATTATCGTCTCGGAAAAATCGTTGATCGAAGTGGAAGCCAGCGAACCGGATTACCCGGTTTATTTAACGGTCGATGGCCGGGAGCCGATCCGGATCGCACATGGCGCGACGGTTCAGATCCGAAAAGCGAAGAAGACTCTGCGACTGGCCGCAATGCCGGACATGTCGTTCTTCAGCGTCGTTCGGCAGAAATTAAAGTGGAGCGGGAGCAACGTCTGAGCGGCGGTTCAGCGCGCCCTGGGCCAAAGGGGCGGTTGGCGTTAATCGCCCTTCCTGCGACTTGTGTCAGACTCTGGCTTCACAATTCACTCTTTAACGCAAGAAAACTCTTGCCTCGGGCCATTTATTGCCAAGTTGGTCGAGGACGTTTCGAGCGAGTTCATTAGTTGCGCAGATCGCAGACTCACGCTTGTATCGCCATCGTGGAAGCTGTGCCACGCAACAACGATCAGGGTTTTGAAAGTCTGACGTGGCTGTTTACCTGTGACAGCCGGAACCGAGGCATTATTCGCCAGGGATTCAATGAGGCCGCGTTGCTATGGCGAGCTGTGAAGGCAACTTCGGGAACTGTTTTGGAAATCGGCAGAAACCGTGGTGGATCGACCGTTCTTCTCACCGCCGCCGCCGGCAGCGACCGGGCCGTGTACTCAATCGATCTCAGATCGAGAGAGCATCGCGCATGCAAAGATTACTTGTCGCAACCCGAAAGGAGCGAGCGTGTTCATCTGCTCGTTGCTGATTCCCGGCAGCGTCTGCCGAATCTGACGTTCGGATTCTTATTCATCGATGGAGACCATTCGTTTGAAGGCGTGCTCGCGGACGTCCTCGCGCATTGGAACGATCTGCAATCCGTCGACCATAAGCCTGCGCTCGCGGCGTTTCATGATGCCTTGCCGAACCTTAATTTCAAATGGCGCGACGAAAACAGGACGCTCAACCGCCTATGGATCTGGTTGAAGAACAAATTCCGCAGACGCCAAAAACCAGAGATTGCGCCCGATTATGAACATGGTGTCTTCTGTGTCTGCCAAGGTTTGGTCCAATTAGGCGTCGCCGCCGAGTGGGGCGTTGCCGGGTCCACGTTTGTGTTGCGCAAACTCACCGATTTACCTGGCGATTTTGCAAACCAATGTAGCAATCTTGCGCCGACCCTTACCTGCGAAATCGGTCTGCCGTGAATTAGGATCGACATCCGCAAGATTTGCTGATGTTGCACAGTTCGGGAGGTTAGGGATGATGGGGCGCGTTAAGATTCGTTTCGTCTTCAGCGCCGCACTTCTTATATGTACAATGCGCTGGCGCTCGCTAAAGTCATGCTCGTTATTCCGGCCAAAGTCCAATAGCTGAAGAACATTGATTCTCTATGTCCCCATCCGATTTACAAAGGTTGGGTAATGACTCGTCGTTAGTTTAAATGACCCCCATCGTTATCGGTTTAATCTCATTCGTGGCGATCTTCGGTGGCGTTCTCATTGGGATTTTTTGCGCCCACCGCCTTCCTGAACATCACCTTAGCGGTCAGACACAGTCAGCGATAACGAGTCTCGGTCGCGGTCATCGGCACTTTGTCGGCCCTCGTCCTCAGCTACCAAGGTCTGATTTTGAGGAGTGGGAAAACTCGATAGCGCCAATATTGGAGCAGGGCAGGGGTGGGGCCTCGGCGCATCGCTTAAGTAGTTTTTCAAAAGTAGCAACCTTGTTCTTTTTTAGTGCGTGCCTGAGGGGACCTGGTGTATGAAGTCGATAAACGCACAAATTCCGGCTATTATCACGCATTTTACATAACAACAGACTTAAGCGCTAGATACCGAAGCATTGCGCGCTACGCAGCTTCAGTTCAACAATCGCGCCATTGAGATTTAAGCCGGTAGCAATACGTTAGGCGAACCGTGTGCGTCTGCCGTTCAGATCGCGACCGACAATTGGCGGCAACATCCGTTCCTCATTCGGGAACATTTCGGATACGAAGGCTACAGTTTCGGCATGGAAACAAAGGTGTTTGGCGAGCCAGAACTATCGGACGGCACGGTGGCGGCACTCGGTAAAAACCAGGGTGTGCGCAAGATGCAGACAGCGGAACGTAAAGCGGTAGTCGGCTCGCCGGACTTAGGCAGCTTACAAGCCACGTTGAGCGGGCTTTCTTGAGCGACCGGCAGGAATTGAAACGATTTCAGCGTCGCGGTCGCGGATACTCAAAAGATTTGGAAGTGCACAAGGCAGCCGTCGCGCTGTATTTCGGTGCCTATAATTTTGTCCGCCGTCACGAAACACGCAAAACAACGCCAGCGGTGGCAGCGGGCGTCGAATTGAAGCAATGGAGTTTAGAAGACGTTGCCGAACTGCGCCGGAAAGAAGAAGCCAAGTTTGAGGAGGCGTTCGGTAAACTTGAAAAACCATAATCAAACCGTACCAATTTTATATGACATATATTGTCTGATGTTATTTGCAAGGCGAACTGGGCGCCATTGCCCGGCTGCCCTGATTTGACGCGATTGGGATAATCGTTAGCCTCTGATCGAAAGTTAGCCTGCCATGCTCTCCTATTGTCTGCGGTCCGCCGGCGTCGTCTTTGTCTCCATCCTTGCCATAAGCGCGTCGAGCGCACAGGAAGCGCTAGACTCTCCGACCCCCGAGCCGACTCCTTCTAAGAAAGAAACGCCTTCCCAGAAACCGTCGAAGAGCCTGGAGGAAACAATGCGCCCTGAAGAGTTTAGGGCAGCCGGTCTCGATAAACTGAGCGAGGACGAGCTGCAGCACCTTGACGCTTGGCTCCAGGGTTATCGTCAGAGCACTCAGAAGAAAGCCACTGAACAGGCGCAAGCGAAGGCCCAGGAAGACATAAAAAAGGCGAACGAAAAGGCCGAGAACGCTGAGAAAGCAACTGAAGAGGCCAATCGAAACGCCGCGAGCGCGCGGACAAAGCTCGACTCACTTGTTAGTCGCGTAGATGGCACCATTGATGGCATTAAGGGCCACGCGATCATCAGGCTGGAAGACGGTACCATTTGGAAACAGTCGAATCCGGACGACCATTATCGCGCGACTGTGACCGATCATCCAGGGGCCGTCGTAATGCACACGACCTTCGGTTACAAGATGCGGATCGAAGGAATGCCCGAGTTCTATGTCGATCCGGTGGTCCGCCCGTAGTCTCCGCGCTACTTCAGTCCGAGTGGCTGCATTACCGCGGCGTCGGGAGTCAGCGTCCCGAGACCGAATTCCGTATGCGTTAATTGCGCAGCTCGGTCCACCTCAGCTTCATCAATCACGACTGCGATTTTAATTTCCGAGGTCGAGATCAATTGGATGTTGATTCCGGCCTTTCCCAAACAATCGAACAAGCGCGCGGCCACGCCCGAATGCGAGCGCATTCCAATCCCGACTACGCTTAATTTCGCGACGCCCTTTTTCGTGATCAGGCCCGATGCATTAACTTCCTTTACCACCGGCTCGAGCAGTTTTCTGGCGGCATCAAAGTCGTTCTCGTGAATCGTGAACGAAAGATCGGTTGTTCCGTATTCCGAAACGCTTTGCACGATCATGTCGACCACGATGTTCACGGCCGCAATCGCGGAGAAAATCCGGCCAGCGACGCCGGGCTCGTCGCGTACGTCGTCGACCGTGAACTTCGCCTGACGGCGGTCGATGCTGACGCCGCGAACAACGACTTCTTCCATGTTCGCGGTTTCTTCTTTTGCCGTGGTTCCAACGTCGGGCTTATTGCTCGAACGCACTTCGAACTCGACGCCGAATTTTTTCGCGAACTCGACGGCGCGCGATTGCATCACCTTTGAACCGGCGCTGGCCATCTCGAGCAATTCGTCATAAGCGATCTCATCGAGTTTTTTGGCGTCCTTCACTACGCGCGGATCGCACGTAAACACGCCATCAACATCGGTGAAGATCTGGCAGGCGTCGGCGTTGAGCGCGCTCGCCAGCGCAATCGCGCTTAAATCCGAACCTCCGCGACCGAGGGTCGTCGTTTCGCCTTCCGCGCTTTGTCCTTGAAATCCGGCGACAATAACAATGTAATCATCAGCCAACAGTTCCTGGATCTGTTTCGGACTGATATTCGCGACCCGCGCCTTTGCGTGAATGCGGTCGGTCAAGATGCCCGCTTCGGCCCCGGTCAATGAAATGGCTCTCGCGCCGAGCGCATTCACAGCCATCGCGGTCAGCGCGCTCGCCGCCTTCTCGCCCGTCGCAAGCAGAACATCCATCTCGCGCTTGTCCGGATCGGGCGAAACTTCGCTCGCGAGCTTGATCAAGTTGTCGGTCACGCCCGCCATCGCGGAGATCACCGCGACGACCTGGCAGCCTTCCCGCTGCGTTTCGACAATTCGCCGGGCCACGTTTCGGATCCGTTCGGGATTTCCGACCGACGTGCCGCCGTACTTCTGGACGATCAGACGCATGACAAACTGCCCGACTCTAAACTAAAAACCGATCGCGCTCCGCACAATGTCCATGTTGGCCGGAACGGGTTCAAGGTTACCAATTCCACGTTGAATCGAATCCGGATCTTTCAATCCGTGTCCGGTGACCGTGCAGACAATTCGACTTCCATCCGGGATATTCTGCGACCATTTAAATAACCCCGCGATTGGCGCTGCGCTGGCTGGTTCAACGAAAATCCCTTCGTGGCTCGCGAGCCAGCTTTGTGCGGCAAGAATGTCTTGATCCGTCACAACTCCGACATCGCCTTTCGATTCATCTAACGCAGCGCGCGCTTGCTTCCAACTTGCCGGATTACCGATCCGAATCGCTGACGCGATCGTTTCAGGATTCTGGATTACTTTATCGTGAAAGATCGGCGCTGCGCCGGCGGCCTGGAAACCGATCATTGCCGGCAACTTTGTCGATTTTTCGCGTGCGCGAAATTCCCGGTAGCCCGCCCAGTACGCCGTGATGTTCCCGGCGTTGCCAACTGGTAACAGATGAAAGTCGGGCGCGTCCTCAAACTCGTCGATAATTTCAAATGCCGCAGTCGTTTGCCCGGCGATGCGATCCGGATTGATTGAATTCACGATTGCGAATTCATTTTGCTCGCCGAGTTCGCGCACGATCTGCGACGCGTCGTCAAAGTTGCCGTCGATTGCAACAATCTTTGCGCCGTGCGCAAACGCTTGAATCAATTTTCCAGTCGCAATTTTTCCTGCCGGTAAGACGACGGCGCATGGAATTCCAGCACGGGCCGCATAAGCGGCAGCCGACGCGGACGTATTCCCAGTCGACGCGCAAATCAATGCCTGCGCACCACGATCGATCGCTCGCGAAACCGCCACGGTCATTCCGCGGTCCTTGAACGAGCCAGTGGGATTTAGGCCTTCGTTTTTTACGAAGACTTCGCAGGCGCGGCCGACGTGTTCAGATAATTTTGGCGAGAAAATGAGCGGCGTGCTTCCCTCGCCCAACGAAACAACGGTCTCACACGGCGGAAGAAATTCCCGAAACCGTTCGATCACTCCCCTGCCCTTGCTCATTTGCGCCTCTTTTATCCGCAATTGTCATTCGAAATCAATTCGCGCGATTGTCGAGCGGCAACTGCGGTTGTAAGATCGACGATCATATGCCGGCGCTGACCGAAAAAGATAAACTCCGCCTTCTCACGCTCATGCTCGAGAGCCGGCATGCAGACTTGCGAGAGCAAAATCTAAATCGCCAGGGCAAAGGTCACTTTCACGTTTCAGGAATGGGCCACGAAGCGCTCGCCGCGGTTTCGATGCAAATGGATGCCGGCGATTACATTGTTCCGTACTATCGCGATCGCGGACTCGTGCTTGGCCGCGGAATGACCACTAAACAACTTGCGCTCGAATATTTCGCCAAACGCAAAACCGGTAGCGGCGGACGAATGATGCCGTCGCACTACAGCGACACCGATCTCCACATTTGGAGCGTGCCGACGCCAACAGGATCACAATTGCTGCCGGCATGCGGCTTTGCTTGGGGGATCAAATTGGACGGCAAAAATGATCTTGTCGTAACAACTGTCGGCGACGCGGCGACGCGTGAGGGCGATTTCTTCGAAGCAGTTTGTTTTGCGAAGGAAAGAAGGCTGCCGGTGCTATTTGTTGTCGAAGACAACGCTTACGGCATCAGCAGTCCGACGCGAGAAATCAATCCGCTCGTGCTTGGCGTTCTTGAACCGGACGAATGGACCGAACTTCCCGGCGAGGGCGTCCAGGAAATTTACGACGCGGCGGCGGTGGCGATCGAGAAAATGCGCGCTGGCGGCGGCCCGCATTTCTGGTGGGTGAAAATGGAACGGCTTTCAAGCCACACAAGTTCTGACGATCAGAAGCTTTATCGAACAGCGGAAGAACTGGCCGAAAGCGAAAGACACGATCCGCTCAAGTGCTGGAAGGAAAAATTAATCGGAGACGGTGTGCTGACGGCTGACGAATTCACGAGGATTGACACTGAAGTCAAGGAAAGGATCCGCGCTGAATACTCAGATGCAGAAAAAGCGGAAGATCCTTCGCCAAACGAATTGACGGCGAATGTGATCGGCGCATTGCCAAAAATCGACACGGAGATTCTTCCGCCTGGAAAATACCGAATTGGCGACACCGTGAACGAAACGTTGCGTCTCGGTCTCAAAGAAGACTCGCGTCGTGTGATTTTCGGCGAAGACATCGAAGATCCGAAAGGCGGTGTGTTTCGGCTTACCCAAAAACTTTCCACCGAATTTCCGAAACAGGTCTTCAATTCGCCGTTGGCTGAATCGACCATTCTTGGTGTGGCGTGCGGGCTCGCCGCTTATGGGCGTCGTCCGGTTTTCGAACTGCAGTTTATCGATTTCATTTATCCCGGGTTCAATCAGCTCGTCACCAACATCTCGACGTTGCGCTGGCGGTCGCTCGGAAATTGGAACTGTCCGGCGGTAATCTACGCGCCCTACGGCGCTTATCTGCCCGGCGGAAGTTTGTGGCACAGTCAAGCCAATGAATCCGCGCTTGCGCATTATCCCGGGCTTACGGTCGTAATTCCGAGTACGCCGGAAGACGCGGCGGGTTTGCTTTGGACTGCGATGCACGCCGAGGATCCCGTTCTGTTTCTAATTCCAAAGCACATGTTTTGGGCCGAGCGCGAATCGAAAGAGCCGGTTCGCTCAGTTCCATTCGGTCGCGCCCGCAAATTCCGCGATGGCTCCGACGTCACATTGGTCGCATGGGGAAACACAGTTGAGAAATCATTGGAAGCGCTCGCGAAGATCGGCAACGACGCTAGTGTCGACCTGTTCGATCTTCGCTCTATTGTGCCGTGGGACAAGGAAGCGATCGCTGCTTCGGTCCACAAAACCGGCCGGCTCGTGGTCGTGCAGGAGGACACCGAAAACTGCAGCGTCGGGCAGATGATCATTACCGACATCACATCGCAAACTGATCTCTGGAGCGAAATGGTCAGTCCACCAATTCTGGTCAGCAAAGCCAACGTCATGATCGGCTACAATCCGATTTACGAATACGCCGCGCTGCCGGATGTCGATCGAATCGTCGCTGCAATCCGTCGTTCCGCTTCAATTCAAACGTTTCGAGCCGAATCGCCGATCTTGCGCGATCGCAAACCAGCGACGATAGAAGCGGCGAAACCGGAGCCGCAGAAGGTCGAAATGCCTAACGGAAATGTGCAACCGATCACGGTGCCGATCATGGGCGAAGGCATTCGCACCGCCAAAATCGTTGCGCTTTTAAAAAATCCAGGCGACCCCATAGCCCTCGATGACGATCTTTGCGAAGTCGAAACCGATAAAGCAGTTTATCCAATTCAATCGTCTTTTGCGGGAACCATGGGCGAATGGAAAACAAAAGTCGGCGACACGGTCGATATCGGCCAGGAGCTCGGAACAATTCTGACAAGCGAGGTTTCAACGCCGCGCCACGCTGTAGAGGCCGGTCCGAGCGGGACCGGCAGTGTGCTGGCCGTACACTCGGAGGTTCGCGATCGGCACGATCACCACAGACAAATCGAACCCGCCCTTTCACCGACGATCACGCGCAAACTTTCTCGCGTCATTCCCGCTAATCTCCAAATGGACGCGCGTTGGGACGCAATTCGCAAAGCGCGCAACGCGGCGAAAAAGAAGAATGGCAAGAACGCCCCCTCGCCTTCCCTCATGATTGCGTGGGTCGTCGTTCGCGCGATGGAAAAACACGCGCCCTTCCGCCGGTTGATTCTCGGAGACGAGAGCATCGTCGAAAACGAAAACTTCGATCTGGGTATCGCAGTCGCGTTGGAGAACGAACGTCTCGCTACCGCGGTGATTGTCGACGCCAACAAGAAAAGCTGGGTCGAGTTCTTGAAAATCTATGATGAAACGGTCGCAGCAACGCGCGGCGGCAGAGTCGACGCGATGAATGCGCCGGTGGTGATCAGCAGTCTTGGCGCGTTCGGTGTGAGAGCCGGCGCGCCAATTGTGGTTCCGCCGTCGGTGGGAACTTTGTTCGTTGGCACGGCTCATCAGGAAATCGTTCCGAATGGCAAGAAAAATGAAACCGCCCAAGTGATTACGCTTTCGCTCACCTTCGATCACCGCGTCGTGAACGGCGCTGGCGCAGCGAGCTTCGTTCACGACATCAAGGAACGAATCGAATCGTTCAAGATCCCGTCAGACAGAGTCTCCCCAACCACCTAACGGGCGCAGCATTTTTTGTAAAGCGCTTTCGTTTCTTCCGCGATTCTGCTCCAACTGAAGTATTCGTCGGCGCGTTTGCGTCCCGCCCTGGCAAATTTCTCGCGCAATTGCCGATCCTTCATTAGCTGATTGATCCGCGCCGCGAGGTCGCGGGAAAATTTCTGCGGATTAGCGAGCTTGAAAGTTCCTTCCAGAAAATCAATCGGAACCAGAAATCCGGTCTCACCGTCGAGCACGACTTCCTTGATACCGCCAACCGCGCTCGCGACGACTGCAGTTTCGCAGGCCATCGCTTCAAGGTTGATGATGCCGAACGGTTCGTAGATCGACGGACAACAAAACACGGCTGCGTGAGAGTACAGTTCAACGATGGCTTTTCGATCGAGCATTTCCTCGATCCAGTAGATTTTCTTCCGTTCTTGTTGTGCCGTCGCGACGGCTTCCTTCATCTCCTCGCCGATCTCAGGTGTGTCAGGCGCGCCGGCACAAAGCACGATCGGGAAATCGTTGTCCATGAACTGGATCGCACGAACCAAATGAATGATCCCTTTTTGGCGTGTGATCCGGCCGACAAAGAGCAGGTACGGTTCCTTTGGATCGATCCCGTCACGGATCAGCGCATCCGCTTCATCCACGCGCCGATACTCGTCGAGGTCGATTCCATTGTGAATCACGTGAACACGGTTTGGATCGACATCGAACAGCCGCTCAATGTCGCGTTTGGTCTCAGCGGAAACGGCAATGATCGCATCCGCCATTTCCAATGCAGTCTTTTCAACCCAGAGCGAGAAATCATAGCCGCTGGCGAGTTGTTCGCGTTTCCAGGGACGCAATGGTTCCAAGGAATGCGTCGTGATCGCGAGCGGAATTCCGTAACTCAGTTTCGCGAGAATCCCGCCGAAGTGGCTGTACCAAGTGTGACAATGAACGAGGTCGGCGTCGATATTCGTAGTGTTGAAATCAATGCAACGCCGAACGGCGCCGAAGACCGATTGGAGCGGTTTCGGACAGGTGAAATTACTCGTATCGAGTTCGTATCCCTTGACCGCAAGGCGGCTGTTTTTGAAATCCTGATTTCCGAAACAGCGAACATCGACATCGATTGTTTTTGCCAATTCGCGTGTGAGATAACCAACGTGCACTCCGGCGCCTCCATAAATGTGCGGCGGATATTCGTTCGTGAGGAAAAGGACTTTCACGTCCTCTCTTTAAACGCACCGTCAGTGAAGCGCACGCAGTTTTAGATTGGTTAGGTCTTGCGTGTCCCCCCGCAACTTTCGCTCGAGCCAGTCAATCGGTGAGAATACATACATGCCAGCAGCGAGCGCTTGCCGAACAGAGCGGCGGGAATGGACGTGAGTTTGCACCCAGCGTCACCACGGACTGCCGCGAGTAACAGAGATACGCCCAAAAGCGCACCGGCTGCGAGTTCACCCTCGCCTCTGCCCAAAAGCAAGCCGCTAGGGCCGCCCACTAAATAGACCGCCACCAACAGCGCATTTGCCACAACTGCGGCAGGCCAACTTCTCAGTCCGAGAAACCAACAGGTAACGAGCAAATGAATGAAACTGTAGACAGCTATTAACCCGATGACTAAAAGCGTCGTTCTAAAAAGAAACCGCGCGTCCACTCGCCAAGAGGTATAGAGCAGGACGACGATCAAAACGAGACTAAGTACAAGGCGAAGCGCACCCCGATGCGTGGAGCCCGTTCCCATTTATCGGGAGCAGGCGTGGCCATTTGAACCAGTCACCCAAATTACTTTCCCGCGCGCACAAGGAGCACGGGAACCTGTGCTTTGTGCCGTACTTCGTTGATCGTACTTCCGAAAAAAAGATCGCCCAGCAAACGATGCCCGTGCGCCGTCATCGCGATCAAGTCGCATTGTTGGTCCTCGGCCGCTTTCAAAATTCCCTCTGCCGGATCGCCGAGCGCCAGATAAGTGAGCACCTTCAAGCCACTACGCCGCAACATCTCGGCCGAATTATCGAGGTAAAGCTGGTCCTCCTTCATTTCGTCAGATTCGACCAGGTTGAGTTGATCATAGTTTCGAGCAACGAACCCGTCGGCAACATGAACCAGGAGCAGTTCCGAATGGTGAACTTTTGCCAGTTCGGCAATGTGCGGCAAAAGCGCTTCGTCGGCCCGGCTGTTTTCAAGAGCGACAAGAATTTTTCGATACATGAGTTTACAAATGACAAATAACGAATGACGAATGACGAAACAGACGCGAAGCGATGCTGGCGAGTTCCTTCGACTTTCGACATTCGAGCTTCGTCATTTTCCGGTGATCCAAGACGTGATTCCTATCCAATCGCAAAGGTACTTCCCGTTTAGGAAAATAATTAGCGCCGCCGTCGCCCAGGCGAGCGTCTTCAGACAGACCGACGATGTGAACTCGCCCATCTTGCGCCGCTCACTCGTGAACGCAACCAACGGAATGACCGCGAAGGAAAGCTGCAAGCTGAGAATGACCTGACTGAGTAGCAGCAATTTTGCCGTTCCACTCGCGCCATAAAGAGCCGCGACGATCACCGCCGGGATGATTGCAATGGCGCGCGTGATCAATCGTCGCAGCCACGGACGGAGTCGAATGTTGAGAAATCCCTCCATCACGATTTGTCCTGCGAGCGTTCCAGTGAGCGTGGAGTTTTGTCCGGACGCTAGCAACGCGATTGCGAAGATCCCGCTCGCCAGCGGAACGCCAAGCGTCGGCGAAAGCAATTTGTGAGCGTCCTGAATTTCTGCGACTTGGTAGTGGCCACGCGTATGAAATGTCGCCGCCGCGACGACTAGGATCGCTGCGTTGATGAAAAGTGAACTTCCAAGCGCGAGCGTGGAATCGATCGTGGCGAACTTGATCGCTTCGGCTTTGCCGGTAGCGCTCTGCTCGTAATTGCGCGTCTGCACCACCGAGGAATGCAGATACAAATTGTGCGGCATGACCGTCGCGCCCAAAATGCCGATCGCGATGTAAAGCACGTTCGGATTGCGCACGATTGCCGATGTTGGAACGAAACCGCCCAGCACTTGGCTCAGGTCCGGCCGCGAGAAAATGATCTCTGATAGGAAACAGCCGCCGATAGTCAGAATCAGAATAATGACGAGCGCTTCCAGAAAACGGAAACCTTTATGTTGGATGTAAAGAATTGCGAGAACGTCCAAGGCGGTGATCCAAACACCGATAACGATCGGAATTTTAAATAAGAGATTGAGCGCGATCGCCGAACCGATCACTTCGGCCAAATCGCAGGCCGAGATTGCCAGTTCGCACAAAATCCAAAGAACAAACGAAACTGGCGGTGAGTAGTGATCGCGACATGCCTGGGCCAGGTCGCGACCGGTGACGATGCCGAGCCGCGCGGACAAGGCTTGCAGCAAAATTGCCATCAGGCTCGAAAGCAGGACGATGCTCAGCAGCGTGTAGCCGAACGCGGAACCGCCGGCGAGATCGGTCGCCCAGTTTCCCGGATCCATGTAACCTACCGCGACCAAGTAACCCGGACCGGAAAACGCGAGCAGTTTGCGCCAAAATCCTGCCGTCGGTTTAACCAAAATCGAGCGATATGCTTCCGGCAAGGTCGGCGTCGTGCGATCCGTACGCCATCCGTTTTGCGTCGAAACCTCTTTGTGCATTCAGATCAAGTTAACGTGTCATCCGTGGCAAACAAGATCGAGCACTGTACCAGGCTGACAGCGGACGGTCAGGTTGATCGGGCAACAACAAACGGTGCAGTCTTCGATTAGCGATTGCTCTCGCTGCGACGTGTCGATTTGCAACGGAAAGACTTCGCCGCAATGCGGACACGTGATTTCCGTTTCGACGATGAGTTCCACTACAACCTAGCGCCCGGCTTGGTCGCCACTTCCACCGGCTTCGTTTCGGCCAATTTCCGAAAATGCAATTGCTTCACACGTCGAGCATCGGTTTGCGAAACGGTCACTAGGTAATTGTCGATCTTCACCTGCTCGCCTTGTTTCGGGAGATGACCAAGCAAATGCGTGACGTAGCCGCCGATCGTACTCACATCAGGACTTTCGAGGTCGAGCTTTGCGATATCGTTTAACTCATAGAGACCGAGCGTACCGTCCACACTGAATTCGTTCGCGCTGATCTTTTTGAATTCTTGCTCGTCGGTGTCGAACTCATCCCGAATATCGCCGACTAATTCTTCGAGCACATCTTCCAGTGTCACCATCCCAACGGTGCCGCCGAATTCATCGACCACAATCGCGAGGTGCGCGTGTTTGCTCAGAAAAAGTTTCAGCAGTTTCTCCAGCGCCATCATTTCGGGAACCGGAATCAGCTCCCGTTTGATCTTCATCAAATCCGGTTTCGTATCTAGCAGCATCGGCATCAGTTCCTTGATGTGAATCAGACCCACCGTGTTATCCAAGTTTTCGCGGCAAAGGGGGAAGCGTGTGTGCTTGGATGTGATCGCCTTGTTCACGTTCGCCTCGAAATCATCTTCCATATCGAGATAAACAACTTCGCCGCGTGGCGTCATGATATCGCGGACGACGCGCTCGCGAAGATCGAGAACATTAAGCACGAGCTGGCGACCCAGTGGCGAAACCTCTTTCGATTTTTCGCTTTGTTCGAGAATCAAGCGCAATTCTTCTTCGCTATGCGCCAGCTCGGTTCCCGCGACCGGTTTCATTCGCAGCACGCCCCGCAAAAGGAAATTCGAAGATTGATGGAGCAGCCAGATTGCTGGTTTAAATAGGAAATAAAACGCTCCGAGCGGCCGGACCAATCGCAGCGAAACAGTCAGCGGATTCGCGATCGCAGTGTACTTCGGCGCAAGTTCGCCAAACACGATGTGCATGAACGTGATCCCGATGAACGCGAGCGCGACCGAAACCGACGTGACCAGCGCATGCGAATGAATGTTCGCCAGCGCAAAGAATGGTTCGATCAGGTGCGCGAGAAATTCTTCGCCGAGCCAGCCGAGCGCCAGACTTGCGAGCGTCACTCCGAGTTGCGTCGCCGACAGGTACGTGTCGAGATGGGAACGAATGTATTTCGCAAAGCGCGCCCGCGAGTTCCCCTCCTCCGCTAATGTGTCGAGCTGACTCGCGCGAACTTTGATGATCGCGAACTCGCACGCGACGAAGAATCCATTCAAACCGACCAGCGCAGCGATCGTTAACAGTTTTCCGACAATGACATTGGGCGGGTCCCATTGCGTGACTGGCACGTTGGCGAGCGGTAAAAGTTGGAGTAACAAAGAGTTCATTTTACGAGCGCGCGCGGCGCACCTGGAAAGCGACCGCTGGAATTTACCAGCTGGATTTCGTTACACCAGGGATCAGTCCCTGCGATGCGAGCTCGCGAAACGTCAGCCGCGAGACTTTGAACCGGCGAATGAACGCGCGACGGCGACCTGTCACTTCGCAACGGTTCACCACCCGGGTCGGGCTGGCGTCGCGCGGAAGCTGCGCCAAACCGGCGTAATCTTTCTTTGCTTTGAGCTCTGCGCGAAGCGCGGCGTATTTCTTCGCCGTCGCGCGCTTGCGCTCGTTGCGATTAATCCAGGCCATCTTTGCCATAAGGAGCGCGCAATGTAACGGAGTCCGGCCCCTTTTCAACCGCCTTTTGCATCTAATTTCGAACCTTCAGCGCGAGGGACTTGCGTCTGCGAATTGACATCAAACCTCAGCCGTCAAACATCAGACTTCACCTAATGATTCCGCTCGGCCGCAAAGATTTTCCTTCACGCCGCGGTGACCTCGCTGAGGCGCTCGACGCTGCTCTGCACCGGTTTGTCGAGAAGCCTGGGCCGATTGTCGATCTTCGCTCGCGCGTTTTCCCATTGGTCGACCAAATCCAGATCAATCTCGACGGTGCGATGGTCGATTCCTCTCCCCCGCCCTTGGCGAAGGTCGAAAGCGAAACGGCGTTCGCGTTCGAGACAAGCCTTATCACCGTCAATGGTAAAAAGATTTCCGCTCGCGGCGTACCGTTGGATCTGCGCATGGAAATGCACGACGTCGTCTTCGATAAAGGGTTCGACGCGAACGGCGACGCGGTTCTTATCCTGCGGAAAGCACGCGACGGCCGGCTCGTTCTTTCTTTCTCTCAGCTCGAACTCGAGGAAGCGATCATTCGGATCGCCGGAGCCAAGGCGCGTTTGCACGCGATCGAGCTTGAACAACTGCGACTCGCGATGCGTGCCCGCGGACGACGCTCGCTTGCCGCCGACATTCACGTTTTGGCCAAGAAATTTTTCGCGCGGGCCAAGATCGACATCTATACCCAGCTCGACATCACCAACGAGTTCGTTGTGAAAATTTCGCAACTGAAATGCAAAGGCGATGGCAAACTCGGCTCTCTCGCGTGCGCAACGCTTCAGCCATTGTTTCAACGACTGCTTGAGAAATCTTTTCCGCTTAAATCAATTCCGCTGGGTGAGATTAAGCTTCGCGACATCCACGTCGCCGTTGCCGATACCGTCGATCTCACAATCGATTTCGGAAGCGTGTGATTTGCCGCTTCGGTCCGGAATGACAGGAGGGCTACTGTCGCGCCAAGCGCCGGAACAGAAGCGCGCCAAGGATGATGAAGAGAACGTTGGGAACCCAAATCAAGAATTCGGGATGGACGTTTGGATTTCCGCGGAGCGTGTCGGCGATAATGACAAAAAGGAAGTAAGCGACGGCGACGATCAAGCCCATCGCGAAACCGATCGACGTTTCGCGGCGGTGCGCGGTTACGCCAAGCGGCACCCCGATGATCGCGAACGCGACGCAAGCGAACGGAAACGAAAATCGTTTGTTGATCTCGGTCCGGCTCTCGCTTTGTTCGCGCGTGCTTCCGCTGTTCAATTGGTCGATCAATTGCTCGATCGACATCGCGGATCGGCTCGGCCGTTTTTTCTCTTTCTCGTAGAGTTCCTCGAGACTGATCGGCAACGTGCCTTCGGTCATGCTAATGCCGTCCTTGATTTTGCGCAGATCGGTCGGGTCTCTCTCATCGCGCTGCTGATAACGCGCGTTGTAGAGATGCATCAAGATGCGTTTGTTCTCGAGATCCGCCTCAAGCATGCCGGTGCGTGCAAACGTCACCCGCATCGGCATCGACTTGTTGTCTAACTCGAACACGGTGATGTTCTCGAGCTTGTTTCCTTCTTTTTTGCCGACGTAAATTTTTCGCCCGGGAAATTGATCGATCACCTGGTCACTGCCGAAAAGCGCCATCGGGTCGCGGGTCGCAAGATCGAAAATGGTGCTGCGCAGCTTTTGCTGCATTGCGGGCGAAATGTAGACCGTGAGCCAGAGACAAATCACACAGCAGATAGCCGAGATCACGGCTAATGAAATAGCGACGCGCGGAACGCTGATGCCGTTGGCGCGGAAGGCGATCAATTCGTTATCAGCCGAAAGGCGTCCGAACACGAGCAGGATCGCGGTGAGCAGTCCCCAAGGAATAGTGAAGATGAGCGAGAAAGGGAAAACATAAGCGATGAATGCAAGCAGATATTCGACCGGCACATCGTGGTTCACGAGCAGCGGCAACAGTTTTCGGAAGATGTTGCCGACCACGAGGACGAGGCTCAGCACCGCGATCGCAAACAGCACGTTCACGATCAACTCGCGACTGACGAATCTGTCGATCAGCTTCATTTGGAAGCGAACGTTAGCACAAAATCGTTTCGGTAGGGCGATTGCCCTCAATCGCCCGCAGGCGGTTCGGTGAACCACCCCTACCAAAACCCAGACATTTTGGTAACGTGGTGTCGGTGGGCAAGATCGACATCTATGACGTCGCGATCATCGGCGGCGGGCCGGCGGGCAGCACGGCCGCGACATTACTGGCAAAAGCTGGACGAAGCGTGATTGTTTTTGAGCGCGAAAAGTTTCCGCGGTTTCACATCGGCGAATCGCTCCTCCCCTTCAGCGTTCAAACTTTCGATCGCTTAGGCGTGCGCGAAAGACTCGACGCGACGTTCATGCCGAAATTCGGCGGCGAGATCACTGCGGCGTGTGGAACAAAAGGCGTGAAATTTTATTTTAAAGACGGTTTTCGTTCGAAGCGCGACCGCGCATATCAAGTGACGCGCTCGGAGTTCGATAAAGTACTGCTTGATCATTCGCGCGAGAACGGTGCGGAAGTCTACGAGGAAACTGAGGTGACGAAGTTCGATTTTGGAGACGATCGGGTAAGGATCGACGTCGAGACGTCAGACGGAACGAAATCATCAATCGAAGCGCGCTACGTGCTCGATTGCAGCGGACGGCAAACGATGCTTGGAGGTTTGTTCAATCTGAAAAAGACCTACGATCATCTCCAAAAGTTTTCGGTCTTCGCGCACTACGAAAACGTCGAACGGTTGTCGGGAAAGGACGCGACCCTGATTCGAATGGTCCGCGGGCTCGATCGCTGGTTTTGGACAATTCCGCTGACCGAAACGCGCACGAGCGTCGGAGTGGTGATGGACGCTGCGACATTTCGCGCAACGAAGCTTCCGCCGCAGGCAGCTCTCGAAAAATTCATCGCCGAGCAACCGCTGATGGTTGAGCGAATGAAAAATTCCGTCCTCGTTTCACCGGTTTATTCAGCCGGCGATTATTCCTATCGCAGCAGGCAACTCGCCGGCGAACGATGGCTGCTCGTAGGCGATGCCGCCGGTTTTATCGATCCGGTTTTCAGCAGCGGCGTTTTTCTGGCGATCATGTCCGCGGAGAAAGCAGCCGACGCGCTGGAGGCGGTTCTGAGCGACGAATCAAAACGACATCGTGCGTTCGCCAATTATTCGCGGACGGTGAATCGGATCATGGACATCTATCTGACGTTCGTGAACGTGTGGTATCTGCGCGGGAAAGAGTTTCTAGAAGTCTTCCTAAGCCCGAGCGACACGGTGCAAATCGCGGCCGCAGTGAATGCGGTCCTTGCCGGGAACGACGGCAAGAGTCTGGCGATCAAATGGCGAATGTGGCTGTTCTATTTCTTTGTTTGGGTGCAGCGGTATTTCACGATTGTGCCGCGATTAAGACTGGTACCGAAAGCAGCTGCGGTGCCAGTGGGCGTCGCCTCGTAATGGGACGGGCGATTGTAGGCAATGGAACTTACCTCTTTGTCGCTGCGCTTTTGGTCACAAGCTGCGCGACGATGTCGACGCACCAGTTCGCCGAGCCGAAGGCTGGTTGGCAAACACGAACCGGACAATTGCTTTATCGTGATCCGAAAACGACCGTCATCGGCGATGTGATCGTTCGCCTTTCCACGACCGGCGACTTCGAGCTGACGGTTTCGAAAGGGCCCGGTGTAAATCTGCTCCTCCTGCGACAAGACGCGACTTTTGCGGAAGCGAAAGGACCTATGACTGGTCGCGGTTGGTCCGGCCCAATCGATCACGCGCCGGAGCAATTGCGCGGCTGGCTGGAACTGCGGGACGCGATTCTGCAGGCAAAAGATCGACATCTCGCGCGTCACGTTTCGGGATCGGAAACTTTTGTTTTCCGATTTTAAGCGATTGACGTTAGTTCCGTCACCCCAATCCTCTCCCTGAGGGACAGAATGTCCGAAAAACTCGTCCGCGTTTTGAAACAAGGATAAAACACAGTTATGCAGATGAGTGATTTGATCGCGCGCACCATGGCGCAACGACGTGCGCTCGTTTGGCTGAGCGTGGTTGCACTCGCCGCGATCTGCCTCGGAATTCTCACCGCGCGAATCGAGCTCGACTCGGACGTGATCAACATGCTTCCGAAAGGTTTTCAGTCGGTTAAAGGCCTCGAAATTTACGATCGCGACTTCGAAGAAACCCGCGAACTGACGTTTGCGCTGCGCTGTCAGCCACAGGACGTCGACAAACTCGAAGAATTTGCGCCGATCTTTGCCGAGAATCTGCGGAAACAGCCGTGGTGTGAGCGTGTCCTGGCCGGATCGCCGATGGAGACGCCGGAAGGCATCCGTGATCTGCAATCAATCGCGGTTCCGCTGCTCCTGAATTTGGAACCAGCCGCTTTCGAGCAGACGATGTCGATCTTGCAGCCGGAAAAAATTCGGGAGCGGTTACATCGATTGCGACAGGAGATTGAAGCAGGTTCGCCCCGGCCGGAGTTTGAGCTTGGATTTGATCCGTTAGGCATAATTGGTCCCGCGCTAAAGCCCTTTGCGGAAGCGAACGCGATTGAGCAGGAGCAACCCCTGACCTCGCCGGATCGTACGATGCGCGTTTTTCTAGCGGTCACGAATGAATCATCGCTGAGCGCATTTGAATGTCAGCGATTGATGCGTGTCGTAAATGGGTTCCGCGCGCGAGCGCTCGAAGGCTGGGATGGCGGACTGTTAGACATACTTGTTACCGGTCGCGCGGCTTACGTCGCCGAGATTTCCTTGAGTATGCGCTATGACATCGTCGCCACGCTCGGCAGCTCGGTGCTGCTCGTCGGAATTATTTTCTTCATCGGATTTCGACGATGGCTGCCACTGTTGGGAATGGGCTTTTCACTTTTGTTGTCATGTTTGGTCGCGCTTGCGGCCGGTCTTTTGATCTTTGGCCGGCTTCACATGGTTGCGGTCGGCTTTTGCGCGATCCTCGTCGGACTCGGCGTCGATTTCGCGATTTTGATTTTTGGCCGATACCAGCAAGCCCGAATCGACGGCGAGGAATATCAGCAATCAATCGCGACGTCCGTCGCGAGACTCGGTCGCGCGGTATTCTTCGGCGCACTAACAACGGCGGTTGGCTTCCTGGCGTTGATCCTGAGCGGATCGATGGGTTTTTCGCAACTCGGCGTTTTGATTGCGATCGGCATTTTCTTCGCCGGGTTGTTCATGTGCACAATCCTGTTCCTGTTCGTGCGACCGCGGCAAGCGATGCAACAACCTGACTGGCTTTTTGAGCTGGTGAAAAAATATGTCCGTTGGAGCGTGCGACGGCCGGCATGGTTGATCATTGTTGCGGGGGGAACTCTTCTGTCGCTGACCGCGATCGGATTTTCTCCAGCGCCACCGCTGCAGTTCGAAGCGAGTGCGCGATCGCTGGAACCAAAGAGCAGCCGGGCCAGCCAGGCACTACAAGCGATCATGGACAAGATGCCGACGCGGTGGGAACCGGTGCTCGCGATCGTGCATGCCCGGGATGCACAGGAGTTGCATAACGATTGGCAAAGGATCGCAGCGCATTGGGCGGAACTGGAGCAGGCGGGGAAACTGAAAGGTTTTTCGACACCGGCGGCGCTTTGTCTTTCTCCGATATGGATGAAAAAAAATCAGGAAGCTCTTCAAAAGGTTGATCTTACGGCAGCACGCGAGGCGCTC
>Ga0182040_10000013_pt1 | contig 77127 bp, 75 predicted proteins | sample flu12Cox44000176_FD_125973 | JGI IMG/M metagenome (GOLD analysis project Ga0182040, IMG submission 125973) | Lab enrichment of tropical soil microbial communities from Luquillo Experimental Forest, Puerto Rico - flux8day.12C.oxic.44.000.176 | ecosystem: Environmental > Terrestrial > Soil >... | reverse complement strand
TCGAACGGGTGTTGCATGGGCCACAGGGCGACGGCTACAGTTCCACCCATGCTCGACATTCGTCTGATTCGGGAGAAACCGGATTTTGTTCGCGAGCGACTCGCCACCCGTGGTGGCGGCGATGAGGCGAAAATCGATGAGATCTTAAGAGAAGACGCCGAACGACGACGAAAAGAGACCGAATTGCAGCAGCTCCAAGCTGAGCGAAACAGATTGAGTAAGGAGATCGGCGCAAAAAGATCGCGTAGAGAATCGGCAGATGCTTTAGAGGAACGCGCCGAAGAAATTAAGAACTACATCGCCAATTACTCGGCGGTGCGGGACTTGCTCGACCGTACGGTCGGTCCACTTCTAGAAATTCCAAATCTACCGCACTCGAGCGTTCCGATTGGAAAAGATCCAAGCGCGAACAGAGCTGTTCGAGAGTGGGGGAAGAAACCAGAGCTCCTTGGCAAACCGCTCGATCACGTCGCGCTCGGTGAAAAATTGAAAATTCTCGATCTCGAGCGCGCGACGAAACTCAGTGGCAGCGGATTTATTTGTTTCACCGGCGCGGGTGCAAAGCTGGAGCGGGCGCTGATCAATTTTATGCTCGATCTGCACACCCGCGAGCACGGCTACACTGAAGTCAGTCCGCCATTTCTCGTCCGGCGCGATTGCATGATCGGTACGAGCCAATTGCCGAAATTCGAATCGGACATGTACGGATTGGAGAGCGGCGAGCTTTTTCTGGCCCCAACTGCCGAAGTGCCGGTGACAAATCTTCATCGCGACGAAATTTTGCCGATTCTCGATCTTCCAAAAAAGTTTGCTGCTTACACGCCCTGTTTTCGCCGCGAGGCGGGATCGGCCGGGCGCGAAACGCGTGGCATCATTCGCGTCCATCAGTTCGACAAAGTCGAGCTCGTGAAGATCACGACTGCGGAAAAATCCTACGAAGAACTCGAATCGTTGGTGGCAGACGCAGAGAAGGTTCTGCAAATGCTCGAGCTGCATTATCGGCTGACCGAGCTTTGCACCGGCGATCTCGGATTTGGTTCGGCGAAAACTTACGACCTCGAGGTTTGGTCTCCAGGTCAAAATGCGTATCTCGAAGTTTCGAGCTGCTCGAACTTCGAAGATTTTCAGGCGCGCCGAATGAACCTTCGCTACAAGGATGCTGACGGGAAAAATAAATTCGCTCACACGCTCAATGGTTCGGGCGTCGCGCTACCGCGCTTGTTTGCCGCGCTGATCGAAAATTCGCAACAGCCGGAGGGTTCGGTGCGGGTTCCGGAAAAGCTGCAACCGTACTTCGGCGCGGCCGAGATTAGGTAGGGCGATTGACCTCACTCGGTCCGAGCCGGACGGGCATTTGCGGGTGGTTCAGGGGAGCCGCCCGTACCATTCGCAAACAGACTCAGCTGCCCACGTTCCTGCTCCGACGATATTTTTTCGGTTTCGGACGGCAACGGAAGTTCGTAACCGAGTCGTTGCGCGAGACGGTGCGCTGTTTCTGGAGCGAAACCTTCGAAATGATTGCTGACAAACGCCCAGACGTTGCGGACTTCTGGAAGATGTCGCTCAATCTTAAGCGCCCAACTTTCGAGCGCGGCCTCGCGTTTCCAAAGAAGTCTGTCGTAACGGTGAACAAATTTGCCCGCGCCATCGTACTTGGTCGCGTAGTCGCCGAGCATTCGCAGATAAAGGAAATCGGTCGTGCGTGGCAGAAATTCGAACGGCGCGAGATTGCGTTCGTTAAGCGGGCTGGTGTCGGCCCAAACCCAACAAATGCGACATTGCTCGAGCAGCCGTATGATGTGCGGACGGTGCCAGCCTGCGTGCCGGAATTCGATTGCGAACCGAAATCCTTTTGGAAGTTGGACGAGAAACTTGCGCAGAGCTTGGCGGCCTTCCTTTGGCGTGAATGACGGCGGCAATTGAATGAGGATGACGTGAAGTTTCGATTCGAGCGGCTCGATCGCGCGCAAAAATGCGTTCAGTTCGGCTGTGCAATCGCACAGCCGGCCCACGTGGGTGATTTCGCGCGGCAGTTTACAGCTGAAACGAAATGAGGCGGGCGTAATCTCTACCCAGCGACGGACCGCATTTTCGGTCGGTACACTGTAAAAGGTCGAATCGATTTCCACCGCCGGGAGATAGCGCGCATAGAATTCGAGCCATTCGGAATCGGGCAGGTCCGAAGGATAAAAACTACCCTGCCATTCCGGAAAACTCCAGGCGCAGGCGCCGATTCGAATCTTTTGTTGATCGGTAAGGTTCAAACCAGGGGAAATCTAAGCTAAATCATAACGCGCGGGAAGATGCCGATCTTGCGATTGGAAGCAGCCAAAAAGACATCACTTTTGCCTCGGTCGGCCAACTTGACGGAGTGGATAACTTAATTACCCTGCCAGTCCCGATGAAATTCCGAGTTCTCCCGGCGCTTCTCTCACTTGCGCTGGGTTCGTTTTTAGTTCAATCGACCAATGCCGCAGTCGTTTTTCGGCCAGGTGAAAAAGCAAAGTACGTCGCTCCCGGAGAAGAACAGTTTAACGGCGACGCCGCCGAGCTTTTCGACATCGGGCAGAAGGCGGAAAAGGATGACAACATGAAACGCGCAATTGGCGCCTATCGTCAGCTGGTGCGGAAATATCCGCATGACGCGCTCGCAGCGGGGGCAGCTTTTCGCGGCGCAGAGTTATATGAAAAGGTTCATGAATATTTAGAAGCCGCTGGCACATACCGCCTGGTAGTGACAAATTATCCGACCAGTCCACATTTTAACGAAGCGATCGAAGGGCAATTTCGGATCGGCGAAATGTATCTGGCCGGGAAAAAACTGAAGGTGCTCGGCATTCCGATGGCGACGTCGATGGATCGCGCGGTTGAAATTTTTGCGGGGGTGGTTCGGACGGCGCCTTACGGGAAATACACAGCACGCGCGCAGTTCGATATCGGTCTGGCGCGTGAGAAGCAGGGTGCGAACGATGCCGCGCTCCAGGCTTATCAGGCAGTGATCGATAAATTTCCAAACGATCCGATTGCGGCGGACGCGCAATATCAAATTGGCTATATTTGGTTCACGGCTTCGAAGGGTGGCACCAAGGATGTCTCTGCCGCGACGAATTCGAAGACCGCGTTTGAGGATTTTTTGTTTCGTTACCCGAACAGCGAGAAAGCACCTCAGGCCCGGAGCAATCTCGAGCAACTGGAACACAAAACGACCACAAGCTCGTTCGAGGTCGCGCGCTATTACGACAAACAGAAAATGTATCGCGCCGCGGTTATTTATTACAATGAAGTGATTCGGCAACAACCGGGGTCAGCCGAAAGCGAAAAGGCGAAGAAACGAATCGACCAGCTACGGGCAAAGGTGGGAGACAAGGTGCTCGGACCTATTCAAGATCAGGAAGCCGAGAAAAAGAAAGCGGCAGAACAGGCCAAAGCCAAGGGTCCCGGTCAAAGAGGACCTGCCTCAGATTCTGCACCGGTTTTGCCGCCTGATCTGGACAGCTCGCTCCCGCCGCCTCCTTCGGAACCGTCGAGTGTTCTTCCGCCGGGATCGTCCACCGAGCCGGCAAGCGGCGCGACACCAGAACCGTCGAGCACACCGGGCGAATCCGCGGATCCGGGCGCTGCGTCGAGTTCCTTAGATGTTTCTGGTTCGTCTGAAGCGACGGCCTCGCCGACGCCGTGAAAAAAGCGATTGGGGCAGCATTAGCTTGTGTCAGTTTGACTGGTTGCCTTGGTTACCACGTCGGGCCGGCCAAACCGTACTACTTGCGGGACGTCCGCACGATCGCGATCCCAACGTTCACCAACAAAACTCTCATTCCGCGCGTGGAAGTGCTCGTGACCGACACGGTGATCAAACAGTTTCAACAGGACGGCACCTACCGAATCGGCAACAGCGAGAACGCGGACGCCACGTTGAAGGGTGAAATTATTCGTATTAGCAGGTCGCCGGCCCGCTCGGTCCGCGGAAATGTCTTGGCCACGAGCGAGTTTAATCTCGCTATGCGGGTGAAATACAGATTGGTCGGACCGGACGGCAAAGATATCGGACCGTCGGGCGAAGTGGTCGGCACGACGAGCTTTTTCGTCAGCACCAGTACCACGGCCGGTAATCAACAGGTATTAGGCGATGTCACGACCGATGAACGGCAGGCCCTGCCGTTGGCGACCGAAGAGTTAGCGAATCACCTTGTCACGCAGCTGAGCGAAGGCTGGTGATGCCGCATGAAAGGGGAAGAGAAACTTTGGGGCATTCTTAACGACAAACTCGAGACGCTCCGCGCAAGTAATCGTTTACCCGAAGCCATTCGCGTCGCCGAAACCTTGCTTGAGCTGGCCAAACGCACGTTTGGCGACGATGATAGCGCGCTGGCGCTGAGTTACGAAAAACTTGGGACACTTCTCGATCAAAGCGGCGACCGCGCGAAAGCGAAACCGTATTTGCTCAAAGCCCACGGCGTTCTCGAGAAAGCGAAGCCGCCAGACCAACGCATGCTTTATCGCTCGGCGCGTCGCCTCGCGTTCTTATGCGATAACCTCGGACAACAGGACGAAGCGATCCGTTACTACGAAAAAGCGATCGCGGCCGGCACGCAGTTGGAAGATCTCCCGTATGCGGATTTGGGAACGATGCTCAACAATGTTGCGCTGATTTTTCGAAGATCCGGCCGGCAGAAAGCTGCGGAACCGTATTATTTACACGCACTCCAGATTTACGAAAAACAACTGGGACCTCAGCACGCCGACGTTGCGTCGGTCTTGAACAATCTCGCTGTCTTTTACACGAACGAGAAGCGTTACGCCGAGGCGGAAAAAACGCACCTGCGCGCACTCGGGATTCGGGAAAAGGTATTGCCGCCGACACATTCCGACATTGCGCAGTCAAAGTGCAATTTGGCGGTCGTTTATCATTCGCGCGGCGATTATCCAAAGGCGGCCGAGCTTTATCGCGCGTCGCTTAAAAGCTGGGAGGAGGCGACTGATCGGCCGCCCGAGGACTACGAAATCGTGGCCGCCAATTACGCGGACTTGCTTCGTTCATTAGGCAAAGTGCGCAAAGCGCAGCAGCTCGAAGCCCGCGCGCGCAAGCTCCGCCACGGCTAGCGGTTCTTCCTCGTAGTCTTCGTTCTTAATCTCAACGAAGATTAAAATTAAGAGAAGGCGGAAGAGCTTGTGAGCCTTTCACATTGCGCGAGCATGCAGACTGCGCATTGTAGTTCGCCTCGCTCACGTGGCGGAATTGGCAGACGCGTACGGCTCAGGACCGTATGGGGCAACCCGTGGAGGTTCGAGTCCTCTCGTGAGCAATTTTCTGGACGATCGCCAGCGCTTGCGTTGTAACCGTCAGCGGACACTTAATTGAAATGCGCACCCGCCTCCATCTGCATGTCGTGTTTTGGTGCGTGCCGTTCGCCATTTTTATCACGCTGAGCTTCCCGAATGTCGGTCCGGCTGTGCTTGAAAATAAAATCGGTCCAGTAAGTCCGAACCATTCAACCGATTCCTACGGGTCCGTTTTAACACTGATGCCATGGATCAAATCGGAAGGCGTGGTCTTGTGGTCGATCCTGGCTGTGCTTGGTTCGGTTGTCGGGTTAGTTCGACATCGCATTCGCCTGTTCATAATCGGAATCCTTCCCGGTTTAATTCTCATCCTTAGCTCGCCCATCTATCTCAGAGCGATCGATGTAGTCATGCCGGCAGATTTTGCGCGACCTACTCTTCAGTTACTGAGCAGGAATCATCTCTCCCGCCTGCCCCCCATAAGTCGAATGGCGCTGGTCGAGCTAACTGATTCCGGCCTCTGGAGTATCTTTTGTTTGCTGACAGCCATGACTGTAGTCTATCTCGTGCCGACTCTAAGATTCTCGAGGCTACTTGTAGTAACGGGTCTTCTTAGTCCAGTTATACTTTACTTAATAACCTATGTCTTTAGTGCGTGGCTAAGTTACATGGCGCACATAACATCGTCCTTGCCGCGACTGCTTCTGCAAGTCGTGCCTGTCGGTTGGCTGGCGATTGGCCTTGCTTGGGCATCACCCAAGGTGGAACCTGGGAAACGCGCGTTTGATTAGTCCGAATCAATTATCGCAATCGCGCGATCCGGAGGCGGTGCGCGCAATGTTCGGCAGCATCGCGCGCCGGTACGATCTCGCAAACCGTCTCTTGAGCTGCGGTTGCGATTTTCTCTGGCGCAAGCGCGCGGCTGAGATCGCCGCGGGTTGGAATTCAAACAAGATTGTTGATCTTGCAACCGGCACCGGAGACCTGGCGCTTGCGCTCAGAAAAGCATTACCAAAATCGGAAATCATCGGTGCCGATTTTTCGGAAGAAATGTTGGCGATAGCGAAAAGGAAGGGTGTTGACCGAGTTGTTGCCGCGGACGCGCTTGCCCTGCCATTTGCTGATCAGACGTTCGATTGCGTGACCATCGCATTCGGGTTGCGGAACATTAACGATTGGAGCGCAGCGCTGCGCGAAATGAACCGCGTCTTAACAGTGAACGGTCATTTGCTGGTGATGGAATTTTCGCTGCCTACAATGTCGATTTTGCGATCGATTTACCGTTTTTATCTACATCGCGTGCTGCCAATCTTCGGCGCGTTCCTCACCCAGAAAAAAACCGCCTACGATTACTTGGGCGACTCAATTGAGGAATTCCCAGGTGGCGCCGCGATGCTGCGTTTAATCGAAGGAAACGGATTTCGAGACGCGATGGCGGAGCCGCTGACGAGTGGGATCGTTACGATTTACACAGCGACGAAGAATTAGCGCGTCGCCGTGGCAGTTGGCGTTGCTGTGGGAGTCGGAGATTCGGTCGCGACGAGCGGCAGTCTAAGCGCGCTCAGATCCGCGTTGCTGATCACAAACGTGCCTTCGCGCTCATCTATTTTTGCAAACGTGACTCCGTCGGGCGCGACGCCCCCAATGATGAGTTTGTGCGACGCCTTGTCGTCCAGTGAAGTCGTGAATGTGATGACGACCTGGGGCTTGTCGAAGCCATGTGCCGGAGCGATCGCCCCGATCCAGCGCACGCCGTGCAAGGTCGCCAGCGTGTTCAAAAGCGATTGAAGATTCGTTTGATTGATTGCGCCCGTGCCAGTCGTCCAACTCCATTGATTGTTCTGGCCGCGAACCAACGCTGGCATTTTATTGGTGGTCAGCCCGATCCGGTGAATTTGTTCGGGTTTGAAATTAAAGATCGACAATTCCTGCCATTGCAACGGGTCCGAGAAGATTTGATCTAGTAAACCGCGGCGCACCGCGACCACGAATGGCTCGTCTCCGACGCGCGCGTAAACCGTATCGCCCTCGACTTTGCCAAATGCTACCGAGGCAAACGGTTGCTCGCCCGCTTTTGTTTCGGCGGTGTTTTCGGAAGCGAACGAGCTGAACGTGACTGTGAGTTGCGGCTTATCTAGCCCGTACTTCGGAAGATTTGAAGCGACATCTTCGACGAATTTTGTGACCTGCTCGTTTTGCAATGCGTCGATCAGTCGGCGGACCTCGCTCAAGTTTGCCGGCGCGTTATTGCAGCTTGCGATCGTCCAGTTCTCATCCTTGCGTGCGAGAAGGGTTTTGCTCTTGCCCGGCGCGTCGATTGTCAGCCGGTCGAGGATTTTTGTATCGATTCGTACAAGATGCCGGTCTCGCAGATCGTTCGGTTTATTGTTCAGGATTTCCTCGATTTTTTTTGGCAGCGTGTAGACGAAACCGCGCGGTGAGAAGCGAACGTAAACCTGCTCCTTCTCTTTTTCGGGAACGCTACCAATTCGCAGCGTCTGTCCCTGCTTGTCGCCCTGCGCAAAAAGCGTGAGCGAGCCGCGTGGCTCGGCCAGTCCGTAAGGATGCAGATCGCCGCTATCGTCTGCGACAAATTGCTCAATTCGCGCGGTAGTGACTTGCGCGATCATGTCGCTGACTTTCTGGTCGTCGGCGTGCGTGCGCAGCGGCTTAACGATATCCCAGTGATCGCCAGTCTTTTGCAGCTCCATTTCGCCGGCGGGGGTTTTGAGTACCGCTCGGACAACTTGCGCCATGATCAAGTCGGTCAATTTTCGATCGCGAAAGTCTTCCGGCTTTTTGTCGATCGCTTTCCTGACCGATTGGCTCGCGAAGAATGTTTCCTTCGAGTTCTCGAATCGGACATACATCTTGCCTTCAAGCGCGGCATCTTTTCCGAAAAAGATTTCCGGCGGCGCGCCTTGTCCGACCAGTCTTAGGCGCAGCTTCGGGTTGGCGAGCCCGTAATCGGCGAGCCTGTTTTTGTCCGCTTCCATTTCTTTCGCCGAGATCGAGGCGTCCTTTTGCCAATTTTCGAGATCGGACAACAAACTGGTCACTAGCGAGGCGTCTGCCTGATCTTTAATTGGTGTTTCGAGGCGCCATTTGTCGTTATGACGTCGAATGTCGATCTTGTCGTCACCGTTTTGGATTACGACACCGTCAATTTTGTCTCGGTCAAAATTCACAACGTTCTGCGCCTGTCGCGCTGCTTCCTCCGTGCCCGGCCGGTTGCGCTCGACGAAAAAGAGATAAGCAAACACTCCCGCTGCGATGACGAATAAGACCAGCGTCGATTTCCACTTCATGACCAATCTGTTATTTCGCTATTTCTTTAGGCGCGCCGCTTCCACCAGACGGCTGTACCGAGAACAACAAAGACGAGTGGTATCAGAACGAGCACTATTAAACGCAAACTCCTCAACGCGTCTTCGCTCAAATTAAACGTGAGTGTCTTCGGAACTTTCGGCGCGATCCCGATGAGCTGCTCGCGACTTAACAGCCAGTTCGCACAAGCGGAAATGAAGTCGAGCGCTTGCTGATCTTGAGTCAGCGCGTTGTCTTGAACAAACGTCGCGTTGCTAACCACCACCAGGCGCGCCGAATTCATTTGCACCCGTTCGTCTGCGCTACCGCCTTTCTCGATCGACACTCCAATTGTTATCGGCGCAGCCGCATTTTTCGCGTCCGCTTGGAGTTTTGTTTGATCTGTTGTGTTGTAATCTTTTTCGGCGAAGTAACCTTTCTCTGCTTCGATCAACGGCTGAAGGCGAATATTCGCCGCGCGCACGCGGTCCGGCTCGAGCGTGATGGACGATGTTCCCCCGAAGAATAGCGCCTGCACATTCGAGAGCCGTTTTGTCACCGGACCCTTGCCAAGAAAGTGCGCCTGAACATCGCGAATCAACGCCAACTCTTCAAGGCCGGTGCGGACGAAAGCCATCAACCGGTCATCGTTCACTTTTACGCCGAGCTCATTGAGAAACGCAAGCAACTTTAGCGTCTTCGCCGACGGATCGAGAAGAATGAGGATCCGGCCTTGTTTGTCCCAAAAATCGCGAAGCAATTTAATTTCACGGTCAGAAAGATCGTATTGAGGGCCGACAATCATCACCGCTTTTACCTCGGCTGGAATTTGCGGCTCGTTGAACAGATTCAGTTCCTGAAACTTGATGTTTTCGTTCTCGATAAACGTCTTCAGGACCGAAATTGGACCGCCTCCTTCTTGCTGTTGCTGCATCATTGCCAGCGGCGAAGGCTCCGAGATTGAGGGCTCCTTGTGACCGGTCAAGTAGCCGATCACGCTCTTTTTGCCTTCGACCAGATCGATCATCGCGCTGGTGATTGCTTGTTCGCCCTTAAACGCCGTCACACGCGGTCCTTCGCCAAACGCCATTCCACTTTGATCGATCTCCGCCATCTCGGACGCTTTCACCGTTTTGTTGCGGCCGTCGTAATCGATCACCAGAAGACTTTCGTCGCTGACCACTTTGTATTTGTCGAATAACTCCTTCGCGCGGGAGAGATTCCGTTGCGGATCGATGCTTTCGACGTCGATCTTACCTTTGGCCGCGTACTGATATTCGGTGAGCAGACTGGCCACGTCGGCGCTAATCGGCGTGGTTGGTGAAAAGAAAACTGTGATGCGAATTTTTCCTTTCACACTGTTCAGGAAGCGCTTCGTCTTGTCGGAGAGCGCGTATTTCTGATCGCGCGAAACGTCCCAGCGTTTGTAGTGCCGGAAGCCGATCCAATTGACCGCGCTGATCAAAAAGAAAATGAGAATCAACTGGACGAGAACGTTCAGCCCGATCTGGAGCCGCCGAATTCCTTTTGGTTCGGTTGTAGTCGCAACTTCCGCCATTCGTCACAACCTCCACTTGCGCGATTGAAACGCCTGATAAGTGAGTGCCAGCATGAACACGGTCATACTCAAATAGAGAACAATCGGTCGCGTATCGATGATTCCCCGCGAATACGTTCCCATGTGCTCGATCGCCGAAAAATATCCGAGCGCGTCGCGCATTCCCGAGCTGACATCGAGCAAAATGAATTGAACCAGACCGAGGAAGAAAAGCAGCGTGATCGCGCAAAAAGAAATAATCGCGGCCACGATTTGATTTTTAGTCACCACTGAAGCAAGGCAGCCCACTGAGAGGTAAAACATTCCGAGCAGCAGTAGCATCAAGTAAGAGCCCCAATATGCGCCGATGGAATTCGCAGCCGACTCGTGCGTGATTTTTTGGAAGATCGCGAAATAGAGCAGCGTTGGAATCCAGAGCACGATGTAGAACACGAGCGCGCCAAGAAATTTTGCGAGCACGACCTGCAAATCGCGGACCGGCGCGGTCATCAGCGGTTCGATCGTGCCGAGTTTAAATTCCTCGGAAAACAGCCGCATGGTAATCAGCGGAAAGATCAAAACGAACGCAAACCAGAAAAACACCGAATTAAAAAATGCCTCCTGAACCGTATAAGAGGCCGGCCGCTGGTTCATGAACGAGACCTGGAAATAAAAATCGACGCCGCTGACCAGCAGAAAGAAAACGAGCACGATGTAGGCGATCGGCGAATGGAAATAACCGCGGACTTCGCGCGCCAGTAGTGCGTAAAATTTTCTCATTTTAAGAGCGAAATCTCCATCCAGCACTTACTCCAGTCCGATCTGGTTCGAGTGCGTGATCTCGACGAATACGTCTTCGAGTGTGGCGCGCCGTTGTGAAAGCTCGCGCAGCGTCCACTTCCGCGCGGCCGCAAGCCTGAAGATTTCTTCCCGCACATCGAGGCCCGATTCCACTCGCAAAGAAAATATCTGCCAGCCGTCCGCTTGATCGATCATCACCTCGCGGACCCCGGAGATTTTCTTCAACTCCTCGGCGCCGTCGTCGTCGCCCGTCTTGGCTTCGATCACGACGCCGCTGGCTTGTCGAATTTGATTCAGTAAATTCTCCGGCGTGTCGCACGCTTCAATTCGCCCCTTGTGAATAATGATGACGCGGCTACATGTCATTTCCACTTCCGGCAAGATGTGCGTAGAAAGCAAAATCGTGTGCTGCTTGCCGAGATTCTTGATCAGCTCGCGCACTTGCCGAATTTGATTTGGATCGAGACCGATCGTCGGTTCGTCCAGAATCAGAAGATCGGGCTCGCTGATGAGCGCGTCGGCTAATCCAACGCGTTGCCGGTACCCTTTTGAAAGTGTGCCGATTAATTTTCGTTCGACTTCGCCTAGGCCGCAGAGCTCTTTCACATCGCCGACTCTTTCCCCGACGCGCCGGTGCGGGACTCCTTTGAGTGTGGCGCGATAATCGAGATATTCGGTGACGCGCATATCATTGTAGAGGGGAACGTTTTCCGGCATGTAACCAAGCCGCGAGCGCGCCTGGAGCGATTGTTCGAAAACGTCGAAGCCCGCGATCGACGCTCGCCCGGACGTTGCCGGCATGAACCCGGCCAGAATCCGCATCGTAGTCGTCTTGCCCGCGCCGTTCGGTCCGAGAAAACCCATGATCTCGCCCCGGCCGACCTCGAAATTCAAATCGCGAATCGCGGTCTGGCCAGCGTAGCGTTTGGTTAAATTTTTAACCTTAATCATTCCGAAATTATTGGATGAGACAATCGAAGGGCTATTGCGTTGCCGAAAATCTTTGGATTGTCAACGGGCGGCCAGGGTAATCGTTTCGACGCGCTGCCCGGCGCCGCCTGCGCGGACTACGCCGATCGCAAAGTCGACACTGGTCCCACTGCGGGCACGACCGAGCAGGTTCTCTACATCTCTCACAGAGTTTACGTCATGTCTCCCAACGCGATAGATGACGAGACCACGCTCGATGCCGGATTCATCTGCCGGGCTGTTTGGTTCGACCCCGCTGATCAGTACGCCGCGTCCGGGTTCATAACCAAGGGTGTCAGTTAATTCCTCGGTCAAATCCTGCAACTGCATACCGAACAGCCTCACGGCGTTATTTGTTTGCTGCACTGCCGCCGAAGTCTTTCCTGCCGGATGCGTTTCGGCGAACGCTTTGAAGGCCTTCACACTTCCGCGCACGACGTCGGCCGGGATCGCAAAACCAAGCCCTTGCGTTGGAACGCCTTGCGGTGTGAAGGCCATTTTCGCCGAGCTGATTCCGACCAATCGTCCCGAGATATCAATCACCGGTCCGCCGCTGTTGCCGGGATTGATCGCGGCATCGGTTTGCACGAGATCCTTGTAATCGACGTTGTCGACCGAGATGTCGCGTTTTGTCGCGCTTAAGACGCCGCGGCTGATCGAGCTTCCGTAACCGACCGCATTGCCAACGACGATCACCGTTTCGCCTAACAAGTTCGGCGAAATGTTGTCAAGATTGATAAAGGGAAACGAATCCTTCGAGTCGATCTTGATGAACGCGAGGTCCTTCTTCTCGTCGCCGGTGATGTAGAGTGCGTTGTACGTTTTGCCATCGTTGGTCGTGACTTTGATTTTCAGATCGGCCGCGCGCACGACCACGTGCTGATTGGTCACGATGTACCCGGCGGGGTCGACGATGAATCCGGAGCCGAGACTTTGCAGGGTCTGGCGGATTTCGTGCGGTCGCCCATGGTAGTAACCAAAAAATTGCGCGTAAAAATCGTCGATTGGATCGCGGACCGCGCGGTGGATCACCCGCTCGGTGTTGATGTTGACGACCGCCGGCAAGACTTTTGCGACCGCCAAGACCGCTGGCTCGGCCGCTGGATCTGCCTGAGCAAAGCACGATGTCGATCTTGCAAACGCTAGGAGCGCCATGGTGGCCAGCGCCAGCCAACTTTTTCCATAAATTCCCATTTGTGCGCTGCAAATAACGAGGCTGCCTCGGCACTGTCAACTTGCCGCTCCGGCTAACGGTTGCAGATTAAATGTGTCATGCGCATAACCATCGCGGCTCGAGCCAATCTGGAACTGATAGACCAGAATTATGCGCGCTGGCAGAAGGATCCGGCGTCGGTCGACCCGAATTGGGCTGCATTTTTTGAAGGATTCGAGTTAGGAAATCTGCCGCAGAAAAATGGTAGCGCTGTCGCCGCGCCGCGCGCGGTCACGCGCGAAAGTCCACTCCAGACACGAATCGACGGACTGGTTTATGCGTATCGCACGCTTGGTCATACGATCGCGCGCGTGAACCCGTTGGCTGAAAAGCGGCCGGAAAATTCGTTGCTAAGTCTGCGCGAGCTCGGCTTCAGCGAAAAGGATCTCGATCTTCGCGTCGCATCGAAATTTTTCGGGAACGGCGAAGAGATGATGCTACGCAAAATGATCGCGCGCCTTACGAAAATTTACGCGGACTCGATCGGCGCCGAGTTTATGCACATCCAGAACACGCGGATTCGAAACTGGGTCCTGCACCGTCTTGAATCGCGTCCGGACAAGCATTCTACGCCGCGCCAGGTGAAAATCGGAATCCTGCGCGCGTTGATGGAAGCCGAGTCATTCGAAGGCTTTCTCCATTCGCGTTACGTCGGTCAAAAACGTTTTTCGCTACAGGGCGCGGAGTCGTTGATGGTGATCCTCGACAGTATTCTTCACAAATGTCCTGCCGGCGGGATTGAAGAAATTTGCATGGGCATGGCGCACCGCGGCCGGCTCAACGTGCTCGCGAACTTCCTGAAAAAGTCGCTGCGCGTCATCTTTACGGAATTCAGCGAGAACTATATTCCCGAGCTGGTAGCCGGCGACGGCGACGTAAAATATCATCTCGGCTACCGGACCATCCGAAAACTTGGCTCGGGCGCGCGGGTTGAAATTCGTCTCGCGGCAAACCCGAGTCATCTCGAGGCTGTCGATCCGGTTGTTGAAGGAACCGCGCGCGCGCGGCAACGCATTCGCAGCGACACCGAACATCGACGCAAGGTTTTGCCCTTGCTTATTCATGGCGACGCCGCGTTCGCGGGGCAGGGGATCGTTGCTGAAACATTGAACATGTCGCAGCTGCACGGTTACGGAACGGGCGGGACCGTTCACGTGGTGGTGAATAACCAGATCGGTTTCACGACTCTGCCCGAGGACGCGCGTTCGTCGATGTACGCGACCGACGTCGCCAAGATGATTGAGGCCCCGATTTTTCATGTGAATGGCGACGATCCGCTCGCGTGTCTGCAAGTGAGTCAGCTCGCGCTCGATTTTCGGCAGGAATTCGGGCGCGACGTCGTGATCGACATGTATTGTTATCGGCGCTACGGCCACAACGAAGGCGACGAGCCGGCGTTCACCCAGCCCGATCTCTACGCGAAGATCGACAAACACCTGTCAGCCGCGGAATCCTACAAGCGCGGCCTGCTCGAATCCGGCGCGTTAGCGGAAGACGACGCCGCTTCGCTCGAAACGGAAATGGATCTGCGACTTGAAATGGCGCTTGACACCGTAAGGTCGATCGAGAAAGAGAAAGCTGGCAAACAGGCGCGGTTCAAGGAAGCGGCGGCAGTTTTTCAGCCCGAATACACAAGCGCGCCGGTTTCAACGGCCGTCAGCGAGAAAACGCTCAAGACGATTGTCGATGCACTTACGCGCGTGCCGGACGATTTCAATGTTCAACCGAAGATCAAGCGGATCGTGCTCGAGCATCGGCGGAAGGTTTTTGAGAACGGCGGACCGTTCGAATGGCATTATGCTGAATTACTTGCGTTCGGCTCGCTGCTCTTGGAAGGAATGCCGATTCGATTGTCCGGTCAGGACAGCGCGCGCGGAACCTTTAGCACGCGGCACGCGATTCTTTACGACGCAAAAACCGGCGCACCGTATGTGCCGTTGATGCATCTGGGCGCAAAGCAGGCGGGCATTTGCATTTACAACAGTCTGCTCTCCGAAGCGGCGGTGCTCGGATTCGATTACGGCTACTCGCTCGATTACCCGAACATGCTTTGTTTGTGGGAAGCGCAGTTCGGCGATTTTTCCAACGGTGCGCAAACAATTATCGACCAATTCATCGTTTCAGCGGAATCGAAGTGGCAGCGTCCCAGCGGGATCGTGCTGCTGTTGCCGCACGGCTACGAGGGACAGGGTCCCGAACATTCGAGCGGCCGGCTCGAGCGATTTCTGCAAGCCTGCGCGGAGGACAATATTCAAGTCTGCAATCTGACGACGTCCGCACAGTACTTTCACGTGTTGCGCCGCCAGATGAAACGCGACTTCGTCAAGCCGCTCGTGATCATGACGCCGAAGAGTTTGCTGCGCGCCGAGTTCGCGTCCGCGCGCGCGGAAGAATTTACCGGTGGCAAGTTTCAGGAAATTCTCGGCTCATCCGAAGTCGGACCGGCTGGCAAAATGAAGCGCGTGATTCTTTGTTCGGGCAAAGTTTATTACGACCTTCTAAATTATCGCACTGAGAAAAAGATCGACACCGCGGCGATCATTCGAGTCGAGCAGCTATATCCGCTGCATGAAGAGAGATTGAGGTCAATGGTCAACGCTTTTTCAAAGGTAGCACAGCTCGTTTGGTGTCAGGAAGAACCGCAAAACATGGGCGCCTGGACATTCATGGAGCCGCGGCTGCGGAAAATGTTCGGCCGCGAAGTCGCCTATGCGGGCCGGGACGCAAGTGCGAGTCCCGCTGTCGGCTCGCTCGCGCTGCATAAACGCGAGCAAGCCGCGCTCACTCGAGAGGCGTTTAACGTTTGATTCGACCACGCGTTTTTTCTGCGCTTAGTTAGGCGCACATGGCTGTTGAAGTAAAAATTCCAGCGGTTGGCGAATCGATTTCGAGCGGAATCGTTTCCGTCTGGCACAAGAAATCCGGTGACTTCGTGAATGCTGGCGACGCGCTCTTCACTTTGGAGACTGATAAAGTTTCAACCGAGATCGTCGCCGAAACTTCCGGCGTGCTCGATACGATCGTTCCCGAAGGTCAAGAAGTGAAAATCGGCGAAGTCGTCGCTATGATCCACGATTCGAAGAAATCATCCAGCGGCGCCCGAACGGAAAAGAAGCAAGAGAAAACCGAAACAAGAACGGCTGCATCGAGAGAAAAATCTGAAGAGGAGAATGCGCTTTCCCCAGCAGTTCGGCGAATCGTTGAAGAGGAAAATCTTCAACCCGAAGAAATTTCCGGCACCGGAAAGGGCGGTCGAATCACGAAAGCCGATGCGCTCACAGCGGCGCAAAATCGCGGCGCGAGCGAGCAAATAGTCGACGTCTCGCAGGATCGACAGTCGACCGACGGCCGGTTCGTTCGCAAAAGGATGTCGCCGCTGCGACGGAAGATTGCGGCACAGCTGGTAATGGCGCAGCATGCCGCTGCGATTCTGACCACGTTTAACGAATGCGACATGAGCGCGGTTCAGGAATTGCGAGCGAAATCGCAAGACGCATTCACAAAGAAACACGGCGTGAAGCTCGGGTTCATGCCGTTTTTTATCAAAGCGAGCGTCGAAGCGCTCAAAGCCGTGCCGGTCATCAATGGTCGAATCGAAGACGAGGATTTCATTTACAACAATTTTTATGACATCGGCGTGGCGGTGGGGACTGAACGCGGGCTCGTCGTTCCAATCGTGCGCGATGCTGACAAGAAGTCCTTTGCCGATCTTGAGCGTGACATCGCCGATTTCGCGACCAAAGCACGCGACGGAAAATTGAAGATCGAAGATTTGACCGGCGGCACATTCACGGTCTCAAACGGCGGTGTTTATGGATCGCTTTTGAGCACGCCGATTTTGAATCCACCACAAACCGGAATTCTCGGGATGCACAAAATCATGCCGCGTCCCGTAGCGATCAACGGCAAAGTGGAAGTGCGCCCGATGATGTACCTCGCGTTCAGCTACGATCATCGCGCGATCGACGGCAAAGAGGCGGTTACGTTTCTGATCAAGGTGAAGGAATGCGTTGAGGATCCGAAAAAGCTGCCACTCGATTTTTGAAGATGGAAACATTTGATGTCGTTATCATTGGTTCAGGTCCGGGCGGCTATGTCGCCGCGATCCGCGCTGGTCAGCTCGGGCTAAAAACGGCGATCATCGAAAAGGACAAGGAACTCGGCGGCACTTGTTTGAACGTCGGCTGCATTCCGAGCAAAGCGCTTCTAACGTCGAGTGATCATTTCATGTTTGCGAAAAAGGAAGCGGAGAAGCACGGCATCGTGATCGGCAGCGTGGACGTCGATCTTAACAAGATGCTCCAGCGCAAGGATAAAGTCGTTCGAACGATGAACAGCGGCGTGCGCTCGCTGATGAAAACGAACAAGGTGACGACGTTCGAAGGATTAGGTACGATCACGGCGCCGGGAAAGGTTTCGGTCAAATCGTCGGACGGAAAAGCGCAGGAGATCGAAACTAAAAACATCATTATCGCTACTGGGAGCGTTCCGATCGAATTGCCGTTCGCGAAGTTTGATGGACAGACGATCGTTAGCAGTACCGAAGCGCTTTCATTCGCTGAGGCTCCGAAAAAACTTCTCGTCATCGGCGCGGGCGCGATTGGACTCGAGCTCGGTTCAGTTTGGAGCCGGCTCGGTTCGGAAGTGACAATGTTGGAATTTCTGCCGCGGATCGCGATCGGCTTCGATTTGGAGTTATCGAACCTGTTGCAGCGCTCGCTCACCGCGCAGGGAATAACGTTTCATCTCGAAACCGAAGTCAGCGCGGTGAAGATCGACAATGGTCGCGCTGTTGCGATAGCAACGAAAGGAAATGAAGAGTTTAAATTCGAAGCTGACAAAATTCTCGTATCGGTCGGACGCAAACCGTTCAGCGAAGGTCTCGGCGCGGAGAAAGTCGGCATTGAATTTGACGAGAAAAAGCGAATCAAGGTCGACAAACACTTTAAAACCAACGTCGACGGCATTTATGCGATCGGCGATGTTATTGCGGGGGCGATGCTTGCGCACAAGGCCGAGGACGAGGGGATTGCCTGCGTGGAGAGGATCGCCGGCAAGGACGGTCATATTAATTATGATGCGATCGCCGGAATCATTTACACGAATCCGGAGCTGGCGGGCGTTGGCTTAACGGAAGAACGGGCGAAAGAGGAAGGAATCGACTATCGCGTGGGTAAATTTCCATTTCGTGCTAATGGCCGCGCCGTGGCGAACGAAGAACTCGATGGCATGGTCAAGGTCGTGGCCGATGCGAGGACGGATCGCATTCTCGGCGCGCACATTCTACAGCACGCGGCGTCGGAATTAATCGCAGAAGCAGTATCGGTGATTGAATTTGGCGGCAGCTCGGAAGATCTCGGGCGCACGTGTCACGCGCACCCAACATTGAGCGAAGCGGTGAAAGAAGCGGCCATGAATGTGGAGAAGCGCGCTCTCCACATTCTCAATCGCTAGTTTTCGCTAACGCTGCTTCACGACGGCGAATCAGGTCTGACCGGCGACCAAGTAGTGCTTAAAATGAACATCATGGTCGCGCACTTCAATCCATTTCACTAAGAGCGGATCTATCGACAAGAGGAACCCCGCTTGTCGTGTCAGATGGCAAGTGACGACGGCGTGCTAGATTCGCACTGTGCAAAGCACGGCCGCGATTCTTCTGCGTAAACGCAAGTTTAGCGATACCAGCCTGATCGTTTCTTGGTGCACCAAATCTCTCGGCTGCATCCAAACTGTTGCTAAAGGCGCTCGCCGCGCGAAGACTCCGTTCGCCGGCAAGCTCGATCTTTTTTTTGAAGCCGAGATCTCGATCGTGCCGAGCCGCAAATCGACGCTGCACACGTTGGCCGAAGTTGTGGTCCAAAATCCATTCGCGGGTATCCGACAGAATTATCTCCGTACTCAAGCCGCAGCCTATTTTGTCGAGTTGATCGAGATTTGCACGGAGCGCGATCATCACGAACCGGAGTTGTTCGACCTGTTGCGGCGCGCGTTTGGTTACCTCAACGAGAACCATCCGAACCTGCGCGCGATCTCGCATTTCGAAACGGAGCTTGCTCGCACCGCGGGTGTGCATGATGCGAAGAGGCTCAATGCCGATCCCGCATTCGCGCTTGGAAGTCTATTTGGGAGATTGCCACTGTCGCGCACGTCGCTCTTGAAGACGCTTGCATCCGAGGCGAAAAACAAAGCAAAGGAGACCGCATGAGATCACGAATCCCGTTTTTGGTTGGAGTTCTCTTTGCGACTTTGAGCTCGGCTGCGCTCGCGAATGAAACTTACAAATTCGATCCAGCGCATTCAAAAATTGGATTCTCCGTTCATCAGTTCCTCGGGACCACCAACGGGAAATTCACCAAGTTCGAAGGCAGAATCGAGATCGACCGCGGCCACCCGGAAAATTCATCGGTCACGGCGCGGATTGACGTCCACAGCATCGACACCGGAATCATGAAGCGCGACAATCATTTGCGGAGCCCGGAATTCTTCGCGGTTGATAGATATCCGGAGATCACATTCAAGAGCCGGAGCGTGAAACAAACCGGTCCGCAGGCCGGCGATATTCTTGGCGATCTAACCATGCACGGCGTCACGAAGCCGATCGCATTGCATTTGAAATTGCTCACCTCGCCAAACGAAACAAAACAAACGCGCTGGGCGGTAACGACCGACCCACTCAAGCGCAAGGACTTCAATTTGATGTTTGCGCAAGCCGCGGAAGCAATGTCCGGGATCAGCCAGAGCGTGGCCGTTAACATCGAGATCGAAGCGACGCGCGCGCAATAAGAAAAAGACACGGCGCTTGGCACGAGCGTTCCGGCAACGCATCTTGTCATGCATGGAAATTGCGCCGCTCGGAGATTCCGCGCTGCTGATTCGTATCGCCGACAACTTTGACGACGCACCCGAGGACGCACTGAACGATGTGCTGGCCGCTAAACGCAGTCTCGAAGCTGCGAAAATTCCCGGAGTCATCGAGATCGCACCGGCTTACACAACAGTGGCCGTTTTTTACGATTCGATGCGCGCGATCGATGCCGGCGCACCGGTCGAAGATGTCATCGGTTGGTTTGAGCGACGAATTCGTGCAGCATTGTCAGCCAGTAATCAGAATGCTGCCGATCGGCTTGAAAAATCAGCGATCCAGATTCCCGTTTGTTATGACACCGAATTTGGTTTCGATCTTGAGGACGTCGCGCGTCACGCTGGTCTCGATTCGAAAGAAGTTGTCGATGTTCACTGCGGCTCTGAGTATCGCGTCCATTGCGTTGGATTTACCGGGGGATTTCCTTTTCTTGGCGGTTTGCCGCGCAAACTCGCTACGCCGAGACTGGATGCTCCGCGCAAGCAGATTCCTGCTGGCTCGGTCGCGATCGGCGGAAAGCAAACTGGAATTTACCCAATCAAATCGCCTGGCGGCTGGCACGTGATCGGCCGCACGTCATTAAAATTGTTCGATCCAAGAAAGAATCCACCGGTGCTTTTGCGAGCGGGAGACCGCGTCCGCTTCCGCTCGATCACGCGTGAGGAATTCGAAAAATCGAGATCATGAACGCCACGGCGATTCGCGCAGGTTTTTTGACAAACGTTCAAGATCTGGGGCGGCCGGGTTTTCGCGAATTCGGCGTTTCGTTAGGCGGGGCGCTCGATACCCATGCGTTGCGTGTGGCGAATCTTCTCGTCGGCAACGACGAATCTGCCGCCGGGCTGGAGATTACCTTTGGCGGCTTGCGACTGCGCTTTGCCGACGAGCGGATTATTGTTTGGTGCGGCGGCGAGTTTAAAGGGAGCATCGGTTCGACATCGTTAGACGCGGGACATCCGGCTTTACTGTGTGCCGGCGAAGAATTCTCGCTTGAATCTCCCGCGCTTGGATGTCGTGCTTGGTTGGCCATCTCGGGAGGAATCGATGTCGCGTTCGTGCTCGGAAGCCGCGCGACAGATTTGCGAGCGGGATTCGGTGGGGTAAACGGGCGCCCGTTGTGCGACAGTGAAGAGTTTTCGCTCGGGCAGAATCCCGAGCGCGCGAAAGTCTTAATCGATAAGCTGCGTGTCGAGAAGGTAGCGCGTTGGAAACCGCCGCACAATTGGTCGAACACCGCGCAACGCGCGCCGACGTTGCGTTATATTCGCGGATCAGACTCCAACCGCTTTGTTGAATCGACGCTCCAGTTATTTTCCAGCGAAAGCTTTTTTGTATCGCCGGATTCCGACCGAATGGGAATTCGCCTTGACGGTCCGCGCCTTGAGCGAAATGAAAATTCCGATCTTCTCTCGGAGGCGGTCGCTCCCGGCACTGTTCAGGTTCCACCCAACGGCAAACCGATTTTGCTTCTCAATGATTGCCAAACGATCGGCGGTTATCCAAAAATCGCGCACATGATTACAGTCGATCTTTCAGTTGCGAATCAATTGCGTCCCGGGGACCGAGTTCGGTTTGCTGAAGTCTCGATCCGCGATGCGCACGCGCTGCTCCTCGAACGCGAGCGAAACATGGAGCAATTCCGGCGTGGATTGGAACTGCATTTCAAATGAGCCTTATTGTCGATCTCAACGCCGATCTCGGTGAAGGCGCGGGACACGACGACGAACTCCTGACGCTCGTAACTTCGGCGAATATCGCCTGTGGCTTCCACGCCGGCGATGCCAACACGATGCGGCAGGCGATAGAAATGGCTCGGCAGCGAAACGTGGCCGTCGGCGCGCATCCAAGTTTATTCGATCGCGAAAACTTCGGTCGGAAGGAATTGCAGGTGAAGCCCGAGGAAGTATTCGACGCTGTTGTGTACCAGCTCGGCGTCTTTCAAGCGATTGCCGAAACGGCCGGTGTTCGGCCGAATCATGTGAAGCCACACGGCGCGCTTTATAACATGGCCGTGCGCGATGAGTTGCTGGCTGAGGCAATTGGGCACGCGATTGCCAGCGTCGACAACAAATTCATTCTTTTTGCACCCCAAAACACTGCACTTGCGCGAGCCGGCGAGAAGAATGGATTGCAAATCGCGCACGAAGTTTTCGCAGATCGAAATTATTCGAATGATGGAACACTTGTTTCGAGGACGCGGCCGAATGCGTTACTGCACGATCCGGCAGAGGCCGCGACCCGCGCTGTCCGAATGTTGCGCAAAGGCAAAGTCCGCTCGGTCGACGGCATGGACGTCGATGTTCGCGCGGAAACAATTTGTCTTCATGGTGATAATCCTGAAGCAGTCGATTTCGCACGCGTTCTGAGATCGCGTCTCGAGAAGGAAGGCGTTACCATTCGGGCGCCAGAATTCTCGAAATGAGCGAACTTCGACAACCGTCCGGTTTGATTCGCACACTCGGACCGGTCGACGCGACGATGATCGTGATCGGGTCGATGATCGGCTCGGGAATTTTCATAACGTCGGCCGAATCGGCGCGATTGAGCGGAGCGCCGGGCTGGCTGTTGTTAGCTTGGGCGATCGCCGGCTTACTGACGATCACCGGCGCGCTCTGCTGTTCGGAGCTCGCAACGATGATGCCGCGTGCGGGCGGTGTTTACTTTTTTTTCCGCGAAGCCTACGGGCCCGCGATGGGATTCCTCTACGGCTGGACTTTGTTTCTCGTGGTTCAGACCGGAACAATTGCCGCGGTCGCGGTCGCATTTGCGAAATTTCTCGGCGCCTTAGTTCCCCTGATTTCTCCGGACAATTATCTTTTTACAAAACAACCGCTCTTGCTCGGCGGCGGGTACGCGATCAGCCTCTCAACTGAACAACTGGTCGCGATCGCATTGGTCGCGCTTCTAACCTGGACCAACACGCGCGGGCTCAAGCTTGGTGCGCTCGTGCAAAACGTTTTTACCTTCGCCAAAACTGCAGCGCTGGCGGGCGTTGTCGTGGTTGGACTCTTGCTTGGTTGGAGCACAACATGCGCCGCGAGATCGTCCGTCTGGTGGGATTCCTGGACGAACGGCTGGAATTCGCAGGTCGCGCAACCTGGGTTCACGTTCGTCGGGGGGATGGCGCTCATGTTGATTTTTGGAAAATCGATGGTCGGTCCGCTCTTCGCGCAAACGGCGTGGACAAATGTCACCTTTATAGGCAGCGAAGTTCGCGATCCGGGACGAAATCTTGTTCGGGCACTCCTGATCGGCAGTGGAGTCGTTGTGACTTTGTATTTGCTCACGAACGTATCTTATCTCGCGCTCCTGCCGTTCGCCGAGATCCAACACGCGCCGCAGGATCGCGTTGCCGTCGCGGCAATGAACGCGGCGTTCGGCAGTCCGGGCGCGCTGTGCATGGCGGTGGCGATTATGGTTTCGACCTTTGGCTGTAACAACGGGCTCATTCTCGCCGGAGCCCGCGTCTTTTTCGCGATGGCGCGCGATCATTTATTCTTCAAAAAAGTTGCGACCACGAATCGCTTCCACGTGCCGGCGGCGGCATTGATCGCTCAGGCAGTTTGGACCGCACTTCTGACTCTGCCGCGAACCGTGACGACGAACGCGTCCACGCAGCAAGTCGTCTACGGAAACGTCTACACGCAATTACTCGAATACATTGTCTCGGCGGATCTAATTTTCTATCTGCTGATGGTCCTCGCGGTAATTATTCTGCGACGAAAAACAGCTGCCGCCGAGCGACCGTATCGCACCTGGGGTTATCCGGTCGTGCCCATCATCTCGATGGTTCTGGCCGCGTTGCTCACTGTCGATTTTGTCTTTCTCGCGCCGACAACGTCGGGAATCGGAATGGTGCTCGTCCTTAGCGGCGTGCCGATTTATTTTTTCTGGCGGAAGGCAACCTCGGTTTAACTTGCGTTCATCCCGCGACCGCAGACTGTCGCGTGTCGGGCGAGTCCGTTTTCCGGCCCGGACGCGAAACCGTTTCCTTATACCGCTAGCAAAATCAAAGAAACAACAAGTGGCGGCTAGGCTGCACTCGCGGCCAAACGGGGGAACTTTCACCATCCTCACTCCGGGGAGCGTCTCGTGGAATGTACGAATCGACGACCGTGGCAGAGCTACGCCGAATGGTCAAGACCGAGCGCAAAGGCTAGCCCACGTAAGCGAAAATAATTGCGCCGATAACTATCGAAGCACCGAGCGGTGAAAGAAATTGTAGCGGCTGGAAAACGCCGGCGCATTGACTTGTAATTGCGAACCGATCAGAAGCAGCGCCGTCGCGCCGAGAATTGTCCATCGCAGCCATTCTCGTTTGGTCCAACTGCCGAGGCGATCGATCGCGTAGACGAAAAGTAAAAAGAAGGGAATCGCTGCCGCATTTAACAGGCGGCCGGACGTGAAATAAGGGTGTTCGCGCGATGGGTATGGACAACGGCCGAAGTCAAAACTGATTGATAAGACGACAAGAAACGTGACGATTGACAAGAAACTCAGGAACGCAAGCCAGAGAATGAATTGTCGATCGTTATCTTCCAATCGCCGTCGCAATAGCAGTACGAGCGTCACGATGATGACCAGCGCGGTTGCCACCGTGTAAAATGCATCCGCGAGGCCGGACGCCATTCGTTGGAGGTGCCAGACAAATTCGCCCCGCCAGAAGCTTGCGCTCAGCTCCGGCCAGAATTCGCTGAAACCACGAAACGTAAAGATCGGATGCGGCCACCATTCGCTCAACGGTTTTCGCGTCCAGCCTAACAATTCGATTTTCGATTCGGTCGCCGTCAGGTCGCCGAAGTGCTGGTAATTCCAAACAAACCAAATCGCCACCGGCAGGGCGAGCGATAAAACGAAAACACCAAGCGTAATTAGACCGGATTGAGGCGTCCCTTTCTTTGCGCTGAGAAATATTTTCCACGCGATGATGATCGTTGCGATCAACGGCAACGGAAGATTGCTCGCTTTGATCAGACATGTCGCGGCGACCGCAAGACCTGTCCAGATCGGGACGAAAATTCCGACATGGTCCCGTTGCAAGATTTGCGTGAGTCCGAGGAAGGCAATCCCAAAACAAACTGGCGAAAGTGCGTCACCTTGAATCGAATAGAACGCGCTCTGGGGCCAAACTGCCAGCAATGCCGCTACACCGAGCTGCAGAAATTGATCCTCCGGAAATGTCGATTTTGTCGCGGCAAAACTGATCCAGACCAAAGCCGCGGCCAGGCCGATATTAAAAAAACGCACCCAATAGAGCAACGACAGCCCGTGAAGACCAAGCGCGCGGCAAGTACTCATCCAGCGGCCGGCGATCGCGTAGTAAAACGGCGGCTCGCCTGATTCGTGATTCGCTCGCGATTCCCAAAAAGGAATTTCGTCATCGAGGATTTTTTGGCGCTCTTCCGGTGATATGAGCCAGGTCGGCGGAGGATAAACTGCACCGTATTGCTTAGGCTCAACGAAATACTCCGGCGAGCTGTAAACCGCGAAATAAAGCGCGGCCTCCGATGTGAACGGTTCGATGCCGCGCGGGACTTTTCCGCGCGAATATTTAACGACAAGATCGACATGCGCCTGTTCATCGACGTTGTTGAAAAATGGAAACGCGGCCGCGAAAACGAAAACGCGAATCGCTGCCAATGCGCAAAGGCCAATGACGATCCAGCGCAGCTTGTTCTCGGCCAATTTCATTGCTGAAGTTCCGACGCGAAGCGCTGTTCGATCACGGAGAGCGTTCCGTGTCCTCTGATGCGTGCTGGCGCGTCGCTTTTGAGTGCCAGGATCTGCTCGATCTGCCGCCGATAAGGCGAATTCGTTTCGACAACAAACACTGCTCGGTCCTGATTGCTCGGCTCAGGTTTCGGAACCGATGGCGGGTAAACCGTGCGCTCGACACCGAAGATGGATTCAGACGCGATCAGTTTTTCGTTTGTTTCGAAGATCAACGGATAAACGAACGAAATCGTCGTCCAAACAGCTTTGATTCCATTTTGTTGAAGATCTTGCTTCACCGCGTCAATGTCAGCGCCCGGAACACGCATCATGCAGTGATCCTTCCGATTTGGACAAAGCGTAAGCGTTTCAATCTGGTTATGAGCCGCGGTTTCAACGATGGCTGCGACGCCGCAAGCAATGGTTGCTACGAGCATTGCAGCCGCAACTGCGCGCTCCCAGGTTCGCTCTTGGAACAGGGAGTCTCCCGCCCGAGCGAGCAGAATCGACATGAAGAAAGCAGCGGCCAGAAAATATCCCGGAACGCGCAACGGCGCGATGACATAGGGAATGAAGCTGACGCCGATCAAAATCAGCATCAACAAATCCTTCGTCGCGTCGTTTGCGAAGAAACCCGAACCGAACGCTTCGCGAATCGCTTTCCAGCGCAGCGCGTTGCGTGCGGTGATGATTAGCGCAATCGCGGTTGTAAAGTATAAAACGTAACCCGTCCATTTTGTCTCTGGGTAATACCAAAGAACAGTGTCGACGCTGAAGAATTTCGGCATCTCGTTCAAAAAGATCTCGCGCCATGCCTGCAAACCGAATCGTGCTGCGAGTCCGCCCGCTTCCGGTTTTTCAAAAAACAAAAAGTGCCAGTTCCGCATCGAGTGCGTCAGGTTCCACGAGATCGCAGGCGCATAGCCGATCAAGAATCCGCTTACGCACACGGCTAAAGTCTTAATCGAAAATTTGCGTCGACCTAGAAGCAGGACCCACAACGCGACGATGGTGATCAAAAGCAGTTCCATGCTCCAAAAAGCGATGCCGCAGGCCAGCCCGAAGAAAAGGAAGTCGCGCGCGCGTCGAGTGTCCCGATTCTCGATGATAAGAAACAGAATGATGAGCGCCGGAATGAATGAAAAATAAAAAGCGTAACCGCGCGGTTGGAAATGCCACTTCAGCAAGCCCGGCCAGAGCGCGAAGATCAGGCTAGCTAATGTCGCGATGCGGATGGAATAAAGCCGTACCGTCATAAGGTAAAACAGCACGAGACAAACAAGTGACAGCAACACCGCCGGAATCTTGAGCGCAACAACGCTGACGCCTGCAATCGCGAACGGAATCACGGCCAGGTACGCTTCCCACGCGCAGGATGGGTTGTAGGAAATTCCGTAGAAATAAAATGGGAAATAGCGGCCCTCGAGAATGTGTTTCCCCATCAGGCCAATGATCGCCTCATCGCTGGTGACATGCGTTTGCGAGACGAACAAAATGACGAACCGAACCCCGGCCGTTGCGATGAGGATTAGAAGAAAAGGCCAGTGCCGCTGCATGAACGCCATTGGTTAATGCGGATCAGCAGCGAAGGTCAACGCCGATATCGATCTTGCGAACTTAAAAGGCAACGGACCTTAGCTCCGGATTTTGTCTGAACGAGCAGCGCTGGTCGTCCCCCAGCGTTTCGGTGCAAGCCCTGCATGATGCAAATGATTTTTTTCGAATTTGCTCGACTTTGAGCCGGATAGCTGGGTCATATATGTCGGGCACGCGGAGATACCGCTGTTCTCACAGGCTACCAACTCGGTGCTTTATAGCTCGTTCGATTACACGCCCGCTAGGGAAAAAATTGCGCTGCCGTCGCTCAGCGCGCGAGTTGACGAACAAACTCACGACTTCAACGACATCGAGCAGCACAAGTTCGATTGGGCGAAAAAGATCGTTCGAATCGAAATCGAGCCGAAACTGTTGCAATCGGAACAAATCGGCGAAAGCACCTATCGTGCTTTTCTTAAGGGCACCGCAAATCATTACGGCGTCGTGGAATTTCCTTCCGACGCACTGGTCAAATTAGGCTTTCTCAAGAAAACAGTGAGCCGAAAGCACGCTTGGGAGGAACTGGAAAAAATGGGCGCGCTCTGATCGAAGACGCGCCGGTTTCGTTTACGTCGAAATAATTCCGATCGGTGAGAAACCGGCGGCTCCAGCGGTCGCGGTCGGCGCGGAACTATCGCGCGAAGCCGACGTGACTGTTACTTGCAGGTGGTAAAACTCCATCCCGCTATTTTTTCGCACCACTGCGCTTGAGTTGAAAGCCGTCCTTCGCGACGCCGTAGTTGCTCGAGTGCTCGATCAGCCCGATGCCCTTTTTCCAAACGAACTTTGAATAATGACCTGAATTGTGGCTCGTAAGATAAGTGCATTCATCCCCCTTGACCTCGATCTCCGTCGTGTAAGGACCTTCCTCGAAATTCATTTTGCCGCTCGCGATCGCGCGGATGTCTCCCTGTTCAAAGTCGGGCGGTTTATCCATCGCTAAAATCTTCTTCGCTGCGGCGTCGTTGTCTTCCTCGTTCAAGAGGAGGATACGATCGTCGGTCGCGATAAAATATTGCGGCAGAATCTCGCGCTTTTGTTTGGCTCGCGATTTGAGATCGACAAACTCGATTTTAAAAATTGCGCCCCACGACATGCAGGCGATGCGGGTCGTGACCATTCGTGCGGTTAGTGGAATATCGCCTTTGATATACTCGTCGTTCCACTCCGTCCCGCGAACGCTGACTGAGGCAGGCCTGTCGTCTTTGGCGTCGAGAAACGGATTGGCCGCGAACGCAGGCGCGGCGAGCAAGATCGACAGTGTTGGAAGCAAGCATCTGACGAAAATTTTCATGCCAAAATCCTAACAGGAGATGGCTTGACACTGCACGTAAGAAATTCTCAATCTGAGGCTTATGAAAAACCCGATCGTTGTCGGTTCACTATTTTGCCTTCTCGTGGTCACTTTTACGATTTCTGCTCAGGAGAAGTATCCCGGGGGAATTGTTTATGGACCGAAGGCCGCCTTCAACATCAGCGCGCCGGAAGGTTGGGTGCTCGACAATGAGTCCGGTAAGGAACAGGGACACCCGTGCGTGCTTTATCCAAAGGGCGAATCTTGGGCCGACGCGAAAACAGTCATGTATGCGGAAATCGCGGACACGCAGTTCGAAGATGCCAACGCGTTCGTCGCGGTGGCGATTAAGGAAATGGAAAGAACCCATGGCAAGCCGAAGGAGAAAATCGCTTCCGGTAAGACTAAGGACGGCCACGATTATTTCATTAACGAATTTCCCGCGACAAAAGCTTATTCGCAGTGGGAACGTGTCGCTTACGTCCAACTTCCGCACGCGGTCGCTTTTATCGTGCTCTCATCGCGCGACCATGCGAGTTACCAGAAAGATTCCCGTGCGTTGGAGGAGATGCTGAAAAGCAGTTTTACCTATCTTGAGCCAAAGAAGGAAGGCGGTGGATAACTTTCACGATGCGAGTCCTCTTGCTCACCACCTTTTTTGCCGTCAGCGTTGCTGCGGAGCCGCAAAGCACCCCGACTCCCCCAAGCACTCCCAGCCAGTCCGACGAAACTGTGCCGCGCGAGTTTCAATCGTTCGCCCAAGTAAATGCATTTCGCGGCGCGATTGACGATCCCGATGGTTACGTCAACTTGCGCAGCGAGCCGCGCGTCGATGCGCCGGTGGTGACGAAAGTAAAAAAGGACGAGCCATTCTCATTTGAGCGGAAAGAAAGCGCGCAGTGGTGCAAAGTGAAACTGAGTTCGGGAGCCGGTGGCTGGATGCATTACAGCCGGATCAAACTTTTTTTTACCAAAAGCGACTTGCCGGAAAAACCAAAGGAGGGCGATGAGATCGACCAACAGGCCCCCGAGCACGGCATGAATTATTACGAAGTAACCCAGGCGGCGGCGGGCGGCGACAAAGCAGCGCTACAGACGTTCTTTTCCGTTTGGGATTTTGCCGATGGCGCAGGCGCGGAAGAGCACACCGGCGTCATCTCGGTCGTAATTCATCTCATCGGTGACGACGCGCTGGCAAAATTTTTAAGCGAACAATCCCGCGATTTTCGGGCGATGGTAAAACACTCATTCGAGGTGGACGTTACGTTTCCGTTCGAAACAACCGAATATTTTCGGCGGCACTTTCCCAAGACCGCAAAGATTCTCTATTGACGATTACGCGCCGCAACCGACTGAAAGCAGCGCTTCAACTTTCTTGAGATCGCAGCGATAAATCGTCGTCGCTTCCCCTTCGTAATATCGCGACCCGACAACGACTTCCATTTTACCGTCGCCCCCGAGGTCCAAAACGGCGATGACTTGATAAGCGTTCGGCGCGTTGTAATCCGTCGCCTTGGGGTAAAATTCTCCCTGTACTAACTGCGTTTCCACTTTTCCCATGACCACGCGTCGTAACAGGACCATGGAATAACTCCCCGCAGGCGAGCGCATCGGCACCTCTGAAAACGGCGCAACCTTAGGAGCGTAATCTGTCTCATTTTTACTGAAGTAATTTGTTGCGCTGATCAGCACCTCCTCTTCGCCATCGCCGTCGAGATCGACCCGAATGATGTTGTCGATCTTTACTTTCGGTCGATCGATTCCCTTAGTTTTCAAAAAATCGCGCACGGCATCAACGTAAACTTTTTGCGTTGGATCGAGCACCTGTGCTTTGCGCGGCAACGCATTCCATGTCCCGGCAACCGCGATTACGCCGTTTCCTGGTTTTGACGAAAGCGTAACTGAGAGTGTTTCCTCGCAGGGCGCGTCTTTGTTTTTCGCCTTGCCCGCTTTCGCTTCGCCAAGCGCTTGGGTCAAACCATAAACCCGATAAGTTATTTCATCAGTCATCGACTTCGCCGCTTCGTCCGCTTTGATCCATTTTCCGTCAGCAATCGCGCCGAACAGGTAACCGCTCTGGACTTCGACAATTGGATGCAGATCGGCCGCGGTAGCATCGACCCAAATGAACGCGCCGCACAGGGCCGCAACGGGGGCAGCAGGCCTCATCGCGGCAGCTTATGGCCGCCGGTCTTTAATCGACAATAAGATTTCGGCCACTGCTTCGACCCGCGATTTTGCGCCTAGGTTTCCTTTGCCATGAACACGAACGCTGACCGCGTTGGCTTCCATGTCGCGTTTTCCAATCACGAACATGGTGTGGACCTTCATTTGCTCGGCGCGCTGGATTTTGCCGTTGATCTGATCGGTGCTCTTGTCGACCTCGGCGCGAACTTGATACGCGCGCAGCTCGTTCAAGATCGACATCGAATAATCGATTAGCTTTACGTCGGCGCCAATCGTGAGAATTCGGACCTGTTCCGGCGACAACCAGAGCGGGAAATTGCCGGCGTAATGCTCGATCAGGAATGCGATGAAGCGTTCATGTGTGCCGAGGGGCGCGCGATGAATGCAGATCGGGATTTTCTCTTTGTTGTCCTTGTCCTTGTAAACCAAATTGAACCGGCGCGGCTGCGCGAAATCGACCTGGTTCGTAGCGATGGAAAATTCGCGGCCGATTACGCTCCACGCTTGGACGTCGATCTTCGGTCCGTAAAACGCCGCTTCGTTCGGCACTTCCACGTAATTAATTCCGGAATCCTTGAGAACGTTGCGCGTCATCTCCTCGGTTTGCTTCCAAAGCTCCGGTTCGTTCACAAATTTTGCGCGGATCCCGCTGAGGCGGGACGGATCATGAGTCGAAAAACGCATTAGATATTTCTCGATCCCGAAAAGCTTGAAATAATCCAGATACATTTCATTGACCGCATTGAACTCGGTCTGGAATTGTTCCGGCGTCATGTAGAGATGCGCGTCGTTCATTTGGAGCGAGCGCACGCGCATCAGTCCAAGCAACTCACCTCTTTTCTCGTAACGATAACAGGTTCCGTACTCCGCCAACCGCAGCGGTAGATCGCGATAACTTCGGGGCACTGCGGCAAACAATTTGTGATGATGCGGGCAGTTCATCGCCTTCAAATAGTAGCGATCAGCTTCGGATTGGCTCTCGACATCATGCGATACAGTCATCGGCGGGAACATTGAGTCGGCGTAGAAGGGCAGGTGACCGCTCTTTTTATAGAGAATTTCTCGTGCGATCGCTGGTGAACGGACGCGTTGATAACCCGCATTGAACTCGGTCTCTTTCGCGAGCTTCTCGAGTTCTTCGATCATCGCCGCGCCGCGCGGCAGCCACATTGGCAGACCGGGACCGACGTCGTCATCGAAAACAAAAATCTCCAGTTCGCGGCCAAGCTTGCGATGGTCGCGTTTCTTCGCTTCCTCGAGCATCGCAAAATATTCGTCGAGCTCTTTTTTGGTTTTGAACGCGGTGCCGTAAATGCGCTGGAGCTGTGGGTTCTCTTCGTCGCCTTTGTAGTACGCGCTCGCGACGCTGGTAAGCTTGAACGCGCCGATGTTTGCGGTGCGCATCACGTGCGGGCCGGCGCACAGATCGATGAAATCGCCGTTGCGATAGAGCGAAATTTTTTCGCCGGACGGAATTTCCTCAATGATATCGAGCTTGAACTTGCTCGGTTCTTTGCGATCGCTCAGTGCGCCGAGGCGGCCTTTTTTCCCAAGCTCGAGAGCTTCGTCCCGCGAAACCTCCATTTTCTCGAACGAATGATTCGCTTTGATCTCCTTTTCCATTTCCGCCTCGATGCGTTCGAAATCTTCCGGCGAAATCCGGTGCGGAAGATCGACATCGTAATAAAAACCGCTGTCGACCGGGGGCCCGGCGGCGAACTGCGCTTCCGGCCAAATCTTCAAAATCGCCGTTGCCAGAACGTGCGACGCCGAATGCCTAAGGCGTTCGATGTCCGTCATCTGCGCGCGTTGTTCTAAAGTTTTGCGGTCCTCGTTCATGAAAGGCGGGTGAAATTAACCATGAAGCACGCGAAGGGCACTAAGAAATTGTCGCGTTGCGACCGAAGAATCAATTTTCCTCGGGAGCTCGTGACAAAAAGGTCTTTGGAATAATCATCCTCTAGCAACGGAAAGGCAGCATGTCGGAAACTGAAAGTGGCGGTTAGTGCGCTATACTTGGGACGATGAGAGGAATTGCGAAATGCCTGGTCGTCGCGTTTCTGGCGACGAGCGGGTGCCAAAAACAGTCAACATCGACAGCGGAGTTCGTGGCCGAACGGCAGAAAATGGTCGAACAGCAATTGCGTCCGCGCGGCATTCACGACGAACGCGTCCTCATGGCGATGATGAAAGTCCCCCGCGAAGAATTCGTCCCGGAGAATTTGCGTGACCAGGCCTACCAGGACAGCGCGCTGCCGATCGGTCACGATCAGACAATCTCGCAGCCGTTCATTGTCGCGTTTATGATCGAGCAATTGCGGCCGCGACCGAGCGACCGGGTGCTTGAGATCGGCACCGGCTCAGGTTATGAAACCGCAGTCTTGGCCGAGTTAGTCAAGGAAGTTTATACGATCGAGATCGTCGAGCTGTTGGCGAAGGACGCATCGGCGCGACTGGCGCGGCTCGATTACACGAATGCGCACGTGAAGATGGGCGACGGTTTTCAAGGTTGGCCAGAGGTGGCGCCGTTCGATTCGATCATCGTGACTTGCGCGCCGGACAAAGTTCCCCAGCCGTTGACGCAACAACTTAAAGATGGCGGGCGAATGATTGTGCCAGTGGGCAGCGGACTCGATCAGCAGTTGTACTTGTTGGAGAAAAAAAACGGTCAGCTCGCGCAAACCGCGATTTTACCAGTGCGTTTCGTGCCAATGGTCGGCGAGGCGGCGACTAAGAAGTGATCATTGACGAGTGGCGAGTGATTCACCCTCGCCTCAATCCTCTCCCTCGGGGGAGAGGAAGTCGCGAAGCGACAGGTCGGGGAAATTCTCTTGCGAAACAGTTGTTCAACGCTGGAAATTATTTTTTAATCTCGGCAAGTTTTTTCAGGTCAATCCGCTTGATCCATTCTTGCAACTCTTTCGGGTCCTGATTCTGTAGCTCGATTTTGACGAAGTAGCGCTTCGCCACCATCACCCAAAGCGACGCCTGCTTTTGGTATTTTTCGTAAGCTTCAAAGCCGGCGTTGCCATCGATCGTGACCGGCTTGCTGTAGCCTTCGGACGTCTCGCTGCTTTCCTTCCAGGCTCCTGTTGTCGCGTCTACGTAATCGGGATTCGCGACTGAATCGAGAATACTAATCGCCGTCGTCGACGCATTCGGCCCTTCGCCTTTGCGGTAATCGCGATGAACGTTTGTGATTTTAAATCCTCCGACGTCATCGCTTGAGCCTTCGGCTTTCTCCGCAGTCCAACCAGTTGGCGGTTCCGGCAAAATTGGAATCAGCTTGGCCGGATTGACAACGTCCGGGATCAAATTCGGTTCGTCCTGCGCCCGCAGTCCGTTAGCGGCAAAGGTGAGCAAGAACGTCAGAGCGTAGGCCACCGTTTTCATGAAGGACAAGACTCGATTGACTTTGCCGCGATGCTTTGTCAAGAGGCGAGCCATGAGACGAACGTCGTATCTGGCGATCATCATCTCGATCCTGGCTGTGGCCGTTCGTTTAATCCTGATCGATCAACCATTCATTGACGATTGGAGCTGGCGGCAAAGCGACGTCGGGGCGATCGCGCGCAATTATTTCCAAGGCGGATTTCATTTTGCCCGGCCGCAAATCGACTGGGCGGGGGATCAACCTGGCTATGTCGGTACGGAGCTTCCGGTTCTGCCGTTTCTGGCCGCGCTTTGTTACAAAATATTTGGCGTCCACGAATGGATTGGACGCGTCCAGGCTATAATTCTATTCGCGCTTTCGCTGCGGTTCTTCTTTTTGCTTGCTCGCAAGACTCTCGGGGAGATCGCCGCGATCTGGGCGCTGTTTTTTTACAGCTTTGCGCCACTCGGGATTATGGCGAGCCGATGTTTCATGCCCGATATTCCATCGCTCGCGCTTTCAATCGTCGGATTGTATTTCTTTCAACAGTGGCTCGAAGACGAAAGGTCGACATCGTTCTTCATCAGCGCCGTTGGCATCTCGTTGTCGATCTTAATTAAGCTCCCGAGCGCGATTATTGGCGCACCGCTGATCTGTCTTGCATTTCAACGTTTTCGCTTTTCAGCATCTCAGCGTTTCGACATGTGGCTTTTTGCCATGATCGCGCTTCTACCTGCTGCGATTTGGTACGGACACGCGTACCAAACTTCGCTGCAGTTTTATCCGTATCACTTCTTCGGCGCAGGCGGAATTAAGCTCATGTCCGCGGCTTGGTACTTAAAGATCGCGAAGGAAATTCCGAGTTTGACGCTCACGCAGTTGCTTTTCGTCATCGGCGCTCTTGGCGCGCTCATCGCAGGGTCGGCATCGCGTGCCCGCCTGTTCCATTGGTGGCTCGCCGCGATGATTCTTTTCATTGTGATCGTCGGGTACGGAAACCGTCATCCATGGTATCAATTGCCGCTTGTGCCGATTTTCGCGCTGTTCGGCGGCGCTGGTTGCGCTTTTATTGCGACAAAAATTTCCGGCCGCGCGATCCAAATCGCGTTGTCAGTCGCCGTCATCGCTCTGTTCGCTGTTCCTTCATTCATTTACACTCGGAAATTTTACGAACCTGCGGCAGCGTCGCTGCGCGGTGCCGGTCTGGTCTTGAAACGGCATTCGCCAGCGAATACTTTAATTGTCGCGGCGGACAACGGCGATCCGACGATTTTCTATTATGCCGAGCGCAAAGGTTGGCATTTTTTGGAGGCGGACGGGATTTACAACGGCGAACCGGTTGATAGCTCGCAGGCTGTTCTCGATCTTGAAAACTTGAGATCGCGTGGCGCGAGTTATCTCATATTTACGTCGAACACCTCCTGGTGGCTCGACTACTACGTGGAACTCAGCCAATACGTGGCAAGCAACTCAACGCTCGTCGAAGCAAATCCGGAGTTTAAAATCTACAAACTTAATCCAATGTCGAAGTGACAATGGAAGAGTTCACGATTCGTCCGGCTACAGTCGCCGATGTTCGGGTCATTCTTGAATTGATCCGCGCGCTCGCAACCTTTGAACGCGCGCCCAACGCAGTGACTGCGACCGAAGCAACTCTTATCGAGGTCCTATTCGGGAAAAAGCCGGCCGCGGAAGTATTGTTGCTCTTTGAAAACCTAACAGCGGTTGGGTTCGCCGTTTTCTTTCACAATTTTTCGACCTGGCTTGGGCGACATGGACTTTATCTCGAGGATTTGTTCGTTAAACCGGAATACCGCGGCAGAGGTTACGGCCGCGCTTTGTTGGTTCAGTTGGCGAAAATCGCCCGCGACCGCGACTGCGGTCGAATGGAATGGGCGGTGCTCGATTGGAATGAGCCGGCGATTCAATTTTATGGAAAGCTGGGCGCGAAGCCGATGGACGAATGGACGGTTTTCCGATTGACGCGCGACGGAATCGCAAGACTAGCCGATTCGCAATAAAGCAACGGACCCTTACGCGCGGACCAGACGAGCGATCAGATCCTCGCTCGTGATGACACCGATCAAGTTTCGTTTTTGATCGAGAACTGCGGCCAGACCGAGACGCGCGGCGCGCAAACGTCGGATCGCGCGCGCAGCCGGTTCATTTTCCTGCACTGTGACCATTCGGCGAAGGTAGCGGTTGAGAGACTGCGGTCGATCTTTATCGAGCAAAATATCGAGAACGTTGACTAGGCCGACCGCGTCGCCGCCTGCGTCGATCACCGGCAGGCGATCGACGGCGCTCGACTTGCTCAGATTAAACGCCTCATCAATCCTCGAATCCAGTTTGAGCTTCGGTACTTTCGAAAGTGGCGTCATCACGTCACGAGCAGTGACATTTTGAAAATCGAATACGTTATGGATCATCGCGCGCTCCGTGGCGGTGAGCGATCCTTCACGTTCACTTTCCGCGGTGATTTGTTTCAATTCTTCACGAGCGGCGAACAAACGAGCACGTTTCTTTCTCGTTGGCAGGAATAATCTGCCGAGGGCAGCGCCCATCGCTAGGACCGGCCAAAGAGTTTTCATGCTGACCTCAAGCAAACGCGCGAGCGGCGAAAGCGAGCGAAACGGGAAACGCCGAAAGAGCGACTTCGGCAAAACGCTGAGAACAAAAAGGTAAATCGGTAACGCGACCACAATCGCGAGACCAAAGCCGGCCGCGCCGAATTTGGAAACAAGGAATCGCGTCAGAAGAAGCAGCGCGATGATTTCAACGAAATTCGTGACCAGCAAAACCGTTCCCAACAGATGCCCGGGGGTTTTTAACAACCGGTCGAGCTTCATCGCCGCCGGCTGATTCAATTTCACGTGGTATCGCAATCGGACCGGATCGATCGAGGCCAGCCCGGCTTCGATTCCGTTGAAAAGAAACGAGATCGCCCAACAACCAATAATGATGAAAGCGTCTCTCATGCAGCTTCTGTATTCGCGTCGGCTTGATCTTCGACGCAGGTCGTTTTCTCAATCAGCAATTCCTGAATGCGTTTTCGGGTTGTTCGTCTCACCGTCACCGTCAGCCGCGGTAGCTCGATGGTCGCGCCTGCCTGTGGCAAATAGCCGAGCTTGTTGAAAACTAGCCCACCAATCGTGTCAATGCCTTCCCCTTCCAACTCGAACCCGAGATGCTCACGCAAATCATCGAGACGAGCGCGACCGCTGACGAGAAATCTTCCGTCCTCGAGCGGTTCGATGTAAAGATCGGCCTCTCCGCGCGCCGGCGCCGCGTCGCTGAGAATTTCCTCCACGATGTCGGCCATGGTGATGATTCCTTCCGTCCCGCCGTATTCATCTACTACGATGGCAAGCGATTGCGGATGGGTCAGAAAAAGCTTCAGCAGATCGAGCGCGTGCATCGTTTCCGGCACGAACGACGGTGCGAGCAATGTTTCAGTGTAATGCTCGGACGAATTAAGGAGGAACAGTTTGACGTCGATGATGCCGAGGATGTTGTCCGGCGTACCAGCGTAAACGGGAACGCGGCGAAATCGCTTTTCTTTTAATTGCGCGATCGCTGCGTCATTTGTGAGATCGTCCGGCAGCGTGAACGCTTCCACGCGCGGCGTCATGCAATCCTTTGCTGTCTTGTCACCCATCTTGATGATCTCTTGGATCATCTCGCCCTCGGTTTCTTGCAGAGTTCCCTCTTGTTCGCCGATCTCCAGCAGCGTCTTGAGTTCTTCGTCGCTCATGCGCGCGCGTGTTCGCAGGAGCCGCGGAGTCAAACCCTCGAGAATCGCTGCGCCCACGCCTTCGAGCCCACGGCCAACGCGATCGAGCAGCGGCACCGAAAATTGAAGGGTGAATGCGCCGATGGCGGAAAGCCGGTAAGGCGCGGCAAGTGCGATTAACTTTGGAATCAGATCGCAGAGCACGACAACAATTGCGAAGATCAGGATCGCAGTGAGCCATTGCGGGAGACTCCCGGCAAGCGGACCGCGCCAGAGCAAGATCAGACAAAGCACGACGAGCGGCACTTTGACCAAGCCATCGCCGAGCAGGAGGCCGTTCAGAACGCGGCGCGGTTTGTCGCGAAAGAGTTGGACGAAATTTGTTAGCGCCGGCTGATTTTGTTCCAAGCGCCGCAATTGATGCGGTCGCAGTGAGAAGAGCGCCGTCTCGAGTCCGGAGAAAAGGGTCGAGAAGAAAATCAGGGCGATGATTGCAGCGACAAGAACTGCGAGCTCGACCGGCGTCATTCGCTGCTGCGGCAGTACGTTCCGCCCTCCGGAAAGACGAAGCGTCGAGATTTGTTGCCGCTCATCTGAGCTCTGGCAAATTAAGCCCTACATGGGCAAAGGCGAGAGGATTTCGCAATTCGTGCGCGACCTTGAGGGCGACGATGTCGATCTTGGTGGCGACGTAGCGAATCGCGCCTTTTATCGCGCTTATTTTCGTTGCTGGAATGAGCAACGCTACTACGAAGCGCACGATGTGTTGGAGCAGCTCTGGCTCAACAGCGAGACGGTCGATGACAATTTTTTCAAGGGACTGATCCAGGCCGCGGGCGCGTTTGTGCATTTACAAAAGAACTTCGAGCACCCAACGCATGCAAAACACGGCCACCGTTTGCGGCCGGCGGCTAAGCTTTTCGAATTGGCAGCAAAAAATTTATCGAGTTTCGCGCCGCGACATCACGCGCTCGATGTTTCAGCGTTGCTTAAGCTGTTGCGGGGCACGCGAGCAAAAATCGTCGCTTCGAACTTTAAAACGAATCCGTGGTCGCCAAAGAGCGCGCCGGCACTCAAATTGTCAGCGCGTAAAAATTAATTTGCAGCCCGCGATCATGAGCACAACCGCCAAAAAAATTGCAATGCTGCGGACCGGCAGACGCCGGCTTCCAAGATAGGAACCGATCGTTCCGCCGATGAGCGCGGGAATGGCGACATAAATTCCAAGCGTTGGTACGGTGTCAACCGCGGTAAAATAGCCGACTAGTCCGCCGATTGAATTAACAAGGATAAACAGCGCTGAAACCGCGGCAGCCTGGCGAATGACCGCCCATTCGCAGAACAAAAGCAGTGGCGTCAAAAAAATTCCGCCACCAGTTCCAGTCAAGCCGGAAAGAAATCCAAGCCCGGCTCCGACGCCGACTGCCACTGCCTTCGAAGGCGGATTCGTTTGTTCGGGTTCGCCCCGTCGAAAAATCAGTCGTGCGGCTGAGAAAAGCAGGACGAATCCGATTAGAATCCTGAGGATTGATGCGGGCGGTTGGAGATAGCCGCCGAAATACGCTGCTGGAATCGAAAGCAGAGCAAACGGCCAAAATAGTTTCCAGGAAAAATGTCCGGCCCGCCAGAACTGAAGTGAAGCGATCGTCGCGACCAAAATGTTTAGCACAAGCGCGGTCGGCCGAATCACCGTCGCTGCCAGGCCGAACAAAGTCATTGTCGCGATGTAACCTGACGCGCCGGCGTGTCCGACTGACGAGTAGAGAAACGCGATGATCGCTATGGCGAAACAAAGTAAAACGAGCTGCGTTGTGTCCATTGAATAATCTGTAGCGCCGGTCTGCGACGGTTGGACTATTCCTCGACTTCGAGTGGAATAACAGGATTGTGATTAGTGACACCACCGATAGTCATGGCGGCGGAAATTCAACCGGCAAATCCCGCGCACACGAACAGGCTTGGGCGGGAGAAGTCGCCCTATCTTCTTCAGCACGCCCACAATCCGGTCGATTGGTATCCGTGGGGCGAAGAAGCGTTTGAGAAAGCGCATCGTGAAAACAAGCCGATCTTTCTTTCGATCGGTTATTCGACTTGTCACTGGTGCCACGTGATGGCGCGCGAGTCGTTCGAGAACGAAGGGACCGCGGCGATCATGAATCGCGACTTCGTGAACATTAAAGTCGATCGCGAAGAACGGCCGGATGTCGATCGCGTTTACATGACATTCGTGCAGGCAACGACTGGCGGCGGCGGTTGGCCAATGAGTGTCTGGCTGACGCCCGATCTGAAACCGTTCATTGGCGGAACTTATTTCCCGCCGGAAGACCGCTATGGTCAGCCGGCTTTCAGAAAAGTTTTGGAACGAATTGCGACTGCGTGGAGACAGAACCACGAGAAAATTGCGGAGAGCGGATCTAAAATTGTCGAAGCGTTACGTGAATCGCAATCATCCGCGGCAGATGCGACTGCCAAGATCGACGTCGGCGCCTTCGAGGACGCTTATCGACAGCTCGATCGCAGTTTTGATCCGCGCGAAGGAGGATTTAGCATGGCGCCGAAATTTCCGCGCCCGGTCGTGCTCAATTTTCTGACGCGGCTTTACGCACGGGATCCGAAAAGCGAAGACGGTAAGCACGCGCTGGAAATGGGGCTGTTTACGTTGCGCAAAATAGCCGCCGGCGGAATGCACGATCATCTCGGAGGCGGATTTCATCGTTACTCGGTCGATCGCTACTGGCACATGCCGCACTTCGAGAAGATGCTCTACGATCAGGCGCAGCTCGCAGTCGCGTATCTGGACGCGTTTCAGATCACTCAAGATCGGCAATACGCCGACGTGGCGCGCGACATTTTGAATTACGTCGCGCACGACATGAGTTCAAAGGATGGCGGATTCTTTTCCGCGGAAGACGCCGACAGCTTATTCGAGCACGGAAGGCCCGAACACGGCGAAGGCGCGTTTTATGTTTGGACTGAGAAACAAGTCGACAGCGCGCTCGGGGACGACTCAGCGCTGTTCAAGTATCACTACGGCGTCCAACCGCACGGTAATGCGCCGGAAGGAAGCGATCCGCAGGATGAATTCCGCGGCAGGAATATTTTGATTCAGCGACACACCGTTGCGGAGACGGCTGGGCACTTCAAGAAAAGCGAAGACCAGGTCCGGCTATCGCTGGCGCGCAGTTGTGAAAATTTATTGTCGATCCGCAACCAACGGCCGCGTCCACATCTTGACGATAAAATCATTTCAGCTTGGAACGGCTTGATGATTTCGGCCTACGCGCGCGGGGCGCAGGTTTTGGATGACCCGCGCTATCTCGAAGCCGCGATGCGAGCTATGAAATTTGTGCGCTCAAATCTTTACGATGAAACAGGCAAAGTGCTTTACCGCAATTATCGCGAAGGGCGCAGCGCGGTTGAAGGTTTCGCCGACGACTACACTTTCGTTATTCAAGGCCTCCTCGATCTTTACGAGGCGTCATTCGACGTCGAATGGCTAAAGTTTGCACTCGAGCTGCAAGCGACGCAGGACCGATTGTTCTTTGATGAGAAGAGTGGGGGCTACTTCAGCACGAGCGGCAAAGACAAGAGCGTCGTGCTGCGAATGAAAGATGACAACGATAGCGCCGAGCCGGCCGCGAGCTCGGTCGCCGCGCTCAACCTTTTGCGACTTGCTCAATTTCGAAACGACAGAGAATTCGAAGCGCACGGTCGAAAAACACTCGATGCATTTGCGCCAACGGTTTCACATTTTGCTAGTGCGATGCCGCAATTGCTGGTCGCGCTAGATTTCAGTTCGAGCAAGCCGTGCCAGATCGTCATCGCGGGAAAGATCGATCCGCCAAAGGACGGATTCGCCGTGGTGAACAACGAAGGAACGAAAGCACTGCTCGCCGAAGTGCATCGGCATTTCTTACCAGACAAGATTTTGATTCTCGCCGACGGCACCGACGGTCAGAAATTCTTTGGCGAAAAGAACGAAGCGATTGCCGCGATGGCGCCCGTCGAGGGCAAGCCGGCCGCTTACGTCTGCGAGAATTTCACCTGCAAGACCCCGGTGGTGGATCCGAGAGCGTTGCGCGATCTGCTAGCACACTAGAGCACGCGCATGTTCCCCAGCTCGGGTTATAAATAAACGCATGCGCGATGTGCTCATAACTGGAACGCCGCGTTCGGGAACGACCCTGGTTTGTTCGTTGTTGAACAGGCTGCCTGACACGGTCGCGCTGCATGAGCCGATGAATGTTTGGGAATTTGCGAGTTGTCGAGACGGGGATGAGGTCGCGGCGATGATCGAAAGGTTTTGCGCGGAATCACGAAGGTCTTTACGGGAACACAAATTCGTAATCTCAAAACACGTGGGCGGAAAGATTCGCGACAATTCTGCAGCGCAACTGGATCGCGCGGGCAAGCGAGTGCGACGAACCGAGCATGGTCGAATTGAAGTGGGCAAAGCGCTCTCGCAGAATTTCACGCTGGCGATAAAACATCCGGCGGCGTTCACAGCGTTGCTGGAACCTTTGTCTAAACGCTTTGAATGTTGCGCTATCATTCGAAATCCGCTGGCGACACTCGGTTCCTGGAACAGTCTGGACTGGCTTCCGCTCAAGGACGGCCATTCGCCGATCGCCGAGAAGCTCGATGGCGATCTTGCGTGTGATCTCGCTGCAAAATCAGATCAAATCGAGCGACAGATTCACATCGTGAATTGGTTTTATGAACGGTTCCGTCGCTTTTTGCCGGAGCACGCAGTCATCAAGTACGAGGACCTAGTCAATTCACGCGGGCGCGAGCTTGCAAAATTTTTTCCTGCCGCAACTGAGCTCGACGAAAATCTGACGTCAAAAAATGTGAGCCATTTTTACGATCGCGCTTTGATGACGGATGTCGGCCAACGCTTGCTAGAGTGCGACGGGCCGGTATGGAACTTTTACAATAGGCGCGACGTTGAGAATCTGTTAAACGAAGTTGGTTCGCGCGCGCCGAGCGGTTAAACGCCTTCGACGACGATCATATTCGTCTTTGCGGTGCGATGACGCATTTTCCGTGGCTCGCTGTAATCCTCGCAGTTCAACCATTCCTTCGCGCGCTCCGTCGTGGGAAACTCGAGAACAACGATGCGCTTCGGTTGCCAATCACCTTCGAGTAGTTCGGTTCTGCCGCCGCGGACGATGTATTTGCCGCCATATTTGTGAACGGTGGCCGCGGCCTGCTTCTTGTACTCCTCGTAGCCGACAGGATCGGTGACCTCGATTTCGACAATTACGTATGCTGCCACAAGAAGAATCTAATCAGGAAAGCAGGAACTGAGGAAAGAAAGAATCAGAATTCTTGGACAGAATTTACAGAATCACAGAATTGCTGTGACTTAGTAAAAAGCATTTTGTTCATTCTGTCTGAACAATTGATCACGCGGAACCATTCCCGTGGCTACGGTGTTTTGCGGCGAGCTCGGGAATCTGCTTGCGGCGACGCAGCCGCAGCCAGTTGTTCCAGGTTTTGCGCAAACTGTCCCGCGGCGTGAGATATCGTTGGTTGAGCTCGTTGCTCTTAACGATCTGAGCGAGAATTCCTTTCACCGAAAAATCGCCGGTGTTCAAGATTGTGTAAGCTGTGCCGACAGCCGCGGCGTGGTGCGCGTCGCTCGCAGCAACCATCGGCAGACCGCGAATTTGCGCGTACTTAAACGCATAACGATTATAACGACGCAAAGTCGTCGCAGCGTTGAAAACCTCGATGGCGTCGACAGGTAATGTTTCTAAAACCGAAAAGCGAATTCCGGCGCGGAAAAGATCGTAGGGATGCGGCGGAATCGCGAGCCCGCCCCGTTGGTGAATGATGTCGCAGACTTCGCGCGCGGGTTTTCCTTTCAAGTACGGCAACTCAGCGCCGATGCACAGCAGGTGGCCGTCGGCGGTGGTGACTTCGACTCCGGGCAAAACGAGAAAACCGTCCACGGGTTGACCGTCGAGCCGCATCAATCCTTTTTCGAGCATGTAGGTGACAGCGTCGCAGGTGTTGTGATCCGTTATGGCAATGCCATGCAGACTTTTCGCCTTGGCAGCGCCGATCAAATCTTCCGGACTCGAAACGCCGTCGCCGGAGAAAAACGAATGAGTGTGGAGATCGAAATTGAAGGGCATGCTAGACGAAACTACGTTGGCCCGTTGGAAATGGAAAGTATCGGTTTCGAGAAGGAGAGGTTTGGCGGCCGGACCCGCAGGGAACAAACCGGAACATTGTCTTCCGAAGGCGATTTTGCAGGCGCGAGGCGCCGGGATCGGTTCGTCGAATTCGGGATATGAAGTTGTCGCACAAGCTGCAGAAACTGTTTGACTTCGATGTCCTAGTAAGTGTGTGGGAGCATGCAAGCCGATGGACGCACCCAGTAAACACAGCCCGGATTTTTCGCAGCTTGGACGACCTAGATTTTGAAAGCATTCGCGAACGCGCTCCCTACCGGCCAAATCCCCGAAGGATTCGCAAGTTTATTAACTTGATCCAGGATCTCTGGCTTGATCGTACCCCGCCACTAGAGGTTTTGGATCTCGGCTGCGGCGCAGGGTATTTTCTCTACATCTGCAAGTTATTCGGTCATAATGGAATTGGCCTCGATATGGATGAGAGGCCACTCTACAGGGAGACGTTGCCCCTGCTCAATGTGCACCGGGTTGTTTACCGGATCGAGGCCCAGGTCTCGTTGCCCGACTTCAGGCAACGGTTTGACTTGGTTACGGCGAGCCGCGTTTGCTTTCATATTAAACGATGGCCGGAAATTTCGCCGCTAGTGGAGTGGACGTCCGAGGACTGGAGATTCTTTATTAATGACGTCCGAAGCCGCGTTTTGAAACCGCATGGGCGTGTCTTCTTGCAGTTTAACCCACGACCGGATGACTCGCCGTTCTTTACATCGGAGTTACGGCGTTGCTTTCTCTCGGAGGGTGCGCGAATTGTTCGTTCCAAGGCGCTGTTCGTCGCGGATCCGACTTGTTTCCCTCGGTTTAAACAAACGGAGCGACCGAAATCTCGCATGTTGGCGTTATTTCCGTGATTGGGAACGAACGCGATCGTTTCATTTTTTTGTCGAGGCTTACCCGTACGTTACGCAAGTTCTTCGGCGAACACGTCTGGCTTGGATGTGGCCTCCATCGCCTCGTCCGGTTGATTAAATTGCAAATCATATAGCCGTCGGTAGTAGCCGGATCTCTCAAGTAACTCGGCATGTGTGCCGATTTCTTCAATTTGTCCCTGATCCATGACCACGATCTGGTCGGCCGACAGAATAGTTGAGAGCCGATGCGCGATGGCAATCACTGTGCGTCCGGCGGATAGTTTCTCGAGCGCTTTTTGGATTTGTTTTTCCGACTCGGTATCGAGGGAAGAAGTTGCTTCATCTAGCAGCAGGATCGGCGCGTTCTTCAAGAGCGCGCGCGCGATGGCGAGGCGCTGCTGCTGTCCGCCGGAGATAAGACAGCCTTTATCGCCGATTACAGTGTCGTAACCGTCCGGCTGCGCCATGATGAAATCGTGGGCAAAAGCGGTCCGCGCTGCGGCGTGAACTTCTTCTGGCTTGGCACCGAGCCGCCCAAACTGGATATTTTTTAAAATCGTATCATGGAACAGGAACGTATCTTGGGTGACGAGGCCGATCTGTTCGCGCAAAGATTTCTGAGTCAGCGAGCGCAAATTGCGCCCATCGATTCTGATAGTGCCAGAAGTCGGATCATAGAGACGAAGAATGAGCGAGAGAATCGTGCTCTTACCCGCGCCGCTCGCTCCGACGAGCGCATAGGTCCTTCCTGGCTCGATCGTTAAATTTATGTCACGGACAGCGTCGGTGACGCCAGTCGAATAACGAAAGGTTACGTTTTCAAACTCGACCCGGCCTTTAGACCGAACCAGGTCCAACGCATCGGGAGCGTCTTGTACCGTCGGCACTGAATCGAGAATGGAAAAAATCTGAGCGGTCGCGCCAAGTGAACGTTGCATGACGATGTGCAACTTGCTCAGGGTTTTGATCGGCTCGTAGATGATAAAAATTCCGGAGATTAACCCGAAGAAACGGCCGGCGGTGAGGTTCGCCGCGTAAACGTACCAGAGTGCGAGGCCGACGCCAATTGAGGCAATGATTTCCACGAGCGGGCCGACGGCTTCGCTCGCTTTCACCGTTCGCATAGTATGAGAAAAAGATTCCTGCGCGCCGCGGCGAAACGCTTTTTCCTGCTGTTCCTCGCGCGCGAAAGATTTGATCACCCGAATACCGGCGAAACTTTCCTGCATTGTCACCGACATCAAGACGCCGCCTCTTTGTTCGCGCTGCACCGCCGTGCGTGCGCGTCGTCCGAAGATGCGAATTGGCAATATGCAGATGGGAAAGAGAACGAGGCTCACCAGCGTAAACTTCCAATCGATCAAGAGAAGCACAGCCACCGCCCCGAAAATAGTGATCGGTTGTTTAAACACATCACTGCTCACACTGGCCAGCGCTTGCTGCATGTTTCGCGTGTCAATGGCAATACGCGACATGAGAAAACCGCTTTGCGTTCGATTAAAGAAGTCCATTGAGTGACGTATCACTTTAGTGAACAGTTGATTACGCACGTCGTTCACAACCTTGTTGCTCACCCAGTTCATGTAATAGACGTTACCGTAAGAGCAGAGACTACGGACTGTCATGACAAGTGGAATGGCGAGGCAAATCCAGACGATCGAGTCGATCTTCGGACCGACATTCAACATCACGCCATGCGCGATGATCGTGCGCGGATTCGGCGCCGCGCCGTGAAAAACGAAATTCGAAACCCGCAGCACAGTCAGCGGTAGGACTGAATTGACCAAGCCATATGCAACGCCGAACGCGAGACCGAGAGCAAACCTGCCTTTGTAAGGTCCCGCGTAGCTATAGAGGCGTCGGTACGGTTTCCAGGCTGTGCGCATGGTTTCCCAGAACGAGAGCTTCACTTTGGCGAATTCTGCCTTGCTCATAACGATGGTTGCTCCGTCGGACGCGACAGCAGCGTCTCCATAGCATCGATCACCGTCTGCGTCGAGATTTGGTTCATGGGGAGCCGCGGCTGCCTCGGCACGAATTCGCTGATTGGCGACGGCGATATACCTTGCAAAATCAACGCTGGACTTTCCCGCGGACGCCAGTGAAAGGGATTGGTCGGGCCAAAGAGAATCACTTGCGCTGTGCGCGATCCTGACGCGAGATGCATCGGCGCTGAATCGACCGTGACCAATAGTCGAGCCTTCGCGATCAACGCTGCGAGTGTGAGCAAATCAGTTTTGCCCGACAGATCTACAACGCGATGCCGCACTTTTGATTTGATATCGCCGATGTGCGTTTGCTCTAGCGGTCCCAACCCGCCGGTCAATACAAGATCGAAATCGCGTTTGTTGCCGGCGTGACTGATCACGTCGGCCCAGCGCTGGGGGTTCCAGAATTTTTCCGCCCGCGCCGAGCCTGGATGAAAGATGATAAAGTTGCGCCTGACGTTGTTCGTGCTCAACAGTTCATCGGCAGTCTCGCGCGAGCTTTTCGGAAGCTGTAATTGAACCGCGCGCGAGGCGTTGGAAATTCCCAGCGGCTCGATTAAGCCTAGATGGTAATCGATGGTGTGGGAGTCGCGCATCCGATGCGGAACGAATTCGTCATAGAATCGTGTCCGGAATTTCCCGCGGACTTTGATCCGAAACGAAACGATCCGTTTTTTTGCGCGCGAGAGAAACACAAGGAGTGCTGAACGATCGTTCCGTGTGAAATCGACGCAGTAATCGAACTTGCCACTGGCAATTGCCGCAGCCGGCCCAAGTCCGGCGATCCCGCGAGGCATGATCAGCATTTTATTTACACCGACAATCGCGGGCCCCAGCGCTTTGCATTCAGACGAGATCACGAGCGTTATCGTTGCGTCCGGAAATTTTTCACGCGCGGCCGCGATCGCAGGCGTAGTCAAAATTAGGTCGCCGATCCGTTTGAGCTGAATGAAGAGAATGTTCAATGCCTTTGTCGCGGCGCTCTACGAGCGTCGCACTATTGTGGTGCGGCGCCGTGTTGAAACTCTAGATCAAAGATTTCGCCGCGCGAAGGTTTCATCGAGCCTACGAAGTCGCGCAGACATCAATTCGACAATGGAACGGTCACAGACCGCCGCTACAGAGTTGGATCGCGCGTTCGTATGCGCCTAACAAACGCGTCCGATAGCGATCCCAGGTAAAATTTTCAACCACGCGTTGCCGCGCGGCTGCGCCCATGCTCGCGATAATTTCCGGATGCCGGTACAAATGCTCGATCGCCGCCGCGAGTGCATCGACATCTCCCGGGTGCACGATAATTCCTTCGACCCCATCGCGCACGACGTCGCCCGCCTCGCGAGTGGTGATTATCGGCAACCCTGACGCCGCCGCTTCGTAAATTGTTTTCGCACTACCTTCCAGGCGTGACGGAAAAACATAAGCCGATCCTTGATTGAGATAATTTTCGAGGTCGCGTTTAAAACCGAGGACACGAACATTCTCGCGTCCAAATCTTTCCAAATGCGGTTTCGCTTCATCATGAACGCTGCCGAGCAGCCACAGTTCCGCGTCGCGCAGATCCAGTCGATGCCACGCTTCGAGCAAATGATGAATTCCTTTGCGCTCGATCAACGCTCCGGAAAAAATTGCGCGGAAGATTTGCGGACGCGTTCCCGGTTTGAAACGGTCGACATCGACGCCGCGCGGCAGATAAAACATCTTTGCATCCGGAAAATTGGCCGCCCGAAAGGATTCGGCTGCTTTCTCGGAAAACACGACGACCAGCGTCGCCAGATCGTATTCCTCCAAAAATCTCTCCGGCTCTAATCGAAATCGCGATTTCCAATTCTTTCTTACCTCTGACTTGTGACCGCCGATCTCTGGCATCTGGCTTCCCCGATGCCAGGTCGGAATCTCAATTAGTGATGAAATCCTTTTCTTTTTTGCGACCCGCAACGTTTCCAAACAATCTCCCGACCAGCTGTGAAAGAAGTCGTAGCGGCCGCTCTCGAGATGGCGCGATGCGATCCAATCGAGATATTTTTTCTTCGCTCCATAATAATACGGGCGGTCGAGGAACGAGAGCAGTCGGACCGGATGCCAGCGAAGCGATTGGATGAGACGCGATGGAATTTCATGTTGACGATTGTCGTAAGCGAGGGCTTTTCCGAGAAATTTTCCGCGATATGAGGCTCGCAACGCTTCGAACGAATCTGTATCAAGCCCATGACCGCCGATTCGGGCGAAGATCGAGTAGAGCAAGCTCTTCGGCAGCACTCGCGGCGTACCGACAGAAGTCTCTGCCCTCTCTGCATTTAACGTTTCGCCGAACATCAAGTTGGAATTATTCTCGCGAATAGATTTGATGTCGAACGGCAAACTCAGCATTGCATTCGTCCGGCGGGGCTACTCGCCGAGCGGCGGCGCCGAAGTTTATTTGAAACGGCTGGGAAAAGGGATTGTCGACCTTGGCCACGACGCCCAGCTGATCGTGAGTAATCATTGGCCGCCTAACGAATGGCCGTTTGGATCGATCAAATATTTGAAGGCGAGTTCGCCGATTGGATTCGCCGATGAGCTCGAGAGAACACGGGCGCAGATTGAATGCGATGTTCTGATGAGTCTCGAGCGGGTGTGGCGTTGCGATGTGTACCGCGCGGGCGACGGCGTGCATCAGGCTTGGCTGAATCGCCGCCGAAAGTTTGAGATGCCGCTGCAACGATTCGCTCATGGAATCAGTCGCAAGCATCAAGATATTCTGAGCCTCGAGGAATCGCTCTTTGCAAAACAAGGCGCGGGGCGAGTAATCACGAATTCCGAAATGGTGAAGAGTGAGATTGTTGATCTTTACGGGCATCCTCCCGATAGGATCGACGTCGTTCGAACGGGCGTGCCCCTGGAAAATTTCCGATCTGATCCAGCGTTGCGCAAAAAGACGCGCGCCGAATTGAAATTGAAACCGAATGAGATCGCTTTGCTTTTTGCCGGCTCCGGCTGGGAACGGAAAGGGCTCCGTTTCGCGCTTGAGGCTTTCGAGCTTTGCCGCAATCGCGAATTGCGGTTACTGGTCGCAGGCCGAGGCGATACGCGCGCTTACAAACCGAAACGATTTTTTACGGAAGAGCCGGTTCGGTTTCTCGGCGAAGTTCCTGATCTTCGGCGAATTTATGTTGCGGCTGATATTTTCATTTTGCCGAGCATTTACGATCCGTCTTCAAACGCGTGCTTGGAAGCGCTTGCTTCCGGACTGCCGGTCATCACCACTCGCGACAATGGTTTCAGCGAAATCATGGAGAACGGCATTCACGGATCGATCATCGATCTTCCGAGCAATGTTTCGGCATTGCGTGACGCGATCCGATTCTGGTCCGATGAATCTCGACGCGCTTTAGCAAGATCGGCCATTACCGAACGCGCCGCGCAGTTCGACATCTCCAACAATGTCGCGGCGACACTGAAGATTTTGGTTCAATCCGCCACGAACAGGTCGTCGTCGCACTGATCGATCAGAAAAACCTGGTCGAGCCGCGCCATTTCGAAGATTGAACGCGCGTCCGCGTTGATTCTTGAGAGAGTCATTTACCGCCGTAGTTTTGCACGTCTTGCTTCGCGGGAATCAAAACGGCTAGCCCTGAGCTGTTGATGAAGGTGAGTCCCGACAGAGCGACGACGACGACATGGTCGGACCGCCTCTCAATCATGGGCCTAAGAGCACGCTCAAGCCGTGGGAGACGCGAAGATCGATTTTGCTCTCTGGCGGAGGACGTTTGCGGGGTCGGGCAACGCCATTTGAACTCGATTTTGCGGCAAATTTTTTTCCGAAAAGGAGGTAAGCTTTGCCACAGAGTTACCACCTACGTTGCAGCAAGCGCGGAGTCGACGTTCGGGAAAATTTGGAAAACTTGGTCGAGCCGGGCGAGTTCAAAAATGTGCTGGACGCTTTCCTGAACGTCCGCGAGCGCGAATTTGCCGCCGTACTTCTTAACGCTTTGCATTCCTTCGATCAGGACGGCGAGACCTGAGCTGTCAAAGTAAGTGACCTTGGCAAGATCGACAATGATGACTTTCGGCTTCTTCGCCGTCATAGCGCGCAACGACATCGCGACTTCCGGGGAAATGTGGAGGTCGACCTCACCTTCGAGCGACAAGACGTTTGGCCGATCTTTTCCGGGGGTAGGTAGAGCGGGTGGCGCGGTTTTTCTCATTTCATTCAAGGCAACGCTGGTCCCTTACCAACCGAGCGTATCAATTAGACGGTCAACGTCGGAAAAATCATCGATTAAAAAATCTGGATAATGATCGGCGAGCTTTTCGCGGCTCCAAGTGCCGGTCGCGACCGCGATCGTGCGGGCGCCGAGCGCTTTTCCACAAGCGATGTCGCGTGGGGTATCGCCGATGACGTCAATCTCGTCGGCGGCAAACTCGCGGCCATGTTTTTCTTTCGCGCGGTTGCGCGCAAATGCTCCAAGCTCATTGCGGTCGTGGTGATCGTCGGCAAACGCGCCAAACTCAAAAAAATGCCAGACGCCGTAATGGCCGAGCTTCAATCGCGCGCCGCGTGACAAGTTGCCGGTGAGGAGCCCGAGTACAACGCGTTTTCGATTTTTCAACTTTTGGAGCAAATCTAGGACGCCTGGAAGCAGTTCGCCTTTGCGCTGCGGCAACTCTTTAGAGAGAAAATGCACATAACTGTCAAGAAACGCGGCCACGTTTTCGTTGGTCGTAGGGAGTTTGTGCTTCTTCAAAATACTAATGACGATTCCGGAATCGGTCATGCCGGCGATCTCGATGTCGTGAAGGTCGTCGTCGATCTTAAATCGCTCCTTTAGCGCGCGCTTGAGCGCTTCGATGCCGGCGCCGCCGGAATGAATCAGCGTGCCGTCGATATCAAAAAGCAAAAGCCGTTTCTGCATTCAATCCACAAAATTACGCAGATTTTCGCAGATGGCAGTGCAAATCACGGCGCGTGCATGAAAAACACGGCGATCATGCTGCCGAGAAAGCGAGCGCAGCGATTGCGGCGATGCCGAGGACAGTGAGCCGCACCGAATCGCGTGATGTCGATCTTTGCGGGAAGGGCGACGCATTTCCGAAACTTGCGGGTGCGGCGCTCGATTTCTCCGACTTCGCTTCGATAGTTTCCAACTGTGGCAACGGTTGCGGGCGACGCACATCGGCTTCAAATCGCGCTTCTATTACCCCGAATCGAATCCGGTCTTCGAAATGCAACAACGTGTCAGTGATTGGAACGCCGCTGACTTTGGTGCCGTTGGTCGATTCGAAATCTTTGAGTCGATACTCTTTGCCGCTTGGTTCCAGCATCGCGTAGCGGTTAGAGACCGACGGATCGTCAATGATGATCCTGTTGTCCGGCGCGCGACCGATGGTACTGGAGCGCTCGGCAAATTCGTAGGCGACTTTGCCTTGCGCTTCGATCGTGAGAATCAAATTCGACATAGAAATCTTCCTCTACTTCTTAATCTTAATTTGCTCACTCGGTCGAGAACGGAGATTAGGATCGAGCGGCAAAGGAAGATTGCGGGTGCGGTCGTTGACCGCATCCCCACGCACTCGCATAGTGCGGGCTTCATGGGAATCGAGTTTACTCGCAACTTCTGCATCATCGCGCACATCGATCATGGCAAGACGACGTTGTCGGATCGATTGCTTGAGCGTACCGGTACGATTCACGAGCGCGAGAAGCAGGACCAATTGCTCGATTCCATGGACCTTGAGCGCGAGCGCGGGATTACGATCAAGGCCCATCCGGTGACCATGGGTTACCGCGCAAAGGATGGTCAAACGTATCGTCTGAACCTTCTCGACACGCCTGGGCACGTCGATTTTGCCTATGAAGTTTCGCGTTCGCTAGCGGCGTGTGAAGGCGCGCTTTTGATTGTCGATGCGGCGCAAGGCGTCGAAGCCCAAACGGTGGCCAACGTCCATCTTGCGCACAAACAGGGACTGACGATCGTGCCTGTGATCAACAAGATTGATCTGCCAAACGCCGACATCGCCTCGGTGCATCGACAATTGGAGGAGATTCTCGCTATCCCTTCTGAGGAGGCGATCCACGCTAGCGCGAAAATGGGAACCGGCATCGACGAAGTTTTGGAGGCGATCATCTATCGAATTCCAGCGCCGCCGAAGCCGCAGGACTCAACGTTGCGCGCACTGGTGTTCGATTCGGTATTCGACGTTTATCGGGGCGTGGTCGGTTACGTGCGCGTCGTTTCGGGAACAATGGAGGCGAACCATGCTATCAAGTTGATGAGCAACGACACGCGTTACGAGATCAAGGAAGTGGGCGTGTTTACGCCGAAGATGCTGGGACAATCGCGGCTCGAGCCCGGCGATGTCGGTTATTTCATCGCCAACATCAAAAGCACGGCCGACATGAAGATCGGCGACACGATTACCGATCAACGCAATCCGGCGTGCGAACCGCTACCGGGATTTCAGGAAATTCATCCGATGGTGTTCAGCGGCATTTATCCAATCAACACCGGTGACTTCGAGCATTTGAAGGCGGCGATCGCGAAATTGCGACTGAACGACCCCGCATTCGTCTACACGCCGGAGAGCTCGGTCGCCCTCGGTTTCGGTTTTCGGTGCGGATTTCTTGGATTGCTCCACATGGAAATCATTCAGGAACGATTGCGCCGCGAATACGACATGGACATCATTGCGACAAGCCCGAGCGTTGTTTACGAAGTTGTCACGACGCGCGGCGAAACGCTTTTGATCGACAATCCCGCACATCTGCCCGATCCGAGCCAGATCAAAGAAATCCGAGAGCCGATCGTGCGTGCGTACGTGCTTTGCCCGAATGAAAACATCGGCGACCTGTTGCAACTGATTTTGGATAAACGAGGGACGATGGACCACACGGAAACGCTCGATTCGCGGCGGGTGATGCTGCATTGCGAGCTTCCCCTGAACGAGATCCTGGTCGATTTCAACGACAAGATTAAATCGATCACGCGCGGTTACGGCTCGATGGATTATGAACACGCTGGTTATCGGGCGGCGAAATTGGTAAAGCTCGATCTGCTGGTCAATTGCGAGCCAGTGGACGCGTTTTCAACAATTGTGCACAAAGACCGCGCGGAGGGCAGGGGACGTCAGCTCGCGTCGAAATTGAAGAGAGTGATTCCACGGCAGCTTTATCAGGTGGTGATCCAGGCGGCGATCGGTGGGAAGATCATTGCGCGCGAGAGCGTTTCAGCCTTGCGAAAAAACGTGACCGCGAAATGCTACGGCGGCGACATCACCCGGAAACGCAAACTGCTGGAGAAACAGAAAGAAGGAAAGAGACGGATGAAGAGCATCGGCAAGATCAACATTCCGCAGGAAGCATTCATTGAGGTCCTCAAAGCGCATTGATCTGCGCTTTGCAATCCCGAATTCCGAGTGGCGAAGGAATGAGAAAGCACGAAATCCGAATCCAAGATCGACATCTGTCTTCGTCATTTGCATTTGGGCGTTGTTTTGGCATTCAGCATTTGTCATTCGTCATTTAGCTCATGCTCACACCGGGCTACATCAAACACAGCAAACTGCTACTACGCCACGCGCAGAAGTATCTGCGTTACAAGCTCGATATTTTCGAGTCTGAAAGTTACGACTTGATCGCCGCGGACATACGGCGCCTTAAGACCGCGCTGAAGCAGCGCGACCGGCAACAAATCGAAAGCCGCGCTGAAGCGTTGGATGCGAAACTGCACGAGCTGATACCGGTAACGTGGGAATCGCATTGGCGGGAAAATTGCGAAGTGATTCTAGTCGCGATCGTCGTCGCGGTTGGCATTCGTTCCTATTTTTTGCAGCCCTTTAAAATTCCGACTGGTTCGATGCAACCGACGCTTAATGGAATCATCGGCCACCCGATGACGGCCGAGCCGCCAAATATTTTTCAGCAGGTGGCGGAGTTTATTTTTCGCGGCCGCAATTACATTAACGTGGTTTCGGCCGAAGATGACGAGGTCCTGCAAGTTCAACGCCAGAAGTTTTTGTTTTTCTTCACCTGGTCGCGAATTATCTGCGAGCACCAAAAATTCCGCGTTTATTGCCCGCCCGAACAATTAAGTGCGGACTACAGGGTCGCGCCCGGAACTCGTTATCGTCGCGGCGAAGTCATTGCCCGCGGCGCGGTCGACACTGGCGATCAGGTTTTCGTAGATAAATTCAGTTATAACTTTGTGAAACCGCATCGCGGCGACGTGTTCGTCTTCCGGACGAAGAACATTCCGGAGATTGGCGATCAAACGCAGTTTTACATTAAACGTCTGGCCGGTTTGCCTGGCGACACGTTGCGGATCGAACCGCCGAAGTTGAATGTGAACGGCAAAGTCGCGGAAGGTTACGGTTTCGAACGAGTGATGAGCGCGAAAGACGGATATCGCGGTTATGGTCCGGGGCATTTGGCCATGTTCGATCCGACGAAGACCTTTCAAGTGCCGGAGCATAGCTATTACGCGATGGGCGACAATAGCTACAATAGTTACGACAGCCGCTGGTGGGGCCCGGTGCCGGAACGAAACCTGGTGGGGCGCGGATTGTTTGTTTATTGGCCATTCTTCCCGCACTGGGGCTTGATTCGTTAGGCGAAAAGATGTTCACGGGTTTGTCCCGCGTTTACCCGCTGATCGGATTGTTGAGCGGTTACATTATTGTGCTGCTCTTTAATCCAGTCCGCGTTCCGTTGCGCGACGGTTTTCGCTGTTTGCTGCGTTACAAGCGCGTCTGGCTCACGTTTGTCCTGCTGGGGTTCGCCTATTTTGTTTTTCAATTCTCCACTTTTACGCCAATTCAAAGCACGGCGGATATCGATCTGACCCAACTCACTTCGCTGGCGAAGTGGCATTGGCCAACATTCATGGAAGTCTGGCAGGAAGCGCCGCTGCCTGCGCTCGAAGGCGTTGCCGGAATTTTCGACAACGCAACGACGACGTATCCGCTTTCGGCGATCGCGGCGGTGCTGATGCTGATCAACTGGCGCGGGTTGCACGGGGCAATGGTACGCGCGTTGCATAGGCGGTTTCGCTTTTGGGGTTACCTCGTCTACGTGATTCTGCTGCTGAGTGCGTGCGCGGCCTTAATCAAACCGATCGTCTATTGGGCGCTACCGCTTTGGGGCGGACTTCTTCCCGCGGCCGACCTCCTACAAATGTCGGCATCGATCGACGCAGTTGCTTTCATTTTTGAATATTTCTTGGGCGTCTACATTCAGGTTTATCTGATCGCGGTCTGTTTCGCCTGGATTCGTGGTTTAAGTTTTGAAGAAGGCGAACTTTTCCTCTTCGCGATGCGCCGATTTAGTTACGTCTTGGAATGGGCTGGCATCGTCGTGTTAGTGAGTACTCTGATCGTGCGGTTGCCCTTATTGCTCGCCTATTTCATGAATATCCCCGACGTGCTTGATTATCTCCCGATCGAGCGCGCTTTGATGTGCGGCTTAATTATTAGCTTTTGCGCGGTGCAAATCTCGCTCGCGCTTCACAATGAGACGTTGCGGGAAGCGATCCGCTCGCACCGCGATTTCATTCGAAATAATCTCAGCCGCGTTGGCTGGTTTCTTCTAATCGGCGCCATCCACTTCTTCTTTTTGACGCTGGTGGACGCAATTGTCCGCGGCGCGATTGCCGATCGCTTGATCGCGATGATCATCTGGAAATCGATCTTTGTTTTTGTTCGCGGCCTTGTTACCGGTTGGTTGCTCGCATCATGGGTCTGCTTGTTCCGACGCGGCGAGGTGGGTGACGTCTACCAACAGGCGTGGATTGAATATTGACCGAACGAAACGTTCGTGAATGCGGCTAAAATTACTCAAACGAGCAAGTCGAACCTCGCGCTCGCGTTTATTTCACTCGGACGCGAGCGCCGTCGCGATATCACAACGTTCTACGCGTTTTGTCGTGTGATCGATGACATTGCAGACGATGTCGATCTTGCCGCGGCGGAAAAGAAGCGCCGGTTGGCTGAATGGCGCAAATCGCTGCGCGCACCACGGCCTAACGAATCTACATTTGCCGACGACATGCGCGAGCTGACGAAAAGGTATGCGATTACACCGGAAATGCTCGAGGAAGTTATCGCTGGCGTGGAAATGGACTTGAGCATTCGGCGCTACGAGACGTTTGATGAGTTACGCGTTTATTGCTATCGCGTCGCGAGCGCGGTCGGTTTGGTGAGCATCGAAATCTTTGGGTATCGCAACCCCGATTGCAAAGAATACGCGATTCAACTCGGACTGGCCTTGCAAATGACGAATATCATGCGCGATGTCGGAAAAGATCTTCGGGCTGACCGAATTTATCTGCCGCAGGAGGATCTGGCCCGTTTTGATTATTCGGAAACAGAGCTAAAAAATCGGCACTACAACGACCGCTTTGTCCAATTGATGCAGTTCGAAGCCGCTAGAGCGCGTCAGTTTTTTGGAAACGCGGCCGCAGTTTTGCCGGAAGAGGACCGCAAATCGATGGTCGCAGCCGAGATTATGGATTCGATCTATCGCGGTTTGTTGCGGCGAATGGAGCTGGACAAATTTCGCGTCTTTGAAAAAGAATACACCCTCAGTAAGTTGGAAAAGGTCGGCCGGATTGCAGCGCATCTGCTCAAGCTTTTTTGAATGAGCAGAAAGCGCCATCCGTCTGAGTCATCCAAAGCGTAACAATCAATATGAAAAGATATTTAACATTAGTGGCAGCATTAGTTGTAGGTTGTTTAGCCTTGAGCCCGTTTGCGAAGTCGTGGGCGCAGGACACCCGTAATGCGAAAGAGCCGAAAATCATTAGCAAAGAAGAAGCCGCCAAGAAGTACCCGCCGCCGAACGGAAAACCTTATCCGCCGGGAACGGATTTGGCGGTCCTTACCGGTGGCGCGAGCGGTGGAAGTACGTGGGGATACATTAAGAGTCCGTACTCCAGCAATGTTTACGACTGTCGCAAAGGCAAAGCCCACGTGGGAGACCTGATTCTGGACGAAAGCGTAAACAAAGTTTTCGTGCGGCCGCGGTGATCGAAGCATCTTTTCGCTTCTGCGATTCATTGGGCTAAACAACGAATCATCATTAATGAAGAGACTCCTTACAATTATGTGCGGCATTTTGCTCGGCGCGTTTGGACTTGCCTCATGTGATACGCCGACTGGCCAGGGAGCCGCAGCCGGCGCTGGAGCAGGCGCGATCATTGGCGGCCTTGCAGGCGGCGGTCCGCGGAGCGCTGCGGTTGGAGCGGCAATCGGTGCGGCAACTGGCGCCTTAATCGGGCATGCGATCCAGGAAGATCGCGCCCGCGAATATGGTCCGCCTCCGGCTGGAGGTTATCCGTATGCCAAGAGTACTGGCACGCCGGGAATGTATCGTAGTCCCTACACTGGACGTGTTTACGATTTGCGCGGCGTTCCGCCGGGCGGATTGACTCGGGACGTCGACACTGGTCAATTGTTTCGCCGGCCGTAGCCTAAAATCTCAACGCCACAAGCGCATTGATCTCGTTCGCGGGATCAACGCGTTTTCTTTTGCAGCGCGTCGACCAACTTTTTCACTTCGTCGGTCATCCTGAGCAATTCGGGCCATTGCCGATGATAATTTTCGCCGGGAAGTTTGCGCGTTGCGTCAAAGCCCATGTGCGAACCGATGTTTTGCTCGCTCGGCGCGTGATCGAGCGAGTCGCTGGGATTCTTGATGATGGTTGTGTCGCGTTCGGGATCGGTATTCGCGCACAAACGAAACAGCACTTCGCTCGTGCTGTGCACGTCGCAATCTTCATCCACGACCACGATGTATTTGCTGAACATCATCTGGCCCATTCCCCACAAACCATGCATCATCTTGAAGGCCTGATAGGGATACTGCTTTCGAATGCTGACGAAGACGAGGTTGTGAAAAACGCCTTCCGCGGGCAGCGTCATGTCCACGAGCTCCGGGAAATTCATCTTGAACACCGGCAGAAGAATTCGAACGATCGCATCGCCGATATAAAAATCTTCCATCGGTGGAATTCCGACAATCGTCGTCGGATATACGGCCTCTTTGCGATGCGTGATCGCTGTTAAATGAAAAACCGGATAATTTTCGACTGCGGTGTAGTAACCGGTGTGATCGCCAAACGGTCCTTCTAGCTGCATCTCGCCTGGCTGCACGTAACCTTCGAGAACAAAATCGACATTCGCGGGAACTTCGAGATCGATCGTTTTACACTTCACCATCTCGATCGATTTTCGTCTCAGAAATCCTGCGAACAAAATTTCATCGAGGCCGTCTGGCAACGGCGCGGTCGCAGAAAATGATAAGGCCGGATCGCCGCCGAGCGTCACCGCGACCGGCATTCGCTCGTTGCGTTCATAATAAACTTTGCCGTGGCGCGCACCGACTTTGTGGATCTGCCAATGCATCGCGGTTGTTCGATTGTCGAAAACCTGCATCCGATAAACGCCGACATTTCGTGCGCCGGTCTCCGGATCTTGCGTGTGCACGTTCGGAAGAGTGATGAAACGCCCGCCGTCCTTCGGCCAGCATTTTAGAATCGGAAGATCGCGCAGTGAAAACGCGTTGCTGTTGTCGATCTTGTGGATGAATTCCTGACAAGGTGCGTTGCGAACAGTCTTCGGCCGCGCGTGGAGCAAATGAATTCCCTGCTTCAGTAACGCGAAACCTTCACGCAAATCGGTCGGCGGTCTTGCTTTGAGAATCAGCTGAATTTCCTGCGCGATTTCGTCGATGCTCTCACGGCCGAGCGCCATGGCGATGCGCTTGCGCGAACCCATCGTGTTGATCGCCACCGGAAATTTAGAAACGTTTCCGTCGACAAACGGCTGTTCAAAAAGCAATGCCTTTCCGCCACCCAGCGATTTCATTTCGCGGTCGGCCCACTCAGTAATGAGGAGGTTTGTGTCGACCTGATCGTCGATGCGTTTGAGTTCGCCGGCTTGCTCGAGCGTTTCGAGAAAATCGCGGAACGAGTGGTAGGCCATCGATCAAAGGCTACACGCGTTGCGGCCGCAACGCGCGCGCAAAATCTTGATCAACTAATAGCGGTCGACGAGATACTGAAACGACATGACCCGTCCGTTCCAAAACGTGACTGTTTTGTACGGATAGTAAATCGTAGGCGGAATGTATGAATAATAAAATGGATCGTAGAATGGATCGCCGAAGAACGCGAAATGCGCGTGATGATGCGCGTGAATGACGCCCACACCGAACCCGCCATTGCCCCACGGGCCGTAGCCCCAGCCGGGGTAGCCCCAGCCATAACCGTAGCCCCACGCCGTTGTGCTTTGTAGATAAATCCACGTCTCGGTTTGGTTCCCGCGCATTTCGCCTGTCGTCTTTTGGTGGGGCGCGCCCCACGCCAGCCAGACTGCGTTTAGCGACATGCCCGACCGGATTTGCCCTTGTCGTACCAACGCCTGGTCGCGCGGAGATAGACTACTGAAAACGTCCGGATGCTCCGAAATTCGATTCTCGACCGTTTCGCAACTTGTTAGGCTGAGTCCGATAGCCGCCAAGCCTAACAACAGGGTGTTGGAAATTGTTTTCATAAAAAATGATACAACCGGCTCTTGGGCAGTCAATTAACCGGCTTGTTGATTGAACACAGCCTTGCCGATAACGTTACGATTAAAATGGAGGACCGTTACGGCCATCGCATTTCGTATCTGCGCGTTTCGATCACCGATCGTTGCAACGAGCGCTGCGCGTATTGTATGCCGCGCGAGCTCCAGGAATGGTTGCCGCGCGAGGATATTCTCAGCTACGAGGAAACGCTGCGACTCATCCGGATTGCCGCCGATTTGGGCGTAACAAAGATTCGCGTGACTGGCGGCGAACCGCTCGTTCGGCGCGACGTTAACAATTTCGTCCGCGAGATTCCAAAGATCCCCGGAATCACTAGCCTCGGCATTTCGACGAATGGAACATTGCTCGCACGCGAAACTGGCGGAGAGACGATGGCGGCAGCGTTGCGCGCCGCGGGCGTGAATTCGATCAACATTTCGCTCGATACGCTGGATAGAAGTCTTTACTCGCAAATTACGGGACGCGATCTGCACGCGCAGGTTCTTGAAGGAATTGACGCCGCGCGCGCGGCCGGATTCGATCAAATCAAGCTCAACACTGTGCTGATGCGCGGCCGGAGCGAAGACCAACTCATTCCGTTGATTGACTTCGCTGGCGCACGTAACTTGGTCCTGCGCTTCATTGAAATGATGCCGGTGAGTACGACTGAAGTTCTTAGTGACGAAAATTTTCTTCCCGTAGCCGAAGCAAAGCGAGCAATCGAAAAACAGGTTGGCGATTTAATTCCGGAACCGGCCTTCCGCACGAACGGTCCGGCAACTTACTACCAGATTCCCGGTCGTAATCAGCGCATCGGTTTTATCGGAGCGATGACGAACCTGCATTTTTGCGAGAGTTGCAATAAACTTCGCTTGACCTGCGACGGGAAAGTGCGCCCATGTCTCGGAAGTTATCTCGAGTTCGACATCATGAAACCGATGCGCGGGGGCGCGACCGATGAAGAACTGCGGCAGTTTTTTATTCGCGTGGTTGATCGCAAACCCGAGCAGCACGATTTCCGAAAAAATTATCAGCCCGACCGAAAGATGATCGCCATCGGCGGTTGAGAATGGATCGGCTTTCGCACATCCGATCAGGCCGCGCGCAGATGGTCGATGTCTCGGCAAAACCGATGAGCATTCGCACCGCGATCGCAAAAGGAAGAATCAAACTTCAGCGCAGGACGCTCGATTTGATTTCGAAAGATCGAATCGCGAAAGGCAACGTCTTTGCGACTGCCCGCCTCGCAGGCATTCAAGCAGCAAAACAAACTGCCCATCTCGTTCCGCTTTGTCACACGCTGCCACTGAGCGACGTAAAGATCGACATCGTCGCCAATCGCAGCGGTGCCGAAGTCACTTGCACTCCGCGCACAATTGCTCAGACCGGCGTGGAGATGGAAGCTCTTACCGGAGTCGCGATCGCTTTGCTCACCATTTACGACATGTGCAAAGCCGTTGATAAAGAAATGCAAATCGCAGACGTTCGATTAGTTAAGAAAACCAAAAGTTAATGCAGGTCGTTTGTGGCATCATCACGATTTCGGATCGCGCGAGCGCTGGTGATTACAAAGATCTCGGCGGCCCGGCGCTGAAGGAATTTTCTCAAAAAAATGGCTGGCAGGTTCTGTGTGAAGCGGTGATTCCCGATGACGCAACCAAAATTCAGGAAAGCGTTCGCTCATTCTCCAAACAAGGTTGCGGTTTGATTCTCACCACCGGCGGAACTGGAATTGGACCGCGCGATGTTACGCCGGAAGCGATTCGCGCCATCATGCGCGTAGAATTGCCGGGTTTTGGCGAATTGATGCGCGCCGAATCGATGAAGATCACCCCCAATTCAATTCTTTCGCGCAGTCTCGCGGCTGTGGTTGACAATTCACTCGTTATCGCACTGCCAGGCAAACCAAGCGGCGCAGTCGAATGTCTCGGATTCGTCGCCGGCGCAATTCCACACGGTGTCGCGGTTGCGCGGCGTCAGCCGACCTCGTGCTAAATTTGGAGGCGCTCTCAATCTTTCAGTCGGGATAAATCAGCAGGCGCAGCATCTCTTGACCGTATCCGGTCAGATGTGCGTGCGATGTCGGGCCAGTCGCCATCCCGTTCGTGAGATAAGAAGCATTCAATTTGCTCGGTTTCACATAAGCGATCTCAGGCTCTTTCACTTTCTGATCGCTCGGCTCAATTCGAAGCGGCAGACCGCTGCGTGCAAAACTTACGATCCACGATCGCCCCTTGGCCACTCCACTCACCATCCACGGATAGAGTTTCGGCAATTCGAAGTAGCGTGATTTTGGAAACGCCACTCTGAAGAAAACTTCTTCCTGACCGAGAAATTGCGGAATGGTTAATGACGGCTTTTCTCGCAGCGTCAAATAGAGCCGCGCAATATCCAATCCAACGAGATTGATTCCGTTGTAGAGGCCGTGATGGTTCGGATCGTGCGGATGGAACGCGTCGTACCATTCCTGGAACTTGTGGGTAAGGATAAGGTTCAGTTCCAAATGCACGTGCGCGCGCTCGCGATTGATTCCGACTCCGGTGTAACCCATGACCGCGATATGTTGGTTACGATGCACAACTTCGCCGGCGTGCACGTCGATCTTGCTGAGGTGTCCGTACAAACTGTAGTACGGGGAACCACCCCAGTTATGCTCGACCACGATGTATTTCCCATAGTTTGAATAACCGGGATCCAAATTGGTATGGACGACTTTGCCGTCGGCGATCGCGCGGATTTCATCGAGCGGTTCGCCCTGCTCATCACGATGCAACGGGCGAATGTCGATACCCTCATGAAAACGCGTATAAACAATGCCGGTGCTCGTTTCCACCGGATCGCGGACGAAACCATATTGGCCACCTTCCCAAGGTGTCGATTTTTCACCCTGATAATCGCGCTCGATGTATTGATAAAAATCCGGACCGCCGCCATGAAAGATCGCGTCGTTGTCGGTCGGCAATGCAAGGTCGAGAGTCGCCGACTCCGTTTCCGCGAAAGCAGCGATTCGCAACGACAATATGGCAACCAAAATGAGAACGAAGAAGCGCATCGGCAAAATTTATTGCTTTCGTTCGTTCAATTGAAATAGCGCGCCGTAGTTTCCGCTGCCGACTTCGTAGGGGTAATAGACGACGACACCATGCTCGGACAGCCGCGGGATTCGCTCAATGGCCACCTGTTTGCCCGAAAGCGATGCGCTAACGAAGGTGGGAAATGTCGCGGTGTCATTCGATTGGCTTCGGCGTGGACGCCGAGGGTACAATGTCGATCTTTACGGGTGGCAGAAACGGCCAAAAGTGCCACAATCAGACTCGCGAAAATGGATTTCATGACCGATTGATAACGATATCTTTTCGTGTTGTAACCCGTCGATGATTCGTCCCGCCATCATTTTTTTCATACTTTTCAACACCAGCCTCTTGGCGCAGGAAACCCCGGCATCGGCGTTGGAGCAACACATGCCCTCGGCTTCGGCAGCAGCGCTGGCAACTCCGACGCCCATGACCACTACTACTATGCAAAAGCGCGGTTTCTTTGGGCGCGTTCTCCATCCGTTTTCATCATCCGACGTTCTCCCGAAATATAACGATCGCCGATTGCACGGTTTGGTTCTCGATCTCCAGGTTTCGCCTCAGCCGGTGCGCCTTTCCGAAATCCGGCAAGTGGAAGTTAAATTGACCGTGACTAACAAGGGCAATCACATGATTCAACTCGATTTCCCAACCGATCAGCGGATCGAGATTCAATTACTGAATGCTGGCGATGTCGTTTTGACGAAATGGTCTGAGAATCACGCGATCAAAGACAAACCCGCGAGCGTCCTAATTAATCCCGGCGAACATGTTGAGTACAAAGAAAACATCGCAACCCGCGACCTCACGCCAAACAAGGTTTTCACGGCCGAAGTTTTCTTTCCGAAATATCCCGATCTCAAGATCCGGCAGAAGTTTCTCACTGAACCGTGAGCCGGCGACTTTTTGCAGATTATCATTCCCATCCGCAAGGACATCGAGTTCAGCAATATTCGCAGAAACTCTTGCAACCGTGGATTGACAGCGCGCGCGTGTGTGCCTTAAACGACATCGCTTTTACTGATCACGATCGTTTCCGTGCTGGTGTCGATTTTGATGAAATCGACAAGCTGCGCGCCGCGAACCTCGATGTGAAGATCCGTGCCGGCATCGAACTCGACAACGATCCGCAAACCTCAGCCGCCGGGAGAAAATGGGTTGAGAAGAATTGGGATAAGCTCGATTTCGTTCTCGGCTCGGTCCATTACCTCGGTAACCCTGAGCAAATGTTCGACAGCGTGCCTGACGGCGCGGGACAGTTCGTCGGACGCAGCGTCGATGAGATCTACGATGACTATTTTCGGCGCGTTCGCGAGATTGCCGCGACCGGTTTGATTGATTGCCTGTCGCATCTCGACCTGATCAAGATTCATGGTCATCGTCCTTGCGGGGACATCCGAGCAATCATTAATGAAACGCTCAATTTTATCCGGTCGCGTAACCTAGCGATCGAGCTTTCTACGGCCGGCTGGCGCAAACCTGTTGATGAACTCTATCCGAGCGACGCGATCATTAAGCTCGCAATAGAGAAAAAAATCCCGTTCACAACTGCATCCGACGCGCACTCGCACGCGCAATTGGCGGAGAGTTTCGATCGCCTCGGCGAAAAAATGTCAATCTTAGGTATTCGCGAGGTGTGCGTTTACGAAAAACACAAACGTGAAGTACGAACGCTGAAGCTGTAGCGGCGGTCTATGACCGCCGAAGACACCGCGTCTTCCAAAAATTCGACGTCGTTTGGATCCAAAATCTGTTTGCCCAATCTTGATCACGAGAATTTTCGCCCGCGCCGTTTCCTGCCACCTTGACCTTTCCGCCGGCAGCGCTGGCGTTAATTGTTTTGTGTTCCAACTCAACCTGCGCTTTGGCCATTTGTGCCCGCATTTGCTACGCTTGTTTCATCAGTTTGTTCAAGTTCATCGTCTGATTTCGCCATTAAAAATCTCAAGTGCATCCTTAATTAGCGGGTCATCCGTGTAATCTTCCGACGGCTTGGTCGGAGAGCTTTCTCCTTTCGACGGCAGATTTTTATGAATCATTAGTTTGAGGGTCCAATCTTTGCCGCTGACTTCCTGCAACAGCGATTCGATCAGCTTTCGATTGGCAGTGGTTCCTAAAATGTCCATCGGCGATTTTTGATCCGACGAAAATCCAAGAACGAAATGGCGTCCTTCGCTCGGCAGAACATGCGCCGCCGCGGCCGAATTGCGGACGAACGCCTTTGTATTTGGGATCTTCGCAAAAACACGTTGCCACATCCGCCCCGGATCACTTTCGCCGTCGACATCTTCGGCCACGCCCAATGCTGCAGGGCCTGTTGGATCCGCCGCGCTCTCCTTGGCGGTAGACGGTGCGGCCGCCCTAACAGGCTCAACGCCTAACGTTTTTTTTTCCGCCGAAAAACTTTTTCCGTCGCGCAGCTCGCCGAGCCTCTCAATCACGTCATCCAGCGTAGTCTGGTTCAAACTTCGGATCGCCTTGATGATCGCGACTTCAAAATGCAGCTTTTTGTTTGGCGCCCATTTCATGCGACCTTCGGTTTGAGCAAACTGGTCGATTAGGTCGAGCAACCGATCGTTCTCGACTAACTCAGCCTGTGTCCCGAGCGCTTTCTCCAATTCAAGATCTACATCCTCCGCGACTGCGTCGGGCTTGGCTTTAAACACCAGCAGGTCGCGCAGATACGAAATCAGATTCGACATCAGACGCATCATGTCCTTGCCGGCTTCGGATTGCTGGTAAAGAACATCAAGCGCAGGCGCGGTCTCGCCGCGCAGAATTTTTCCGGTCAGATCGACCACCGTCTGTTCACTGGTGAATCCGAAAACGTTGAGAACGTCAGGTTCGGTAATCTTCTCTCCACAGAACGCGACCAGTTGATCCAGCATCGATTCGGCGTCGCGCAGTCCGCCTTCGGCCCCGCGCGCGATTGCGTGCGCGGCCGCAGGTTCGAGCGTGATCTTCTCTTTCTTGGAGATGAATTGCAGATGATCGGCAATCGCTTTCGCCGGAATGCGGTGCAGATCGAAGCGCTGGCAACGCGACAGAATTGTTGGTAAGACTTTGTCTGGTTCGGTCGTTGCGAAAATGAACTTCACATGCGGCGGTGGCTCCTCCAGCGTTTTCAGGAGGGCGTTGAACGCCTCCTTCGTGAGCATGTGCACTTCGTCAATAATATAAATCTTGTATTTCGACTTGGAGGGCGCGTAGCGTACGTTTTCGCGCAACTCGCGCACATCATCAATGCCGCGGTTACTCGCGCCATCGATCTCGATCACATCGAGTGAATTTCCAGCTGCGATCTCCTTGCAGTTGTCGCAGGTGTTGTCTGGTTTCACGGTCGGCCCTTTTACGCAGTTGAGCGCCTTGGCCAAAATTCGGGCGGTCGACGTTTTGCCGATCCCACGGGGTCCGACGAACAAATAGGCATGCGCCAGTCGGTTTTGCGCGACCGCGTTCTTAAGTGTGCGGGAGACGTGCGCCTGTCCGACGAGATCATCAAATGTCTGGGGTCGATATTTTCGGGCGAAGACCTCGTAGCTCACAAATTCATTCTAAATGCGTTGTTTCGGCAGCGAAAATGAAAAAGCAGACTGACGACGAAAATTGTGAGATCAGCGAGGCCGTGATGCCATGTTCCGCTTCCGGTATCGATCGGTGTTGTTGAAACATAGATTGAGGGAACCAATTGACGATATATGATATTACGATATCGTAATATCATATGAACACGATGTTGCTGATTTTGGAATGCGGAATCTTGCTCAATAGTGCGACAACCATCGGCGCGACCGATGAAAATCCGCTGCAGCATCGGACGGAATCATTGACCATTGCCCTCCAAGGTTCGGTCGCTGCAGTGACGCCTTTGTTCGGGCCGGTGCAGGAGGTGGAATGGGCGCCAGGCTGGAAGCCGCAATTCATTCATCCCACAAAAGGCGCACAACGCGACGGCGTGGTGTTTGGCACGATCGGGACAAATGGCAAAGAACGACTCTCTGGACGCTTACTACTTACGACGAGAAGGCAGGCCGCTTGGATTACGTGTTCATTGCGCCGGGCTGCCGACCAACAACGCGTTCACTGGGGAAATGCGATCAATGCAGCTCTGACCAAGGGAGGAGCGCATGACTGATGTCGAATTCACGCGCGCTCTCGAACGGGGCGGGATCGCGAACAAGGATTTCCATCACGCTTTGCATCTGCATGTGGCCTGGGTGTATCTGACTGAATCGGCCACAGTTGGCGAGGCGACTGGTCAAATGCGTAACACGTTGCGTAAGGTCGCGGCCGCCGCCGGTAAGCCAGACAAATATCACGAGACCATCACGCTCTTTTGGATCTACCTCCTTGCCTATGCGCGCGTCGCTGCAAAAGGCAAAGATCTCGAACAAATCGTTCATCAGCATCCACAGTTTCTGGAAAAGGGTTTTCCGCTCGTCTATTATTCGCCAGAGCTTCTTTTCAGCGAGCGAGCGCGGACTTCCTGGATTGAGCCGGACCTGAAACCACTCTCCGTCGATGCCATTACATTTTGTTCATCCAGTTCATCGGGCGACTCACCGGATCGGTCTTTATCTCGATGATTTGCGTGAACGCGGTTTAACGCAGGGCGAGGCGCACATTCTCGCCATGGTCGATGATTCCGCACTGGCGAAAATTGCCGATCTTCATCGCGGGCTGGCTCACAAAAGATCGACATTGACCAGTATTCTCGATCGCCTGGTTGCTCGCGGATTGATCACGCGAGAAGTCGGTAAGACGGATCGCCGGACATTTTTGGTGAAACTAACTGCCAAAGGCCGGACCGTGTCCAAACGCGTGAAGCGCCACCTTTCGGCGCTGGAGCAGTCTGTATTAAAACGCGCGACTGCCGCCGACGTCAAAGGCTTCAAGAACGTGGTCACGATTTTGGAACAGGAAGCTCGCCGCCGGACGCGCAGCTAGCCGAGCGAGAAGTTTTGCGGTAGACGATTTGCCGGCTCGCGTTGAACATAAGATTAACATCTCGATTTTTCTCCGGCGAAGCGCTCGTTCTTTATCTCGCCGGCGCAATATTGGTCTTTCATCTGCTTACCGCCAGTCGCTACGGAATCTTTCGTGACGAACTTTATTATCTCGCCTGCGCCGAACATCTTGATTGGGGATATGTGGATCAACCGCCATTGATCGCGCTCGTCACGTGGATTGCCCGACTTCTGTTTGATGATTGGCTCATCGGCTTGCGGTTTTTGCCCGCGCTTGCCGGCGCGGCGACCGTGTGGTTGACGGGAAAATTGACTCGCGAGCTAGGCGGTGATGCGTTCGCTCAGGTTCTCGCTTCGCTCGCCGTCGTTTGCGTGCCGATTTACCTGATTCTGCATCACTGGCTCACGATGAACGCGTTTGAGCCACTCATTTGGATCGGCTGCGTCTGGTGCATCGCTCGCGCGATCAATCGCAACAATTCGCGTTACTGGGTCTGGTTCGGCACCCTTGTCGGCATCGGGATGCAAACCAAGTACGGCATCGCGTTCTTCGTTGTCGCGGTTGTGATTGGAATGATCCTAACGAGCGAGCGCCGCTTCTTATTCACTAAGCAATTTTGGATCGGCGCGTTGATCGCGTCCCTGATTTTCCTGCCGAATCTGATCTGGCTGGTACGCCACGATTTTCCATTTCTCGAATTGATGCAAAACATCCGTCAAACGCATCGCGACGTTGCGCGCGGACCGGTCACGTTCGTTCTCGATCAGGCGCAGCTCATGAATCCAATGCTGTTTCCGCTTTGGATTGGTGGGTTGGTCTGGCTCTTCGTCGGACGCGATGGACGCCCGTTCCGGATTCTCGGAATTGTTTACCTGGCTTTGCTCGCGACCTTCATCGCGCTTCGCGGCAAGAATTACTATCTGGCGCCGATCTATCCGTTGCTTTTTGCTGCGGGCGCCATTGGCTTCGAAAAGATTACGACCGCGCGATGGAAATGGCCTCGCTCTGCTTACGCCATCCTTGTTGTTGCTTCGATAATTCTCCTTGCGCCGACCGTTTCTCCGATTCTTTCGCCTGAAGGATTTGTTGCTTATCAAAAGAAACTCGGCATCGAGCCGCCGAAAGCGGAGAACCAGCCGACCGGTCCGTTGCCGCAATATTTTGCCGACGAATTTGGCTGGGAAGAGATGGCGCGTGAAACGGCAGGTGTTTACAAATCGCTTTCGCCTGAAGAACAGGCGCACACCGCGATCTTCGCGAACAGCTATGGACAGGCAGGTGCGATCGATTTCTTCGGGCCCAGAATCGGTTTGCCGAAATCGATTTGTAATCATCAAAGCTATTGGCTTTGGGGACCGCGCGATTACGATGGCAGCATCGTGATCGTTCTCGGCAGCGACGGGACCGGCGAGCGCGAGCATTTCCAAAGCGTCGAAGTGGCCGGTCGCGTCGCACATCCGTACTCGCGGCGAGACGAGCATTTCGATATTTTGTTGTGTCGCGGATTAACCGGCGACCTGCGCCAATTCTGGCCGCGAATGAAAAAGTACAATTGATGAAAAGCGGTTTCGACGACGCGGCAAAAGATTACGTTTGCCATTGGATCGATGTTTTTGGCGCGCGTTATTCGGAGCTCGGCCGGGGCAAGATCGACAGCAACCTGCTTGCGATCGAGTTTCGATTTGAGCCGAAAGACGACGATCTGACAAACGAGTTCACGTTCGATCCACCATCGAAATCGTGGACATCGCTAATTTGGCAATCCGGAAAAGGGCGAATGAAAAACTCTTTTTGAGGAGAAATGGACAATGAAATGATACGAATTTTCTTCGTGCTGCTCGCGATGTTGCTGGCATCCGAGGTGTATGCACGCGAGCCATACGAACTGCCGCCGAGATCGACAACTGCACAGAAGATGGTTCGTGCGCGCGATCTCGGCGTGCCGTTTGAGGGGACGCCGGGCCCGTTGAACGCGATCACCGACGTCGCCGGCGTTGAAGTTGGGTATACAACGATCATTCGCGGCGACGGAAAACTCGTTGTTGGCAAAGGCCCCGTGCGCACGGGGGTCACCGCAATCATTCCGCGTGGTCACGATTCGTTAAACGATCCGGTTTATGCTGGCGTATTCAGTTTGAACGGCAACGGCGAGATGACCGGGACGCATTGGATTGAAGAAAGCGGGTTTCTTGAGGGACCCATTGTTGTCACAAACACGCACAGCGTCGGCGTTGCTCGCGATGCGGTGATCGCGTGGCGAGTCAGGCATGGCGCCGCGGATGCAAGCGGATACTGGTGGAGTTTGCCGCTGGTCGCTGAGACCTGGGACGGCTGGTTGAATGACATAAACGGTTTTCATGTGAAGGCCGAGGACGTTTTTCACGCGCTTGATTCCGCGCACGGCGGCGCAATCGAGGAGGGAAGCATCGGCGGCGGGACCGGAATGGTTTGCTACGAATTCAAGGGCGGCAACGGGACAGCCTCACGCAAGATCGACATCAAACCGGGAAAAGATAAACCGGTACAAAGTTTCACTGTCGGAGTTTTTCTCCAGGCGAATTTCGGACGGCGTGCGTTGCTGACAATCGCCGGCGTGCCAGTTGGAAAGGAAATTCCCGGCGCAGTTTACGGCGAAGACACTGGTTCATGCATTGCCGTGGTCGCGACGGATGCGCCGTTGCTTCCAAATCAATTGAAGCGGCTCGCGCGTCGCGTCTCGCTTGGACTCGCGCGGACTGGAACGATTTCCGGAAACGGCTCGGGAGATTTGTTCGTCGCCTTTTCAACAGCGAACAAAAATGTCTGGGCACCAGAGCAAATTACGCATTCGGTCCAAACAATTCCGAACGACTTGATGGATCCCATTTTCACCAGCGTCGTGCAGACTGCCGAAGAGGCAGTCGTAAATGCGCTGGTGGACAATCAGACCATGACGGGCGCCGACAATCATCGAGCGGAAGCGCTTTCGCATGATCGATTGCGCGAGCTTTTGAGAAAATATAACCGCCTCAAAGAGTGATTAGGTTCGAAGTCGATCAGTCGCGAAATCGTTTCGTTATTCGCTACTCGGGGAGGATCAAGCCCGAAGACAGCAAAAAAGGTCTCGAGCAAATCCGGTCCGGGCTTTCGCAATTGCAATCTGGATTCCGGTTACTCGCTGATTTGACCGACTTGGAATCGATGGACGTGAAGTGCGCTCCGTTCATTGAAAAAGCGATGGACCTTTTCAACGAAAAAGGCGCATCGCTGGTCGTGCGTGTGGTTCCTGATCCGCATCGCGACATCGGCTTGCAGATCATGTCGATCTTTCATTACGGCGGCGACGTTCAAATCATCACTTGTCAGAGCCTGACCGAGGCTGAACAGATTCTTAGTTCCTAGCGGTTGCCGGGATTTTTAGAATTGTTTTTAAGACCCCGGGTTGCTCGTGGCTCGGTATTTCCGATCGTGTCACACTGTTCGGCGCTTCTGACTTCGGTCACACGTTTCAATCGAACGGCGGGTGGCTCGGATCACGCTTGGGGAAGTCATGCGCTCATGCTCGGCGATTCCGTCAAAACCGGGACCTCTCCGGAAGCTACCCGACAGTCGCAAATGGCGGCCCCGACGATGTCGGTGAAGGCCGTTGGATCTCGACCGCATCCGTCGATGAATATTCGGCGACACTCGCGAAATGGTACGCTATATCGAATCCACCCGATCTCGCGATCGTGTTGCCAAACATCGGCGCTTCGCCAATCTGGACCTCGGATTCATGAATCCACTTCTGCCCCCAGTGTAACTGTTTCTGTCGGGGCGGCCGTTTCCTCGGCTGCTTTACTCTGTTGCCGCCCGATAGATCAGTAACGCGGCGGCGATATCCTCGACGGCCATGCCTAACGACTTGAAAATTGTCGTTTCGCTAGGTTTGATGTCGACCTTGTCGGCGAGTGCTTCGCCAAGCTCTGCATAAATTTTCGCTCCAGAAAGAATCGCGTCGCCTGATTCTTTCATCGCTGCCTCACGCGAATCTACAAAGACAACGCTGTTTCGCATCGCGTCATCGTCCAATTCGCGCCAATCGTGACGGCAAGCGCCGACTGCGTTTACGTGACAACCACGCTTTAGCCATGCGCCTTTCAATATTGGCGTCTTGGAGTTTGTGACGGTCACGATGACGTCTGCGCCACGGACTGCGTCTTCTTGCGACGTTACCTTCGCGTTGATTTCCTTCGCGAACCTCTCTGCGTGCGATTTCGTCTGACTCCAAACGCGGATCTCTTCAAAACTTCTCACGAGTTGCAGCGCTTCGAAATGACTGCGCGCTTGCACGCCGCTTCCGAGAATGGCGAGAACTTTCGCGTCTTTCGGTATGAGAAGTTTCGTTGCCGCGGCGGAAACCGCAGCCGTTCGCATCTCGGTGATCAATCGTCCGTCCATTACCGCCAGCGGAGCGCCGGTTTGTGAATCATTCAAGACGATCAGCGCCATGTGCGTTGGAATTCCTTTTGCGGCATTTGGCGGATAGAAGGTGACGATTTTTTGTCCCAGCCCTTCCGGCGTTAACGCCGGCATGATTCCATAGAATCCACCCGGTGGATCGACTGAAATCACTTGCCGGACTGGTTGCGTTGCTTTGCCGGCCGAAAAATCGATCAGCGCCTTCTCCATCGCCGGAATCAAATCCGCCATCCGCAAATGTTTCCGCACTTGCTCTTCATCGAGAAAAACGATCGGCTTCACAGAAAGACACGATTAACAGGATTTCTTGGGTTTCAGAATCCCTTAATCGAGTGGATCTTGTCTAGAGCTCTTCCTCGATCTCGTCGCGCAATTGGCATCCCAACTGCTGTCGCGCTGCTTTCTTGATTGCACGGCGCTCGGCGGCAACCGTTTGCTTTTTCGCGCGATGCTGACTGCGCGTGCGATGTCGATCTTCTTCGGCAGAGATTTGCGGCCGGAGGGTGCCGACTCGACGTTCCTTCTGCTTTGCGTCCGGCTCCATGGGCAGCAATATAGCACCGGCAGACTATGTCTCTCGATTTCGATCGCATTCGCGCCGCGCACGAACGGATCCGACCATACATTCATCGAACGCCTGTTTTGACCAGCTCTCCACTAGATGAAGCGAGTGGAGCGAAGTTGTTTTTTAAGTGCGAGAATCTTCAGAAGGTCGGCGCGTTCAAAGCGCGCGGTGCAACAAACGCCGTGTTCGCGCTGGATGACGCGACTGCGAAGCGCGGCGTCGCCACGCATTCGTCTGGAAATCATGGAACCGCGCTGGCTCGGGCTGCGAAGTTGCGCGGTATTCCTGCGCATATCGTGATGCCAAAAAACTCCGCGAAAGTGAAAGTGCGCGCAGTCGAAAGCTACGGCTCGCACGTTGTTTTTTGCGAGCCGACGCAACAAGCGCGTGAGGCCGTGTGCGCGGACGTGATCGCGAGGACGGGCGCGACTTTAATTCATTCGTTTGAAAACGAAGATGTAATGGCGGGGCAGGGGACGGCAGCGGTTGAGTTGCTCGAAGAGGTCGCCGTCGATCTTGTGATGTGTCCGGTCGGCGGCGGCGGATTACTTGCCGGAACGGCGGTCGCTGCGAAATCGATGCGGCCGAAAATTAAAGTGATCGCGGTCGAACCGGCGAATGCTGATGATGCAGCTCAATCATTCCGCGCTGGGAAAAGAATCGTGACGGAAAAGAAATTTACGATTGCTGATGGTCTGCGCACCAACGTCGGCAAGAGTACTTTTCCGATCATCCAACGTTACGTCGATGACATCACCACTGTGAGCGAAGAGGGGATCGTTTCGGCGATGCGCACGATCTGGGAAACGATGAAGATCATCATCGAACCGTCAGCTGCTGTTCCCTACGCGGCGATTATTGAGCTCAAAATCGACATTGGTCCAAACCGCGTCGGAATTATTCTGACTGGCGGGAACGTCGATCTCGACACGTTGCCTTGGCTGCGCTGATCTCTGACTTCTGACCGGTGACCTCTGACTTACTTCAGCCAAATCTCGTGCATTGTTTTCGTGGCGAGAATTTCCCGAATATCGCTTCTCTTCGTCGCCAGGTCGCGGCGCGCTTCCGCCGATCCGATGAATTTGTCTATAATCGGCTCGATTCGTTCGCGCGACCCTGCGAGCGACGCCGTGTTGGGATACTCGACCATAATGATAACATTGAAGTCGCGCTCGTCGGAGGCATCCGCGCTCAAGATTTTGTAATCGAGGATCATCTTCTGTTTTTTCTCTTCCTCGTACACGGGTTTGAGCGAAGCGCTGATCGATTTGAAGTAATCGTCGGTCAACCCGGACTTTGTCTTGATGAAGGTCAACATCCAGATCGAGCCCTCGACATACGAAATCGCGCTCCTGCTTTTGCGATCACGTGATGTTTGCACCGAGATAGATTTCGATGCCGCTGGATTCGACGGAGCAGCAGGCACTGTTTGCACAGTCGCCGCTGCCGAATTTGAAGCCGACGCTGGCGTTCGGACCGGATCAGCGGAAGTCGATGAAGATTGCGGAAGCGTCGGCTCGAAACTCTGCGCCAGCTGCCAGCCGCTTTGGCGTGCGGCTGGGCTTGGCGTCTGTGCTGGCGTACCGTGTGCCAGCGCAAGCGCGGCGACAAAAAGAATCTTCGTTTTCATCGCGCGCAACTTGCGCTTGGCGCGTTTGGCAGGCGAGCAAAAATTGTAATACCGGTTTCTGACCGTCGACTTCTGACCGCAGGTCATTTCAACGTGATCTCGCGCATTGTTTTAGTGCCGAGAATTTCACGAATATCGAGACGCTTGACCGCCATGTCTTTCCGTTGCTCCGCCGAACCCATCGCTTTCTCGGCGATTGGGTCCATCTTCTCGCGCAACGTGTCGAACGCAGCCATGTTTGGAAATTCAACCAGGATCAAAATGTTGAAGTCGTGCGAATCGGATGCTTCGCCGTTCAGGATTTTGTAATCGAGAATGATCCTCTGCTTTTTCGCTTCCTCGTAGACGGGCTTTACCGTGCTGGTGATCTGTTTGAAGTATTCATCGGCTAACCCCGCTTTGGTCTTAATCATCGACAGCGTCCAGACCGCGCCTTCGTTGTAAGGTGCGCTGCTACTCCCGGTAGCTTTGATGGTTGTGGTGCTGGTCGCCGGCGAGCCTTGCGCGAAGCAAAGACCGGACAGACCGCAAGTTAGTGCAACAATGACAAGGGTTTGTATTTTCATCGGGCGGGAGCTTGAAGGATTCTCGACAGAATGAAAGGATTTGTTTGAGGAATCCGGGATTCTCGGCCTTATGAACAACAAATCTTTTCCTGCGTTTGTACTCGTTGTCATCACATGCTCGCTGAACCTCGCCTTCGCGCAAAAACCTCAGCCGATGATGAAGGCTGTCGTTGTGAATGAATACGGCGGACCGGAGGTGTTAAAATATCAGGACGCGCCCAAGCCCGAACCGAAGGATGACGAAATTCTTATTCGGGTGATTGCTGCCGCGGTAAATCCGGTTGACAGCTATGTGCGCCAGGGAATGTTCGCGAAGCGCGGCGTCGACAATCGTCCTCTCATCGTTGGCTCGGACATTGCGGGCATCGTCGAGAGAACAGGAGCCAACGCGAAAAAATTTAAAACTGGCGACGCAGTTTATTGTTACCTGGCCGTTACGCGCGGCGGTGGTTATGCCGAATTCGCGGTGGCGAAAGAATCGGAGACCGCGCTAAAGCCGAAGAACATTAATTTTATTGAAGCGGCTGCCGTTCCGTTAGCCGGCACGACCGCGTGGCAGGCGCTGATCGACACCGCCAAACTCGGCAAAGATCAGACTGTTCTCATTCACGGCGGCTCCGGCGGCGTCGGAAGTTTCGCAATCCCAATTGTGAAGGCGCGCGGTGCAAGAGTGATTGCGACCGCGTCAACCGCGCATCAGGCGTTGCTGAGGCAACTTGGTGTCGACCTGGCGATCGATTACACGACGACAAGGTTCGAAGACGCAGTCAAGGATGTTGATCTTGTGCTCAATTGCGCGCGGGCGGATGCGCTCGGCCGTTCCTATGGCGTTCTCAAAAAAGGCGGCATGATCGTTTCGATCACTGACGAGCCCGATCAAACTGAGTGCGCGAAGCACGATATCAGCTGTTCGCGAATGGGCGCCCATCCCGAGGCGAAAGTGCTGGAAGAACTTACGAAATTGATCGAGGCGCGAAAGATGACGCCGACCGCTTCGCAGACTTTCCCGCTCGCGGAGGCGAGCCAAGCGCATCAACAGATCGAGACGCGTCACACGCTTGGCAAAATTGTTTTGAAAGTCGCGGAAGCGCCAAAATGATTCACAAGATCGGCATCATATGAACTGGGAAGCGATCAATGCCATCGCGCAACTTGTAAGCTCAATCGGCGTGGTTGCGTCTCTCTGGTATCTCGCGGTTCAGGTGCATCGCGGTACACGCATTGCCAGACTTTCAGCGCAAGACGCTGCCACAACGGCGTTGCGCGACGTGACGCGTCCATTCGCGGAAAATCCCGACGTCGGTCGCATCTGGCGGAATGGCTTGGAAAATCTCGATGGGCTAACGGCGGAAGAGAAGGCGAGATTCTTTCACGTCGCGTTTCAATTCCTGAAAGCGATGGAAACGATCCATTTCCATTACATTTACGGCTTGATGGAGGAG
>Ga0182040_10000011_pt1 | contig 80082 bp, 68 predicted proteins | sample flu12Cox44000176_FD_125973 | JGI IMG/M metagenome (GOLD analysis project Ga0182040, IMG submission 125973) | Lab enrichment of tropical soil microbial communities from Luquillo Experimental Forest, Puerto Rico - flux8day.12C.oxic.44.000.176 | ecosystem: Environmental > Terrestrial > Soil >... | reverse complement strand
GAACCCGATCGCGGAAGTTTGGACAACCAAACCATTCCAGCTACCGGGATTTAGTTACGAACGGATGATGCGCGGGACGGCTTTTCTTCGAGTAGTCGGGCGGTTGAAACCTGGGATGACCGTTCAACAGGCACGTGCCGCGTTGCCGTCATTGGAGCAAAGCTATAGCACGCAGTATCCGAACAAGATCGATAGCACAATGACGACTATGCTCAGAGCGCTGCCGCAGGACACAACCCAGAATTTTCGAGCGGGTTTTGCGACGCTCTTTGCGGCGGTCAGCTTCGTCTTACTGATTGCCTGCAGCAACGTCGCCAATCTCCTGCTGGTTCGTTTCAGCGGCCGCCGGCGCGAGATCGCGTTGCGAATGGCGATTGGGGCCTCGCGCACGAGCATAGTGCGCTTGTTCGTTTTCGAAAGCTTGCTCGTCAGCATTATCGCAGGAACGGTCGGCGCGTTCGTGGCCTGGCGATTAGTGCCCTTGATTCCGCAACTGGCGTCCAATTTTCTTCCGTTGGAAGCGAACACCGCGACCAGTCTTTCGCTTCCAGTCCTCGCGTTCACCATCGGCCTGTCGATCTTAACCGGTCTGTTGATGGGGATTTATCCCGCGCTGCAAGGGTCGCATGCCGATCTGGTGGATGGTTTGAAAGAAGGCGGCCGCGGAACCAGTGGCAGCGTGCGGCAACAGCGCTTCCGCAAGATTTTGGTCGGCGCTCAAGTCGCTCTGTCGGTCACGCTTTTGGCCGGCGCCGCATTGCTGATCACGAGTTTCATTCGATTAAGTCAACAGAACATCGGCTTTCGCTCCCAAAATCTTTGGACCGGAGCAATCACATTGCCGGTTTCACAATATTCCGACGCAGCGTCGCGGCAGCGTTTTGTCGAACAAACGCTCGACGCGTTGCGTGATGTTGCCGGATTAGAGAGTGCGACCGTCAGCGGCGATATTCCTTTGGCCGGCGGCAACCGCACTCTCTACGCCCGCGGCGATCGCGACGTTCCGCCGATCGAGAAGCGCGCGAACGGGCCGAGTCATGACATTGCGCCCGCCTACTTTAAGACTTGGGGCGTTCCGCTCCTGGCCGGCCGTGAGTTCAACGAACACGACCTGGCCGACGGTCAGCAGGTTTGCTTGATCAGCCAGGCCGGCGCGAAAAAGGTTTATCCGAACGAAGATCCAATCGGCAAAACGCTCCTTGTCACCAGCCTCGCGGTGCCGTGTGAGATCGTCGGCATCGTCGGCGATGTTCGTTCAATCCGAGTTGCCGAAGCGCCAGGCATGGAATTTTACCGGCCATGGGCGCAGGAAAACTTTCCGTTCCTTAACATAACCGTTCGCAGCAACCTCAAAGTGGACGCAGTGACGAAGTTGGTGCAATCCGCATTGATCAAAGTCAATCCGGGACTGGCGATCGCAGTCCCGCAGACGGTGGACGCGGTTGTTGCCCAAGCGCTTGGCCAGGCGCGGTTGATGACATGGCTCCTTGGAATTTTCGCCGGCGTCGCGTTGCTGCTGGCGAGCATCGGAATTTATGGCGCAGTCGCTTACACGGTTGAACAGCGCACCGGCGAGATTGGCGTGCGCATGGCGCTCGGCGCGCAAACTCGCGATGTCCTGCGGCTGGTCATCAATCAGGGAATGAAACCGGTCGTGATTGGACTCGCCATCGGGATCGTGGCCGCGTTTGCGCTCGGCCGATTAATCGCTTCGCAACTCTTTGAAGTTTCAGCGCACAATCCGGCGCTGCTCGGCGGAGCCACCGTGTTGCTCGCGGCGATCGCGCTGCTTGCCTGTTTGTTGCCGGCCCGACGCGCCACCCTGGTCGACCCGGTCCAGGCTTTGCGTATTGAATAATTTTTCAGGGCGCATATTCAAATGGACAATATTCGCTTCGCGTTTCGGAAACTTCGGAAATCGCCCGCCTTCACCTTTATTGCCATCGCCACGCTTGCGCTCGGCATTGGCTTGAACACCGCGATCTTCAGTCTAATCAACGATCTTTTCTTGCGTCCGCTGCCGTTCAAAGATCCCTCGCGTTTGGTGCACATGTATTCCAACGCTCGCGAGCGCAACCTGCTCGAGCTCGCGATTTCCATACCCCGTTTTCAGCATTATCGGGACGGCCAAACAATGTTCGAAGCGTTTGGCGGCGAAAACGTCTCTGCTTTTACCCTGACCGGACTCGGCGATGCGGTCCATCTGTTTGGCGGCCGGGTGACCTCTAATTATTTCGATGTCCTTGGCGTGCATCCAATTCGCGGCCGGAATTTCTTGCCGGAAGAAGAAGAGGGCGCGGACGTCGCGATGGTGACGGAGAATTTTTGGCAAAAGCGAATGGGTGGCGATCCGAACGTGATTGGCCGCAGCATCACGCTCAATGGCATCGCCCACACGGTGGTCGGAATCTTACCGGATCTTCCGTTCTCGTGGGTGGGACCAAACGCCGAAGTTTGGACGACGAAGCCGTACGTGATTCCTGGATTCACCCGTGAACAACTAATGCGTGGCAGCGGCATTTTCCGTGTCGTCGGTCGGTTGAAACCGGGCATGACACTCGAACAGACGCGAGCGGCGCTTCCATCGCTCGGTGAAAGTTACCGAGTTGCGCACCCAGACAAGATCGACAGCTCATCGGTCATAACACTGAAAACCCTGCCGCAAGATGTGACGGGAAATTTGCGGCCGGCGTTTGCGACCCTTCTCGCGGCAGTCGCATTTGTTCTGCTGATCGCATGCAGCAACGTTGCGAATCTTTTGCTGGTGCGATTCACCGGCCGTCGCCGCGAAATCGCGTTGCGAATGGCGATCGGTGCGTCGCGGGCGAGTATCATCCGCCTATTCGTTTTCGAAAGTCTGTTCGTCAGCGCGATCGCGGGTGTAGTCGGCGCGCTCTTGGCGTGGCAACTCGTTCCGATTATTCCGAAAATGGCGGCCAATTTTCTGCCTTTCGATCCCGACGCGCGACTCGAGCTTTCCGTGCCGGTGCTCCTCTTCACGATTGGCTTGTCGATTTTGACCGGCATCGCCATGGGAATTTATCCGGCGCTGCAAAGTTCGCGCGCCGATCTGGTTGACGGATTGAAGGAAGGGGGACGCGGAGCGAGTGGCAGCGCGCATCAACAACGCTTTCGAAAGATTCTAGTCGGTGCGCAGGTCGCGCTATCGGTTACGTTGCTCGCCGGCGCCGCGTTGCTGATCACCAGTTTCGTCCGACTGAGTCAGCAAAATATTGGATTCCATCCCGAACATCGTTGGATCGGCTTCATCACGTTGCCTGAGGCGCAATATCCGGATCTCGCTGCCCGTCAGCGTTTTGCCGAGAAAACGCTCGCTGCCCTCCACACCGTTCCGGCTTTCGAAAGCGCGACGATTAGTGCGGATATTCCGTTATTGGCCGGCGCCATCGGAAACGTGCTTTACGCTCGCCCCGACCGTGAACTTCTGCCTATCGACAAACGCGCAGCTGCGGTATTCCACAGTATCACTGCTGATTATTTCAAAACCTGGGGCATTTCAGTCTTAGCCGGACGCGATTTCGACGAGCACGATACGGCTGATCGGCAAAACGTGATGATTATTAGTCAGACTGGCGCCAAAAAGGTGTTTGGCGATGAAAACCCGATTGGCAAAACATTACTCGTCGGTAATGCCAGCGTGCCTTGCGAGATCGTCGGCATTGTCGGCGACGTGCGCTCACGCAAAGTGTCGGATCCGGACGATGTGGAAATTTATCGACCTTGGGCCCAGCAGAATTTTCCTTTCCCATGCATTCTCGTACGCAGCCAGCTCAAACCGGACACCGTGACAAAATTGGCGCAGTCGGCGCTTGCCACCGTTGATCCCGGGGTGGCAATCGCTATTCCACAATCGATGGACGAAATTGTCGCGCAAGCCCTCGGACAAACGCGGCTAATGATGTGGTTGCTCGGGACTTTCGCCGGCGTCGCCTTGTTGCTTGCGAGCATCGGAATTTATGGCGCCGTTGCTTACACCGTCGAACAGCGCACGGGAGAAATCGGCGTTCGCATGGCGCTTGGCGCACAAACACACGATGTCCTGCGCCTGGTAGTGAATCAGGGAATGAAGCCAGTCATCATCGGTCTCGCGATCGGTATTGCCTCCGCCTTTGCCCTCGGACGCTTCATCGCGGCCCAGCTCTATCAGGTCTCCGCGCACAATCCGGCGTTGCTGGGCGGCGCAACTGTGTTGCTCGCGGCGACGGCTTTAATCGCCTGTCTGTTGCCAGCCCGCAGGGCCACCCTTGTCGATCCGGTCCAGGCCTTACGAACCGAGTAATCAATCAACGACTTGGACGCCTTCGCTTGCCGTCCGCTTGGCGTAGAGTTCGCTTAAGCGTTTCGTCATCGGGCCGATCTTTCCGTCGCCGATTGCGCGCTGATCGAGCTGGATCACCCCGGCTAGCTCGCCCATCGTGCCGGTGCAAAACATTTCGTCGGCGCCGTAAACGTCGACCGGCGAAAGATCGGCTTCGACGCAGCGAATTCTTTCCGTGGCGCAGATCTCGATCACGGTTGCACGCGTGATTCCTTCTGGACAGGCGACCACTTTGCTGGTGGCCAGATCGCCCTTGCGAACGATGAAAACATTGGTCGCGTTGGTTTCGGCGACGAATCCGTTGGTATCGAGCATGAGCGCGTCATCGGCGCCAGCATTGTTCGCTTCGATTTTGGCCAGAATGGAATTGAGCAGGTTCGCATGATGAATTCGCGCATCAAGAACCTCCGGCGGCGGCCGGCGCACAGAGGCGGTGATCAACTTGAGGCCATCCTTCGAGTAAACCGGCGCCTTGTGTTCGGCCAGAATGATCAACGTCGCGCCGCTCTGATTTAGGCGCGGATCCATCCCGGACGTAATTTTCACCCCGCGCGTTAACGTGAGGCGAACGTGCACGCCGTCGCGCATTTTGTTCGCAGCCAGCGTGCGCTTCAGTTCTTCGATAATTTTTTCGCGCGGCTGTAGATCGTCAATTGCGATCGCGCGCGCCGACTTCTCGAGCCGGTCAAGATGCTCCAGCAATTTGAAAATGCGACCGTTGTAGAGCCGCAATCCTTCCCAGACCGCGTCTCCGCCTTGAACGGCCGAATCAAACGGGCTCACGCCCGCGTCGTCGCGATGCAAGAGCTGACCGTTGATATTAACGATCAGGTCCTTGTTCTTCGGATTAAATTTCTGCTGCATTTAGGTCAGGCGGTGTTGGTGAAGGTGCTCGTAACATTCGCGGCACTTTTCGTAAATGTCGTGCAGCGAATCAGGGACATTTCCCTTGCGCGGCCGGTAAGGTTCGAACGATGTCGATTTTGCAACGGCGTCGTACCAATGTTTTGCCCAAATTCCGTCGGTCTCCCGCAATCCCGGCGGCCAGGAGAGCATTGCCTTGTCGAATTCAATGCCGATCGCATTGCAAAGTGAGCGTAATATTCGCTCGGGATTCTCCAAGACGTCTTTTGCATCCACGACCGGCGGCATCGAATTCGTTCGCTCGCGCACGAAATCGAAAATCTCGCGCTGTTGAACATACCCAAGATCCTCAAGATCCGGGTCCGGGCTCTTTTTGATGTAGGAGAGAATTACTTCCCGCGGATCGCGAATGAGAAAGCAATTCGTGAGGCCGGCAATCCATTCGCGTTCGATCTCCGGAAGCAGATGATGCGTCATCTGTTTTTGGAAAAAGACGCCCTTCCCAGCTGGCAGAGGCTCGCGGGTCAGGCGGTTGGCAATTTTGTGCCAATCAATCTCGCCTTGTGCTATCACCTCCGTGCCGCCAGGATGCTCTCTACCGGTTCTCTTTAAATAGTACGCGTAAAGTGGCTCGTCGACGACGACAGTGTCAGGGCGATTGCCCCACGAGCGCATCATCGCGGTGGAGATGTTTCGGGGACCCGACCACATCCCGATCCGAACAGAAAACCGACTGCTGATCATAGGTTTAATCAATAAACGCCGGCAGCGCTACAAAACGGTACCCGATTCCGGGTTCGGTCTTGATCAGGGCCGGCGCGGCCGGGTCGGGCTCGATCTTCTGGCGAAGATGGGTGACGTAGACGCGCAGGTATTGACGGTGTTCCTCTGACTTCGGTCCCCAGATTTTGCGCAAGATGTAACGATGGGTCAGTACACGGCCCGGATGTTTCACGAACAAACGCAGCAGCGCGTACTCCGTCGCGGTCAGCTTCAGTTCTTTGTCCCCACGCGTGACCACGTGCGCGGTAAGATCGACAACGAGATCACCGTGTTTGAAGACAGAAATCTCCTCGGCCGGCCGGTTCTTGCGTTGGACCGCGCGGAGGCGCGCGAGCAATTCGGGAGAACTGAAGGGCTTCGTCACGTAGTCATCGGCGCCGGCGTCCAGCGCAGCGACTTTGCCCTGTTCGTCGTCGCGGACCGAGAGAATAACGACTGGCACTTCACTCCACTCACGCAATCGTTGCAAAACGTCGAGCCCGTCAATGTCCGGTAAACCGAGATCGAGAAGAATGACAGAGGGTTTGCAGTTGGTGATCTCAACCAAGCCCTGCTGGCCGTTTTTTGCTTCTTGGACTTGATAATTTTCATTTTCGAGCGCAACCCGCAAAAGACGGCGAATTTGAATTTCGTCGTCGATAATTAAGGCGATCGGCTTATTCATGCCGTCGCTTCAGCAGCCGGGAGTCGCATGGCCTCGCCGATCGGGAGGCGAATGGAGAAGCGCGCGCCACCTCCTTCAAGGTTCTGAGCCGTGATTTGCCCGCCGTGTGCTTCAACCAATTGGCGCGCAATCCAGAGGCCGAGGCCTAACCCGCCGGGGGCAGTTCCCGGACGACGATAAAATTTCTCGAAAACTTTATTCTCCTCACCCACGACTAGACCGGGGCCATGGTCGGCGACCGAAAAGATAATCATCGAGTTATCACGCGCGACACTAATCTCGATCGGTTCTTTGCTGGCCCCATGCTGAGCAGCGTTCGCCAGCACGGAAATCAGAGCCTGCTCGATCAAACGCGAGTCTACCGAAATCGCCGGCAAATCCGGACCAACATTGACTTTGATTGCTTTTTCCTTGAGCCGCGCTTGTGCGATTGCGTCACGCAACAATTCTCCCGGGTCGCACCATTCACGGACCGGCTGCAACAAACCGGATTCTAATCGCGTGGCGTCGAGCAGGTGGTCGACCGTGCTGTTCAAACGTCCGACCGCTTGCTTTAGTTCGGCCCGATTCGGTTGTGATTGTTGCAAGGCGGCGGAAATCGCCGCGAGCGGGGTCTTCAGTTCGTGGGAGACAGAATCAAAAAGCGCGCGCTGTAATTTCTCTGATTGCCGCGCGACCTGAGCGGCGCGGCTTTCCTCCAACGCGCTCTCTTTATTCACGAAAAGCGCAAGCTGCGCGGCAAAGGCGTCGAGCAAATCGCGTTGCTCCAAAGTGGGAGGATTCGCGAGACGAACACTCAGCACCCCTTCCGCGCTGTCGCCGGTCACGAGCGGAACGTGGAGCGATTCGGCGTCGGGTAGGGTGTCGGTTGATCGTCCGGCCGCTTGTTTTTTTTGAAAAGCCCATACGGCGACGCTTTCATCTTTGCTCGAAGGAGCAAAAGTACTGGCGGGATGCCGCGACAAGCCATTCTCATCACAGAGCCACACCGCCACATCGGTTTGGAAACTTTCTTTCATCAACGCCAACGCTTTCGGCAGCGCTTCATCGAGGTCGCGGCTGGCCGCGAGCGAGCGAGTGAAGCGATACAAGGCGACTGCGCGCTCCTCGCGTCGGCGTTCCGCTTGTTCCCGCTGGCGTAGCTTTGTGGCGAGGTGCGCGATGATCAGCGCGATCGCGAAATACGCTCCGAACATTAACAGGTCCGGAATCTGACTGATGTAAAAGGTAAACCGGGGCGGGACAAACAGAAAGTCCCAGAGGAGTGCGCTGAGCGCGGCCAGAAAAAGCGTTGGCCAGCGACGCAGGCGCATTCCTGCCAGGACCACGGCGAAAAGGTAAAACAAGGCGACCGCGGAATAGCCGGTGAATTCGAAGATCATCAATGAAAAAGCCGTTACCGTCGCGGCGATGAGGAGTGCGATACCGAAATCGCGCCACGGCACGCGCGCCAACCGCTCATCGATTGGTTCCCTACGTGGTTGAAGGACTTCCTCCGCGGGGATCATATGGATGTCGATGTTGCCACTGTTTCGTATGAGCCAGCGCAACGGATCTCGTTCCCAAAATTGAAGCCAGGTCGCGCCGAGCGGCTTACCGATGACGATTTGGGTCACATTGTTCTGGTGCGCAATTCGCAACAGCGTTTCGCCTACATCTCTGCCCGGAGTCGAAATCACTTCGGCGCCAAGTTGGCGCGCGAGCGCTTGATAACGAGTCAGTCGCGCCTGTTCTTTTTCCGAAAGCGTCCGCGGTTGCTCAATGTTTGCGACAATCCAGGAAGCCTCCATCGACGACGCAAGCCGGCGCGTGTAACGAATCAATCTTTCTGAGTAGGGACTGGCACTGACCGCGACCAGAAGGCGGTCGCCGCTTTTCCACGGGCCGGCGATTTTTTCTTCCGACATGATTTCGCGCAGATTGCGGTCGACGTGTTCGGCGACGACGCGCAGCGCCATTTCGCGCAACGCGGTTAAGTTGCTCTCGCGGAAGAAATTACGCGCGGCCCATTCCGCTCGCTCGCCGAGATAAACTTTTCCTTCAGCCAGGCGAGTGCGCAGTTGCTCGGGTGTTAAATCGACAAGAACAATTTCATCCGCGAGATCGATCACCGAATCGGGCACAGTTTCACTGACCGTGATCCCGCTGATTTGGCGAACGGTATCGCTTCGACTGGCGACATGCTGGACATTGAGTGTCGTGTAAACGTCGATCCCGGCGTCGAGCAGCTCGAGGACATCCTGATATCGTTTTGGGTGGCGGGAACCCGGCGCGTTGGTGTGCGCGAGTTCGTCGACGACGGCGAGACCCGGATGCCAGGTGAGAATGGCATCGAGGTCCATCTCAGTAAGTTTGGTGCCGCGATAGTCGATCTGGGTCCGGGGCATGATCGGCATTCCCTCGAGCAACGCTTCGGTCTCTTTGCGGCCGTGCGTTTCGACAATTCCGACAACGACCTCGCAACCTTCGGCCTGTTTTTCGCGCGCGGCCAGGAGCATCGCGTAGGTCTTTCCTACGCCGGGCGACATGCCGAAGAAAATCTTCAGCTTGCCGCGGTTAGAATCCGCTTCTTCACGCTTCAATTGCGCGAGAAGTGCATCTGGATCAGGCCGTTCCGCTTCGCTCATGGATAAAACTTACCATGCTGTGATGTCGTTGGGAAAAGAGGAAGCCGCCGGGTCTCACACTAACGAGCTACATTGACTAGGGATGCATCGAGAGATGTTCGACGATGGGGCCGAGCGCCAGAGCGGGGAAAAAACTGAGTGCGCCGACAAGCAGTGCGGTCCGCAGGAGCAGCGCGCCGAATGGAAATCCGTCGGAGGGCATGGTGCCGGAGCTTTTTGGACGTCCGCGCTGGGACCAATAGCACGATGGATCAATCGCTCCAGCGGGCGAAGCACCGGGTCGAGTCTGGTCGATTTGTGCTCGAACACGCGCTCCAGATACGCACCGGCCGGCCTAATGAGAATAATGACGACTGCGAGCAGAAGGCCGGCTTGAAGTACGCCGGTTCTGTTCATGGCGTTTAAAAATGGAAGATCACGTCGGTCGTAAACACGAACTGATCTTTCCGCGTGCCGTTATTGTAAGCAGGAACGTCGTAGGAATGATCGTAGCGCAGTTCCGGACGAATCGTGATGAGCTTATCTGGCCACCAGGTGATGCCGATGGAATGTTCGGTATAGGGCGTCGCAAAGCCGGTGCGATTGCCGACCTTATCCTTGAAATATTCGTTGCGCACAGTGAAGAACGCGTCTCGCGAAATCCTAAACATCGTGTAATTCAGAATCGCCCACTCGGGCGCATAGCCATTCCGCACCGGGAATGATCCGTTCTGGAACGGTACTTCCTTGGTTGGATGATCGATCGCGTCTTCCATGAACATGTACCAGGCTTCGGTCGCGCTGTAGATCTTATCGTTGAACTTATGCGTCCAAGTCCCGACATATTGCTGCAGATTGTTGTAGCCAAATTTCGCGTTGTTGAAACTGTTGGCTCCGGCGTAAATGGAATCCATCTGGTCAGGCGTGGTGTATTGGATCATTACCGTGCCAGTTGGCTGCCGCCCCGGATCACTTTGCCAGATTGCGACGTCGGTACCGGTGTCGATTCCAGCCTGAATCGTCCACTGATCGTTGAACTTCGTAGTCGTGAAAATTCCTTCATGACAATAGTCATCAAAGCCATAAAGCAGCGAGTGAGTGGCCATCAGATTGTTCGGAGCGAGCTGTGCTTCGATGTCCGGTTCGGAAATGATTCGCCCGATCCGAATGTTCATTCCCTGAAAAAAATACGGAATGTAGATGTCCAGATAGATCATCGGCATGTCGTAGCCGGAGTAGCTATTGTGCTTGAGTAACTGGTCGCTCAGGAAGCCGTAGGTGGTGGTGAACCGGTAGTCGAGCCCATAAAGCCCGGAGATTCGAAAGCCCCAATCGATGTGATCGGTTTGGTTTTCGTCAGCCAAACGTTCAACGTAGAGGACGATCTGATTTAACTCCATCCGGTTCGGGCGCAGATCGTAAATCAGCGGGAAATTTCCATTCTCGCTCGTTTTTGATGGATGCGACGTACTAATGTTGCCGGAAAAATTCACCCAACCGTAGATTTGGACTTTGCTGTCTTTCCATGCTTGTCCGCCGGGTCCCTCGTAAATTGCCTGCATCAATGGATATGGTGGCAGTTCTCCGGGATCGCCAATGATTTGGCTCCCGCCGATCTGCCAATCGCCGCTTGGAAACGGCGGCGAATCGAATGGCGCAGGCGGAATGCGGCGCGGTGTTGGAGTTGAACCCGGCTCGGGCGGCGTGTAAGCAGGCGACCCTAATTGTTCTAGAAACGCTTCGTCCAGACGTTTCCAGAACGGTTCGTGCAGCTTCCTTTCGGCACGCACGGCCTTCTCCTGTTCTTGCTTGCTCTCGGCTTTCGCTTGCTCGTGTCTTACCTTGGCTTTTTCTTCCTCACGAGACCGCAGAGTGGAATTTGCTGTGGCCCTTTCTTTTTCAGCCAATTTTTTCTCTCGTTCATCTAATGCCTTCTCGCGCGCGTCCAGCTCGGCTTTGCGTTGAGCAAGCTGTTGTTCCGCGGTTGAATCTTCAGACGCCTCCTGGCCGTACGCAATCTGAATGAGGACGGTCGCACAAATAATCGCGATCAGATTTTTCATTTTACTTCTCCTTGTTTGCAAATTGCCAACGGCCACATGGCGCCACTGATCGAGGTGGATTGTCAAGAAACCAGGTCCAGAACGGCACGCGAGCGCAAGTTGTTCGAGTGCCGTCGGCAAAACCCTCGCGCGCTTTTGCGCAGCGCGGTCTGCTCGCCGGCAATTGTCGATCTTGCGTCGTCGTAGCAGCACGCACGAAGACCAACACGAATGTCGTCGACCTGGTGCAGTGCCGCGCGATTTCGCCGATCGCACGCAAAATTGAAAATGGATCTCTCACGGCTATTTTGCACCGGCATCGAGCGCGAGGTTAAGGTTCAAAACATTCACCCCTGGCTCGCCCAGAAAACCGAAATCGCGACCGTCCGTATTTTGCCGGACCAATTCGCGCACTTTGTCGATGTCCAAAGCGCGGGTCCCTGCCACACGAGGAATTTGCAGTTCGGCATTCTGCACGCTGATGTGAGGATCGAGACCGCTGCCCGACGCCGTAACAGCGTCGGCGGGAATCTTGTCGGTTTCCCTCAAACCATTCTCGGCACGATACGCCGCGATGCGATCCGTGATCGCGTCGTTCAACCTTTTCGAGGTTGGTCCAAGATTGCTGGCGCCGGAATTTGCGGCGTCATAGCCGTTGCCCGCGGCTGAAGGTCGCGGATGGAAATACTTCGGATCGGTAAATCCTTGCGCCAGCAACTTTGATCCGCGCACGGCGCCACTATTTCGATCGACAATCAAACTACCATTGGCCTTGTCGTGAAACAGCGCCTGCCCAAGTCCGTAAACAATGAGCGGGTAAACTCCGCAGCAGATTACTGCTAGGACCAACGTGGAGAGAACCGCGGCGCGAATTTCGGAAAAGAAGTCTTTCATAACTAAATGAAATGGAGGCCCGTGATGACTAGATCGATGAGCTTGATTCCGATGAACGGCACGATCACGCCGCCAAGTCCGTAGATCAGAAGGTTGCGCTGCAAAATTGCGAGCGCGCCAATCGGTTTGTAAGCCACGCCGCGCAAGGCAAGGGGAATAAGCGCAATGATTATAAGCGCGTTGAAAATGACTGCACTCAGGATGGCGCTGGTCGAACTTTGCAGGCGCATGATGTTCAAAGGCGCGATCGCCGGAAATGTTTTCATCAGCATCGCAGGGATGATGGCGAAATATTTTGCAACGTCGTTGGCGATGCTGAACGTAGTAAGCGAGCCGCGCGTGATCAGCATCTGTTTCCCGATCTCGACAATGTCGATCAACTTGGTCGGATTGCTGTCGAGATCGACCATGTTACCGGCTTCACGCGCGGCTTGCGTGCCGGTATTCATCGCGACGCCAACATCGGCTTGCGCGAGCGCGGGGGCGTCGTTCGTGCCATCGCCAGTCATCGCGATTAAGCGGCCTTCGGCTTGCTCCGCGCGAATGCGCTTGAGTTTGTCTTCCGGCGTCGCCTGCGCCATGAAATCGTCCACGCCGGCTTCGGCGGCAATCGAGGCAGCGGTGAGCGGGTTGTCGCCCGTTATCATCACCGTGCGAATTCCCATTTTGCGCAACTGCGCGAAGCGTTCCTTAATTCCGCCTTTGACGATGTCTTTTAGTTCGATCACGCCGAGCGTTTGTCGATCTTCGGCGACTGCCAGCGGCGTTGCGCCGCGCCGTGAAATTTCATCGACCGTTTTTTGGACGGCTTGCGGAAACGCGCCTCCGTTGGACTCCACAAAGCTGCATACCGCTTCGGCCGCGCCTTTGCGGATGCGAATCGTCGGCTCTGCAGCGTCCGTGTGGAGGTCGATTCCGCTCATGCGCGTTTGCGCGGTGAACGGGATGAACGTGGCCTCGAGCTCGTGCATTTCGCGTGCGCGCAGTCCGAACTTTTCTTTCGCGAGCACGACGATGCTCCGACCTTCCGGAGTTTCGTCGGCGAGTGAGCCTAATTGCGATGCACCTGCCAGATAACCTTCTTCCACTCCAGGCGCGGCATGAAACGCCGTCGCCATTCGGTTGCCGAGCGTAATAGTGCCCGTTTTGTCGAGCAGAAGAACATCGACATCTCCCGATGCTTCGACAGCGCGTCCACTCATTGCCAGCACATTGCGCTGCAGAACACGATCCATTCCTGCGATGCCGATTGCGCTGAGCAATCCGCCAATCGTTGTCGGGATCAGGCAAACGAGCAGTGCAATCAAAACTGGGATCGAAAAGGCTGTCCCTGAATAAATGCCGAACGGTTTCAGTGTAACGCAGACGAGCAGGAAGATGAAGGTCAATGCTGCGAGCAAAATTGTGAGCGCGATTTCGTTAGGCGTTTTTTGACGCTGAGCGCCTTCAACTAGCGCGATCATCCGCTCAAGGAAGCCCTGGCCTTTTTCCATCGTCACGCGAATCACGATTCGGTCACTCAGTACTCGGGTGCCTCCCGTCACCGCGCTTCGGTCGCCGCCGCTTTCACGAATCACGGGCGCGGATTCGCCGGTAATGGCGGCCTCGTCGACGCTCGCGATACCTTCGATTACATCGCCGTCGGCGGGAATAATGTCTCCGGCTTCGCAAACGACTGTGTCGCCTTTCTGTAAATCGGCCGCCGGAACTCTGTCTTCCAAGCCGTCCCTCACCCGTCGCGCCATCGTCGTTGTGCGCATGCGGCGGAGCGTCGCAGCCTGCGCTTTGCCGCGCCCTTCAGCCATCGCCTCCGCGAAATTGGCGAATAGCACCGTGAACCAGAGCCAGATCGCCAATTGAGTGACGAAGGAGCGCAACGATCCTTCCGCCGTAAAAACTCCAACCGACGTGAGTGCTGCGCCGACCATGGTCACGAACATGACCGGATTCTTGAGCATCCAACGTGGGTTCAGCTTCTTGAATGCGTCACCGATGGCAGGGCAAACAATCTTCCAATCAAACAACGAGCGACGTGTTGGTTTCATCTGGGGTCTTAGAAAAGCTTTCCGCCTTGCATCAGGAAATGCTCGACCACTGGACCGAGCGTGAGTGCCGGAAGAAAATTGAGGGCGCCAATCAACAGCACTGTCCCAATGAGGAGAACGAAAAAGGTGCCGCCGTGGACGGGAAATGTCCCAGCGCTAAGCGGCGTCAGCTTTTTTCGCACGAGCGAACCTGCAAGCGCGAGGATCGGAACGATCATCAGGAACCGTCCGATCAGCATCGCGATGCCAAGCGTCGTGTTGTACCACAGACTGTTGCCGTTTAATCCGGCGAAAGCGCTGCCATTATTTCCTGTCGTGGAACTGAACGCGTAAAGAATCTCACTCAAGCCGTGCGGACCATTATTGTTGCGTCCGGCGAGTCCCCATTTGCTTACAACTGCCCATGCGGCAAACGCAAGAATGTCGATGGCCAGAATAAGCAGCGCGAGCATCGCCATCTTCACGTCGTAGGACTCGATTTTTTTCCCGAGATATTCGGGTGTCCGGCCGACCATCAAGCCGGCGATGAAAACAGCCAGCACGACAAAAACGAGCATGCCGTAGAGACCGGCGCCTACGCCGCCGAAAATAATTTCGCCGAGCTGGATGTTGAACAATGGTACGAAACCACCGAGCGGCGTGAACGAATCGTGCATTGAGTTGACCGCGCCGCACGATGCATCCGTCGTAATGGTGGCGAATAGAGCCGAATTGAAAATTCCGAAACGGACTTCCTTGCCTTCCATGTTTCCGTCCGCTGATGCGACACCGAGGTGATGATGAATCGGATTACCGTTGGTTTCCGACCACCAACAGAGCGACGTGCCCCCAATGAATAACGCAAGCATCGCCGCCCAAACGGTCCAGCCGTGCTTTTGGTTCTTGACCATGCGACCGAGGTAATAAGTGAGGCCGCTTCCGATCGAGAAAATCGACAACATCTGCATGAAATTTGAAAGCGGCGTCGGATTTTCGAACGGATGCGACGCGTTCGCGTTGACGTAACCGCCACCGTTCGTGCCGAGCATCTTGATTGCGATCTGCGACGCCATCGGACCTTGCACGATGTTTTGCTCGGTCACGATTTGCTCTTCCATGATCGCTTTGCCCTCCGCGTCTTTGATCGTCTCGCCCTGGTCGTCCTTTTTCTCGACCTGCACTTTCATCGGCTCGACCAACTGTGCTTTATCGTACGATTTGAAGTTTTGAATCATTCCCTGCGAGACGAGGAAAACTGCCAACGCGACGCAGATCGGGATGAGCAGATAGTAAGTGACGCGAACGAGATCGACCCAGAAATTACCGAGGGTTTGAGCCGAATGTCGCGCGATTCCGCGCACGAGCGCCGCGGCAATGGCGATGCCGGTTGCGGCAGAGACGAAATTGTGGAACGCAAGTCCGACCATCTGCGAGAAATACGACATCGTTGCTTCGCCACCGTAGTTCTGCCAGTTGGTGTTGGTGGTGAAACTCGCTGCCGTGTTGAAGGACAGGTCGGGACTGACGCCAGTGAGATGTTGCGGATTCAGCGGCAGATAATATTGCAGGCGCAGGATCGCGTAAGTGAACAGACAGCCGACAAGGCTGAAGAGCAGCATTGCGAAGGTGTATTGTTTCCAATCGTGCTCCTTGTTCGGGTTGATGCCCATGACGCGATACGTCCCGTGCACAAGCGGAGCCAGGACCGGATCGAGGCAGGTTTTGCCATTCACGTCAAGAACGCGCAGTAGATAAAGCCCCATGGGCTTTGTGATCAGCGCAAGCGCTGCGATGTAGATTCCAAACTGAAGCCAACCCGAAGCTTGCATTTTTTTCCTTAAAATTTTTCCGGACGAATCATCGCCACGAGTAAATAAATAAAGAGCAGTAAGGCGATAATACTGACGATGATTGTTTCCATGGCGTTGTCCTAAAGCTTGTCGCAAAAGCGAACGTAGAGAGCGCTGACGACGAAAAACACGACGACGATGCCGGTGAAGATTAGATCGTTCATGGATGCTGTCGCACTAAGACCGTCCGTTTAGAACGCGGCTAAGCGAGATTTGCGGTGGTTTGTGCGTAACTTAGCCGCGGACCTCGCCGTAGACCCCTGGTCCCACTTTAACCAGCCCAGATAGAGCAGATTTCCGCCGGCAAAAACACTGATTCCTACAATGAATTCCATCATAAGCGACGTACGATCTGCAAACTTTGGTCGGCCGTTAATTAAACAAGTGGCGAAAAGTATTAAAAAAACATTAACGTCATGATCGGTAGATGATAGGGGCCAACATCAAGCGACCGCGCAACGTCGACTGGAAGCGGGCGGCGGCGATCCTTTACGGCGACTGGGGCACGAGCAAAGCTTACGTGATCGGACTTGCATTCGCAGTCGGCGGTTACGCTTCATTTTGGCTGATCGCCGCGATGTGCGTCCTGACCGCGCTGGTCGGGCTCAACTATATGGTCATCTGCCGGCTGTACCCCGACGGTGGCGGCGTTTATGCGAGCGTCCGACATCGTAGTGAAGTGGTTGCGATCGTGGGCGCGTTTTTGCTCATCGCCGATTATCTGGTGACTGCGGCGATCAGTTCACTGTCGGCTTTCGCCTATCTTGGTGTGCCCCATCCGGAAAAATTTGCGGCGACGGCGATTCTAATCATCGGGTTGCTGAATCTCCTCGGTCCGAGAAATACCGGCAGCCTTGCGTTCCTGATCTCGGTCCCAACCGCGCTTGTCGTGATCGCACTGGGACTTTTCAGTTTACCGCACATGCAGGAAGCGGTCGCGCATTTGAAGCCCTTGCAGGGAGGTTTTTGGCAGAGCTGGGCGGGTTTCGTCGGGATCGTGCTTGCTCTCTCGGGAGTGGAAGCAATCGCGAATGCTACCGGCGTAATGAAGCTCGATCCCGGTAGTACCGAGGATCGTCCGTGCGTCGTGAAAACGTCAACGCCCGCAATTTTGGTGGTGATGGTCGAAGTCTGCGTGTTCACGGCGTTGCTCGGGCTGGCGATGCACGCGCTCAACGGTTTGCAGATCGTGAACGGCGACGTGAATGCGCCCGGCGCGGAAGGCGTTCGCGATTATATGCTCCGCTACATAGGAACAATCTTCGTGGGCGGCGCGTTTGGTCCGACGTTTGGCCACGTGTTTGGCTTTGTCGTCAGCATCGTGTTTGCGCTGCTGCTGCTCTCTGCCGTGAACACGGCGATCGTCGATCTCATAATGATCCAGTTTCTTATGTCGCGTGATCGCGAGTTGCCCGCCGTTTTTCATCGTATGAATAAATGGGGAGTGCCGAGTCTAGGCGCGCTGATCGCGACACTCGTTCCCATGGCGCTCGTAATCTTTGTGAAAGATATGGCTGGACTGGCGGAGCTGTATGCCGTCGGTGTCGTCGGAGCAATCGCTACGAACCTCGGAGCGACTTCGACTGATCGAAAGCTTGCAATCAGAGGATGGGAGCGAACGCTCATGTTTGCCATGTTTATCGTTATGGCGGCGATTGAGCTTTCGCTGCTGATCGATAAGCCCAATGCTCGCTATTTTGCGATAACCATTCTGCTAATCGGTTTAATTTTGCGTGCGCTGGTCCTGGAGCGGCGCATGAAGAAAGAACCCAGTCGCCCACTGCCGCAGATTTCCGCCGTCGCTGTGACCACCACAAACGCCACAGGACTGGAAGTCATGCCAAGCGGCGAGGCAATCCTTTGCGCGATCCGCGGAACCGGACGCACTCTCGATTTTGCTTTGCGCGAAGCACAACGACTCAGCGCGCGTCTTTACCTGCTGTTTGTGCGCGAGCAGGCATTTGTTACAGAGCAGGATCGCAAACGCAAATGGCAGGATGACGCGGAAGCGAGCAGAATCTTCACCGAAGCCAAACTGAAAGCCGGGGATCAGCAGCCGTTGTTTGCTTACGCTATCAGCCCGTCCGCCGCGGCGACGATTGTCGATTTTGCCGCGACACTGGGCGCGTCTCGTTTGATCCTTGGCGCGCCACAGCGAAACGCATTCCTGAATCTCTTGCGCGGCAACGTGATTCGCGAAGTTTCGAGTTCGCTTCCGGAAGAAATCGATCTGCTCGTCTATGCTTGATTCGCAGGCTGCGTTGGCTGGGAGAGCAACCCGTTGATCGAAGGCGAGGAAAAATTTGCGTCCGCTCAATTGGTGATTAGATTCAAAAACCTTAATTTAGAACTTTCAGAAATCCCGCTCGTTCTGCGGGATTTACGTTGAATGCCCGATTGGGCGAATTCGTCGAACCATGAGTATAAGATTTTTATTCACAACGATTGGCTCTGCTTTTTTGTTCGCGACTCCGGCTTTCGCGATCGAAAATCCGCTGCTCGCCCGGATCACGGTTTACTGGCCGGGCGAAGGTCAAGTGCGCGCATGTTCCAATGGCGCGCGGCTTCGCGCCGGGAATTGCGCGGTTGATCCAAAACGAATTCCTTTCGGAAGTCGCGTGTTGTTTCCCGACGCGACGTGCTTGGCGGTCGATAGCGGACCCGCAGTAGTGCATCGCTCAGCCGCTCGCTCGTGCGGGCGAACTGCAGCGCAGCGGAACGCCATTGTCATCGATCGATTTTTTGAAACAAAACAGGCCGCGCTCGATTGGGCAAATTCGCATTCGGAATTCATGACGGTGCGAATCGTTGAACCCGGATCACACGACGGAATGCAGGGGACCGTCGCTGTGTCGGATGATTCTGAACGCGCGCCAAAGCCGCCAACGAAACGAAATCTCCCGGGTCCGGTGTTGCCAACAGGTGGCAGCTCAGCTACTGCGATGACAATCGCGAGCAATGCGCCAGCGACTGGCCCCACTGGCGGTATAATCAGAAATCCGTTAGGCCGGCTCGGCCGCTAAGGCCTTTCGTTGATCTGTTGCGAAAACCGACGTCTGCGATTTACGACTTCGCGTAGGCGCCGATCAACGGTCGCGGCGAAGGAATCTTGGAACGAAAGTCACTCGCGAATCCGCTTTTGGTCCTGATCTCCACGTGCCCAGCGCCTCGGCTGTTATTGTAAACGAGAACCGATCCAACGGGTGCTTGGTATGGGTCGCCTACCGGTAGCTTTCGGAAACCGTAATGGTTGACCAGTTCCTTGGCCGCGTCTTTGGCGTTAACACTTGTTGGGTACGAACTGACTGCGCCAGAAGCGACCAGGGCCTGCTTCACATAGTGCCAGCACTGCTCCCGCGAATGCGCGTGCGCGCGCTCTTCGGCAATGCTCGCCGCTCGCATCAGTTTTGGGTCAATCGAATGATCCAATTTGGGGAAAGGGTGAACCATTTTCTTCGGTTGATATGTCGTGACGACCTCGGCTGAATCGGTCTTGCCGTTAGCGTCTCTGAAAATGAATCTGCCTTTCGCTGATCCGACCACCTGGCCGTGCGCCGCGGTGGCTGTGAAAAATGCGAACCCGGCAATTAGTGTGAACCGGGGAAAAACAGGGCCAATTTTTGGCATAAACAGAGCGACCTATCGAGTAGGATCGTTGCCTCTGCAACTGATTTTTCTTAAAAACCGCCGTTTTTAGAATTTGTAATAATTATAATCTCGACGCAATCTCTATCATTCGTCCCCGCATTTTCGAGTCCGGGAAACGGCCAAGTCCACTTTCCAGATTGTCCTTCAGATGCTCCAAATTGTTGGTTGCCGGAATTGCACAGGTCACTGCTGGATTAGCGATTATCCATTTGAGGGAGAATTGTGCCCAGGACTCGCAATCAAATTCTTTGACCCAGTCCGGCAGCGGCTTCCCGCGCACGCGACTGAAGAGATCGCCCCCGCCAAACGGGCGATTGATAATGACCGCCACCTGTCGATCTTGGGCCAGCGGTAGAATTCGCGACTCGGCTTCGGGCTCCATGATGGAATAATTGATCTGCAGGAAGTCGACTTTTTCGGCGCGCAACACTTTCTCCACTTCGGCAAAAGCGCTCGAATTGTGATGCGTAATGCCGATGTAACGGAAACGGCCTTGAGCTTTCCATTCGCGCATCGCGGTGAGTTGTGTCGAAACGTCGACCAGATTATGCACCTGCATCAAATCGATGCGTTTGGTTTGTAAGCGCGACGCTGAACGTTCCATCGATTCGATGCCGGCTTGCTTGCCGCGCGTCCAAACCTTGGTGGCGAGAAAAAGTTTGGTCCGCAGCCCCAGTTTGCTCGTGAGAGAACCGACAACTTCTTCGGCTCGTCCGTACATCGGCGAGGAATCGATCACTTGTCCGCCGAGTTTCACGAAAAGTGACAGGACTTCTCCCAGTTGTGTTTCTTTGTCTGCGGTAAGATTGACGTCAAAAACGTTCCAGGTGCCGAGCCCGATCACCGAAAGTTTCTCACCCGACGATGGAATTGCACGCGTCAGCATCGATGACGTTTCGCTTGCCGTCCCGCCGCTTGATGAATGGATCGGCAGGACCAATCCCGCCGCCGCCGCGCCAAGCAATTTGGTCGCTTCACGTCGCGTCATGTTGTTCATTGATTCGAAGGATAAACCTGCGTTCGTAATCGCCAAACATGAAGAGAATCACGCGCCGCCACTTTATCAGAACTACGGCCGCGACTGGACTTGTGCTCAGCGCACCATCGACGTCGTTGTTCGCGGAGAAAGCTGTGAAGCCGTTGCGAATCCTGATTCTCGGCGGGACCGGATTTACCGGACCGTATCAGGTGCGCTACGCGCTCAGCCGCGGCCACAAAATCACAACCTTTAACCGCGGCAAAACACATCCCGGCGAATTGCCGGCTGAAGTCGAGCAGTTGATTGGCGATCGCAACGGCAAACTCGACGCGCTGAAAAATCGTCAGTGGGATGTGGTGATCGACAATCCGACCACAATGCCGGCATGGGTGCGCGACGCGGCTCAGGTCTTGAAAGGAAATGTGGAGCGCTATGTCTTCATCTCCACTATTTCCGTCTACACCGATCCGCCGCCTGCCGGTGTTGATGAAAATTCACCGCTTCTCAAATACGAAGGCGCTGATCCCTACAAAGAAACACTCGAGGCGATGAGAGCGGGCGGTTACAAAACCTACGGCCCTCTTAAAGTTCTGTCCGAAAAGGAAGCTGAGAAGTGGTTTCCCGGTAAAACCTTGATCATTCGTCCCGGATTAATTGTCGGCCCGCACGATGAGACTGATCGCTTCACATATTGGCCGGTGCGAATCGATCGCGGTGGCGAAGTTCTAGCGCCCGGCGATCCGAAAGATCCGGTCCAATTCATCGACGCGCGCGATTTGGCGGAATGGATGATTCGGATGGCAGAGAATCGCGAAACCGGAATCTACAACGCAACCGGCCCCGCCAAACCGCTGGGCGTTGGCGGAATGCTCGATGGAATCAAGGACGCCGAAAAATCGAACGCGACGTTCACTTTTGTTCCCTACGATTTTCTCAAACAACAAAAGGTCGAAGCATGGTCGGACATGCCGGTCTGGGCGGGGGACGAGATCGGTCTGTCCCGCACAAAGATCGATAAGGCGTTGGCGAAAGGCTTGACCTTCCATCCATTCGCTGACACCGCGCGCGACACGCTCGCCTGGTTCAAATCGCTCCCGCAAGAGCGACAATCGAAAATGCGTGCCGGAGTCACGCCCGAACGCGAAACGGAGGTTTTGACTGCGTGGCATCAAAAAAAGTGAACGGCATCATCGCGTTTCTAGTTAGCGTCTGGAACTTAGTCCGTGTTGACGTAAAACCGAACGAGCTTCGCGCGCTTTGGCTCGGTTTCGCTTTTCATTTCATCATTCTGACGGCGTACTACATCGTGAAACCGATTCGCGATGGCATCGCGGCCAGCAACAAACTTGAAACATTGCCCTGGATGTTCACTGCGACCTTGGTTGTGATGCTGATCGCGAATGCGATCTACGGCGCGATCGTCGCCAGGATGGAGCGACGAAAATTTATCCCGTTCGCCTATGCATTTTTCATTTTAATTCTGCTGCTCTTTTTTGTGCTCATGGGAACCGGGTCGCCTGCACACAAAGGTTGGACCGAGCGCGCGTTCTACGTCTGGGTCAGCGTTTTCAATCTCTTTAACACGGCAATTTTCTGGGCCTTCATGACCGACCTGTTCACAGTCGAGCAAGGCAAACGTCTCTACGCTTTCATCGCAGTGGGAGGAACGCTCGGGGCCATCGTCGGTGCTTACACCACGTTGAATCTTTTTCGTGGGATGGGGCAAGCCAATCTTGTTGCGATTTCGGCAACTCTGTTCGCAGTCGTTTGTTTTCTGGTACGATTTTTTCCAAGAAGCTACACTGGTCACACTGAAACGTCGTCCGCTCGAGAAGAGCCAATCGGAGGCACACCTTGGTCTGGTATCACGCACATTGCGCGTTCGCCTTATTTGTTCGGCCTGGCTACTGTCATCCTGCTTTACACTATTACGTCAACGTGGGCTTATTTTCAGCAAACGACTCTTGCTGGTTCAGTGCTGAAGACTCCCGCGGACCGAACCGTGTTTTCCGCAAGCCTTGAAATCTGGGTTAATAGTCTCACTCTCGGAATTCAGATTTTTCTCACAGGCCGGTTTCTGAAATGGTTTGGCGTTGCGTTCACCCTGACGGCACTGCCGCTTATCAGCATGCTCGGGTTCGCAGCGATGGCGATGGTGCCGAGTCTGGCGATGCTCGCATTCTTTCAAGTGACGCGTCGCGCTGGTGCTTACGCGTTGATGCGTCCGTCTCGCGAAATTCTTTTCACCGTTTTGCGGCGCGAGGACAAATACAAGGTCAAGAGCGTGACCGACACCCTTGGTTATCGTGTTGGCGATCAACTGGGCGCGTGGTCATACGGAGGACTCGGAGCAAATGGGCTTCACCTCAGCCTTAATGCAATCAGTTGGATTGCGGTGCCCGTCACGGCGGTCTGGTGCGCGCTAAGTATTTGGCTTGCGCGCAAACAACACGTCTTAGCCGAAGCTCAAACGAAACCTGATCAAACCGGCAAACTCGGCGACGTCGCCGCGCCGGAACCGGCGTAAGTTGCGCCCATCGCTGTTCGGCGCGAAGCGTAAACAGAAACACTCAACGGAGGAATTTATGGCGGCACGAATTGGATCGGCGGTGTGGGAAGGAACGTTAAAGCAAGGCAAAGGCACGATGAAACTCGGCAGCGGCGCTTTTGAAGGGCCGTATTCATTTTCTTCGCGCTTCGAAGACGCGAAAGGAACGAATCCCGAAGAGCTCATCGGCGCTGCCGAAGCCGGCTGCTATTCGATGGCCCTCTCGGCCAATCTCGAGAAAGCGGGACATCCGGCCAAACGAATCAGCACTACCGCGGCGGTGAAATTGGAAATGGTCGGCGGCGGTCCAAAAATCACGACCATCGACGTGAAAACGGAGGCGAACGTTCCAGGAATCGACGACACAAAGTTTCAAGAGCTCGCTGAGCAGACGAAGAAGACCTGTCCGGTCTCAGTCGTTCTCGCCGGCGCACAGATTAATCTCGACGCGAAGCTGATTCGTTAGTCGATCTACTTGGCCAGTTGGTAGAGATATTCGACGAACGACATCACCGCGCCGTCGAAGCTTTGAATTTTCGGGTTCGCCGATTCAATCACGTAATACTCATCCGGTGCGTGCGCGCCGCTGCCGTGACCGAGACCAAAATGTCCAGCCGCGAGCTTCAATGGTTCGCCGGTGAAAGCGTAACCGGGATAAGAACCTGCGTTACGTGGCCAGAGCAAGGGATCGACGCCATTTTTTTTGTAGGCGGCAATTTGCGCTTTGATCAGTGCTGAATCTTTCGACGTGCTCGTTGGATCGTAACCGCCTGTCATGTTCACTTCGATGTCGCCGAAGCCGTGCTTTGCCAAATGCGCCCTCAAAGTGGCGAGCGCATCGACTGCTTTCATGTCCGGAACAAGCCGCATGTCGATCTTCGCCACCGCGCGATGCGGTAAAATCGTTTTGCCACCCGGACCGGTGTAACCGCCGACCAATCCTTCGATATTCACTGTCGGCTGCGATTCAAGCCGCTCGTTCGCTTGCTGCCACGGCAAATCGTCAATCCAATGTTGGGTACTGAATTGTTTTTTCGCGTTCGCTTCGCTTCGCACTTTCGACACGTTCGCGATCATTGCCTTTTCCTCCGCGCTCAACGGTCGCGGTTTGGGATAATTGTCTATCGTAATCGTGTTTCCATCGGCCGATGCGAGCGTGTTCAGCGCGTGAATCAAATGCCATGCCGGGCTGTCGATCATCGCCTTGAGCGACGAGTGAATGTCTTTCGCCGAACCACGTCCCCATTTCGCGCCGTCCGAGACCAATTCGAGCTCAATTACACCCTTCGATCCGAGATTCACCGTGACGATGCCATCGAGGTCTTGTGTTGCTGACGGCATAAAGACGCCGACAGATTTCGAGAGCGCTGCCTGCACTTCCGGCCGATGAGCGAGTTGCTTGATGTGCGGGGAGCCGATTTCTTCTTCGCCTTCCGCGACCAACACGAGATTAACCGGTATTTTCTGATTCGCGCCGCGAATCGCGTACAACGCCGCAAGAAACGCGGCCTCCGGTCCTTTTTGGTTTACGGCGCCGCGACCAATGATCGCTTTGCCGAGGGGTGCCTTGTCAACGAGTCGCGCTTCGGTCGGTGGCGACGTCCATTCTGTGGGATCGAACTGTTTCACGTCGTACATAAAGTAAAGGCCAACCGTTTTCGGCGCCCCAGCATCGAGCGTTGCGAACACGCCCGGCTTGCCGTCAGTGTTGATAACCTCAGCCTTTTGAAATCCAGCGTCGCGCGCCAGCTTGGCAATGTACTCTGCGCCTTCGGGATAACCGCGGTTCTCCGCCGCGATCGACACCTGTGCGATCCAGTCTTGCAATCGCTTTACCGCCTCATCGTGTTGTTTCGCGATTTCGGCTTTGATGTCGGCGTGATCGTCGGTTGCTGCGACGCAATCGTGCGCTGCGAGCGTGAGCACAGTGAAGCAGACAAATAGTCTTGATCTCATATTTAAAGTGCCAGACTTTCTTGTTTCGGAGCTGACGCAGTTGCCGTCAGCCTACTGAATTTCTTAACAAGTTCGTCAAGCTTGGCGATGTAATAATCGACGTTCTCGTCACGATTTTGGGGATCGAAATCGCTGGCGAACCGGGCCGCTTCGTAAGCCGGCACCTTCTTGGGCGTACTCTTAATATAATAGCTGATGTGGTCGCCCGGTTTATAGGTGCGTCTGCTGGCGAGAGCGAGCTCGTAAGCCGCGGCTCGATTTCGCGCTGAGCCCGCGATCTTGGCACGATATTTCTCCAGCGAATCCTGGAGCGTGTCTGTCTTCATCAACATGTCAATCTTCCATTCGCGGTTTCGGATTTTTCTCTCGAATTGGCTCCGAAGATCGACGATCGCCTCCGGTCTACCTTGCATAATGAGCTTGATCATTTCTTCGAGAAACACGCGCTGAAATTTTTCGAGCCCACGCGACTTCAACGCGCCACCTTTGATGATCACGTCGCCGTCTTTTGTCAGCAGCGCGTAGTTCTTCGCCTTATAACTGAACATGGCCGCGAATTGCTCGTCTAACTCAACTTCGATACCTTGCGGCAATTCGCCGGCCAAACCTTCTTGCAATTCACCGATGTCGATCTTGTCCGGTGGCACGAAATAAATTCCGTCAGTGTCGACCTCGATCACTTTCGCGCCGTGCTTCTTCAGCCACTCGATCATTTTCTTGAGCAAATCACGACCGGTTTGGGTTACGCGTGCGGCAGCGTCAAAATCAGCAAAATGTCCCTGCGCGAATCCGAGGTAACCGTAAAAGCTGTTGATCAAGATCTTGAATGTGTTTTGAAACGCTTGGAGATGTCGTTGTTCGCCGGGATTCTTGGCGGCGCGCACCTTCGCCTTCGCTTCCAGTCGAAATTTCCGGAGATCGGTCAACAGATTCCGGAAGATCTGGAGCCGATCACTTTGCGGAAAGCAATCGAACTGAAGCATGATCGACGGATAAAGCGACGCGACGTCGCAATGCCAGACGTTGTGCGCGACGCCGGTGAAGAAGATGTCCGTATAGCCGCCTTCGAACGATTGCGGCAGCGGCAACTCCGGGATCGAATGCTTCTGTCGGAAATATTCGCGGAGAAACAATCCGTTGATCCGCGTCGCATTCCCGCGAACAATCACGTCCTGATAGTTGTATGGAAAAACTTGCGCCTGGATGAAGTAGCTGGGGCTGAGTAGTTCCGAAACCCCACGCGTCTCGCGCACACCGCACAACACGCGACGTTTGAACGTCTCATTGTTGTCGATGTAAGCGCGATCCAGTTCCTTTCCTCCGAGCGCGGAGACTTCTTCGTCGCAAAATCCGAAATGACGTGCGACGTCCGTACGTTCGAAACCTGCCAGGGATCGCATTCCGACATCGTAAAAGTGCGCCAGCAAGAAAGTGTCAACGAAATGGCGGCCGTCCATCGCGAACTTGGGATAATCGATCGTCTTCTCCGCGATTTGCAGCCGCGACGGGCGCGAGCGCAAGAATCCGCCACTGCGGCCCCAGTCGAGCTTCGTTTTTAGTTTCTTTGCCCGCGTGACGAGGTAAGCCAGATCGGACCGGAACAAATTGTGTCCTTCGATCACGTCGGGATCGCGCTCTTTGATTAACGCCGTTAATCGCTTGATTGCGTTTCTCTCGGATTCCTCAGTTTTCTTTGGATCGACAACGATCAGCTCTTCCCAGCCAGTGTTGTCAGAGAGCGCGATGCTCATGATGTGTTCGTCATTCGCTAGAACCTCGAGCTGCATTCGCTTGAGTTCCTCGAACGGCAAATCTTTGAATAAAGTGCGCCCGGTCGCGGTCAGGTAGTGTTGGACCGGATCCGTGAACGCGAAGAAATCCCGCCCGGCGTTTTTCAATCCGTTGCGCAATGCGATCAGTTCCTTCCAACTGTCGACCGTGATTAGCCAACTGAACTTCAGATCGCCTTTGAGCTTGTCGGCTTCGATCCCAAGATCGGCGACATCCGCGTCGGCCCAGACGAATGGATGAAACGGTTCCACGTCGGTCATTGTCGATCCGTCCTTTTCGCGGCGGTAGACTTTGACTGTGCCGGTTTCGCCGAGCTCGATCGCCACGATGCGCGGCGTCGGATCGACGCCGAATAGGATTTCATTTTTCTCAAATTCCATCCCTCAACAACTTTCTGTCATTCCGAACAATACGCCAGTGCGCCTAGGACTCAGGAATCTTACTGTTTCTAACTTAGACCGGAAACATCCAGAGATGTCTCGCCTCCGCTCGACATGACAAAGGAAAGAATCGGCCGATATAACTCGGATATGAGGATTTATTCATTGTGGATCTTGATTTTTTCGATTGTGGCTGCGCGTTTTGCTGGAGCCCAGGAGACGTCGGTGGAAAAAGCTGCGGTCAGCGAGTTGCCGTCGTTGCTTTCTATTTATAAAGACATCCACGCGCATCCGGAACTTTCGACCCGGGAAGAAAAGACGTCAGCATTGATGGCAAAGGAATTGCGTGCCGTCGGCTGCGAAGTCACAGAGGACTTCGGGAACTACGATAACCCGAACCTAAAATGCTACGGCGTCATCGGGATTATGAAAAACGGCACTGGACCGACTGTTCTGGTGCGCACGGACATGGACGCGTTGCCGGTCGAAGAAGAAACCGGTCTGCCCTACGCGAGCAAGGTTACGACCAAGGATGACAACGGCAGGGAAGTGCACGTGATGCACGCGTGTGGCCATGATGCTCACATGGCGGCGTTTATCGGTACGGCGCGCGCGTTGCAACGCCTGAAGGGCCAGTGGTCGGGAACGATCATGTTTGTTGCGCAGCCCGCCGAGGAAACCGTTGGCGGGGCGCGCGCATTGCTCAAGGGTGGCCTCTACAATCGCTTCGGCAAACCCGATTTCGCGCTCGGTTTTCATGATAAGGCCGATCTACAAACCGGGCACATCGGGGTCACACCCGGCTACACTTACGCGAATGTCGATGGAGTTGATGTGACGGTTCGCGGAATCGGTGGTCACGGCGCGTATCCACATAAAACCAAAGACCCGATCATGCTCGCGGCCGAAATGATCAATGCGTGGCAAACCATTGCTAGCCGCGAAAACAATCCGCTCGACCCGATCGTTGTCACGGTTGGGTCAATCCACGGCGGCACCAAGCACAACATTATTCCCGACGAAGTGAAGATGCAGTTGACAGTGCGCACTTATAAATCAGAAGTGCGCGATCGCGTTCTTAAAGCGATAGACGAGATCGCAAAAGGAATTGCGAGCGCCGGTGGTGTTCCTCCAGACCGCACCCCGATCGTTACGGTGCTGAAAGATCAATTTACGCCTTCGACTTACAACAATCCCGACTTAACGAAACGACTCGTAGCCGTCTGGAAAAGGACGTTAGGTGACGAAAATGTCGAGATTGTCGATCCAACAATGGGAGGTGAGGATTTTTCCGAGTACAGTCTACCGGACCACTCGATTTCGGCGGTCGATTTTCACATTGGTGCCGTCGATCCTGACAAGATGGCGCAGTATAAAAAGGAGGGGAAAGAACTTCCGACTTTGCACTCGAGTAAGTTCGCGCCGGTGCCTGAGCCGACCATTCGCGTCGGCATTATTGGGATGACGAGCGCGGTGCTCGACTTGATGAAGAAATAATCGCGCTCGCGATTATTTTACCTTGATGTTTTTGCGCAGGAAGGTCGGGACGTCCAGATCCTGGCCTTCGATGATCGTCGGTTCGCTTTTTTCAAAACGGCCGCGCGTGACTGGCTCGAACTCCATCATCTCCTGCTTCGAGTGAATGTATTTTTCCTTCGGGGGCTTGGGCTCCTTAGCTTCCTTCTCAACGACGGGTTTTTTCTTCGGAGGAATCAAACGCGGCGCCAGCCTCTTAACAATTGCGGGAGGTGGAGGTGGCGGTTCAACGGGAATCCGTTCCTCGAACGGACTCAAATCGCTTGGAGCGGGCTGCGGAACCGCGGTGATTTCGGGTTCGGGCATAATTTCGATCTTTGGAGCGGGCCGTGGAGCTGGTGATGCTTTTTCAACTTGTTCCAACGCAGTAGGCGGCGGCGGCAGAAAGGGCTCTGGCTTTGCCGGCGCAACTTGCAAAGCAATTGAATCTTCGGTTACAAGCGAGCTGATGATTGTGACGCTCAATCGGTTTCCCATTCTTCCATCAACCGCAGTCCCGAACACGATTTGAGTGTGATCGTGCACGTGCCGCCCAAGTTCTCGCATCAAAATTTCGACTTCTGATAAAGTCATCCCCGGCCCACCGGCGACTTGAACGAGAACGTGCGACGCTTCGGAAAGCATTCGCCCTTTGTCCATCAGCGGATTCTTCAGCGCCTGAGTGAGCGCATCGTGCGCGCGATTATCGGAATCCGATTCGCCGACGCCGAACAGGCAGCGGCCATTTTGAGTGCGCAAAGCTGCAAACAAATCATCAAAGCCGATGCGAATTAGACCGGGACGTTGAATCAAATTGACGATCGAACGCACACTTTGGCTAATCGTCATGTCCGCGACACTAAAGGCTTGATGAATTCCAGCTTTCGGCGCGACCATGTCGCCCATCCGATCGTTCTCGAAACAAATCACCGCGTTTGCAACTTCGTTCAATCGCGCGAGAGCATCTTGTGCTTGAACCGCGCGACGTTTTCCTTCGAATGAGAACGGGAGCGTTGCAAAACCGATCACCAGCGAGCCGGCTTCGCGCGCCAGCTGTGCGACAACCGGCGCGGCGCCCGAGCCAGTCCCGCCGCCAAGTCCAGCGCAGATAAAGATCATCCGCGCGTCGGCGATGGCCTGCCGAATATCATCCGCAGATTCGATTGCCGCCAGATAACCAAGTTCCGGGTCGCCGCCCGTTCCGAGACCGCGTGTGCTTGTACGACCGAGCTGCACTTTGCACGCCGCAACCGAGCTGGCGAGCGCTTGCACGTCAGTATTGATCGCAATGAGATCGTTTTTTTCCATTCCGTCGAGCAAAACCCGATCGAGCGCGTTTGAACCTGCGCTTCCAACGCCGACTACTTTGATGGGAATTGGTTCCTCCTGCCGTTCCGGCAAGCTGTAATTTTTACTGAGTTGGGTCATGTCGATCTTTCTGTTGTCATCGCTTTCCGCTGAAGAATCTTCCAAAAATTCGGCCGAGGCCGCGCCGCGGCCGGTCGATTTGCACGGCTTGTGCGTATTTGAGCAAGCCGATCGCGGTCGAGAACTGCGGATTCTCTGCCGCCGACGTTAAACCAGACAATGTCTGCGCGTAGGTTACATGCGCCGGCATTTCAAAAATTTCGCCTGCCAGATGATCGATCCCATTCAACAGGCTGCACCCACCAGTGATCAAGATGCCGGCGCCGACGTAATTAATGAACGGTTCTTCCTCAATCGTGCGCTTGAGCAGTTCAAAGATCTCGCGCAAACGCAAATGAATGATTGTGTTAAGCGTTTCCCGCTCGATCTCTTTGCCGGCAAAACCGGAGTCATTCTTAAGCAGAATCGTTTCGCCGGGAAGACAATTGCCGAGAACGCAGCTGCCCTCGTTGACCTTTAGTTTCTCGGCCCGCGCCATCGGAATGCGCAGACCCATCGAGATGTCGTTGGTGATATGATCTCCGCCAACGGCGAGCACGCCACTCTGTTTTACCGCGCCATCGACATACAAAATGTAATCGGTCGTGCCACCGCCGATATCGACGACAAGCGCCCCGAGATTTTTTTGGTGTTGCGTCAGCACGACTTGAGCGGACGCGAGTGCGCTGAAAACGACGTCTTCGACTTCGAGCGGTAATTCCTTGACGCAGCGAATCGTGTTCTGAATCCGGGTCCGGACGCCATGAATGATGTGGAAATCGGCCTCCAGTTTTTCTCCCAGCATCCCGACCGGATTCAGAACGCCGTCCTGACCATCGACGTGATAATGTTGAATGATCGAATGCAGAAACGCGTTCTGCGCCGGAATGCTCACTTCCCGCGCGTTGACCTTTACATCTTCAACATCCTGCTCGTCGATCTCGTCCCGTTCTTCGGGCAACATTACGCAACCGCGGTTGTTGAAGCTTTGGATGTGTCCGCCGCCGGCGGCAACGTAAACGCTGCGAATCATCACGTCGCTTTTCTGTTCGGCGTCGACCACCGCTTCGTGAACGCATTTCATCGCTGTTTCGAAATCGACAATCTCGCCTTTGCGCACACCGCGTGATGGCGCTTGGCCGACACCGAGAATCTTCAAGGTTCCATCCGGACGCGTTTCACCAACGACGACGCAAATCTTCGACGTCCCAATTTCCAAACCAACGACTAGATCATGACTTGCCACGCTGTTTAATTCTTCTTGAAATGTTGCCAAAATCCGCGCTTTGTCGGTGTCAGAGTAGGAGTAGGAGACGGAGTTGTATGCGGTTTGCTCGCTGTTGGCGAAGGTGAGCGCTTCGGACGCGATTTTGTGCCGGCCAATATGGACGGTTTTGGTGCGGTGGTTACCGGAATCACTTTCATCAGTCGCGGCGATTCCTCCGGTTGAATCGTTTCGTTAATCACTTCGGTCGCCGGTTTTTGAAACGTCACTGGAATATTGCGTTGCACGAGCAGATTGACGGTTGCCAGCTCGCGATGTGCGTCGTCCGAATAAATCAGGAACTGCTCAAGTCGCTGCAATTGCAGATCGAGATCATCGAAGCCGAAGATCACCGTGCTGTGGTTCTTGTCGGTCACGACAAGGCAATAGCCCTTTGAAACGTCGATTTCCCGAATTTGGAAACGGGTTTGCATGAAGCTGCGTGTGCTCAATCGCAACAGCTCGAGCGCGGCTTTGGCGTCGGGTGATTCGACAGTTTTCCCTGCTTCAAGCGATTCGCTTTCGCAACCCAAAATTAGCGGCAGTCCCAAATACTCAGGCAGCAATTTCTTCTCTTTCATTAAGACGCCGCGCGCGTCCACCAGAAATGCGACGTCGGATGCAAACGGATCCGCAATTCGCTTTTCCGTTGTGATCCATGCGATCGGTTTGCGCTCGACGATCCGAATGTCGATCTCCGACGGAAGCTTTCGGATGACTTCGACTTCATCGATCTGCGGCAAATCCCGCAGCCGTTCATGAATGCGCGCGAGGTTCACTCGAAAAATGTTCTCGCCTTCACGCAGGTCGGCCACGCTCAGAATCTGCTCGCGCTGCAACGTGCCATCCGTCTGCACTTCAATATTAGTCAGGTTGTAGTCCGGATTATCGATGAATAACCGCTTGGCGGCGATGCGACCGCCGACGTAGATCGCGGAAATCAGCGCGGTGACGAGTGCGATCTTTGAAAAGACGACGAGCAGTCTGCGATTACGATGCCGCACGGCTTTGCGCGAACGCACTTTGACGTCGAGCAAATGTTGTTGCCGGCGTTGACGGAAGCTGGAGAGCCGGCGATTGCGGGGGGGTCGTTGCTGTCGCCTCATTGCCCAGCGCGCTCCCTTCTCGCGCGCGACAATTCGACGATGCGAAGGCAAAGGTCGACGTAATTGATTCCAGCCGCCGCGGCCGCCTCCGGAAGGAGACTCGCTTCTGTCATTCCGGGGATGGTGTTCACTTCGAGCACGAATGGTTTGCCCGCGTCTGACAACAGCACATCGACACGGCCGTATACTACGAGGCCAAGAGCGCGAAACGCCTGCAGCGCCAGCTCCTGAATTTTTTTCGTCAACGCGTTATCAATCTTCGCTGGACAAACATGCTCAGCGCTCGCGCCAGCCTGCGGATTCAGGAACGGGTACTTGGTACTGAAATCGTAAAACCCGCCCTTTGGAATTATCTCAAGGATCGGCAGGGCTTGATCACCGAGAATACCTATCGTCAATTCGCGGCCAGATACAAATTTTTCTATTAACAATTTGCGATCGTACTTCGCTGCTTCCTTTAGAGCGGCATCGAGTTCATTTTCTTTTTTCACGATCACGATTCCGACCGTCGATCCCTGACGCGCCGGCTTCACGACCAGCGGCAGCGATATTTTCGGACGCTGGTCCGCGTCGATCACTTCCGATTCTGGCGTGACGACGTTGTGCTCGAGAAATTTTTCCTTCGACAAGATCTTGTCGAACGCGATCCGACTTTGCTCAACGCCGTCGCCCGTGTAGGGCACGCCACGATCTTCCAGAATCTTTTGGACCTGCCCGTCCTCCCCGAAGGTTCCGTGGATCGTAATGAAGGCGAGATCGACATCGTTTGGTAATTGGAAATTTTCACCGCGAACATCGACGTCGACGACGTCGATGCCAAGCGAGCGCAGCGCTTTCGAAACTCCGCGACTGGTCGCGAGCGAAACATCTCTCTCCGACCCTGGCCCGCCCGTCAATACCGCAATCTTCTTTGGTAAATCCTCTTTCTTCATCGGTTTGGCTCTCCAACGATCTGAACTTCTGTTTCCAATTCGATTCCGCGTTTCGCTTTCGCCTCTTTCTTGATCCGATCGATCAGCTTGAGCATGTCGGTCGCAGTCGCACCGCCATCGTTCACGATGAAATTCCCGTGCACTTCCGACACGCGGGCTTTCCCGACTGCTGAGTTTTTCAAACCTAATTCGTCCACCAGCAGTCCGGCCGGACACTTTTCAGGGTTTTTGAAAATGCATCCCGCGCTTTTCGCAATCGGCTGAGTAGTGCGGCGTTTCTCCTGGGATTCATGCAGACGCGCTTCGATCTCGTCACGCTTTGCCGGTGTCCCGAGAAACGTCGCTGAAACCGCAAAGTTTTTCTCGAGCAGTGGAAAATGCCTGTAGTGCACTTCGACTTCGTCGCGTTTTTTCTCATGCGCCCCCCCATCCGTGTCGAGATAGCGAACGCTGACGATCTTCTCAAAAGTTTGCCCGCCCATTGCGCCGGCATTCATCCGCAACGCGCCACCAACCGCGCCCGGAATTCCCTCCATCCATTCGAGCCCGCCGAGACCCGCGCCGCGCGCGGCATAGGCGATCTCTTTTAATTTCGCGCCGACTCCGGCGGTGATTTCGTTGCCGTGGATATCGATTTTATCGAAGTCGCCGCCGGACGGATGAGCAACCACGCCGCGAATTCCACCGTCGCGCACGAGCAAGTTTGAGCCGCGCCCGATGACGAACAGAGAAAGATTTTCGCGGTGACAGAGGCGAGTGAGCTCCGCGAAACTTTTTTCATTACGCGGCTCAACCCAAAACTGCGCCGGACCGCCCACACGCAACGTGGTATGCTTCGAAAGCGGCTCGTATAGGCGAACGTCGCCTTCTCCGCCGACAATTTCTTTCAATTTCTCGGCAATGACGAGATCGGCAGCAAGGATCGACAATTGCTCGTGAATGTTTCCGGCGCCAAGGCTAAGAACGAGATCGCCGGACTCCAGCATGTTGCCGACGTCGCGGTGAACCTGTTCCAAACGCGGCTGATATGAGACGCCGCGATGTCCGTGCGCGGCGATTTCGTCGGCGATCATCTGACCGGTCACGCCCGGGATCGGGGATTCGTTTGATCCGTAAATGTCAGCGATGACGACTCGATCGGCTTGATCGAACGCCTTCCCGAATTCCTTGCGGAGTGCTTTCGTGCGCGAGTAGCGATGGGGTTGGAACATCGTCAGCACCCGCTTGCGCCCAACTGACTTTGCTGTCTTCAAAGTCGCGCTTATTTCGGTTGGATGGTGTCCGTAATCATCGACCAACAGAAACCGCGGGCTGTCGTATTTGATTTCGAAACGCCGCCGCGCGTGTTGAAACTTCGTTAGCGATTTCACGATTTTCTCGAACGGGACGCCGAGCTCAGTTGCGAGCGCGATCACGCCGAGTGCATTGCGAACGTTGTGCTCGCCTGGGACATTCAACACTGCTTCCCCAAGGTTTACCTTGCCGGCGTGAACGCAGAATGTTGACGCGAAGTTTCGCAAGTCGATGTCGGTGGCGCGATAATCCGCGTTCTCAGACAAGCCGTAACAGATCACTCGCTCGGAAGATCGACACGTGCGGCTCGCGTTCGGGTCGTCCGCACAAAAAAAGACTTTGCCGGTGGTTTGGCTAATCAGTTGAAGAAAGACTTTCTCGATCGCAGCCAGGTCGGTGTAATAGTCGAGATGTTCCTCCTCTAGATTTAGTACTAGGGTGTGCTCGGGGTGAAACAAGGCGATTGTCCCGTCGCTTTCATCGCCTTCGGCGACGAAAAACTCGCCGCGCGCGTCCCAATGCGCATTCGTTCCAAGGATCGGAATTTCTGCCCCAACGTAATGCGACGGGTGCAATCCGCCTTCACGCAGAACATGCGCTGTCATCGCCGAGGTCGTGGTTTTCCCATGCATCCCAACAATGAGGATTCCGCGTTTCGCCGACATAATCGCGGCCAGCGCTTCAGCCCGCCGAACGGCTGGCCTTCCGGTTTCGCATGCGTTTTTCAAAATTGGATTGTCTGGTTTGATCGCGGACGAATAGATGATCAGCTCCGTTTTGCACGCGTCTCCGGCGCGATGTTGCTGATAAAATTTCAAACCGAGCCGTTGCAGCCGGTCGGTCTCCAACGAATCCGATTTGTCCGATCCGCTGACTTCGTGGCCGAGTTGGAGGAGAAGTCCGGCGATTCCGCTCATGCCGCTGCCGGCGACGCCGATCAGATGAATGGCGTGGCGTTCCTGCGTCAGGAATTTCACCAGATCGACACTCTTCGTCATGACTGCGTGTATTTTTCCATCGTTGTCGCGACCTGATTTGCAGCGTCTCGCGGCGCAATCTGAGACGAACGTTGCGACATTCGACGAAGCTGCTCCGGATGAGCGATCATCTCGCGGATCTTCCGAGCGAGTAATTCGGGGGTAAGATCCGATTCTTTCAAGAGAAATGCCGCGTCTGCGCGCGCGAAGATTTCGGCATTGCGAGTCTGATGATCGTCCGCGGCGTACAGGAACGGAATCAAAATGCTGGGCAACTCGAAAGAAGCGATTTCCGCCAGACTGGCTGCACCCGCGCGCGCGACTGCGAAATCAGCCGCGCTGTAAACTTCTTCCATGTGGTGATGGAATGCCGCGACGAAAGCCCGGATCCCTTCGCGCTGGTAGTGTTCGGCGACCAACCTTTCGTCGCGCGTTCCGGAAAGATGAACGACCTGGAGCGGCGCTTCGCGCAGCAACGGTAATGATTTGATCATCGCTTGGTTAATGCCGCTTGCACCCTGACTTCCACCCATCACCAACATCGTAATCGCATTCGTTTCGAGGCCCAGCCTTTGGCGCGCTAATTGCCGATCCAAACGTTTCAGCTCGCTGCGAATCGGCGTGCCCGTGATCTCGGTGCGCGCTTTTGGGAAAAATTGAGCGGCTTCTTTGAAACCGAGCAAGACCGCGCGAACCATCTTGGCGGCGATCCGATTCGCCTTTCCTGGGACCGCATTTGACTCATGAACAAGGGTTGAGATTCCGCGCACTCGTCCCGCGAGAATCGGCGCCGTCGAAGTGAATCCGCCCATCCCGATCACGACGTGGGGCTTAAATTTTTGGTAAATCGAGCGGCAGCGTGAGACGCTCTCAGCGAAGCGACGAATGAATCCGAAGATCGCCGGGGAATAAATCGAAGGCAGCCCGACGGTGGGAAGTTTTTCGAAACGAAACTGCGAGCGCGTGGACAGCGCGAGGCTGTCGATTTCTTTTTCCGAAACAAACAACAGCACTTCGTGTCCGCGTTCGCGGAGAACTTCGGCGACCGCGATTCCCGGAAAGAGATGGCCGCCCGTTCCTCCGCATGCAATGACCGCGTTCATTTCGTGCTTGCGATTATTGGTTAAATGCGCGGCGTTAAGCGCACTTGCAGGGAAGTGCGTTTCTTGATGCCCGGCTCCAAAACGCCCTGACGATAAATGTTCAACAAGAGACCGACGCAAAACAAACATCCGGTCAGGTTCGAGCCACCATAGCTGATGAACGGCAGTGGCAGACCTTTGTTCGGCAAAAGTGAAGTCGTGACTCCGATGTTGACCGCCGCTTGCAGTGCAAGGAGACAAACGACGCCTATGGCGGTGAGTAAACCGAATCGATCCTTCGCGTGGAGTGCGATCATGATTCCACAAACAATCACAACTACGAAAAGAAAAACAACGATGAGACTGATTCGCAACCCCAACTCTTCGCCAATCATCGGGAAAATGAAATCGGTGTGGGCGTAGGGGAGGTAGAGCATTTTCTGGCGACCATTGCCGAGTCCGAGGCCTTCCATTCCGCCACTGCCCCAAGCGATTAGTGCCTGCATTTGCTGCAGTCCAGCGTCCTGTTTGTAGCGCTCGAGATCAGTGAACGCGATCAGGCGTTCCATTCGCGAGTGCGTCGCGGCGACGAAGATGACGCTGTCACCGATGATGCCGAGGAGCCCGAGAAGAATTGGGTTCGTTCCGGCCACGAACATGACTGCAAATGCGGTTGCTCCAATCAACGCCGTCGTACCTAGATCGACCTCAAAGAGAATCATCGCGAGCAGCGCGCTGACAACCGCCAACGGAATTGCAAAACCGAAAAGCGGGCGTTTCGTCAATTGTTCGTAGCGCGAAAACCACCCGGCGAGAAAAAACACCGCCGCGAGTTTCGCGATTTCAGATGGCTGGAAACTTATCGGTCCGAATCCGATCCAGCGGCGTGAACCGTTGATGCGCAACCCGACATGCGGAACATAACAAAACATCAGCGCAATCGCGGCGAACCCGAGCCAAATCCACCACGTTCGCTGCCAGAAGTGGTAATCGATCAGTGCCGCTGCGATGCAAATCCCCAGACCGATGCCGAGCCACATCGATTGGCGTTTGAGAAAGAACAAAGCGTCACCATGGCTGTCTCGCGCAAAAGCGCTGGTGCTAAAAAGCATTACGATGCCGATAACCAAAAGGCCCAGCACCGCGACGAACAGGAAGTAAGCGCTTTTTCGATACATTAACTATTCGCTCTTCTTTGACGCTTTTGGCTTCTCGGGGATCAAAAGCTTTTGCCCGATCTTCAACTTCCGCGAATCATCGATGTGGTTGAGCGTGACGAGGTCATCGTACGAAACCTTGAACTTCTTCGCGATCGTTACCGGATTATCGCCTTTGGCGACAACGTACGTTTTTCCTGAGTCGCTCACCTTCGCCTGCGGTTTGGTCTTCTGCGCGGCTGGAAGAGGCTGCGGTTTCGTGTTGGCCTGGGCGACTCCGATAGTTGTCGCCGTTGGTGACAAAAGCAGCGACGTCTGTCGTGTTTTGATTGCGTTGAACGCGATGATTCCCGCAACTGCGACGACGTGGAGTAGAAGCACGATGAACAACGCGTGCGACAGTTTCATGCTCGGTTCGGCGAGCTCGCCGTAGTCGGGCGTCGGGGCGCCGATGCGAAGCGGCCGACGCGCGGCGTTGGCGCGGAGTTTCTTGTGTTTAAACTTCAATAAGTTTGGCATTAGAAACTTCCTTTTCATTGAGGGAGTGCTTGAACGAGCGCTCGAAATTGATCCCCGCGATCGGTGTAACTTTTGAACATGTCGAAGGAAGATGTGCCGGGCGAAAAGAGGACAACTTCGCCAGCTTTGGCGGTGGCGTGGGCGCGCGCGACGGCGTCAGCGAGCGACGTCGCGAGCTCACTTTTGACCGCACCGTCCCAATCGCGCGCGATTCGTTTCGCCATTTCGCCGATCAAGATTGACGAGCGAACTTTTTCCTTCACCAAAAAACGCAGCGGCTCGAACGTGAAGCCCTTATCTTTTCCGCCGGCAATGAGAATCACCGGTTTGGTTTGGGCGCGGAGCGCTTTCTCGACCGCATCGAGGTTTGTCGCCTTGGAATCGTTGATATAATCGACGCCGCCGATTTGCCGGACAAACTCGCAACGGTGCGGGCGCGGCTCGTAAGCGCACAGGGGCGGGACCATTCTCTCGAACGGCAAACCGCGCGCGTGACCGGTTGCGAGCGTCGCCATCAGGTTCTCGATGTTGTGAGATCCGCGCAGTTTCGTCTGGCTCAATCGAAGCACCGGCTTGTTTTCAAAAACGATCGCACCTTCGGACAAACGGAAGTCCGCGCGATTGCTGTAAGCGCTGAAGGTGATTTTTCGCGCGCGTACTTCGGTCAAACTTTCAACCGCATTCACGATTGCGACATCGTCCGCCGTTTGATTTTCAAACAGGCGTAGCTTGGCGGCGCGGTATTTGGTCACGGAACGATAACGATCGAGGTGATCGGGCGCGAAATTGAGCCAGAGCGCGGCTGATGGGTGAAACGTTTGGATCGTTTCCAATTGGAACGAGCTGACCTCGACCGTGAGGACATCGTATTTAATTTTCTCGCGTGCGACCTCAGAAAGCGGTTTGCCAATGTTGCCACAGGCAATTGTTTTCTGTCCGCAATCATTCAACATCTGAGCGAGCATTTCAGTGGTCGTCGTTTTGCCGTTCGTTCCGGTGATTGCAATGACCGACGTTTCGGCCGAACGCCAGCCGAGCTCGAGCTCGCCGATGGTGTCGATCTTGCGCATGGAAAAATTTTGCGCGAGCGCTGAGGCGGGATTGATTCCCGGACTCAAGACGACAAAATCATATTCACTGGAATCGCGATCGGCAGCTTCTCCGCAAATCACGCGAATGTTTTGCGTCCGCAAGGTATCGATTGTCGATTTGAGCAGTTTGTTCTCCTCCGCGCTGTCCAGCACGGAAACCTTCGCGCCTTCGTCTTTTAGTAAGAGCGCCGCGGCAATTCCGCTCAAACCTGCTCCGAGGACTGCGACGTTTTGATCTTTGTAACGCAATTTTACCTCAACTTCAAAGTCGCGAGTCCAAGCAGCGCGAAGATTCCCGACAGAATCCAAAACCGCACGATAACCGTGTTCTCCTTCCAGCCGACGAGCTCAAAATGGTGATGCAGCGGCGACATCACGAAAATTCGCTTGCCAGTGAGTTTGAAACTCAACACCTGCAGAATGACGGAGACGGCTTCGATTACGAAAACACCGCCGACAATCACGAGCAGCAATTCCTGTTTGCAGCAAATGGCGACGACGCCAATCAAGCCGCCGATCGCGAGCGAGCCGGTGTCGCCCATGAAGACTTTCGCGGGATGACAATTGAACCAGAGAAATCCGAACCCGGCGCCGATGAGCGCGGCGCAAACCACTGTCAGCTCGCCAGTAAACGGATAGAAAGGCACCTGCAAATATTCCGCGATTCGAAAATTTCCGGCGGCGTAGGAAAGAAACGCGTAGGCAAACGCAACCGTGATCGCGCAACCGCTGGCGAGCCCGTCTAACCCGTCGGTCAAATTCACGGCGTTCGACGCTCCGACGATTACTAACGCAAAAAACAGCAATGTGAACCAAGTCCCCATGTTGGTGATGACTGGCGTTTTGAAAAAGGGGACGTAGAGCGATCGGGCCTGGACCTCGATTAGGGGGCTGTTGAGAAAGACTGCGGCGATGATGAGGGCGAGCGCGATCTGAAAAACAAGTTTGATCCGGCCGCTCACGCCGTCTGATTTTTTCTTCGTAACCTTGAGGTAATCGTCGGCGAAACCAAGAACCCCTAGGTAGAGCATGGCGAACAGCACGAGCCAGACGAAACGATTGTCGGGCCGGGCCCAGAGAAAACTGGCAATAAAAACCGTTCCAATGATCAGAACGCCGCCCATCGTTGGAGTTCCCTGTTTGCCGCCATGCAAGTCGGCCAGACGATGAACTTCTTCCTTCGCGCGGATGGGCTGACCGAGCTTGAGCGCGGTTAAAATTCGGATGACGTAGTTTCCGAACAGGAGCGACAGAACAAACGCTGTGATTGCAGCCGCGACCGCGCGAAACGTGACGTAAAAGAAGACGTTGAATCCGCCAAACTGGTCGCTAAGGCGATGAAGATAGTACATCATAAGCGGGCGCCTTCTGATGAGCTCTGTTTCGCGAATGCTTCGATCACACCTTCGGTGCGTGCGAGCCGGCTCCCTTTGATCAACACGAGATCGCCCGGAGCAGCGACGCTGAGCAGCAGCTCGGCCGCTTCCGATGTCGATCCAACAGTCGCGCTGTTTTCGAGTCCGGCCTTTTCCGCAGCTTGCGCAATAACTTCGCCCATCTTGCCGATGCCGATCAATTGATCGATTTTGAACGCGGCGGCCGTTTCGCCGACTTCTTCGTGGCCACGCTGCGTTTCCTTTCCAAGCTCGCGCATTTCGCCAAGAACGGCGATGCGTTTTCCATCGGCATCCAATTCTACCAACGTTTGCAGCGCTGCCTTCATTGAATCGGGGTTTGCGTTGTAACTATCATCGAGAAATTGCACGCCGTTAATCTCTTTGACTTGTAAACGTGCCTTGGCGAGTGGCGCGCTGGCGAGACCGGCAGCTGCTTCCTCGAGCGAAAGACCGAACGCGCGACCAGCTGCGACTGCAAGCAGCGCGTTTTGCACCATGTGCAACCCGGGAACCGGCAACTGCGCGCGACAACGATGCGCTCCTTCGATGATTGTGAAGTCGGATCCGTCCGCGCTTTGCTGAATTTCGATCGCGCGAATCGTCCCTTCTTTTGTTCCGGCAAAAATCACGTAGGCGCGTGTCAGACTCGCGATTTGTTTGCTAAACGAGTCGTCGGCATTCAAAATCACGGTCCCGTTCGCGCCAACGGCTTCCGCGAGCGCGCTTTTTTCTTTGGCGATCGCTTCGCGCGTTCCCATGAATTCGAGGTGAGCGACGCCGATGTTGGTGATGATAGCGGCGTCCGGCGCGGCAATTTTCGCGAGCGGCGCCACTTCGCCCGGATGATTCATTCCAATTTCCCAAACGCCGACTTCGTGCTGCGATGTTGCTTCCAGAATTGTGCGCGGCAATCCGACGTGATTGTTGAAATTGCCTTGCGTCTTGGTGACGCGAAATCTTCGACCGAGTACCGACGCGGCAAAATCTTTTGTGCTTGTCTTTCCGTTGCTGCCGGTGATTGCGAGGACGTTGATCGGCAGCGATTTTCGGTAATTGGCGGCGAGATTCTGGTAGGCGAGCAAAGTGTCCGCGGCGCGAATGATCGCGAACTGAGCAAGAACCTTTTCTCTCCAATTAAGGTCGACAATCGATCCGGCGCCGCCGGATTTAGCGACGTCCTCGACAAATTTGTGACCATCGAAATTTTGGCCATGCAGAGCGACGAATAATTCCCCCTTCTTAAGGGTTCGCGAATCGGTGCTGACTCTTTCAACCGAAGCGTTGCCGTCGCCTTGTTCGAGCCTGGCGCCCGCAAAATCGACAATCTGTGAGATTGACAACGGATTCATCTAAATTCCACCGGATGGCTTTCGATCGCGCGTCGCGCCACCTGAATGTCTTCAAACGGCACAGTGTGATCGGCAAACTCCTGATAGTTCTCGTGACCTTTGCCTGCGATCAACACGATGTCACGCGGTTGCGCAATTTCGACTGCACGCGAGATGGCCCGCGCGCGATCACTAATTTTTTCGAAGTGGCTGCCGCGGAATCCCTTCTCGATCTCGGCGATGATCTTGTCTGGATCTTCTTTGCGCGGATTATCGGAGGTAATGATAGCGCAATCAGCATTCTGGTCGGCGACTTGGCCCATGAGCGGCCGTTTCTCGCGGTCGCGATTTCCGCCGCAACCGAAAACCATAATCAACCGGCGTGGTTCAAGTTCACGCAACGTTTTCAGAACGTTGAGCAGCGCGTCCGGCGTGTGGGCGTAATCGACAAAGACCTGGAACTGCCGTTTCGCGGGGACGATTTCGAGCCGGCCAGGAACTTGTGGAGATTTAGCGAGACTCAGAACCGCGTCGCGCAATCCGATTCCAAGCGCATTCGCAGCCGCGAGCGCGGCGACCGAATTCACGACATTGAAACGGCCGATCAGCGGAACACGGACGAGGTAGCTTTTTCCGCGCGCGTCCAACTGATAGGACGTTCCACCGAATTCCATCCGATAATTCGAAGCGCGAAAGTCGGCTTTTAGTCCGGTGCCGAAAGTCACGAGCGAAACCTTACTGTCGATCTTCTCGATCAATTTTTGCCCGTAGCGATCGTCGATGTTGATAATCGCGACCGGTTTTCTCTTTCGCTGCTGGAGGCCAAGTTGCTCGAACAATTTCGCTTTCGCTTGGAAGTAACTTTCCATCGTCCGGTGATAATCGAGATGGTCCTGCGTGAGATTTGTGAACACGGCAACATCCCATTCAATCCCGCGCGTTCGCTCCTGGACGAGCGCGTGCGACGAAACTTCCATCGCCGCCGCCTGGCACCCGGCGTCCAGGATTTGCGCCAGCAACTCCTGGAGATCGAGCGATTCGGGCGTTGTGCGGGCGGCCGGCAAAACGCGCCGGCCGATTTCATAACGGACTGTCCCAAGCAAACCGCAGCGCGTGCCTGCTTTTTCGCAAATGTGTTTGATTAGAAACGTTGTCGTGGTTTTGCCGTTTGTGCCGGTAACGCCTGCGAGTTTCAGTTTTCGCGCGGGGAAATTGTAAAATCGGGCGGTGAGATCGGCCATTGCGCTGCGTGTGTTTTCAACCACGACGCAGGTCGCGCGGGGATTTTTCTCGGCGTGCTGGGCCACGATCACCGTGGCGCCTTTTTCAACGGCCTGGCCGATGAAGTCCCGGCCATCGCTTTTTTCGCCGCGCAATGCCACGAATAACCCGTCCCTTTGCACACGGCGCGAGTCATACGCGACGCTTTCCACCGTGCGATCAACTGGGCCGATGATTTCGCGAATGGGAGTCGCGGCGAGGAGAGTTTTGAGCTGCATGAGGGTCCGCCATCTATAGGCCAAGGAGTCAATGGCGCGAAGAACTGGTTAAGGCAACGCGCTCCACCGGGATGGCTTTGCGAATCTCCTCATGCGGCTCAAGATCGAGATAACGCGCCGCCTTTTCGGCGATGCGCGAAAAAATCGGACCGGCCACGAGTCCGCCGTAGTTTTGCTCGGGCTTGGTTTGCGCGTCGTCTAAAACGACGATTCCCACGAATTCCGGGCGTTCCGCCGGCAAATAACCGCAGAACGAAACGACTTCTTTTCCTTTTTCATAGCCCCCGTGTGGCCCGACTTTTTGGGCGGTGCCGGTTTTTCCGGCGATGGTGAAACCGGGAACTGCGGCCGGCGCGGCGGTACCGCGATCACTAACGACGCCGCGTAATGCGGTGCCGATTTGATTGGCGGTTTGCGACGAGATGACTTGTCGCAAAACGATCGGCGAAATCGTGCTGATCGTTTTGCTATCGCTCGTCGTGATCGCTTTAACGATGCGCGGTGTCATTAGTTTGCCGCCGTTTGCGATTGCGCACATCGCCGTGGCCATCTGCAGCGGCGTGACTCCGATCTCGTGCCCCATCGGAATGTGCGTAATCGAAATTTTGCTCCACGATTGCGGCGGTCGGATCACACCTGGAATTTCGCCCGGCAACTCAATACCCGTGCGCTCGCCGAAACCAAATCGCCGGATGTATTCGTAGAATTTCTGGTCGCCGAGAGTGACGGCGAGTTTGGCGGCGCCAATGTTGCTTGATTTGACGAGAATGTCTTTGACGCTGAGATCGCCGAACGCAGCGTGATCATGAAGTGGGGTCCCGCCGTAATTCCAAACGCCATTTTCACAAAACACATAGGAATCGAGACTGAATTTGTGTTCGTTCAGCGCGGCCGCGGCCGTTACAATTTTGAATGTCGAACCCGGCTCCATCATGTCGCAGATCGCGCGGTTCTTCATTTGCTCTGGCTTCGCTTCGGAACGTTTGTTCAAATCAAACGCCGGCCGGTTTGCTATCGCCAGGATTTCGCCGGTCTGCGGACGCATCAGAATGATGACCGCTTTCTTCGGCGAATACTCGCGCATCGCCGCGTCGAGTTCGTTTTCGACGATGTTTTGCAAGTTAAGATCGACGGTCAGGTGGACTTGATAGCCATTGCGCGGCGCGCGTTCCTGGCCGCGATAAAGGACAATCTCCTGGCCGGCGCGATTGTGCTCGATGTAGCGATAGCCGTCCTGGCCTCGCAGGTACTCGTCGAGTGAGCCTTCTACTCCTTGAATGCCGCGATGCTCGAAGTCGGTAAAACCGATGACGTGGCAAAGCATTACGCCGTTTGGATAAATGCGCGTCGCGTCCTCTTCGAAGTAAATGCCGCGCAGATTTTTAGAGCGAAGCTTTTGGCGAAGTGAATCGGCGTTCGCTTTGGCCACTTCACGTTTCAAAACGACGTAGCGCCGGCCGGTATGAAGCTTTTCCGAAACTTCTCCGTGCGGGAGCTGCAGTTCGTTCGTGACGAGATCGACGGTCGCCTCGATGTCGGTCAGGTGAGTCGCATCCGCCACGACCGTTTCGACAGGAACGTTATTGGCAAGGACTTCGTTGTTTACGTCGAGAATAGTCCCGCGGTTGGCGAAGATCGGCTGTTTGATGACATGTTTCTCAGCCGCCAGACCCGCGTACTGGTCGTGCTTGATCATTTGAAGGTAGATCAAGCGGAATGAAAACGTGCTGAAGAGCAGAACGAAACCGAGGCAGACGATTGCGCATCTTGTTCGGCTGTTCCATCTCATCTGATCACTCGCTGATTGGAAACTGGTCGGACTTGGTCGCCTTGATTTCGCGCCGGCCGAGTCAGACGAACAATGTTCTGCTCGGCGATCGGAACCATTTTCAAATAGCCTTCTTTTAACCGCTGCTGCAGCGTGGAACGCGACGTGAGCGCGGCGATCTGCGCGCTTACCACCTCGTTTTGCATCCGCAAGTTCGCGACTTCGTTCTCGAGCGCTTTCCTGCGGTCGCCCAGATGATAAAGCTGGAGTGTGAGATATACGTAACTCAAGCCGGTAAGGGCGAGAAAGCCTGTCAAAACGATCCAGCGCGCGAGCGATGCAGCGTTGACTTCATTCCAATTTTTTCGGGAGCGACTCATCTGATTTTCTCCGCCACGCGCAGTTTTGCGCTTCGCGAACGCGGATTCGTCCGACGCTCATTTTCACTCGGTTCGATTGGTTTTCCGGTGATCGCGCGCAGATCGAATACCGGATTGCGCTGCGGTTGCGGCCACTCGGGCCGATCAAGCCATTCACGGCTGTGATCGCGAATGAAGTTCTTCACAATCCGATCTTCGAGGGAATGGAAGGCGATGACGACGATGCGCGCTCCGATCTCCAGGCGCGCAGTAAAAACGCGCAGACCTTGTTCGAGCGCGCCGAGTTCGTCATTCACTTCCATGCGCAATGCTTGAAACGCTTGCGTCGCCGGATGGCGGCGACCATGTCGACCGACAACTTTCTCGATCGCGCGCGCAAGCTGCAGAGTTTCGGTGAAGGGCGCATCTTTACGCATCTTCACAATTAAGCTGCCAAGTCGACGAGCGGCTGGTTCTTCGCCGAGATCGCGAAATATGCGAGTTAGATCTTCTTCGCTGTAATTATTGACGATGTGCGCGGCGGTGATGGCCGATCTTGGATCCATCCGCATGTCGAGCGGGCCGTTGCGCACCATACTGAAACCGCGCCAAGCGTTCTCGAGTTGGCGCGAGGAAACGCCGAGATCCAAAAGGGCGCCGCCAATCCTCTGAACGCCAAGCTCGTCGAGAACTTTGTCGACGTCGCGGAAATTCGACTGATGTAGGGTGATACGTCTGCCGTACCGCGCAAGTTGCTCGCGCGCCTCTGCGATAGCATCCGGGTCCTGATCCAGCGCGAGAACGTCAGCGCCCGTTTTCAAAATCGCTTCGGCGTGTCCGCCGCTGCCGACTGTTCCATCGACAACCAGTGAACCCGGGTGCGGCATAAGCAATTCCACCGCTTCCGCGGCCAGCACCGGGCGATGGTAAGTAAAATCTTCCATTTCCTGCGGCTCCTCTTCCAAAACGAGCGGTCCCGTCGCAAACCAAACCGGACGCTCAAATAATAATGCGTTCATACTTGGATTGATTACAAACCAATGACGTTGGCGACGTGTTGGTAAGTGGGCGTCTCCTCCTCGTGCGCCTTTCTCCGTTTCTGCAAATTCCAAATCTCGAACCGACCGCGGCCGCCAACGAGCACTACTTCGCCTTTCAATGCTACTCTTTTGCATAGGTCCTCCGGCAAAACGAGGCGGCCTTGTTTGTCGGCGGCGCCATGTTGCGCGCGGGCGTGGAGCTGACGAAAAAAGACGCGCCGGTCGCGCGCAGAAATATTTGGGTCGGCTTCGGCATCGGCGCTCATACGAGAAAATTCTTCAGGCGACATGACCAGAAGAAATTGGTGAGTCGCTTCCGGAAGAATGATGAATTCCTCGGCATCACGGTGTCGCCAGCGCGCGGGAATGGTGATTCGATTTTTTTCGTCGATGAAGTGACGAAACTCGCCGGCGTAGAAGCGTTGGTCGGGCGTATGCATGGGCGGGTGGAGAATTGTTCCATTCTAACCCACTTTTCCCCACTTTTAACCACTTTCCGGGCCAAGCGTCAACAAAAATTATTGCCCTCTTTGACCGTCTCTTCCGGTCTAAACTGCCGCTCTCCAAACGATGCCGCGTGATCCGCTTCTCATTGCTTTTTCGCGGCGATTTAGTTTTGTCGCCGTTCTTGAAGGCGCAAGCGTCGGCGACTGGCTCGAACGACACCGTTCGCGCCACTGTTATCGTTAATGCTGACGGGTCGCGGACGACCTATCAGTAGGACAATGCCAAGCATGAAGCGATCGCGACTACGGCTTATGTTGACGGTAAAGCGCGCGGTAAAGTCGTTTATCGCATCGACGACGCTGGACGCTTCGCGAGCGGTGTTCTCTTTTGACCGGACGAGAGTTCCTTTTAAAGACCGTATATTAAGTTGGCGCCGTGGGTCAGTCGGAATAAGAGAGCCGTTTGACCAAGGAGGACGCCGTAATCAATAGGATCGTCGACAAATACAGTTCGGCCGGAAAGCAAATCTACTTAATCTATGATGCGTCCGGAAAATTAACTCTGGGAAACACCAGCGCCGACGCCGACCGTGTCGCCAAGGTCCCATAACACCCTCGGGCACTAGGGTCGCTACGGCTTGCTCCGTGACTGAAAAAGAGCTAAGAAGATAACCCCCATGGTTGACTACATCCAAAAGGGTGGCTTGCTCATGTGGCCGATTTTGGTCTGCAGCATCATCGCCGTCGCTGTCTTCCTGGAGCGGTTTTCTTATCTGCATCGCGCGACGATTCATGTCGGCGAGTTTCTCAAGGGGCTTTCCAATCTGATTCAGCGCCGCAATTTCGCCGAAGCCTTGCACGAATCGGCGGGAACGCCTGGTCCGGTCGCGCGTGTGATTCACGCCGCGATTCTTCGGCATGACATGTCCCGCTCCGAACTGCGCGAAATCGTACAAGAGGCTGCGCAACTCGAAGTGCCGAAGCTCGAACGCTTCCTCGGCGTATTGGCCACGCTCGCTTTTCTCGCGCCGTTACTCGGTTTGCTTGGAACTGTTTCGGGGATGATCGACGCCTTTGGAATGATCGCTTCTCATGGCGGCTATGCGACGGTCACCGAACTTTCCGGTGGCATTTATAAGAGTTTGCTTACAACCGCGGCCGGGCTCGTAGTCGCGGCGCCAACATTTGTGGGCTACAGCTATCTTTCATCGCGGGTGAACACGATGCTCCATGAAATCGAGCGCGCCGGGATTGAGATTGTACACATGTTGAAAGACAGCGAAGCGCTCACCGGCATTATCAGTTTCCAGAAATCGTCCGAAACGCTGCCGAGTTCCCGAGAAGCTCATCGCGATCGTTAAATCTCCATCGACCGGGATGAAACTCAGCCGGACAAAGGAATACAATTTCGGCTGGCTTGTCGTCTTTCCGCTCGTCGACGTCGTCTTTCTCTTGATATTTTTTCTGCTCCTCAGTCCGAATTTTGTCTTACAGCCGGGGATCGCCGTGTCTGCGCCGGCGTCTCCGTTTCTACTCGGAGCGCAGCGGAACCAACAGATCATTAGCATCACCGGCGGCGCGGTCCCGGCGATTTATTTTCGCGACCAAAAAATCTCCCTTGACCGACTCGGCCCGCTACTGGATGCCGCCAAACGTGAGAACCGCTCCATTATTATTAAGGCTGACCGCCAGACCCCGTACGAGTTGGTCGTAGCCGTAACCAATGCCGCGCTCGAACACGGAATCTCCTCCGTGTCATTGGCCGGCTCCGTGCCGAAATGAATGCTTCAGCCGCGCCGCCGTTACTCTTTGATTGGGACGCGCCCCGCCGTCACAACTTTGCGATTACCGGTTTTCTGATCGCGTCATTCGCCGCGCACGTCGCTTGTTTTTATCTTTTCCAAATCGTTTATCCACCTACGGTGTCGCTTACGCCTGCGCCGCAACGGGTGAATTTAATTAGTGCCAATTCCGAGCAAGGAACTGCGCTCCTGCGCTGGGTTGATGCCGAGGATCCCGCCCTCGTATCGACCACGCGAAGACCGGCAGATACAAGGCGCTATCTGCTCGGGAAGATCCAGCATGTTCCTTCTTATTTTGCCAGCGAACCGGTGTTGCAGGCGGCGCCACCGTTGACTGTCGATCTTCGCGTCCCGAGCGCCCAACCAGTCGGACCAGTGCCGATGACGGCTCGCGCCTCGGCAACGCCGATCGGGGTCGTTGCAACGAAAGTAACGTTTTCGCGCGAGTTTGATTCGCTTGGACAACCAAAGTTTGTTTCGACGACTTTTCGCGCATCCGGTCATGAGCCACCGGAGAATGCGCAATTCCGCATCGCGGTCGATTCACAAGGCGCGGTTCGCTATTGCCTGCCGTTGAGCTCATCCGGTGATGCGACTCTTGACGAACAGGCGCGCAATCATCTCGCGCTCTGCCGTTTTCCGGCGAGGCCAGTCCTGACCACACTCGAAGGGGCGACTTCGAATGGCGACTCGCTCGTTTGGGGAATCGCGATGATGGAATGGGGCAACGACGTCTCCGCGGCGAACGCAAAACCACTCCAGAGCGCGCCGTGATTCGCGTCAGTCTGGCTGCGCTGGTCACAATTTATCTACTGCTTTCCCTTGCTACGATTTTCCTTCTCTGGATAGTAGGTGAGTGGAAGCGGCGCTGGCGTGAGCGGCGCGCATTGCGCTTCCGGTTACGTTGCGTGATTTGCGCGTTTGAATTTGAAGATCGAACGGCGGTACTACTTCCACGTTGCCCGCGTTGCGGCAGTTTGAACGAAAGGTTTAGATTGGAGCAGATTTAGTTATGGGAATGTGGATTGGCCGAAATCGAAAAGCGCGCGTCACCTACGGGTTTGACGAGATCGCGCTCGTGCCGGGTCGCGTGACGATCAATCCGAATGAGGTTGACATCACGTTTCGTTTGCCGCGAAAAAATGCCGATCCGCTCGAATTGAAAATTCCAATACTGGCCAGCGCCATGGACGGTGTGGTTGATGTTCGATTCGCCGTCGCGATGAGTAAACTCGGCGGCTTGGCAGTGCTCAATCTAGAAGGCGTCCAGACGCGCTACAAAAATCCGCGGGAAGTGTTCCAAAAAGTTGTCGATACCGACAAATCGGAAGTCACAGCACTGCTTCAACGAATTTATCAGGAGCCGGTCCATCCCGATTTGATCGCAGCGCGGGTGAAACAAATTAAGGACGAAGGCGGCATCGCCGCGGTCAGCTCGATTCCGCAACGTGCGGCTGAGTTCGGCCCGATCGCGCAGGAAGCGGGGGCCGATGCTTACGTCGTGCAAAGCACAGTTTCGACCGCGCGCCACATTTCGAGCGAATATAAATCGCTCGACCTCACAAAATTCTGCCGCGACATGGGCATACCGGTGATTGTCGGGAATACCGTCAGTTACGACGTCACTTTGGAAATTATGGAGTGCGGTCCCGCTGGCGTTTTGATCGGCGTTGGCCCCGGAGCTGCCTGCACATCGCGCGGGGTGCTTGGACTTGGCGTGCCGCAGGTCACGGCTACAGTTGATTGCGCAGCGGCGCGCGATGCTTATTTCAAAAAGAGTTCGCGCTACGTCCCCATTATTACTGATGGTGGAATGAGCAAAGGCGGGGACGTTTGTAAAGCGCTGGCGTGCGGTGCCGACGCCGTCATGGTTGGGAGCGCGTTCGCCCGCGCGCAAGAGGCGCCGGGTTCCGGTTATCACTGGGGCATGGCCACGCCGCACGTGAATCTCCCGCGCGGCACACGCATTAAAGTCGGCACGACAGGTCCATTGAAACAAATTCTATTCGGCCCGGCCGAAGTTGATGACGGCAGCCAAAACCTCGTCGGCGCCATTACTACTTGCATGGGCAACGTCGGCGCGAAAAACATCGCCGAGTTTCAGCAGGCCGAAATCATCATCGCGCCGTCGATTAAAACCGAAGGCAAACTTTTCCAAGCAGTGCAGAGCGTCGGCATGGGAACGCGTTGATCTTTAACGATTCAACGATCTAACGATTCACAATCATGAACAACGATCGGCGCGTCGTAATCACAGGTCTTGGCGTCGTCACACCCGTCGGCAACGATCTCGCAACGTTTTGGATGAGCCTCAAGGACGGCAAAAGCGGTATCGGAAGAATCACCGCTTTCGACATCACACAATACGATTGTCAGATCGCCGGCGAAGTCCGTAATTTCGATCCGAAATCAGTCTTCAATAATCCGAAAGACGTTCGGCGAACTGATCGATTCGTCCAGCTGGCGATGGGCGCGGCGAAGATGGCCGTTCAGGACAGCGGGCTCGACCTCGATAAGGTGAATCACGATCGCTTCGGCACAATCATCAGCAGCGGGATCGGCGGACTGAAAACGCTCGAGGAGCAATTCACCATCCTGATGAACAAAGGTCCGTCACGGACCTCGCCATTCACGATCCCGATGTTGATTAGCAACATGGCGAGCGGCATTATCTCGATGGAGTTCGGTTTGCGCGGCCCGAATCTTTGCATTGTCACGGCTTGTGCGACTTCGAACAACTCGATCGGTGAATCGTGGCGTCAGATCAAATTTGGTGACGCGGAACTTTTTCTCGCCGGCGGTTCCGAAGCTTCCATCGTCGAGATCGGTTTGGCCGGATTTTCCTCGATGAGAGCGCTCAGCCGCCGCAACGACGAACCGGAGCGCGCTTCGCGTCCATTCGATCGCGATCGCGACGGATTCGTGATGAGCGAAGGCGCGGGAGTTGTTGTCGTCGAGGAGCTCGAGCACGCGAAAAAACGCGGCGCAAGGATTTATTGCGAGCTGGCCGGCTACGGACTTTCCGCCGACGCCTACCACATGACCGCTCCGCTAGATGACGGTGAAGGCGCCGCACGCGCGATGAAAATTGCACTCGAGCACGCGAAGGTCTCCCCCGATCAGGTCGATCACATCAACGCTCACGCGACTTCGACCGGACTGGGCGACATTGCCGAAACCAAAGCGATCAAAATGGTTTTTGGTGAAAAACAGGCGAAGAAAATCGCGATCAGCGCGACCAAATCGATGACCGGCCACCTGTTGGGCGGCGCCGGTGCGGTCGAAATGGCTGCAGTCGCATTGTCGATCCGCGACGGCATGGTTCCGCCGACAATCAATCTCGAAAATCCCGATCCGGAATGCGATTTGGATTACACCCGGAACAAGGCGCGCGAGAGAAAAGTCCGCGTTGCCCTCAACAACTCGTTCGGCTTCGGCGGCCACAACGCTACGTTGGTCGCGACCGCGTTCGACGGTTAACGTTTATTTCTTGGGATTAACCGGGAAGTGTTTGTTCTTGAGATGTTCGGGAACGCGTTTGGTGTGTTCAGCTTCGATTTGTTCTTTTGCTTTGCCTAACGAATCGACTGCTTCGCGGCTCTTTTTCGCGCGACACATATACATCGTTGCGTGAGCCAGCGGAATCTGGGCTTCGGGCATGCCGACAAATTCGACCGATTGCTGAGTCGCGATTGCGAGAGGCAGTGCTTCGGGATCAGCGAGGCCGATATCTTCACTCGCGAAAATAACGATCCGACGCGCGATGAAACGGAAGTCTTCGCCGGCGTGCAGCATTTTGGCGAGCCAGTATATGGCGCCTTTTTCATCCGAAGCGCGCATGCTTTTGATGAATGCGCTAATCGTGTCGTAGTGCGCGTCGCCCGCGCGATCGTAAACGACTGCCTTCTGCTGAATGCTTTCTTCTGCGACCGCGAGTATAAAATGAATCACGCCTTTTGAATCGGGCGGCGTCGTGAGTACGCCGATTTCAAGCGCGTTTATACATTTCCGCGCGTCTCCATCACTTAGCTTCGCGAGGTGCCTCTTCGCATGCTTGTCTATCTTAACGTTGTAATTGCCGAGGCCGCGTTCTTTGTCGGTTAGCGCGCGATTAATCAAAGTTTCCAGTTCATCGGCGCTGAGCGGCTCGAGCTGAAAAACATGGGATCGCGAGACTAGCGGACTGTTAATGTAGAAAAATGGATTGTACGTCGTCGCGCCGATCAGTCGCAGATTGCCCCTCTCGACATCTGGCAGCAGGATGTCCTGCTGAGCTTTGTTGAAATGATGAATTTCGTCAATGAACAAAATCGTTTTCTGACCGGAAGTCCGAATTCGGTTTGTCGCGGCGGCAAGTGCGCGCCGCATTTCTGAAACGTTGCTTTCCACGCCGCTCAAGCGGACGAATTTCGCGTGCGTCATGTCGGCAATGATGTGCGCGAGAGTCGTCTTTCCGGTGCCGGGTGGTCCGGACAAGATCAATGATGGCAAACGATCCGCTTCGATCGCGCGCCTTAACAATTTCCCGGGGGCTAGAATATGCTCCTGCCCAACAAACTCCTCGAGTGACCGCGGCCGCATCCGCGTGGCTAGCGGCGCGGCTTTGTTTACTGCAGGTTCGATATCCTCCTCTTGGAAAAGCTCCTGCACGGACAAGTATATTCGATTCCCTTTACCCGCTCATTTACCTATGAGATTGGCCGTCGCATCGAGATGCCAGTCATAACTGATCCCGGCAGAAGTCATAACATGTTCATCGAGATCCGTCTGTTTCCGCCATCCCAACGCGGTCATCCGCCATCCCAACAAGATCACGGAAATCACGAGGAAACTGTGCAAACCATCGCGCTAGACCTCTTCCCGTCCAAGCTTTTTCTTTTCGGGCTACCCAAAGGGTATTCCGCCCAGAAAGGGCTCAGTCCCTCATTATAGGCGTTGCCGTTTTGATCGATAATCGCCTGGATTTCCCCTGGGTGCTTTACAAACAAACGGAATCCGACGGGCGAGCCGTAGTCCTGAACGTAAATGCTGTATCGCTCCAGCTTCAGCGCGTTGAGCAGATCGTCCGTGACAGAGGCGAGGTGATCGAAGGTGTAACCAAACTCGGCCTCCGATGGATAGTCGGAATAGCCGAAGCCCGGATAATCAGGCGCGACGACATGATACTTGGTCGCGAGTTTCGGAATCGATGGCGCGGCAGCGGAGGGCCACTGTGTCATCCTACTCGGTTTGTTGCAGCGCTGGGGCGACCGACCCTTCTCTCGCGCCCTACGGGCGCAGAAGCGGCAGGTTCGCAAAGCAGTCATCGATGCTATTGCCGATTTGTTCAATCCAACTTGGAAGCCTACTGAGTTCCCGCTAACTTATGCTTCAGCGCCACATTAGCATGACCGCCATACGCCTAACCAATCGCTCTAGCCAACCGCTGGCCGCTTTGAAAAGTAGAATCTCGAAATTAGAATGTAGAAAGGCGGAGCGAAGCCGCGATTCCGTCAGCGGCCGCTCAACTTGTTCTCGTTAGATGTAATGCGCATCGACTTGTGCGGTGCGGCCCTGAATCCCTGCGGCAAGGAAGCTTTGTCGTGGACCTTGATGTTGAGCAAATTAATGCTGCGCTCGACGAACTTCAGCATTCCATTAATCACGTCAGGACGATAATTGTTCCGAAGAAATGAACTGGGAAATGCTGGCAGCGATGGGCCAACTGGCAGCGGTGATTGTCGGAATTCCGTCGTTGATTTATCTCGCGCTGCAGATTCGAGCGCAGACCAAAGAGCGACGCCAAGCGGCAGTAAATACGCTGACGGTTCAATGGGGCGATCTGACGTGCGCGTTTCACGAAAGCGCGGAGTTTAGCGCGATCTATCTCCGCGGCATGCAAGAATTCGAAAACCTCGACGCGATTTCCAAACTTCGAGTGAGCGCGTACTTCAATCGCTTTTTAAAGAACTTCCAGGCCATGTATTTCGCGCATCGCGGCGGAATACTTCCCGACCAGCAATGGGGGGAAATGGAACGGACGATGGCGGACGTGCTCGCGTATCCGGGTCTTCAACAATGGTGGCGGACGAGAAGACATTGGCACACTGAGGAATTCGCCCGCCTGGTGGATTCAATCATCGCGAGAGCCGAGAAACCAACCGCTTACTCAAGCTATGACCTGAGCAAGATTGCAAAAGAAAGTCACGAGTGACCGTGTTTAGGTCCCATGCATTCGACCGCAAAATGCCTAACCAATCGATGAAGCCAACGTCCCCCGATGGATTGAGCCCAATCGCGTTTGCCACAAACCCCGCCCGTGGCTTATCTCTTTCTCGTTAGGCGACTTCTCCCAATAGCCATGCCCCAAGTCCTGCGGTTCTCCGGCACGGTCAAGCGAGATCCTGCCATCGCCCGCTGGATGAAGACGCATTCGGATGAATTGGGAACCGTCGCATGCGGCTGGTTTGAGGCCATGCGCAGGTGTGGAGATGATGTGCGGGAGGTATTGCACGATGGGTGTCCAACCGCGTGTGTGGGAAGCGCGGCATTTGCCTACGTCAACGCCTTCAAATTCCACATCAATGTCGGGTTTTTCCGCGGGGCCGAGCTCACCGATCCGAAAGGCCTGTTGGAAGGCACAGGTAGGTTTATGCGGCACGTGAAGCTCGGGCCCGGCAGGATTGTCAACGCCGCGGCCCTCCAAAGACTCATTGATACCGCATACACGGATATGAAGCGGCGCTTAAGAGCGGAATAGTTTGAGCTGGCGTTAGAGTGATTGGGACCCTTCGAGTTATCCAGACGCCGCATATGACGGCGAAGAGTGAGCCAACGCCTAACCAAACGATGAAGCCAACAGCCCTTCACCGCTTCGATGTCGATCTTAGCTAGTGTGATTCAAAGTCTTTTTGCTCAGAATTAGGGTAGCTGTGAAACGAAACGTGAAACGGGGTGAAACGAGCATTGTTTTTAGCGAAATGAGCGCATGCAAGGAAGAACCCCTCGATTTCAGGGCTTTTTACCGCATCTTCAGAGGCAAGAACGTCTTGAATCGGACATTCGTTTCACGTTTCCCGCCTATACCCTTGAAATGTGAAACGAGACGAAACGAGGGTGAAATGAAGATCACTTTGTTTCGTCCAATTCGGTGGGCTCGATTTCTGGCTTTTCTTGCCACGTTTGCTCTCGACAGTCGGAGTCTACATAATAACCATGTCCTACGTTCCCTAGGACGGGACAAAACATGTCCTCGGAGAGTCCGCGAGCGAGTCGAGCAGCGGATCAACTTTAATTGCGGTAATGCTTAGACTGCATGAGTATCTCCCCCCTCGCGCGCGCACACGTGCGCGGAATGGTGCGGCTGGGGGCCTGCTGCGTCCCTCTTTCCCTCGCGCGCACGTGGGACGGGTCGAGGCAGCAAGAGAATGCGTGATGGCAGCTCGCCGAAACCAACTTTACTGGTGTTGCGGCAATTGCTAGAACCTCATCGTGCGATTAGATCCCTTTCTACGCCATCCGCTCACACTTTCCCTCACTGGAACGTTGTTAGGCTCCCTGTTGATTCCATGGATAGTCGGTCGTTCCAGCAAACAGGCGGCTCTCGCTGATACAAGAGTGAAGCAAGCCATACAAGTTATGGCCACATCCAATGGAGTCGACGCCACGATTAACAAGATCAAGACGGCATTTGAGGGTTTCGAAAAAGACACCCTTTCAATCGAGCAACAGGATGAGTTTCTTCGACGGCGCGAAGATCTCCGTAAACGAGTGTACGATCTTTACTCTGACTTTGATAGCACTGCCTGGTGGTGGCCACGGAATATTTATGACCAAGCCCACATTCTCCATCTTATCTCGCCCGCGCGTTTGGACAAACTGAACGAATACATGGGACAGTACAATACTAATCTGGTTGAGACAGCCCACGCGATAGACATTCCCTGGAAGGCATATTTGGGGACTGATGTCATCACGCACGGACCTGGCGCCAAGGAAATCATGCCGTCATTGGACAAACAACTACGCAATTTACAGCAGCAACGTGGTGAAATCGCCGGGAATATGGCTGCGTTATTTCAGTAGCGTTCTCCACTCGATGCGGATCGCATTACCTTGCCTCACTGTAGAGCGATCGCGTGGCATTGCGCTCTCCCCCGAAGGAAGTAAGAAGGAAGATTGACGAAGTTCGGTAGGACGGACGACTAATCCGCCTACGCCGAGGTTCGCGCGCGCGAACTAGGACATCTTTAGAGCTCGTTCACTCTAACAGCTTTAACAGCTTTAACTCACCGAGCATGGTCGGGATTAATTCGCTGACAGTCGGATGGCACCGCGTAGCGGGGCAAACGATGGCGACCGCCACGGAAATTTCGCGCTGCCGTTCAACACCGAGGGCATGTATCGTGGCTGGGTCGACACCGCGGGCCCGTGGGCACACCGCCATCTACGAAGACGTAAAAATCTGGCCGACTACCTCCACACGAAAAGAATATTTCTCAGTTTTGCGCTGCTCTTCCTCGCCGCGCGTGCGTTCGCGGCCGAGGCAGCGAAGCACGACAGCTTCGATCTCCTGCAAGCCGGCCGCCACGTGACGGTGTGGTTTTTTGTGCCCGCCGAAGCGACGCCGCAGACGCCGATTGTCATCGTGATGCACGGCGTGCAGCGCGACGGCGAGCGCTACCTCGAGGACTGGATTCCGCACGCGCGCGCGAAGAAATTTCTCCTCGTGGTGCCGGAATTTTCGCAAAAGGAATTTCCGGGCGAGGAAGGCTACATTTACGGCAACACCGTCGACCAAGCCGGCCACGCGCGGCCGAGTGCGCAGTGGTCGTTCAGCGTGATCGAGCCGGTGTTCGACGCCGTGCGCGCGCGCCTTGGCAACAAGACCGGACGCTACCGGCTCTACGGCCACTCGGCGGGCGCGCAGTTCACGCAGCGTTTTATTTATTTTGTGCCGAAGGCGCACGTGGAACGTGCCGTCGCGGCGAATGCCGGTTGGTATATGCTGCCGGATTTCCTGGGCACGTTTCCCTACGGTTTGAAAAACACGCCCGTGACCGAGGCCGATCTGCGTCACGCGCTCGCGCTGCCGCTTACGGTGCTGCTCGGCACCGCTGATACCGATCCGCAGGCAAAGGCGCTGCGCCACACGCCGGAGTCGGATGCGCAGGGGATGTTTCGCCTAGCGCGCGGCAAATTTTTCTTCGCGCACGCCGAGACCGCGGCGCGCGAAATGAAGACCACGTTCGGCTGGCGGCTCGCGTTTGCCGACGGCGTCGCGCACTCGGACAGCGGTATGGCGCCGTTCGCCGTCAAACAACTCTTCGACAACTAAATTTTTTCACCCGCAAACTAGAAACCCGACCAAGTAACCCGCCATGCGACCCCGACCCACGTGCCGAAGGTTTGTTCGGTGACACGAATGAGAAAGCGATTGGCCGACAACATCGATGCGATGCAACGCGTAACGCGCGCGCGCGCGCGCGTAGGACTGTCGCAGCACTGCCGAGGGGATTGTGGCAGTCGACATTACTTGTTGCCGTCTGAATGCGCGAGTTTCTCGAAACGCGGATCACCTCGGAGCGGATCGAAATCTGGCTCGAGTCGCAACAAGGCGGGAATAGAAGGACTCTCTCGCTCGCGCGCGTGGAATGGTGCGGGTCCAAGAAAGCCGCCGTTACAATTGTCAGAGGCCTATAGCGTAAGGCTTTAAAATCTTCCGACTTCGCGGAACCAATGAAGAGCGCGCTGGATCTCAGCGCTTCTGAGGCCGTGACCGCCAAAGAATCTTTCCAGACGGACCTCCTTAAACCCGGTGCGTTTCAGCGAATAATAAACATTTTCTTGCGCACCTACTGTCGCGACTTGGTCGGCTGTCCCGCTGCTGATCCAAATCGGGACGTTGAGGAAGTCTGTCGGCGGTTGATAATCTTTGTAGCCCGCGGTCACGCGGTCGGAGCTGATTCCCGCGAGGAACAACCCGCAAATTCTAAGTCCGTGATTCTTTGCCAGCATGGCCGCGAGAATTCCGCTTCGTTTCGCTCCGCCGGAAAGACCAGCGAAAGCGATCGGCCATTGCGCCGATTGCGGCCATTCATTGCGAATCATTTGCAGTCCGGCGGTTAACGGTGCCAATCGCCACTGCAGTGAATCTGCGTTTGGGCGAATGTTCGTGTCGGTAGCGAGAACAACCCAACCTTCTTTCATTGCTGCATCTCGGTACCACGGCGCGTCCATTATGCTGGTGCAAGCGAAATCGGTTGTTGAGGTGACGATGAGAATCGGCCATGGCCGCGACGGATCGAAGCCTTTCGGAAAAAATAGCAGGGCATGACCGGCAGTCGGCCGCGGATTGCCGCCTTCGGCAGCGTACCGCTGGAAGTAGTCGCTCAACGGAAACTGCATATCTAGCGTGCCGCCGCTTTGAACCTGATGCCCGAGGAGAGTTGCTGCTTCCGTGGTCGCGCTGAAAAAGGGAAACAGCCCTAATAAGCTAGCACTAAGCGTGCGGCGGAGTAATTTACGACGCAGTCGCACTGGCGGGAATAAAGTCGGCACCGTCATCGAATCGTTGCTGGTGCTTACCTCCTCCTTGTTAATTAAATCCTCCATTGGGGCACGTTATGTGGCCGGTTCGCGTTGAACACGAGCCACTTCTTTTTTTTGCCAGAGCCCACTTTCGTCTTTGGAAAGATCTAAGGCAGTTCTGCATCGACAATCGAGAGCACCATTTCGGTAAATGTACGGCTATTATATAATGGCCCTTCGCCGCGGACTCCATCAGTTACGCTCTCGAGTCCGGCAAAATCATTAACTCGCTAAACCAATCTAACCAATCGATGAAGCAACGACCCCCATGATCGCTTCGTCGCTTCGATGCCGATCTTAGTAGCGTGAGCGAAATTCCTTTTTTGCGCAGAAAATTGTCGGCGGGGGTAACGAGTTACCTTTGAGCACCGGGAATCCTGGCAGACACCGCCCCCGGCTAGGGTAGCTGTGAAACGAAACGTGAAATGGGGTGAAACGAGGGCAGTTTCCCGTGAAACGAGAGTCTGAATTTTTGCGGAGCCTCGTTTCAGCCCCTATCTCACCAGCGAAATTTTTCGCAGCGATAATCGATAGATTGGTGCACTGGCTGCGCGATATCGTCGCTCGAATTTCGTTGTCGGAAGACCAACATGTTCAGAATCGAGAAGCGAAAATCTGGAATTCCTTCGAACAACTCCCTGGATTTGCCTGAAGTAATCCGATTGATCGGTGGCGATTCGAAAGAGTCCGTCATCGACGAGAGCGCGATGAATTGAATTGAGAAAATCTGTTGTGACGATCCGGCGGCGGTGATGGCGACGTTTTGGCCAGGGATCGGGAAACAGCAAGTAAAATGTTTCGACCGACCCTTCCGGCAAAAGATAACGTACGGCGTAAGAAATCTCGACATTCAGAACACGGACATTTTCGAGCGCGGCCGTTTTGCGGCAGGTTTTTGTGACGCGGCTGGCTAGTTTATCAATACCGAGAAAATTCCGCTCGGGACTGCGCTGCGCTAATTCGCACAAGAATGAACCGTCCCCGCAGCCAAGATCGAGATCTAACGGCGCAGTGCGGCCAAAAATCACGACTAGGTCGAGGGGCGCGAGGTATGTTTCCGGGATCAGTTCGATCACGAATTAAAATTAAGCCGCAGCGCGGCGATTCAACCGCACAACGGGCGCAAAATTGGCGAAGGTCTTAAGCGGGCGGCCTGCTTCGGCGCTGCGAACCCGATAATGAGCATCGCCGCTGCCAGAGCCACGTGCAGCCCGGTATCGGCAGGATTATTCGAGATCATGCCGAGCAACATTCCGTTGGGATCATGAACCCGAGCACAGCAACAACGGCATACACTAGTCGGAAGATTTTGAACCACAAGCTGGCGGCTCCAGCTCCGGCCATGGACGCGATCAGGACGATCGCGCCCCGACGCGATGTGAACGATGCTGTGCATCTTATTCACCATGAAGATGCCAAGAAGCATGTCCTCCTTAGTGATTCCGGGAATGAAGCCGAGATTCCAACCGCCAAGAAGACGATACGGAAGAGCATTCCGAGTGTTTTAGCCATAGTGATCTTCTACTGGTTTAAGGGGGTTCGCTTATGGCAGGGGTGCGCGTGTAGGCAAGTGAAAAGCACATTTTAAGGCCAACGATTGCGGCGGGCGAATGTCTAACATCGACGACATGAAAATTGTTTCCTTATTCGCTGCCTGCCTGACATTGGTTGTCAACCTTTCGCTGGCGCAGAGTTCGCCGGCGGCAACGAAGACCGCGGTTTTTGCAGGTGGATGTTTCTGGTGCATTCAACCGGCGTTCGACAAGGCGCCGGGCGTGATTAAAACAACAGTGGGCTACTGTGGCGGGAAAGAACCGAGTCCGACCTATGAGCTGGTTCGTTCCGAGAAGACGAAATACCGGGAATCAATCGAAATCGCCTACGATCCGGCGAAAATCTCGTACGACCAGTTGCTCGACATTTACTGGAAACAGATCGATCCGACGCAATCGGATGGCCAATTCACTGACATCGGTCCGAGTTATCGCGCGGCAATTTTCTACGGGAGCGATGAGGAAAAAAGCATTGCGGAAGCTTCGAAGGAAAAGCTGGCGAGTTCACGCAAATTCGAGAAACCGATCGTGACTGAAATTTTGCCGGCGATGAAGTTCTGGCCGGCAGAGGATTACCACCAAAAATATTACCAGCAGAACCCGGAACATTTCGAGGCGTTCGAACACGGCTCAGGGCGAGTCTTCTTTCAAAAGAAAAACTGGGCCGATAAGCCCTGAGACTTCGCAAATCTCGGGGACGCGTTGGCCGCGAAGTCTTTAGAATTTGTAGACTTGGGTCTGGCCTGAATCGACGAATTCCGCTCTGTCGACAGAGAGCGCTCCTTCACCGCTCGATGAGCTCTCGCAGGATTTCCACGAGCCGCTCCGGCTATTCGGGTAAGGCGCTCATCAATATTATAGACGCCGCCGAGGCAAGCTTTTATTTGCTCGTCCTTTCGACGATTTATCATTCCCTGCGCACACATGCGACATGCGTGGATGCGGCCTGAAGGCATATTCTTAATGGCCCCGGTTACACCAGTATCGTTCCTTTCCGTCTGCGAACGAGTCAGCTACGCCACATTGTGCTTCGTGACGTTGGCGCACAATAGAGAACAAGGGCGAACTTGTTGTCGGTCTCGTTGTCACCGACAGAATCTTCAGACCTATTTTACCTATGAGAATGGAGGCGAGGGGAATCGAACCCCTGTCCTCGTCGCTTTCGACGCAAACATCTACATGTTTAGCCGGCGAGGATTCTGAGAAGCCAGCGTCGCACCGGCGCGCTGCCAACTCCCGAGCGTCCGCGATATCGATCTTGCGAATCAGGCGCGGTCGTTCCGCCAATCCGCCAGCCTGCTGTCCACGTTTTCGTCGCTAGCAGGCGTCGCTGCGAAAACGTCACGGTCAATTACGCCGCGAAAGCGAGATCTTCGTGATCTGCGTTTATTTGTTTTGGTTCGGTTTTTTACGAGGCCAACGAACCATCCTCGACATGCCGCCTGCGCATCCGACGATGAGTCGAAGCCAGTGCGCCCCCGTAATTAAAATATACCATTGAGGGACGCTCTCGCAAAGCGGTACAGAGTCCGGCACAAAAATAAGTGAAGGGTTTTCGCTAGATCGGGTTCAATGGAGTAATTTAAACCATGGCGTATGTTCCATCCAACTTGCTGGTTCCACCGTCCTCGACCATGGTTCAGCTGCTGCGGCAAATTGGCCTAACGAAATCAAAGCCTGCGCTAATCGCTTTTTGTGTCGTTCTTACGGCGGGCCTCGGTTACGTCGATTATATCACGGGCTCCGAACAAAGCTTTCTCCTGTTTTACCTTGTCCCGATTGGGCTGGGGACATGGTTCAGCGCTTTTTGGATCGGGATGGGGTTTTCAGTACTTAGTATCATCGCGTGGGTAACTTCTGACGTTGTCGCTGGGGTGCCGACAGTCGGTTTGTGGAATATCGGGATGGCGTTTACTTCTTATGCCGTCTTTACCACTTTACTCTCGAAACTGCGCACGCTTTTGAAGGAACTTGATCAGCGGGTCCGCGATCGAACGGCAGCGCTAAAACGCGAAATGGCCGAGCGCGAACGACTGGACCATGAAATCAATGAGATCGCTGACCGCGAGCGGCGTCTTCTCGGTCAGAGTTTGCATGATAGTCTCGGCCAGCATTTGACGGGGACCGCACTGGCCGCGCAGGTTCTCCGTGAAAAACTGGCAGAGCGGTCGGCGAAGGAGGTGTCGGAAGCGGACAAGGTTGTTCGCTACATTGAGGAAGGGATTGATCTCACTCGAAACCTTGCGCGCGGTTTCTTTTCGCCGGAACTGGAAGCCGACGGATTGAATGTCGCGCTTCACGGTTTGGCGGCAAACATCAGTGAACGATTTGGAGTTCCATGCACCTTCAACGGCGATGACGCAGTGGATGTCGGTGATTCCACAACAGCGACGCAGCTCTACCACATCGCGCAGGAATCAGTGATGAATGCGGTCAAACATGCCGGCGCCTGCAAGATCGACATCGAACTCGCACGCAAAGGTCAAAAGCTGATGCTCGCGGTATCCGATGATGGTCACGGTTTTCCAAAAAAGCTTCCCGAACCACCGGGCTTGGGTCTGCGTCTCATGGCGCATGGCGCTTCCCTAATCGGAGGTAAGCTTTCGGTCACGAAAAACCGCGAAGGCGGCACGCTCGTGACTTGCAAATTAAACACGCCGCAGCCGACTCATTGAAAATAAAACTATGAATCAGAAATCGTCCAACGGAGTGGCGCGCAAGCGCCGAGTGTTCATTGTTGACGACCATCCGCTCGTTCGCGACGGACTGGCCAACTTAATTAACCAGCAAAACGACCTCGTCGTGTGCGGTGAAGCGGAGGATTCGGCCGGCGCGATTGCCGAAATCCGATCGAGCAAACCCGATGTCGCATTGATCGACATTTCGCTCAAGAACGAATCCGGTCTCGAATTGGTTAAGACATTACAAACTCAATTTCCAAACATCGCCCTGATCGTGCTCTCAATGCATGACGAAGCGCTCTATGCTGAGCGCGCGCTGCATGCCGGAGCGCGAGGCTACGTGATGAAACGCGAGACGACGAAGAATGTGCTCACTGCTATCCGGCGTGTGGCCCAGGGCGATATTTACGTGAGTGATCGTGTCGTTAATGCAATGGCCAAACGCATGAGTTCGCGCAAAACGTCGGCTGCGACACCGATTGAACGTCTTAGTGATCGGGAACTTGAAATTTTCCGACTGCTCGGTCAGGGCCGAACGCCTTCGCAGATCGCGGAGGATTTGCGGCTGAGTCTTAAAACGGTGCAGGCTTACTGCGCCCGCGCAAAGGAAAAATTCGGAGTCACTTCACTGACCGAGTTATTGCGTGCGGCTATTCGCTGGGAAGATGCGATGCACGTGAAGTAAGATGCCTGCCCGCCGTAGGTTCGAGCCGCGCTGACGTTCAGCGAAGGCGGATCGATCTTAGGATGATATCGATCTAACGCGGGCCGGCCGAATACTCGCGGCTGCGGCAGCGAGATTTCGCGTGACCGCTCGCAAACCACAGAAATTCGCCAATTGCTCGAGCATCGCGGGCGGGTTCGCCTGAAGCTCTTCGAATTGGAGCCGTTGATAGTTTGGCAAATTAGCAACGCGTTCGGCGGCGCTCAGATACGTTTCAATGACCTGTTTGCAGTACTCGACATCCGAAAGTCGGGCGCTCGGAGGGTCGCCGGCGGCTTGAAATTTTAACTCGCGCTCGCGAATGCTTTTCGCCGCTGCCAACGAATCGCGGATCACATGTAAAACTCGCGCGTCCGGAAAAATCTCGAGCCACGCGGGAGCAAACAGTGTGGTGCGCGGTTCTTTCCAACCCCACGGTGCACCTAAGTTAATCCGGAACCGAAGCCAAATTCCTTTCGGATTGCAGCGATAACCAAAGACGCGGGCAAAATCTTGCTCAACATTTGTTCGCAGATAACAAATGCAATCCTCCATTCCTTCCGCGGTCGCGATCCATTTCAGGAACGGTCTCGGATCGTGCCAGGCTGCGCCGTTTCGTCGGAGGTAATCTTCGTGTAATTTTTGCAGTGCCCGCGGTTCACGATGGCTGTCAAGGTGCTGGCCGATTTGCAGTCCGATCAATTCCAGCGCGCGCGCGGTTGCAGTTGTGCCTGAACGATGCGCGCCAATGATGATGACCGGGGCACGAGGTCGATCTTGCATTTGCAAATGATTAGGCAGTGTAACCGAAACGCGCGTCCAAATGTTTGAGCGCATCGGCGGCGAAGGCTTGGTCTTCCGGCGAAAGGTAATCACGATAGCCGCCAACTTTTCCACGGCGAACCTTGAACGACTCCGGATTTCGAACGTCGCGGGAGCGCAAGATTTTCGAATCGAAGACCCCTGCGACTTCCAGTCTCTGCATGTTTGCGAAATCGGAAAACTCAAGCGCGTGTTTGAATGCTTCTAGGTCGGGCGAAGTCTCGCCCAGAGTCGCCAGAATCGCGCGGAAGGTTTCTTCCGGCGCCGCTCGCAGCGACTCATAATGGAGCAGAGTGAAATTTTGGCGGCGCCCGAACTCGGCGAACCAGTTGTTCATTGTTTTGATCATCGAAAGAATTCCGTAACGCCGGTCGCGCAAAAGATCGCCGATGCCCTTCGCTTTCAATTCTTGAGGAGTTTCGCGCGTGCGATGAACCAATTGCATGTAAAGCGAAACGAACGCGTCCCGCGGATCGCGCACGAGAAGGATCACCTGCGCCCGCGCAAGCTCGCGCGCCGGCACCAGATACTTGCCGCGAACGCGCTCCCAAAATCGCGCCTTCATTCGCTGTTCAGCGAAATCGTGGGAAAAAATCATCCGTGGAATGTTCGGCTCGTGGTAACGATCCGGTCGAAGAGTAAATGGTCTGCCGGTCCGCTTGCAGAAATAGGCGCAGAGAAAAGTGCGGACCCAGGTGCGTCCGCTTTTCGGCACTGAAATAACGACTGCGTCGCCGCCGGAAAGCTCGCGAGCGCGGCTACTAAAATTCCAACGTCCGAAACTGCGTCGACCACGCGAGTCCTCCGATTCTCCAGGAATGCGTGCGACTTCTTGCAGAAGCTTTACGTAACCCTGAGCGAAGCTTTCCAACGAGTACCGCTTCTCGATCAGCTCGCGCCCGCGCAACCCGAACGTCTTCCGTAGCTCGGCGTCGCGAATTAAACTGGATAGCGCGTTGACCCAGTCGTCCTGTGTTCGCGCTAGGAACCCGTTTTCCCCGTGAGAAATGATTTCGTGGTTCACGCCGACGTTGGACGCGACGACTGCTGTGCCCACGCCCATGTATTGTAGAATTTTGTAACCGCATTTTCCACGCGTCCAAACCGAGTCCCAAAGCGGCATGATCCCGATGTCGAGGCTCGCAAGATTGGCTTGTTCGGTTTCCAAGCGCCACGGGTCGTTCTCTACATGCACACGGTCGAGCTGAAGCGGCTTGTCCGAAAACACTTTTAACTTCAATCCGGGGAACATTTCACTCAGACACTGCAGCGCCGGCTGAATATGGCGAAGATAGGGCAAACCATCGCTCAGCCCGACCCAGCCGATCGTCAGTCCGGGTTGGTTGAAACTTTTCTTCAAATGATAACGCCGAAGATCGATCGACGTCGGCAGAATGATCGCCCGACAGCCGGCGGCCTCCGCGAAGCAGGCGAGAAAATCGTTCCCGGCGACGACCGCGGCGCAATGTTGAACCGTCCGCAGAAACTTTTTGAAATCCTTGCCACGCAGTGGCCGCCGATGCTTTTGTTCGCGAAACATGACTGCGTCATCGAAGTCAAAAACAATCCGTCGATTGGCGCGCTGAAGCAGGCCTAGCTCGAATTCGTTAAAGCCGATCGTCTTGAAAAGAACGACGACATCGTGTCGGCGCGCTTCCCTCAGAACGCGTAGTCGCTCCGTTACGCTCGAACGCCGCGTCGGAACAACCGTCGCCTCAACTCCGAGAGCCGCGTAGTAATCCAAACAATCCCGCAAACGCAGTCGCGTGCTCGGAGCGTTGCCGTGTTCAACGACACACAGGATTTTCATTCCATTAACCGCAACAGTTTCTCTTCCTACAACTTCTGCCTCCGCCATTCCAGTGGTTCTGTGCTCGGCGTGGATTAGCGCCTAACCTAAAGTCGCCCTGTCCCCCATCGGCGGTGAAGAAAGCGTTCCCATGGGGAGAACAAAATTTTGTCGGCCAACAGCCCAATGACCACGATCACAAGCATAATCCCGATCACTTGGTCCATCGCGTTTAATTCGCGGCCGTAATGCAGCAAATGTCCAAGACCAAAGCCGGTGAGGATCGTCACATAAATTTCGGCGGCCATCAACGAACGCCACGCAAACGCCCAGCCCTGCTTCATTCCGCTGATCAAGTGCGGCAATGATGCCGGCAAAATCACGTGCACCCAGCGATGAAATGGTCCTGAGCCCATTGTCCGCGCCGCGCGTGCGAAGATCGGCGAAATTGTACGCACCCCCGTGTCGGTCGCGATGACAACCGACCAAACTGTTCCCATGACGACGACGAACAGCATCGCGCCTTCGGTTTGTCCTAACCAGAGCAATGCGAGCGGTACCCAGCATACGCTGGGTAGGGTTTGTAAACCAAGCGCGAGCACACCGATTGTATCTTCCACGAATTTTGAAGACGCGGTCAACAGACCGACCGGCAAGCCGATCGCCAATCCAATCACATATCCGAACAACAGACGTTGAAGAGTCACTGCGGTCGCTTGGAGTAAAGTGCCGTCGCGAAACGCGCTCTCCAAATATTTCGCCACGCTTCCCGGCGACGGCAGCAGAATGGGCGACCAGATTCTCGCGCGCACCATCGCGCTCCAGATTGCGATCAATGCTATGAAAAACAAAATCGCAACTAACGCTCGTCTCATGTTTGCGCTCGCGTCGGATTCGGAACGTAACCTTTCAACACGCGTGTCAACTGCGCCGCATGCCGCGCGATTTCGATACTGTTGAAATCTCGGGGCCGTGGAAGTTTCACTTCGAAGATTTCGCGCAGCCGCCCGGGCGTTGGCGACATGATCATCACGCGGTCGGCCAGGCACGCTGCTTCGCGCACGTTGTGAGTGACAAAAATAATGGTCTTGCGGCGCTTCTCCCAGATTCTCTGGATGTCGCCGTAAAGTTGTTCGCGCGTCATCGCGTCGAGTGCGGCGAACGGTTCATCCATCAACAAGACGCGCGGATTCGGTGCGAGAGCGCGCGCCAGCGCCACGCGCTGTTTCATTCCGCCGGATAGCTCGTGCACGTTCGCGTCCATGAATTTTTGGAGGCCGACTAGCTGGAGAAAGAATTTTGCGACTTCGCGGCGTTCTGAGTTGCGCAATCCGGGCTTTAATTTCAAACCGAACATCACGTTGCCGAAAACGTTCAACCAGGGAAAGAGGGCCGATTCCTGGAACATGACCAGGCGATGCCGTCCAGGATGATAAACCGGTTGATTGTCCGCGAGGACCCGACCTTTGTCGGGATGGTCCAAGCCCGCGATGATGTCGAGCAATGTCGATTTTCCGCAGCCGCTTGGTCCGACAATGACAATGAATTCGCCTTCGGCGACTTCGAAAGACACATCATCCAGCGCATGCACGGTCTGCCGCTTTTGTCGAAACCATTTCGAAACATGATCAACAATCAGTTTCGCCGGTGGCGGTCCCTTGAGTTCTTCCTGGAGCGACATCTACGGTTGTTCGAAAAGTTTCGAAAGATCGGGCGCGGTCTTAATGAAACCAGCCTTTACCGAGTTCTGCATGAACTTCTCAACCGCTGCGCGTGGCGTTTCCGACGTAAAAACAATTCGCTTCCACGCCGCGGCAATCACTTGTGGCGCCATGTCACTCTTCGTTTCCTCCAGCAGTTCGGCTTTGAGCAACTGCTGCGCTTTATCGGGATTTTTTACAATCCAATCCGTCAGTTCCGCGTGAGCTTGGGCAAACTTTTGCGCCAGCTCACGTTGTTCTTTCAAAAACCTCACACTCGAAACCAGAATCGTTGTGGCCACTTCCGTTTCTTCAACAGTCACTTTGCCGGATGCTTCCTGCTCCAGACGCGACAGCCACGGTTCTACTGTCCACACTCCGTCGACTTTTTTGTTATTAAAGAGCCCGAGTTGATCCGGGTTTTGCGTCGGGATCACTTGCGCATCGCCGCCGAGTTGCGTGATTCTTAATCCGCCTTCCGTAAGCCACGCGCGGCAGGAGATGTCCTGCGTATTTCCCATTTGTGGCGTGGCGATTTTTTTCCCGCGAAAGTCCGCTGGCGATTTCAAATTCGCATCCCGCTGAACAACCAGACCGGCGCCGCCGGTTGCCGCGCCTGCGATCAAACGAATCTCTGCACCGTTCGATTTTGCATACGCGTTCAGCGCGGGGCCCGAGCCGACGTAAGTTAAATCGATCGATTTCGCAAAAATCGCCTCCATCGCGCTCGGGCCGGCGTTGTAAATAAACCATTCGATCTTTGTGTCGGGCCCGAGTCGCTGCTCGAACCATCCTCTTCCTTGTCGCGTCATCGCATGCGCGATAACTCCCTGCGCGTGGGTGATGTTTGGAAAATGGCCGACCCGAATTTTCGTTTCGCCGGAGACAGATCCTGCACCGACAACAAGTAGGATCGACAATCGCAGGACCGACACCATCATGACCAGATTGTCGATCTTGTTAGATAATGGGCGCAACAACAATCGCCGTAGAGAACGCCAGTCCGGCTGCGACTTATCTCAGGGGGCGCGCGACCAGTATTCCGGTGTCGCTACGATAAGTGTTCAAATACGTCGAAAGACGCGAATCAACAAGTACGTGATCGTAATTGTGCGGCGCCGATGCGTGCATGAAATGCAAAACCCCATCACTCGCCCGCAGCGCCAGGCCAACATGCGATGTCGAATACAAACGGCCATCGTGCGACACGATCCCAATGATGTCGCCGCTTTGTAATTTCGGTTCAATCTTCGCCACGCGATTTTTTGGAATTTGATAAAGCGGCCGCGCCGAAACGTTTGCTTCCATACGCGCAAGCGGCCCAAGTAACGATTTGTTCGCTGCAAGGTAACGATAATGGCGCCAGCCGGCGGTCATTTCGTGCGCGGCGTGCGGCACGGTTTTGCCGCCAAGCTTCAATGTCAGATCTTCGACCAGGCCGCGCCTATTGTTGTCGTACAGCCAGTCCTCCAAATAATGCAGTCGGGAAAGATATTCGCCCGTGCAGACGCCCCCGCGATAGCGATCGAGTTCGATGTAGTGAAGAAAATTTTCCGGCGTCCAATTTTCTTCTGGCTCGTTTAACATTCGCGCGAACGCGAGTGATGTTTCAAAGAACGTCCAGCAATCGAGTCCAGTGAGATTGACCGATGGCGACTCGATCTGGTTATCGATTTCTAGTGTGTACGATTTGTAACGGGTGCCAGTCAGCGATTGTCCCACAACTGCGGTGCGTTCGCCAATCGGCAGCGACTTCCAACTGTTCTCTTTGGCGAGCGAAATCAGCCGACTGAACTGATCCTGCCCTTTGAAAATCGTTTTGAACGGCAGGCGTGACTCAAACGCCATCGCTGTCGAACAAACCAAAATGACGGGAATAAGGACTCCCTTGTTGCGCATCGGAAGAAAACTGAATCCGAAAACTCTGATCAATCAAGTTGTAGTCGCGCACCTATAGGTGGTTCTGATGAAGACGGGCCCATAGGGCGTGGCTCCACTGCGCTCGAGGTCAGCCCTTGAATCGATCTCTCAACGAATACGCCCGTGACTTGAAGAATTCCTTCGGTCGCTCCCCGCGAATCGGTTTCATGAAGTAGCGAAGCGACCGCTTGGTCAGACGCGGCTCGTAGTCAAACTCTGGCATCAGATCGCGGCAATGCCATTCGACCCAGCCGATTTCGTCTTCGTGCAATTCGTTTTTCCAGCGCTCTACCGGTGTGGTGCTGATTTCGGCGAATCGAGTGCCGGCTGCGGAATTTCCGGCCCATGAGCGCCCGACTTTTGTCGGATTGAGCACGATCTCGGGGTCGAAATTGATTTCGAGATAATCACATACCTTTTGCATCGACGTCTTCGGGTCGAGCGTCAGTTTTTCGTAGCCAACAACCAAACCCGCGGTTTCCTTGTTTCTAATTTTCTTCGCGAGGTTTGCCGCCGCCCGCCAGTGCGCTACAACGTAGTAAACGGAGAAGCGTCGCGTCTTCCGAGTATGCTCAAGCGCGATCTGGGCCGCGAGCAAGGCGCGGGGATCGCGCATTGTCAAAAGAAGTTTCGCCTTCGGAAAACGATTGAAGATGTCAGGCACGTAATTCCTATTCGCCGGAGTTTTTTCCACCCAACGTTTCACTCGATCGAGCGGAGCACGGACCACTTCTGCGTACGCTTCCATCATCAACACGAGCAAGTCTCTATCTGCGTTTGCCGGATCGAACGCCACGCGCTCGAACGCTTCGAGAAATTTCTTCTTCGGGAATTCGGCGTAATCCTGGCGGCCGCGCATCACCTGAAATCCGAAGAGCACGTTCGTCCAAGATTCCTTGGTCAAATAATCGAACTGTGCTCTGCGCCCGCGATCGCGATACTTGGTCAACACGGTCGCGAAATACGCAGTGTCCTGCGGCATCACGAGCAGCTCGGGATGATTGTCGAGGAGCGACACGAGAAGCGTCGTTCCCGATTTAGCTGCGCCGGCGATAAAGCATGCGCGTTCGTCGAACCGCAAATTTTCCATCGCCAGGAACTTAAATCTGGTGGCCTAACCACACAAACCGCCGATGATTCTCTGGATGCCGGAAACGTTGCTTAACAAAAGCGCTGTCGCAGACTACGCCGACGCTCTGCTCCCTGAATATCGCGAGATTATCGCGAAGATTCCGCGCGAAGCCGGCTTTGGCGGAATTTGGGAGAGCGAATTGTTTTTGTTTTATGCAGCGGTCAAGCCATTTTCGCCGAAGCAAATTCTCGAATCCGGTCGCGCGCGCGGCAAGAGCACGCTCATTCTCGCGCGCTGTTTTCCCGAATCGCGAATCATCAGCGTCGAATACGATCGAAAATCCGAGAACGCTCCCGCTGCCGAAGCGAAACTAAAGAACGAATTGAATGTCGATCTTCTTTACGGCGATTCACGCCAAATTTTGCCGCAGCGACTGGAAGATGACGCGGCCGTTTTGATCGACGGTCCGAAAGACTTCCGCGCGCTTAGGCTTGCTGTCGACCTTCTCCGCACCGAAAAGCCGTGCGCGGTTTTCGTTCACGATTTTCCGCCAAACTCGTCCCAACGAAAATTCGTCCAGCGCAATTTTCCGGGAGCGTTCTTCGGCGACGATCTCCTTTTTCAACGCTTCCAAGCCTTGGACGCGGAGCGCGATCCGCGCCCAAACCCGCAACGCCACTACGGAATTTTTGCCTGCCTCCCGCCGCGATTGCCGATGGCCTATTGGAAGCTGCGGTTCCGCTTGGTCACCCAAGGCGGGGCGTGAGGGTTTGATTCAATCCGCGACGCTTATATCGTCTTTGGTCTGTGCCGAATCCTTTTTCGAGAAAGCGCAAAATCGTTCGCCACGCAGAGCTCGCCGGCGCCAAAAAATCGAAGCGCGTTAAATTGCGTCCGGGCAGCGATTGGACGAAACGTAATTTCATCACCAGCGTCTGGATCCCATCGCTTTTCACAAGACGTTCTGGCGCGCAAAATGCCCGACCGCTTTTCCCAAGAGTGCAGCCTGGGCAGATTTGCATCACGTGGATCGGCCACGCGTCGTTCTTGATGCAAAGTCACGATGTTAATGTGTTGATCGATCCGATCTGGTCGATGTGGCTGAGCGTGATCAAGCGACTCAAGGAACCTGGTTTTTATATTCATCATTTACCATCGATCGATTTTGTTCTCGTCACTCACGCGCACTTCGATCATCTCGATCGCCGAACGTTGCGAGCTATTGCTGCCGATCAACCCATCGTCGTTCCAGTGGGCGTTGGGCGACTCGTCCACCGCCTCGGCTTTAACATTGTGCACGAATTGGATGAATGGCAGACGATCGAGCTCGGCCCGCTCTGCGTTTCGCTCACGCCCGCCCATCACTGGGGCGCGCGTTTTCTCGCTGATACACATCGCGGCTTTGGTGGCTTCGTGATTGGCGTCGACGGTCGATCCGTTTTTCATTGCGGCGACACTGCGTATTTCGAGGGCTTTAAGGAAATCGGCGAACGTCACAACATCGAGATCGCGCTCTTGCCGATCGGCGCTTACGATCCACCGCTGGCGCGCGAAGTTCACATGAATCCGGAAGAAGCAGTGCGCGCCTTCAATGAACTGAAAGCGAAAACGCTCGTCCCGATGCACTATGGAAGTTTTCGTTTGGGTTACGAGCCACTTGAAGAACCGCTGCAACGATTGCGCGAATCCGCTCGTGTCCACGGTATCGAAGACAAAGTGCTCGTTATGACCGAAGGAAAACCGGTCGTCCTTTGAGAAGAGATTTTCTCGGCGCAATCGTCGCAGGACTAATTATCGTTGCCTTCAGCCTGATTCTGCTTTGGCACGATCCGCTCCTTTTTTGGAACGACGACTACGAAATATCGATCTTGCCGGTGTTCGCCGACGTCGCGCGGAGTTGGAGCGAACATCATTTGCCGCTCTTGAGCCCATACTCGTGGGTTTGCAGTAATCTGGCCGGCGAATTCCAATACGGAACGTTTTCGATTTTTGTAGACGCCGTCGTCGTTCTGATCTGGAAATTTCCGCTGACGTTCTCGCAACAAGCGGCCGCGCTTTCGATCACGCATCTTTTTGTTCTCGCGGCCGGCGCTTTTCTGCTCGCGCGTGATCGGAAATTTTCCACGTCGGTGTCGATTTTCGTCGCGCTGACCGCGGCGTTGAACGGCTGGATAATTTGCTGGGGCGCGACCGATTGGTTCGGTGCGCTCGGTGCATTTGCGTGGATCCCGTGGGCGTGGTGGGGACTCGAACGTGCGCTCGATCAACAGCGGACTTGCTGGCGATTCCTTTGGCCTGCGCTGTTCGTTTACTTGGTCGTGACCGGAGGATTTCCCTACATCGTCTTGATGCTCGTGCTCTTGATTGCGTGGTTGGCGATCAAGTCGTTAACTCAAAACAAAAACTTGATTTCGATCCTGCCGATGCTCGGCGGCGCAGCGCTTGGCTTCGGACTGTGCGCTTCGGCGTGGCTCGCGATTTTGGATTACGCCTACGGTTCCGCGCGTGAACAACTCCAGCCGGCGGACGCGCATTGGCAGTGGATTGTTCCGTGGCGCGCCTTGCCGGGATTAATTTTACCGTGCTGGACCGTGAATTGGGCGGATTTTTCCACGCGTTATCTTCCGCACACTGCGACGGAATTGGCGAACGGTCTCGTCGCGCCGGCCGCGCTCATCGCCGGATTCCTCTGGCGGCCACGAATGTTGGTTCGCCGAGTGAAATGGGATCTGATCCTACTCTTGCTCGTGCTTTTGCTTTGCATGATTCCGACGGCCGGAGTCTTTCGCTGGAGTTTTCGCTGGCTGCCTCTTCTTCATCTCGTCCTCGCGCTTTGCGCCGCGCAAGTCCTGCAACTGCGTCCGGGATCCCCAACCGCAGCTGCGTCCGTGCTGCTGCTCATCGTTGTCACAATTCCGATGTCTATCTTTCAAACCCAGGGCGATTACGGCGCCACGCTTATGTTGATTTATTTTCAGATCGCCGTCGTCTGGTTGCTGGGCGAATGGTTTATCGGCGGCGAAAAGTTGCAGAACTGGGCTCCGGCAGTCGTCACGTTTGCGATGTTGCTTGCGACTTACATTTGTATTCCGCCGAATTGCGGCGTGCCCAAGTACGATCTGAGTCAGGAATTGCTGGATCCCGAGCCGCTCGATCCGCAGCGATTGTACTTGAGCATTTATCCTGCGCCGGAATCGAATTATCGAGTCGAGAAAAAATCGCACGCAATTGGTCAACTCGTTAGGCCAGGCAGCACGTCGATGTGGGCCGGTCTGCACTTCATTAACGGTTACAGTCCAATTCTTCCGGCTGGCGTGGCGCGCGAATTCGATTTTCGAATCCATGGCGAGCTTAACCCGCACGAGGCTGAATACTTGGTGTGGAACCAGTCCAACGCGAACGGCTTGCTCGCACAACTCGGCGTGGATGGACTCGTCGTGGCGTGGGATTCGGGAATCGGTCCCGCGCTCGGTTCGGATTGGGAATATGTTACGTCGAACGAGGAGGCCGTCGTTTATTATCGAATCGGAGGGCCGCTCGCGCGCGTTCGCTCAGTTACTTCGATCGATTCCCGGCCGAACGATCAATTTGCCACAGCGACGCTTTCTAAGATTAACGATTCGCGAAACTGGGTCACGGCAGATGTCGATGTTCCACACGCGGGCGCGCCTGCGCTTCTGGCTTTCTCAAGACCTTTCTTTCGCGGGTACGAAGCGACAATCGGGAGCCAGAAGCTTCGGGTCGACTCATATCGCGGTTTATTTCCAATTGTTGAGGTGCCGAGCGGCTCTCGCGGCAAGCTCACTTTGATTTATAGGCCGGCATGGCTTGTTGTCGGCGTTCTTGCCGCAATACTGTGCGCGACAATTTTTATTATTGGCGTTGTCGCCGCCGCCGTCAGTCGCTTACAAGCGTAAAAATTTCCACTAGTTAGTCTACGCTCTTCACCGGTTGTGGCGGCAGCGCGCAAAATCGTTCCATTGTGCGCTGAATCGATCAGCGCAGCGGCCAATGCTTTATCCGAATGGTTGCGGTCGTTTCCCCCGATGTCAAACAGGGCCATGAAGCCGTCACCGAGAAATTTGTTGATCATGCCACGGTGTTCGCCTTCCACCGCTTCCACCATCGCCCGCAAAAACTCGTTCAGGAATCCTACCGCTTTGGTCGGTGACAAATGCGCGGAACCTGCAGTGAACGAACGAATGTCGACGAACATGACCGTGATTCCTGTTCGGTTCCACCGAGGCTGGATCGCGCGTCAAGATTTCCTCCGCGGCTTTTCGGCCCAAACTTCATCGAAGGCGTGCCTCGATAACAAATCAATACACGTCGCGCTTGTAACGTTTGTCGGTTTTAAGTTTTTCGACGTAAGCGTTAGCCTCGTCGACCGATTTACCACCTTGTTCCTGAACGATTTTGCGCAACGCGGCATCCACATCCTTTGCCATTCGTCGCGCGTCGCCGCAGACAAAGAACTGCGCGCCTTCACCATCCATCCATTTCCAAATCTCAGCCGCGTGTTCGAGCATCTTGTTTTGCACGTAAATCTTGTGCGCTTGGTCGCGCGACCACGCGCAATCAAGTCGAGTGAGAATTCCGTCGCGGGTGAATTTTTCCCAATCTTCCTTATAAGCGTAATCACATTTCTCGCGTTGCGCGCCGAAGAAGAGCCAGTTTTTTCCTTTCGCTCCAACGGCTTGGCGTTCCTGCAGAAATGCCCGGAACGGTGCCACGCCTGTTCCCGGCCCAACCATGATCAGCGGAGCGCTTTGATCTTGGGGCATGTGGAAATGTTTAGCTAGGCTTGGATAAACCGGTACCGGGACCTTGTCGGCGCGTTCGGCCAGAAAGGTTGAGCAGACGCCCTTGCGAATCCGCCCGCGACTTTCGTATTGCACAACATCGACAATCAGATGCACGCAACTTGGAAACACCTTCAGGCTCGATCCGACTGAATAAAGTCGCGGCTGCAATTTAGTCAGCAATCCGACGAATTCCTCCGGCGCAAATTTTGCCGACGGATGGTCGAGCAAGAAGTCGATGACTTCGACGCCCCAAAGATAATTCTGGAGATCGTTCTTGCGGTCCGGATGTAGCAATTCCCTCAGCATGGGCGCGGCCGATGCGCGCCCGGCGATCGCTTTCAAAAATTTCGGCGTCGGCTGCGTGATCGAAAAATCACGGAGCAACGCTTCGCGAAGTGCCTTGTGCGTTTTTCCCGCCGTGACTTGCTCGTCACCAATCGCACCGAGGGAGCGCAGGATTTCGTTCACCAAATTCGGATCGTTCGTCGGATAAACCGCGACCGAGTCGCCCGGTTCGAAATTTAACCCCCAGTTCGTGAGATCGATTTCAAAATGGCGCGTGTCCTTTTCTGAATCACCGCTGCTCAATCGACGATTGACGATGAGTTTCCCAGGAAATGGATTTTGCCGCGTCCATGGCGACGCAGGTGCAGCAGGTTTTGGTGGAGCGGTAACTTCCGGCATGTGAGTTCAGCAATGACAAATGGCCACTGACGAAACACGAACGAAGTCCGAACAGATAGAGCGACAAGGGCTCTATTGCAACGAGTTTGTCTTCCTAATAGACGTAGACGTCACGCTTGTCTGCTTCTAGTTTGTCAAACGTATTGATTTGTTTCTTCTTCCGACTCGCTGCCTTTGTTCTGAATGATTTTACGGAGTGCGGCATCCACGTCCTTAGCCATGTGGCGCACGTCGCCGAAAACGAAGAAATGCGTCCCTTCGCATCCATCCATTTTCAAATTTCATCGACGTTTTCCGATATTTTGTGCTGGACGTACGACTTCGCCGCCGAATCGCGCGACCACGCGAGATCAAGACGCGTGAGCAAACCGTCGCTCTGCAATTTTTCGAACGCATCTTCGTAAAAATAATTGCAGTGTTTGTGCTGCGACCGGAAGAAGAGCCGGTTCTTTCCTTTCGTCTTGGTCGCTTTGCGCATTCGTCCGCGACTTTGGTAAAATCCCCGGCCTTTGAGCTCGAAATGGCACGTGTCTTCCACGGACCTTTCGCCCGCACAAACTGCGGTTCACCACAACCTTCGCCGGAAACAGGTTCGTCCGCGTGCAAGGTCCAGGCATCGGTCGCCGATCTTACTTAGCCGTCGTTTCCGATCGCGAGTGTTGGACAAACTTCCATCGAACGCTGGGCGGCTGCGGTCTCAGCATCGCCGTCGGGTTGTCTGAAAAAATAGACGGCTGTTTCGTCGCTGTTCGTTTTCAAAAGCATCGGCGCTTCTTCAAGACAAGTCCGACACATGGTGCAGGTAGTGTCGACGAACCAGGATCCGGGAACGTTCAAAGGCTGCTTGCTGTTTTTGTCCGCCATGTAGCCGTTTTTTACTAACTTAGTCAACGCGCAGCAATAGTTTAGATCGCCTCTTTCGCGCGAAGGAGTTGCGGCAACTGCGGCTGAAATTACAATTTCGTGCGCGTATTTTCGCGCTGGACCATGCCTAACGAATACGAATCGCCGATCGGGGGCCATCCGGAAATTTGCGGCGCGATAATTCCACCACCGCCGCGGCACGATCCCTACGCCGCCTTTCGCTCACGCGGCTTCCGCTTTTTTACCACCGGCAATTTATTGTCAATCATCGGCCGGCAAATGCTCGCAGTCGCGGTCGAATGGGAAATTTATCGACGCACGCATTCAGCGACTGCGTTGGGACTGGTCGGATTTGTCTTTGCGATTCCAATCGTCGGTTTTTCGTTGCCGGCTGGACATTTGGCCGATCGGATTAGCCGCAAGCACATCATTCTCGTCTCCCAGATTTTGAGCGCGATCGCATCCGCGCTGCTCGCGTTGGTTTCCTGGCAACATCTAGCCATTCCGCAGATACGGATCTTGAGCGCCTGTAATCACGAACTGACCGCAATCGCTGGAGTATTTGAGCAGCACCAGCAAACATTCCATTTCGATGACGCTTCGATTCCGCTGATCTATCTGTTGCTTTTTGTCGGCGCGATTGCGCGCACGTTTTCGTGGGCTGCGCGCAGTTCTTTTTTTCCAACGCTTGTGCCTCGCGATACATTTTCGAACGCAGTGACCTGGAACAACAGCGTTTTCCAAATCGGTTCAGTCATTGGGCCAGCGCTCAGCGGTTTTGTGGTTGCACATCGCGGTTTCCCGGTCGTGTACACGATTGACGCGATCACATCGTTTTTATTCTTTCTGCTCGCATTGCCAATCCCACGCGCGAAACAGATGCGCAGCCTGAAAAAGGAGAGCACGTGGCGCAGCCTCGCTGCCGGCGCGAAGTTTGTGTTCAGCAAAAAAGTGATTCTCGCGACGATCACTCTAGATCTTTTCGCCGTTTTGTTAGGCGGCGCGGTCGCGCTGCTTCCGATTTTTGCCGATCAAATTCTGCATTGCGGCGCAGTCGGACTCGGTTGGATGCGTGCAGCGCCGGCGATCGGCGCGTTCGCGATGGCGTTGATCGTTGCCTATCTGCCACCGATGCGCGAAGCCGGCAAAACGCTTCTTTGGTGCGTGACCGGTTTTGGAATCGCCACGATCATTTTTGGCTTGTCGAAGGCGCTTTGGCTTTCCTTATCGATGTTGTTTATCGCGGGCGCGCTCGACAGCGTGAGCGTGATTATTCGCGGCTCGATTGTTCAACTCGTGACGTCGGATGAAATGCGGGGCCGTGTTTCCGCTGTGAACAATATTTTCATTGGCACCTCAAACGAATTTGGCGCGCTCGAATCTGGATTGACCGCGGCGCTATTCGGTCCGGTCATCTCTGTTGTGGGCGGTGGAATCGGAACGATCTTGGCCGTGATCGGCTCGGCGTTTAAGTGGCCGGAGATTCGCAAGATTGGCGCGCTCGATAGAGATTTGCGTTAAGATCGACAATTCATGAAAGTCGCGGCCGCTCAGATCTCCTGCTCGCTCG
>Ga0182040_10000010_pt1 | contig 82309 bp, 84 predicted proteins | sample flu12Cox44000176_FD_125973 | JGI IMG/M metagenome (GOLD analysis project Ga0182040, IMG submission 125973) | Lab enrichment of tropical soil microbial communities from Luquillo Experimental Forest, Puerto Rico - flux8day.12C.oxic.44.000.176 | ecosystem: Environmental > Terrestrial > Soil >... | reverse complement strand
GGTGCGTTGTGCCGGGCATCAGATCGCACAGATGATTGGTGACGACGAATCCCATTTGTCCGTGCGTCAGCACGGCAGCCTTCGGGCGGCCGGTCGTGCCCGAGGTGAAAAAGAACCAGCAGGGATCGTCGTGTTCGACTGCGGTGTCCGGAGCAACGCGTCCCTGATGTTCGCCGACTATTGTCTCATAATCGTCGCCGAACGGCGATGCGCCGATCGAGACCACAAGATTGATCGAAGGCGCAGAGCCGGTGGCGCCTCGTGCATGTTCGGGAAATTCCCGGCCGCAGATCATCGCAGTGGCGCCGCTGACGCGGGCGAGGTAAGCGACTTCATCCGCCGTCAATCGAAAATTCGTTGGCACCCAAATCGCTCCGAGCCGGAAACACACGAACATCGACTCGAAGAGTTGATTGCAATTCCTAGCCAGTACGAGGACGCGGTCTCCCTTGCTTACGCCGCGCGCCGAAAGCGCTGCAGCCATGGCGTCGACGCGGGCGTCGAGCCGCGCCCACGTCCACCTATCTCACCCGACACCAGGCCGACCGCGTCCGGATATCGCTTTGCGGATTGCCGTAAAAAATGCGCAAGGTTCATCACCCGCCGCGAGCATGGCGCGATGCCGCCTTTTGGTACTGATGCGCTTATTCGCGCTCTCTCGCGAGATCAATTAAGAAACCCGGTCGATATCCATGGCACGGCCGCGACGATGATCGTTCCCATCACCAGCGCGAGCATATAGCCCCAGATTGGTCGCATGCCAGCGACTGGTTCGACCCGACCGATCGCGCATGCGGCATAGTAGCCGACGCCAAATGGCGGCGCGAATAGGCCGATGCCCATCGCTAGGATCACTACCATCGCGTAGTGGACCTCGTGGATGCCGACCGCCTTGGCGATGGGAAATAACAACGGCCCGAACAGCACGATCGCCGGAATGCCTTCGAGCACCGAGCCAAGCACAACGAAGGCGACGATCGAGGCGGCCATAAAACTCACCGCGCCGCCCGGCAGGCCAGTCATTGCGGCGGCAAGCGTGCGCGAGAAACCAGATTGGGTTAGCCCCCAGGCCATTGCGGTCGCTGTACCGATGATCAGGAGGATTGCGCCCGAAAGGGCGGCGGTCGCGACCAGCATCGGACGCAGCGCCCGCCAGTCAAAGCGGCGGTAAACCAGAAGGCCGGCAACGACAGAATAGGCGATGCCAATTGTCGAGACCTCAGTCGCGGTGGCGACGCCCTCGACGACGGCCGCTCTGATCAGGAACGGCAACGCAAGCGCCGGCAACGCGACGACGAAGCTACGGGCGATCTCGCGCTTGGCGGCACGATCGATTTGGCCGAGATCTTCACGCCGATACCGCCAGCGGATAACAAAACACAAGAGACACGCGAGCACGATCGCGGGCAACAAGCCGCCAGTGAAGAGTGCGGCGATCGACACTCCCGTCACCGACCCGATGGTAATGAGGACCAGGCTCGGCGGAATGGTTTCAGTCTGGGCGCCGGTGGCCGACAATAGCGCGACCAGGTCGCCGGATTTGGCGCCCCGCGCCTTCATTTCTGGAAACAGCACAGGCGCAACCGCCGCCATATCAGCGGCTTTCGAGCCGGAAATTCCCGAGACCAGATACATCCCGGCAACCAGGACAAAATGCAGCCCGCCGCGAACATGTCCGAGAAGATTCGCCAAGAAGCCGACCAAGGCCCGTGCCATTCCCGTCATTTCGATGAGCAGTCCAAGGAAGACAAAGAGTGGAACGGCGAGCAAGATAAGATGGCTCATGCCCTCGTCGATGCGGCCGACCAGCACCGTCAATGGGCTGTGGGTCGCCAAAGCAAGATAGCCGAAAATCGCAAGACCGAAGGCAAACGCGATTGGCACGCCGGCAAAAACTGCAACCGCAACCACGCCGACAAAAAAGATCAGCAGATTGAGATTCCCAAGGCGATGAAACAGCGGCCCGGCAATCCAGAACAGCATCACCACGACAGCAATCACGGCGAGCGATAGCAAAACCGCTTTTAGGGATGCAGACCGCGCGAGGCGAAGCACGGCAAAAACGAGCATCAAAGCAATTCCGGCAGGCAGCGCGGCCGCCCGCCAGGCGTCGCTGATTTGCAGTGCCGAGGTGGTGATCGGCAATTCGTCGCGCGCATATTGGTAGGCTGGCCAAACGATCAGCAGCAGAAAGGCCAGCGCCGCCCCGATCGCGAAGCTCTCGACAACGGCCCGCGGCGCCCCATTGAGCATGCCCACACATGCTGTCATTCGCATGTGCTCATCGCGTCGAAACGCGATCACCGCGCCGAGCATGGCCAACCACAAGAACAGGATCGAGGCCAATTCGTCCGACCAGACCAGAGGTCGATCGAACACGTAACGTGAGATCACGCCGCCAAATAGAATTGCAATTTCTGCAAGCACGAGACCGCCCGCCCCAATCTCGACCAACGCGCCCAAGTAGGACTCGAACCTTGCCAGTGCGGATTGCCCCGTGGCCGGGCGGCTATCGGCGGATTGGAGAACTTGCGACCCGGCGCCGGCGGTCACGCGAGTTTACCCACCGACTTCTCCAGCAGCGCCCACGCCTCGTCGCCGTACTTGTTTTTCCATTCGGTGTAAAAACCGGTCGCGCGAAGCTTATCGCGAAATGGCGCCGGATCGGGCCGATTAAAATCGAGCCCTTTTGCCGCCAAGTCCTGCTGCAGCGTCGCATTGAGCTTGGCAACGTCATCGCGCTCTTTGAGACCGGCCGCGTTGATATGCTTGGCGACGACGGCGCGGACGTCATCCGGCAGGCTTTCCCATGCACGCCGATTGGCCAAAAACCAGAAGCCGTCCCGCATATGATTGGTCAGCGAGCAATATTTTTGCACTTCGTAGAGCTTCGCCGTTGAGATGATAGCCAGCGGATTCTCCTGACCATCGACGATTTTAGTCTGCAGTGCCGAGTAGACTTCGTTAAAATTGATGGAAGCGGGTGATGCGTCCAAGGCCTTGAACATCGATGTCCATAGCGGCGACACCGGCACTCGCAATTTCATACCGCGGAAATCGTCAGGCGTTTGGATCGGCTTGGTCCTCGTTGTGGTCTGGCGGAAGCCGTTATCCCAAATCTTTTCCATCGCGATAAGGTTCGCTTTGGCGATCTGAACGCGGATATAGGCGCCGAGCTCACCGTCCATGGCTTTCCACACGGTGTCGTAATCGGCGAACGCGAATCCCATGCCGTTGATCGAGGTCGCTGGAACGAGCGTCGAGAGGATCAGGCCGGAAAGGGTGAAGAACTCGACGCCGCCGGAGCGAATTTGGCTCAGTGTATCCGTGTCCGAACCCAATTGACTGTTTGGGAAAATCTGCAGGTCAAAACGGCCATTGGTCTCCTGTTTGATTGTCGCGGCCATTTCGCGTGCACGAATGTTCATCGGGTGCGTTTCCGGAAGATTGTTGGCATATTTGTAGACCTACTCGGACTGCTGAGCGCTAACAACGCGCGGGGCTGCCATGAACGCCAAAAGAACTGAACTTCCGCCAGCAAACAAATGACGCCGAGTGATTTTCCTTCGTGATGTCATCGCATCCCCTCTCTATTGATCGTCGATCGGCGGCTCCGCCCAATCGTGCACGCGCCATCCCTGCAAGCGCAAGCGGTACAGCGAGCATGCCCGAATGCGGAGTATCGTCACTCGCCCGGCAGCGCCAGTTCGGCGCGCAAGCCGCCGATCGGTGCCGTGCCGAGGGTGAGGACGCCACCATAGAGCCCGGCAAGTTCTACCACGATTGACAGTCCTAGGCCCGACCCTGGCTTGGTCTCATCGAGCCGTCGGCCGCGCAGCGCTACCTGCTCGCGTTGCGCCGGCGAGAGCCCCGGCCCGTCGTCGTCGACGATGACGCGCACCCGCGCCTTTTCGGTATTCGCCGTTGCCGGATCAGCCAAAACCTCGATCGCAACGCGCGATCGTGCCCATTTGCAACCATTGTCGACGAGATTGCCGACCATTTCTTCCAGGTCTGTTTGTTCGCCGCGAAAGTGTGCGTGCTCCGGGACGTCAATATCGATAGCGATTTCGCGGTCACGATAAAGCTTCTCCATGGTACGCGCCAGCGCTGTGACCACCGGCGGAACGTCAACCAATCCGCCAAGCCTTGTCGAACGCGCCGCCAGTCGCGCACGCTCAAGCTGCCGCGCGACCTGATCGCGCATGATGTCCGTCTGCTCCAACACTTTCTGAGCGAACGGATCGCGGCCGCGCGCCGCCGCTTCGTTGACTATGACCGAGAGCGGCGTTTTCAACGCGTGGGCAAGATTGCCCACATGCGTGCGCGCCCGCTCGACGATCTCGCGGTTCGCCTCAATCAGTGCATTGGTCTCACGCGCCAAGGGAGCGATCTCTACTGGGAACTCGCCCTGCAGCCGCTCAGCGCGGCCGGAGCGGATTGCGGCGAGACTCTCGGAAATTCGGGTAAGCGGAGCGAGACCAAAGCGCACTTGCAAAGCTGTGGTCAACAACAGCGCCAACGTAAGCGCCGTAAACGTAATGATGATGGCGCGATTGAAACTTTGAGTTTCGTCGTCGATTTCAGACGCGTCGCCGGCAACTGCCACCAGATAGCGGCCGTCGGCGCCGAGATCGATGTTGCGTTCGATCAAGCGCAGGGCCTGATCTTCGGGGCCGTTCGCGTAGCCTTGCCGATATTCCGGTTCCCCGGCCGATCGATCGGCCGCCAAACGCGGCAGATTGGAGTCCCACAGCGAACGGGAGGAGTGAACTTCCGGTGTTTTGCTGTCGAGGCGCGTGACCTGCCAGTACCAGCCCGACAGGGGCAATTCGAACAACGGCTCGCCAATCGACTGCGGGAATTTCTCGCCGCTGTCCTCAGGCGAAGCGACATCCGCCACCAACGTCCGCAGATAAACATCCAGCCGGCGGTCGAACGCGCGTTCAACAGCGTGGCGATAGAGCGTGGACAGCGCAATTCCGGTAGCGATGAGAATGACCACCGTCCATGCCGTGGCCCATAGGAACAATCGGACCGCGAGCGAATTAGCGCGCATCGGGCGGTGTCAACAGATAACCGAGCCCTCTCACCGTTTGAATCACATCGACGCCGAGCTTTTTGCGAATTCGCCCGACGAAGACCTCAATCGTATTGGAGTCCCGGTCAAAATCCTGATCGTAGAGATGCTCGACGAGTTCGGTGCGAGAGACGACCCGCCCAGTATGATGCATTAGATAGGACAACAGCCGGTACTCGTGCGATGTGAGTTTTACCGGATTGCCGTCAACGGCAACCCGGCCGGTACGGGTATCGAGACGAACCGGGCCGCAGGTGAACTCACTTTTGGCATGACCGGCCGAGCGGCGCAGCAGCGCGCGCACGCGCGCCAGGACTTCTTCAAGATGGAATGGCTTGGCAACGTAATCGTCGGCGCCGGCGTCGAAGCCCTGGACCTTGTCGCTCCAGCGATCGCGTGCCGTGAGGATCAAAACCGGCATGGCCCGGCCGGCGCGCCGCCAGGCCTCGAGCACGGAAATGCCGTCCATCTTCGGTAGGCCAATATCAAGGATCACCGCGTCGTAAGGTTCGCTCTCGCCGAGATAATGCCCTTCTTCGCCGTCGAAGGCGCGATCGACGACGTAACCCGCGTCCGTCAATGCCGTCGCCAGCTGCCGATTGAGATCGGGATCGTCCTCGACAACCAGAAGGCGCAAGACAAAGCTCCGCTCAGCGTTCGCCGACCAATGTGCCTTTAACCGCGTCGACGACTATTCGCGCCACTTTGCCATCGCGGGCAAGAACTGTCAGCACATAGACGAGGCCATCCTGACCGCGGCATAGCCGTGCCTGCACCACCGTGCCCGGCATCCGGCTCTTTGCCGCATGGATGGCGGCCGCGAGGCGAATGACCCCGCTGGACGCCGTTTCGGCTCGGCGCTCTTTCTGGTCCAGACAGGCATGCCCGGCTGGGGCGTGCGCCGGATGCGGTTCTTCGGCGCGCGCTGGAGCAATCGCGAAACCCATAGCGAGCAGCAACGGGGCGGCAAAACCGAATCGTTTCACGGCGGCCATGATATGTGTCCTAGGCGGGCTGCAGTGAACCCTCCGTGAACGGCTGGTTTATGGCGGATTTCCGCGTGGTCCATTGCGTCAAAGTGGGACAAATATCATGCGATTATGGGGATTGTGATTGAGGAGAATGCGAGCGGAGAGCGACCGTCAACGAGCCGGCAAGCGATTTGCGTTCCTATACCTCGCCGTAATGGCCGGATTCGCCGGATTGGCAATTCCGCTGGGCGGCCGAGCCATGGTCGGCGGGGCGCCCCCCGCAAGCCCGGAATTCGCCCGTTCCATCGTCATGATTCTTGGCTCTGCCGGGACGGCGTGTACGGCAACGGCAATCGGCCGCAACCTCCTATTGACGGCGGCGCATTGCGTGCAACCCGGCGCCGATTACAAGCTCGTCGGCAGCGAACCGAACCAACCGCCAGTTCTCAAGAGTGTCGCCCGCATCGAACGCCACCCGCAATTCGACATAAACCGGCTCCTCAATCATATTGCGACCGCCGATGTCGCCCTCATTAAGCTCGCCGAACCGCTTCCAGCGCGAATCCATCCCGCACGTCTTGCTAAGGAAACTCAAACCGTCGCGGTTGGGGACACCCTTATAATTGCTGGGTATGGCGTGACGGTGCGCGGCGATGGGCAGACCGGCGGCACGGCTCGCACCGCAACGCTTGTCGTCACCGGTCAGCCAGGGTGGCTGCAGATCAGGCTGTTCGATCCAGTGAGCAAAGGACGAGGTGCGGGCCTGGGCGCTTGCGCCGGCGATTCTGGGGCGCCAGCCTTTTACGGTTCCGGCGATGCGCTCTCGATCATCGGCGTCGTCAGCTGGTCGACGGGACCCAATTTGACCACCGGCTGTGGTGGCCTGACGGGACTGACGCCGCTAGCGCGATATCGCGCCTGGATCGTAGACACCGCTCGGCAGCTCGGCACTCTGCTTACGCCTTAGCGCACGGCACGCTGGGCTACTCCTCGGACAGGCGAGCGGGGCCGTGCAGTGGTCGCTCCTCAACCGCGAGCAAACAGCAAAACGCGATTGCCACGCAGACAATCGCGGCTATGAACACCCATTGGAATGCAGGCCCTAGATCGCCATGCGCGGTAGCGAGCCGCTCCAGTGTCGTACCTGCCGCGTCGCCGCCAAGCACAATGGCGCCGAACACGGCAACGATAATCGCGCCGCCCAGCGTGCGAAAAAAGTTCAGCGTGCCGGTTGCCGTGCCGAGCTGATGCGGTTTGACGGCGTTCTGCATGACGATGGTACTCATCGGGTACATCGGTCCGAGTCCGCAGCCGAGAATAAATAACAGCAGCAAGACCCGGTTGATCGAATCATTCGACGAATCGGCGGCCAGCACGGTGAGCGCGAGCCCGGCCAAAAACAGGCCCGCCAGCGGCACGCGCATATAGCGCGCGAGCCGCACCATCAGGCGTGCGGTGACAAGTGAGCCAACCACCGTACCTGCCATAAAGGCGATAAGCACCAGGCCGGACAAACTCGCTGAGAGGCCGAGCACGGTCTGGCAATAAAGCGGCGTATAGATCGTAAGGCCGATGATTGTGCCGACGCTAAAAAACGCCGCACAGGTGATCGTGCTGGTGACGCGGCCGTGCAATATCGTCAGTGGAATAAACGGCTCACGCGCGGTCAAAAGCCACACAACGAATAGGCCCCAAAGCACAGCCGAACCCGCGAGCAAGCCGAGAATAGGCCACGAGCGCCACGGATAATGCGTGCCGCCCCAGGCCAGGGCCAGCATCAGCAAGAGCGCCGCCCCTACCATCAACGCGGCGCCGATGACGTCGAGTTGATGCGGACGTTCATTGCGTGGCAATTGCCGGAGCGCGCGCTCGCTCATCACCAGCGCAACTGCCCCAAGCGGCAGATTGATCCAGAAGATCAATGACCAGTGCAGATGATCGGTGAGGAAACCGCCGAGCACCGGGCCGAGAATGCTCGCGCTCATGAACATAATGGAGGTCCGGCCTTGAACGATCGGCCGCTCCCGGGGCGACAACAGATCGGCAATAATCGTCTGCGCGATCGGCAGCAAACCGCCGCCGCCTATGCCCTGTAGCGCGCGCGCAACGACCAGAATCCAGATATTCGGCGCCAGCGCGCAAGCGATCGAGCCGCCGATGAAGATCGCGATCGCCCAGAGCAAAACAAGTCGCCGGCCATAAATATCGGACAGTTTTCCAAACAACGGCGTCGTCGCTGTTACCGAAAGCAAATAGGCGGTGACCACCCACGACAATTCGTCGACGCCGCCCAAACTCCTGCCAATGGCAGGCAATGCCGGCGCGACGATGGTTTGCTCAAGCGCAGAGAGAAACATCGCCAGCATGATGCCGGCGACGATCGCGCGGACTGCGGCGTGATCAATGGCGGCGATGGTATGCGAGTGCGTTGCTTGATCGGTCGGGGCGCCGGCTGACGCAATATTGGCGAGAGTTTCGGGAGCGGCGCGCGTGGTCATGTTGGGATGCTGGCTCGTGATCCACTTGGGCGTCACCGAGGGGCTTTGCAACCGAACTTTGCGCAGACCAGGGGTGCGCTTGTGCTTATTTGGTCACTGGGCGGCGACGCGCCCGCCGCGGCAGTTTCAACGGCCAGCTGACAATGTAGTCTTCCAGCTCCTCGTCCGGTACGTCGAGCTCGCTCGCTCGCACGCGCCCGCGCACCGAAACTCCGGCGGCGTGCACGGTCTCAGGATCGCCCGAAACCAAGGGGTGCCACCAATAGAGGTCGCGCCCGGCGGCCAGCAGCACATAGGCACAGGACGGCGGCAACCATTTAATCGTTTTAAGGGTCTCGGGCGTCAGCCGCACACAATCCTCGACCTGGCCCAGCCGGTGCTGGTAATCGCGGCAGCGGCACGTGTGACCATCGAGCAAACGACAGCCGACATCGGTGTAAAAGGTCTCGCTAGCCGATTCGTCTTCCTCGAGCTTATTGAGGCAACAGCGGCCGCAGCCATCGCAGAGGCTTTCCCATTCCAAATCGGTCATTTCGCTCAATGACTTGCGTCGCCAAAATGGAACTTGTTCGGTGCGTTCGGTATTATTTGCCATGGTGTTCTCGGCGCGAACCTATGCCAAATTTACCCCCAATTTCCATTCATTTTACGGGTCCAACTAAGTCATGGCCCGCAACAGGCGGGTCCGCTAGAAGGACAACAGCCTTGCTTGCTTCCGTTTCCCTGAGCGCCAACCGGAGCGCCATGCCGTGACAGATATATTCCCCGATCCGGGCGAAGACTGGCGGCCCAGGCTCAAGCGGCTCCTGCTCGATATCGACGCGCGGATCGATTCCGCCATATTTCAAAGCGGCAAGTGGACGCGCGAGATTTATGAGCGGTTCACCGCGTTTATGGACCACGCCCATGTCGCTGGTTGGCGGCGATGGGTATTGGTAGAGCCATTTTCCGAGATGGCGACACTGGGCACGGGTGGACTGCTCCTGTTGCTGGCGCTTGCCATCCCGGCATTCCGACAGACCTCAGATGACGATTGGCTGAAGAAATCCGATCTGGCGGTGACCTTCCTCGACCGCTACGGCAATGAAATCGGCAGCCGCGGCATCAAGCATAGCGAGTCAGTGCCGCTGGAAGAGTTTCCGGATCATCTGGTCAAGGCTGTGCTGGCGACAGAGGATCGCCGTTTTTACGAGCATTTTGGCATCGACATCCAAGGCGTATTCCGCGCCTTTGTCACGAATACCCAAGCTGGCGGCGTTGTTCAGGGCGGCTCGACCATCACGCAGCAGCTGGCGAAAAACCTGTTCCTCTCCAACGAACGCACTTATGAGCGTAAGATCAACGAAGCTTTTCTGGCTCTATGGCTCGAAGCGCATCTACCCAAGAACGAGATTTTCAAGCTCTATCTCGACCGCGCCTATCTCGGCGGCGGCGCGTTCGGCGTCGATGCCGCAGCGCGGTACTATTTCGGCAAATCGGTCCGCGATCTGAATTTGGCCGAGGCTGCGATGATCGCCGGCCTGTTCAAAGCTCCAACCAAATTTTCACCGCTCATCAATCTACCGGCGGCGCGCGCGCGCGCCAATGTGGTGCTCGACAATCTGGTCGAGAACGGATTCATGACCGAAGGGCAGGTCTATGGCGCGCGGCGCAATCCAGCGACGCCGATCGATCGCGCCATCGAAGATGCACCGAATTATTACCTGGACTGGGCCTTCGATGAGATGCGCAAGCTCGTCGATACCTTGCCCAAGTCGGTGACGTCGCGCTCGTTCGTCGTGCGTACGGCGCTCGACAGCAATCTGCAGCATTATGTCGAGCGCGAAGCCGAATCCCAGTTGCGCCAATACGGCCGTGACTATGGCGCGAGCCAAGTGGCCGCCGTGATCGGCGACCTCGATGGCGGAGTACGCGCCATGACCGGCGGACGTGACTATGGCGCGAGCCAGTTCAATCGCGCGACCGACGCGCTGCGCCAGCCCGGTTCTTCTTTCAAACCGTATGTTTACGCCACAGCATTGGCCAATGGTTTCAAGCCGACCTCGGTCGTCACCGACTCACCGGTATGCATTGGCAATTGGTGTCCGCACAATTATTCCGGTGGCTATTCCGGCTCGGTGACGCTACTCGAAGCCATCACCCATTCGATCAACGTCATTCCGGTCAAATTGTCGATCATGCTTGGCAACGGCAATCCCAAGCTGGGCCGGGCCATGATCGTGCAGACCGCGCGCAATTTCGGCATTCATTCGCCGCTGCCCGATACGCCTTCATTGCCAATCGGTGCAGATGAAGTCTACGTGTTCGAGCACGCCATCGCCTACGCCACCTTCCCCAATCTCGGCCGAGCGGTCGTACCTCACGCGGCACTCGAAGTGCGAACCGATTCCGGCCAATTGGTGTGGCGCTTTGATCGTGACGGGCCGAAGCCGAAACAGGTGATCAGTCCTGAAGTGGCAATGGACATGATCAAAATGATGAACTCGGTCGTTGAAAACGGCACCGGACGGCGCGCGGAGCTCGACGGCGTCCCCACCTGTGGCAAGACCGGCACCACCAACGATTGGCGCGACGCATGGTTCGTCGGCTACACCGGAAACTTTGTCGGCGCGGTTTGGATGGGCAATGACGATTATTCGCCGACCAAACGTATGACTGGCGGCACGCTACCGGCGGCGACATGGCACAACATCATGGCGTACGCCCATCAGGGCGTAGAGCTGCGGCCTCTGCCGGGCCTACCGGCGCCTCAACACGCGCCGGCCATCGCCGACTCCTCGTTCAAGGGCAGCGAGCAGCCGCACGCGGTGCTCCTGACGCGGAAGGGGACCGAGGCTCTTCTTCATGTCGAGCGGATGCTAGATGACGCGGTTCACATGATTTCTTCGCAAGCTGCGACAAAGGGGTCGGTTAGTGCGCTCGACGGCGCCAGGAACACAGATACCGGGGGCGGAGCAGGCACCTTCACGACCGCAGCCGGTCGCGACGGTGGCGCCAGTTCTCGCGGCGACTGAGCGCCGGATTCCGAACAACACAGACAAACGCGGCCATTCATGCGCCTTCTCTTCGGTTCATGCTTCACTTTGTTGATCGCCGCCGCGATTGGACTCGGTGCGACCTGGTTGACGTTGACGCGCGGGATCGCCTTTGGAGCGCTGACGATCGGCGCCTGGACGGCGTGGCCGAAGAGCGGATCAGCCGACATTGACCCGTACGCTCGCGCTACGATCGCAAGGACCGGCGAATTGCCGACCGGCATGGGTGACGGCATTGCTTTTTATGCGCACACCGACGATCGCGGGCACGCGTTTGATGGACGCTGCACATTCAGCATCAGTGGCATGACGCCACCGGCGCGATATTGGACCGTGACGCTCTACACTCCGGAAGGACGGCTGGTGGCCAATGCGATCGACCGGCACGGATTTACCAGCGAGGAAATCGCCCGCGATAATGACGGTCGATTCACCATAGCGGTTGCCCCCTTGGCACGCTCCGGAAATTGGCTACCGACAGGCGGGATCGAACAATTCATGTTGGTGTGGCGGCTCTACGATACAGCGATCGGCGTCGCCACCCGCACGGCCAAGGAAGGTCCCATGCCGGCAATCGAGCGAAAGGGTTGCTGATGGTTCGCGGTCTACTGTGGATACTTGCGGCGATTCTGCTCGGCGGTATCGTGCACCTCTCGACCGTGCTGGCAATGCCGCGGGCTGCAAAACAGGATGCCTATTCACGCCTCGCGTCGCTCACTCCCGTCAACACCATGGTTCCGCTCGCGCAGCCGCAGACGGGAGCCGAGATCATGCCATTCATGGATCCGGCTTTTGCAACGGCGGTGTGCCGCTATGACCTCACCGGCGGATCGCTCAAGCTGACCGCACCGGTCAGTCAGGCCTACACATCCGTCACCTTCTACACACGCCGCAGCGTCGCCTATTACGCGATCAACGATCGTGCCGCCGGCCGCCGGACGATCGAACTCGACCTCATGACCGCTGCACAGCACGCGCAGGTGCCCGAGGATGAGGAAGTCACCGCCGCCGACCGGCTCATTATCGAATCGCCAACAACGATGGGCCTCATCGTACTGCGCGCTCTAGCGCCGGAGCCTGGCCTGATGTCAATGGCGCGACGGACGCTTGCGGCCGCAACTTGCGGCATTCAGGCGGCGCAGTAACTCGTTCGCCCAGTCGGGACGGGTGCGCGTCCGCACAGCGGGTAATGCACTGCCGTCAGCGACGCCTGGCCCGTCGTCGACCGCCGCTCTCGGCGGGCGGCTGCGTCTGGGGTTCGATCCCATCGTAGCGATCGGGATATCGGTCGATCCGGATCACCGGCAAAATGATGATCGTCGCAGATTCATCGATCGCGCGGCCGAAGCGCACGATGCGTCCTTCGTCCGGAAATTTTATAACGGTGCCCACCAGCCGCTTCCTCTGCCACCGGCCAGAGCATGATGCTCAAATGCGCGGTAACGGCACGCTCGCGATTAAGCGCTATGCAAGGTTAACGCTCTGCTAACGGCGGCGTCTTAGCTTTAGTCACTGTCTTCCTCTCAACGGGCCATCGCCGTCGATCATGGAGAGCGCAAGTTCATTGCGGCTAGCTTGGAGGTTGGACCACCTCCCCCATTTCGGACTGCCGGGCGGCACCGAAACGCGCCCAACTCTGTTGCGCGCGCTGACGGAGCTTTACGTGCAAAAACCGACGCACACGGCAGACGAAGAGCGCCATTACACCGAACTCGCGCTGCGTCTCCTCGATGTGGTCGATACCGGCACACGTACTGCCGTAGCGGAGCGCCTAACGCGGTACCGATCGCCGCCAAGGCAAGTCATGGAGCGGCTTGCCGGCAACATGCCCAGCCTTGGCGGCGCAGGGCATTCCCCGGGTTCGGCGGCGGTTGAAACAGCGCTTAATCGGGAAGCAGCAATTGCCGAGGGGCTCGCAGGCGAACTCAACGAACTATTCCTCGCGGCAAATCCCGATGAGCGGCGCCTTATCCTTTTGAACCTAGATGTCATTGCCCCATTTCCAGCCGGCCGCATGAGACTGCCCCGCGATGGGAGCATTGCCGAGCGACTTGAGGCCGCAGTTTTGTCCCGCAATCGCGAAGCATTCGCTCAACATCTGGCGCAAGCGCTGCAGATTTCCCGCGCGCAAGCGCGGCGCATGGCCGATGACGATTTCGGCGAACCCATTGTCACGGCTGCGAAGGCGCTCAATATTCGCCGCGGCGCGCTCTATCGAATCCTACTGTTCGTCGATACTGGTCATTCGGTGGCACGCGTGCAGTCGCTTGCTGAACTCCACCATGAATTGCCAGTTGCGACCGCCGAGCACATGGTGGCGATCTGGCAATCATTACCGACAACGCAGCGCCCGGCTGAGCGGCATCGTTCGCTGTTGTGGGATGACAATTTGACCGTGCATCGCCGCGAGCCAAAGCCGCTGGCGCATCATGGCGCTTCGATCCAATCAGCGGCGGAAAGGCGCGATGCGTCTTAGCCCTGGCCTGCAATGTGGTGGACAATTTCGGACGTTCAGCGGACGATGTTGAGGAAATTCCTTCCGGCGCGATCTTCGACTTCGACGATCCACAGGTCGGGATCGAATTTGGTCTCGCGCGCCAAATAGGCCTCGATCTCCGCATCGGGCGCCGGCTGTGAAGTCAAGCTGGCCGCGAACATGCGGTCGGTGGCGCCGGCCTCAAGTGCGCTCTGCGGCGCAGGCCCAAACAGTTCCGATGTCCCATCGAGCCGGCAGATGCGCACAAAAATGGCGCCGGCTTCTTCGGCACCGCGCCGGCGCACCACCGCGGAAGTGCCCTCGACCTGGCAGCGGCGCAAATAGGCGGCGACCCAAAGGGCGGATTTGAGACGCATGGTCGCGCTCGCTCCTGTGGAGCGGTTTTTGCCAATCCGCGCCAAAGTTGCAAGTGAATGGCCTGCGGGGCAGGCATCGGAAATGAGGTGGAATGCACGCTTTTTGAATGCGCGACTATTCGATCGGGTGCCCAACCATACCGGCGAGCTCCTTGAGGAGGCGATCGGAAACTCGACCGGTGCTCGGCAGGTTGTGATCGCGTTCGAATTTTGCGATCGCCGCGCTGGTCGCGTTGTCCATTATTCCGGATGCCTTGATCTGGCCATAGCCGTATTCAGACAAGGCCCGTTGCACGGCAGCGATTCGCGCTGACGGACCAATCAGCTCGGTGATCGCGTCATTGCGCCGCGCCGCAACAGGCAGCGGTACGACCGGTGCCGCGGCCGGACGCCCGGGACTACCCGTCACGAGCGGTTTGAGTGAATCGCTCCTGCCGCTCGACGATTTGGCCTCGACAAACGGAGGTGCCCTCACGCTCGACTGCAGGAAAATGGCATTCACCACAATAATGAGAGCCGTCGCGACGGCCGTGATGATGGCAACCGAATCCACCGGGCGGCGCGCAATTGGGGTCCAGAGCGCAAGCGTCAATTCGCCGGCTGTGCCCGCCGCACGCGCAATAAACGTCTGATGCCGTCGCCTAGGCACGCTCGACACGCCCCCAATGCCTTAAACTTGACCAATGGTCGCAAAACCCGCTTAAGCGAACGCTAAAACGCGTTGCGCCTTCGTAATCTTCGTGCAATTGCAGTCGCCCGCGTAGTTTGCGCGGCGTAGCCGACGGCGAGGCCAGTGTGCATCGAAGCCCGCGGGAATGCGCTACAAACCAGCGGTCACGGCCAGTGAGCACTCTGGAGTGGAGCCCGATTTTCTCGAATATTAAGGTAAATAAAGTTTTTCCGATTTTCGGAAAATTTGCGGCGTATTTTCCTCAATTTTGGACAAAACTCTAGCGGGCGCGGCAACGCCGATTTCAAAGCTCGCTGCTAGCGTTGCATCTGCGGTAAGATGTGCCGCAGGGGATTTGGGTGTCATGTTCTTTCTGTTGCGTATGGCGTTCTGGCTCGGCCTCGTGCTGATCCTGTTGCCGAGTGGCGCGTCACAGCAGCCTCAAGGCAGCCAGGTCGCGGCGTCTGATGCCATTTCCGCCGCGTCTGCGACCGTAGGCGACTTGCGGCAATTCTGCGCGCGTCAGCCCGACGCCTGCACCGTCGGCTCCCACGTGGCGAACCAGCTTGGCTCTAGAGCTCAGGCGGGGGCGAGGATGCTCTACGAGTTCGTGACAGACAGCCTGAAGCGGAAAGAAGCAGCCAGCGGTAACGCCAGCCGCGATGGCAAACCGAGCGCCGATGCCGCGGTTGCCGATAAGGACTCACAGAATACGCTCACTCCGACTGATCTCTCCGCGCCGTGGCGAGGTCCAGCGCCGCGCAAGGATGCCCGACACGCGGTGTGATTTTGTAACTCCTTCGCCGCAATCCGCCTGAAGTCACGCCGCCGGCTTCCACTCACGTATCGACCTCTCCGCCATTGCTCTCTATATAAAGGCCGACATGAGAGCTGCGTTGAGCTTCGGTAAGATGGCTGACATCGACGAGATCATCGGCAATTTTAGCATCCTGGACGACTGGGATGACCGCTATCGCTATCTCATTGAATTGGGCCGTGAGCTGCCGCCGTTGCCGGAGGTCGCGCGCAGCGACGCCAACAAGGTTCAGGGCTGCGCCAGCCAGGTCTGGCTCGATACAACCGTGCGTCCGAATGGCGCGGGCGGACCGGTCCTGAGCTTTGCTGGCGACAGCGATGCCCATATCGTGCGCGGATTGATCGCCATCTTGTTCGCGATTTATTCGGACAAAAGCGCAAGAGAGATTCTGGGCGTCGATGCGGTCAAATTATTCGAAGGCATGGGCTTACGCGAACATCTTACGCCGCAGCGATCGAACGGCTTTCGCTCCATGGTCGAGCGCATTCGCTCTGACGCCCGCACTGCGCTGGCCGCGGCGGCCTAGCGATGCCGGCGCGAGCCGAGCGTTTCATCTCAAGCGCTTGGTTCGATGTGATTGCGTAGCTCGGTGATCGAGCCGAAACGCAGTGTACCCTCGGGCAACTGAGCTTCGATCGATCCGTCCGAATACAACGTGTATGGCATTCCGTTGACGACGCCCGATTTAAGGATCGATACGTCCGCGATCGCGTCGCCGTCATTTGCGTGAGATGTCACTGTATTTGCGTGAGATGCTGCCGCCGCGGTCTGCGCAGCATTTTGCTGCGGTTGAACTAGCTCCGCGCCCGGCGTCTGGGTCGCTGCCGGCGTGACCTGGGCCACGCGCGAGGGGCGCGGTCCTTTCGGCCATAACGCATCGAAGGCCGGCCCGCTTTGCCGCTCGTTTGGAGTTGCAGACCGTGCAGGCGTCGAGAGCCGCAGGCCAGCTGTTCCGTTTCCAGCTTTGCCGGCGCGCTGCGCATCCGCGTTGGCATTCGCTTCGAGCGCCGAAAGCACGATCGTGGGCGCCGGTTGCGACGCCTTATCGTTATCAGGCGCGGGCGCCTTGCTCTCCGCTTCGCTCGCCACCTGCGCAGCCGCGCCAGGTTGAGACTCGCGCGTTGCCTGCGAGGCGAACGCAACCGGTGCGGGCCCCGTTGATGTGTCGCTAACTTCGGGAGATTTCGGACTGTCCGACGCACCGACTACGCGTGGCATTGGCCGCGACGTCAACGCTTGCTCGATACGCTTTAGCGTCCGCAGTCCAACCCCGAGCCCGATCAGCAACAGCCCGCCAAGGAGCGCGACAATGCCGGGCGTAAGCACAGCGGCATCAAAGGTGCCATCGCGCAGCAACACGCCGGAAACTGTAAGGACTACTCCCGCCGCGCCGATAACCACACCAAACACTAACAAAAGCAAGTACATACGCCCATCCCCTGGCCGCGGGGCGCCGCCGACCAATTTGCGTCGGTATTGTGACGACGCCGCCATGGCATGCAAGCGTTATTCTGCGCAGTGGTTTCGGGCGATAAAACCAGGACGTTGCCGAGACCCCTGACTTGGTCCTATGACTTGTTCCTATCCAGAGGAACCTTTGCCGTTTCCCGGCGGTTGCAACGGCATATCCAGCCCCGGTCAAGTCCACATTGAGGAGCATACCGATGGCATTCACCCTGCCCGATCTTCCCTATCCGTATGATGCGCTCGCGCCGCATATGTCGCGCGAGACTCTTGAATTCCATCACGACAAACATCACCAGGCCTATGTGAACGCCGGCAACAATCTGGCCAAAGGCACCGAATGGGAGAACAAACCAGTCGAAGAAGTCGTCCAGGGTACGTTCGGCAAGAATCCCGGCCTCTTCAATAACGCGGCCCAGCATTTCAATCACATTCACTTTTGGAAATGGATGAAGAAGGGTGGCGGCGGCGACAAACTGCCAGGCAAGCTTGAAAAGCAGCTCACCTCGGACATTGGTCCATTGGCTAAGGTCAAAGAAGACCTCATCCAGGCTGGCGTGACGCAATTCGGCTCAGGATGGTGCTGGCTCGCGGTAAAGGACGGCAAGCTGACGATCATGAAAACGCCGAATGGCGAGAATCCGCTCGTGCACGGCGCCAAGCCTATTCTCGGCTGCGATGTATGGGAACACTCCTATTACATCGATTATCGCAATCGCCGGCCGGATTACCTGAAAGCGTTCTTCGACCACTTGGTAAATTGGGACCACGTTGGCGAGATGTTCGAGGCGGCGATAAAATAGCGAACTTGTGCCGCGAACGGTCTTGTAGGCGGGGCTTGCGGCCCCGCTTCTTGCATTCCGGCGCGGCACCGCCAAGCCAACGTGAGTTCGACTCAACATCGCTGCGCATTGACGCATTGTCAGGGCCGCCGATGCTCTTCATGACTTGAGCCGTAGATTTGGACCGGGGCCCACCTTGCATCAACCTGCGGCCACCTCGCTGCGCCCACCATCGAACGCTGAACAATCCGCGCCTTGGCTAGATGGGCTGGCAATTGGAGTGCTCGGGATTATTGCCGCGATCGCGTTGGCGACATTTCGCGATTACGGCCTGGGCTGGGACGACTACACGCACTCGCAATATGGCGCGCTTCTGGTCTCGCTCTATCAATCGAACTTTTCCGACCAGCGGGCGCTTTCGTTTGTCAACCTCTACATGTACGGCGGCGGCTTTGACATTCTGGCAACGCTTGCCGCTAAAATTCTTCCGTTCGGTTTGTTCGAAACGCGGCGCCTCATTGGCGCGGCGGTGGGAGTGGTTGGGCTGTTCGCGGCGTGGCGCCTCGGGCGACGCCTTGGCGGACCGCTTGCCGGTCTGTTGGCGCTCGTCCTCCTCGCCACCTGCCCGCTTTATTACGGCCATATGTTCATCAACGCCAAGGATGGACCGTTCGCTGCAGTCATGGCGATTGCGCTGCTCGGACTGGTCCGCGCTTTTTTAGAATATCCGCGCGCGACACCGGCGACTGTCGCGCTGTGCGGAATTGGCGTTGGGCTGGCAATCGGAGCGCGAGTGTTAGGAGGCTTTGCCATGGCCAATGCATTGCTGCCGCTTCCTTTCATCCTGGCGGCTAGATCGCGTGCGACTGGTGCGAAAACGGCGCTCAGCGAATGTGGACTATTCCTTGCGCCATTCATTCCCGCTGCCGTGCTCGCCTACCTTGTCATGGGCCTGGTCTGGCCCTGGAGCGTGCTTTCGCCGCTCAACCCGTTTCGCGCCGTCGAATATTTTTCGAATTTCTTCGAGAAGCCCTGGCGCGAGCTTTTTGACGGCCAAATGATCCCGGTGATCGAAATGCCGCGGACCTATGTGCCGACGTTGTTTGCGGCTCAGCTTCCAGAATTGCTGCTGGTGCTCGGTCTTTGCGGCGCCGCCGGCGCGATATTCGCGATCGCGATGAACGCCGACCGCAGCACGACCGGTGTCGGCCGTCGCGCTGCGCTGCTCGCGACAGTGCTTGCTGTCTTGCTGCCAGTGCTGGTTACGGTTGCGACCAGACCCGCGATGTACAACGGCATCCGCCATTTTGTCTTCATTTTGCCGCCGTTTGCGGCGCTCGCCGGCTGGGGAGGCGCCCACGTCGCCAAGCATCTTCAGTGCTATGGGCCCATTGCCACGAGTGCAGGTGTTGCGGCTTTGCTTGCCGGGATCGCCGCTCCCGTCGCCGACATGAAGCAACTGCATCCCTACGAGTACACGGATTACAACCACATCGTCGGCGGCGTGCCACACGCGCGGCAAGACTTCATGCTCGACTATTGGGGTCTCTCGCTCACGCAGGCGTCGCGACGATTGTTGACCGAGCTCGCCGATCGACACGAGCGGCCGCTTCACGGCCAGTGGAAGGTCGCCGTCTGCGGGCCGCATCCGCCGGTTGCGGTTGCACTTGGACCGCAATTCACCACGACCTGGGATCCCAAAGGGGCCGACTTTGCCATGGTGGTTGGCGAGTTCTACTGCGCCAAGCTCGATGCCCCGATCATGTTTGATATTGTTCGCGACGGTGTCGTCTATGCCAGGCTCTATGACCTTCGCGGACGTTCAATTTCGTCGCTACTAACCGTGCCGGGGATCGACCAGACAAATTATTGATTGCTTGTTGGTCGCAAATATTGATCGTTCCACGCCAGGCGCTCGTTTGCGGGCAGCAGTTCGTAATTTTAGGCGTTCACCGCAATGCGCTCGGTTTCGGTAGGCGGCATCAATTTGGGCGCCACGAAGCGTCCCTGCTCGATATCCTCGATCTGTCGATCGATCTGCTTCATGACGTAGCGCGAATAGGGCCCGACATGGAGATAAAACGCCATCAGCGTCACGATACCGCGAACCGAGTTTGGATTGATCGACATGCACGTGGTGAACGCCTTCCAAAACCGCTCGCGGCCCTCCGGCAGACGTGACATCAGGTCATGCACCAGTTTGATCGTGCTAACCCTGCCGCGAATATCGCCTTTCGGCAATTCCTTGCGCCGGTCGGAGCAGTCGAGCATTGCGGCGAGGCGCTCCAAGCGTCCACAAAACGCGTCGGGGTCGTAGATCCGCTCCAGGACCTTCCGGTAATCGCGCAGGATGTCCAAGCGCGGCCGCTTGGTCTCGTAGTTCACGCCGGCGGTGCATTGATCACCCTTGCCGGCCGGCGCCGCATCGTGATCGACGTGCAAGCGGCCTTCGCGCGCCAGGCGGCGCGTGAGCTGTGTATTCGGCAGCGCGTAAAGCAAGCCGACCATCGCGATTGGAATGTTGGCTTCTTCGATCAGATTGATCATCGGCTGCGCGACCGAACCTTTCTCGGTATCGAAGCCGACAATGAAGCCGGCGGTGACCGACATGCCAGCGCGATAGATTTTGTGCACGCTCTCGGAGATGCTGCGCCTTGTATTCTGCTTCTTGCGTGCCGCGGCGAGCGTCTCCTCGTCCGGACTTTCGATGCCGACGAAAATCGCGAAGAAATTGCTCCGCCGCAGCATCTGCAGCAACTCCCCGTCGTCGGCGAGATTGAGCGAGGCCTCGGTCGTAAATTCGAACGGGTAATCGTGCTCTTTGATCCAATTCTCGAGTACGGGCAGGAACGCCTTGATGGCTTTCTTATTGCCGATCAGATTGTCGTCGACGAAATCGACGTGTCCCCGATAGCCGAGCTGATGGAGCGCTTCGAGCTCGGCGAGCATTTGCGCATGGGTCTTGGTGCGGGGCGCGCGGCCATAGAGTTCGATGATGTCGCAAAACTCGCAGGTGAAGGGGCAGCCGCGTGAGAATTGCACGCCGATGTAAAGATACTGGTCGAATTTGAGAAGGTCGAAACGTGGAATTGGCGTCTTGGTAACGTCGACTTGGAATTTCGGCGCCTCGAAAGTGCCCTCGCGCTGACCTTCCTCCCACGCAGCGATGAATTTGTCGATGATGCCCTCGGCTTCGCCGATCACACGGAAATTCGCCGACACATAGCGATGTGGACTCGAACTCACGTCGGGGCCGCCGACAACGACGGGCAAGCCGCGGGCGCGGCACATGTCGATGAGATCGAGCGTATCGGCTTGCTGAAACAGCATGCCGCCCGTCATCACCATGTCGGCCCAGGCGAGATCGCTCTCGGCGAGCTCCTCGGTGTTACGATTGACCAGTCGGACGTTCCAGGATTTGGGCAAAAGTGCTGCGACCGTGATCAAGCCAAGCGGAATGGCGGGATACCGCGCGCCGACAAGCTCGCAGGCTTCGGAAAAATTCCAGAAGGAATCCGCCATAAACCGCGGATAGATCATGAGCACGTTGCAAGCGGCGGCCGCCCGCAAAGTTGCGATGTCGCTTTCCTGCTGTTCCAAGAATCCCCCACCCCGTGCTGCAAGGCACAATGCCTGCAGTATGGCCGTATTGAGCGATAATTCAAGAACAAAGCCATTTGTCGCGCGCCGCGCCGCGCGGCGGAGAAACACAGTCCGGACATGGTGTTACGGCGGCAGAGCGAAACCGAGTGGCTGAGTTCCACCAAGGATTTCTTGCCTATGCGGTTTCCACCACGCGATGCGAGCGATTAGCGATTTGACGGCGGGCAGTCCTTATACGCCCACAACGGTTATTTCTCGGGTGAGAAACTCTGATCGCTGTAGGGCAGCAGAACCGGACGCTGGATGACGATGAACGCGTGATCGAGCGTGTGGTGGCACGCATTGCAGCCGGCGCTGAGCCGATCGAACGCCGTTACGAAGGCATTGCGATCCTTGGCATCGATTGATTTCTCCAGGTCGGAAATCGCGCCGCCGACATGCTGTCGCACAATTTCGTCGCCGAGAAGCTGAGCGATTTCCTCAAAGCCCTCCTTCAGTGCGTCGACTTCATAATCCGAAAGCGGCCAATCGCCCGCCTCGCCAGCAAACCAGAGCTTGATGTGGCGCATTTGCTGCCGCGCCATGATGTCACTGAGGTGCAGTGAGCTCGGCGACTCGTCTGCGGACGTGTCGCCTTGTTTGGGGTTTTCCTGGGCGCAAACCATGCCTGCGCTGAATACAAACGCCGCGATGAGCGCCGCAAATATCGCTCTCATCCAAATCGTCCCAACTGCGTTCACGCTAACCGACCGGCGCAAGCGGTTCGCTGCAGGCCTTTGCATGGGTTTCCTGGCAGGTTTGGTAAAGCGCAGGGCAAGCTTTGGCCGCATTCAGAGCCGCATCGATTGTCTTGATCCGGTCCACAACCAGCCGCGATTGCTCGTTGTAAATCAGCACGGCATCGATCCGCTCGATGCCGCGATCGGTCATCAAAAAGCGCTCCGCGCCGCTGTAGAAAGCAGTAGCAGTCTTGATCGCATCGTTAAGTTTTCTGGTGTATTCGGTATTGAGCTTCGGATCGGGTTTGACGGCGCGCGCATGCACCGCGAGATCGGTGTAGAGCACATTGAGCTTGAAATAGGCGCCGCCGCACTGCGCAAGCGCAAGCCAATATGGCTTGCCGTTGAATGCGCCGGGCAACGTCACGACAGCATCGCGTTTGTCGATCGAAGCCGCAGGCGGCGGCCGTTCAACCTCCTTCGGCGCACGTTCCCGCCGGTGGCGCGTCTGCGCGTTCGCGCCGAGCGCAGCCAACACCGCAATCGCGAGGAGCGCGAGTTTCGCGGCTGTCGTTCGTTTCATCTTCGGATGTTTCAGCGTGATAACCTCAATCTGATCCAACTTGCTTCAGAACCTCTCAACCCAAGGCCGCAGTTCGATCTCCCAGGCCCAGGCGCTGCGCGGTTGTCGCAATAAATCCAAATAGGCCTGTGCGATCGCATCCGGATCGAGCAGACTGTCAGGCTTGTCCGACGGCACAGGCCGAGTTTGGCTGCGTATACCCCCATCAACGACGACATGGCCGACGTGGATTCCTTGTGGCGACAATTCACGAGCCAGACTTTGCGCCAAGCCGCGGAGCGCAAACTTACCCATGGCAAAGGGCGCCGACTGGGCGTAGCCCTTCACGCTCGCCGATGCGCCGGTAAACAGAATCGCACCATGACCGCGCGGCACCATGCGCTTGGCCGCCTCCTGCGCAACCAAAAATCCGCCGAACGCGCTGACCGCGATCGATTTCTCAACCTCGGCGGGATCAAGCGTAACGAATGGACCGCGGGTGCGGTAGCTGGCATTGTAAACGACAACGTCCGGCGCCCCGAACCCTTGCTCCAGCTGACCAAACAGCTTGCTCACCTGATCGCCATCCGTCGCGTCGCAGGCGAACACTTTCGCGCCAGTTTCACCGGCCAGGGCGGCAAGATTATTAACCCGCCTGGCCGCGAGCGCGACCTCCATTCCCTCTTTGCGCAAAGCGCGTGCCAATGAGGCGGAGAGGCCTGAGCCGACGCCGACGATCAGTGCTGTTCGATACCTGTCCTGCGCCATCGTTTCCTCTTGATTGCTATCGCCGCTATTCCCACCTGCCAGCGGGGTTACGAAGCCATGCAGCGCTTGTTGATCGGAATTGGGCTCGTGCTGGTCCTCGCCGGAATTGCCTGGCCCTTACTGTCGCGCATAGGGCTCGGCCGATTGCCAGGCGACATTGTGATCCAGCGCGGCAGCACAAGCTTCTACTTTCCTCTCGTGACCTGCATCGTGGTGAGCCTCGTGCTCAGCGAAGTGATGTGGCTTCTAAACCGGTGACAGTCAATCGATCACGGCGATGGCGTTTATTTCGACCAGGCAGCGTGGGTCGGTGGCGAGCCGCACCACTTGCACGGTCGTCGTCGCTGGTTTGGCGTCGCGGAAATATTCGCCCCATGCGCGATTGAGCGCGTCCTGATCGGTGAGATCGGTGACGAAGCGGTCGGCCGTGACCACGTCGGCAAAGGTGGCGCCCACCGCTTGCAGACCGCGCTTGAGGTTCTCCAGCGCCGCCCTCGCCTGCCCCGCCATATCGCGTGGCATTGCATCAAACTCCTCCGGCCGGTGCGGATGATGATGGTAAACCGGCGCCGCCGTGACACCGGCAAGGTAAACGGTCGTGCCGCCCTTCACCTTGATTGCCGGCGCGTAGGGCATCCACAAATCCGGCGCGTCCGGCCAATGCACATGCTCGATGGTTTTGGGCATAGGACGTGGTCTCCGCCTGTCTACTACATTGACCCTATAATAGACGCTGCCGCCCGAGCCCGGCCATTGGGGAAACGATTGATCCAGTCACATCCTAAACACGCCGAACCGCGTTTCCGGAATCGGCGCATTGAGGGTTGCGGAAAAACACAGAGCGAGCACGCGCCGCGTTTCGGCCGGGGTGATGATGCCGTCATCCCACAACCGCGCAGTGGCGTAATAGGGATTGCCTTCGGCGTCGTATTGTTCCCGGATCGGCTGTTTGAACTCCTCTTCCTCGACTTCCGACCATTTCTTGCCTTCGGCCTCGATATTCTCGCGGCGCACAGTGGCCAGGACCGAAGCCGCCTGTTCGCCACCCATCACCGAGATGCGTGCGTTCGGCCAAGTGAACAAAAACCGCGGACCATAGGCGCGGCCGCACATGCCATAATTGCCGGCACCGTAGGAGCCACCGATGATGACCGTTATCTTTGGCACCTGCGCGCAGGCGACCGCCGTAACCATCTTGGCGCCGTCTTTGGCGATGCCGCCCGCCTCATAATCGCGCCCGACCATGAAGCCGGAAATATTTTGCAGGAACAGGAGCGGCACGCGGCGCTGGCAGCACAATTCGATGAAATGGGCGGCTTTGAGCGCGCTCTCGGAAAATAGAATGCCGTTATTGCCGAGAATGCCGAGCGGAATGCCGTGGATATGAGCAAAGCCGGTAACGAGCGTCGTGCCGTAAAGCGCCTTGAACTCGTCGAACTCGGAATCATCGACGAGCCGGACGATGACTTCACGGACGTCATATTGTTTTTTTAGATCGACCGGCACGATGCCGTCGAGCTCGCCGGCGTCGTATTGCGGTTCGCTCGGCTTTCGCAACGTTACATCGACCGCCTTGCGCGTGTTCAGGGTGGAGACGATTTGGCGGCACAATGCCAGCGCATGGTGATCGTTCTCGGCGTAATAATCGGCAACGCCCGATTTTCTAGCGTGCACGTCGGCGCCGCCGAGCTCCTCGGCGCTAACAACTTCGCCGGTGGCCGCTTTGACGAGTGGCGGTCCACCAAGGAAGATCGTGCCTTGGTTGCGGATGATAATGGTCTCGTCCGACATTGCCGGGACATAGGCACCGCCCGCCGTGCATGAGCCCATAACGACCGCGATCTGGGGTATGCCAGCCGCAGACATGATGGCTTGGTTGTAGAAGATCCGGCCGAAATGATCCCGATCGGGAAACACTTCGGTCTGATGCGGCAGATTGGCGCCGCCGGAATCGACCAGATAGAGGCAGGGCAGCCGATTCTCGCGCGCGATCTCCTGCGCTCGCAAATGCTTTTTCACCGTCATCGGATAATAGGTGCCGCCTTTGATGGTCGAGTCATTGCAGACGATGACGCATTCACGCCCGGCGACCCGGCCGATGCCGGTGATCAAGCCGGCGCCATGAATGGAGTCCTCGTACATCTCGTTCGCCGCCAGCGGCGACAATTCCAGGAACGGCGCCCCGGAATCGATCAGCGTCATCACGCGCTGCCGCGGCAAGAGTTTGCCGCGGGCGAGATGCCGCTCACGTGCGCGCGGCGGACCACCTTCGGCGGCCTTGGCGCGCCGGCCTTCAAGTTCCGCGATCAGCTGCCGCATGGCCGCTTGATTGGCGCGGAATTCCTTCGACTTGCAGTCGATCTGGGAGGCGATTGTGGCCACTAATTCCTCGCGCTGTCATCTGAACTGATATTCAGAAACGAACTACTTTGCCATGCACGAAATATCACAGGGCGAATTCTGGAGAAACTTGCCAGTAGGCGTCGGCCAAGAGCATCGCAGCCGGGAAAGGACCTTCAGCGCGGGTGCATGCGCAAACACCCAACCGGGAAGGAGAGAACTTGATGAGGAACAGCCGAATAGGCGCACGGCTCGCTAGGCGCGAATTTAGGCTCTGACTTCTTGGCGCTGAAAGATCACGTAGCCGATGACGAATAACACGATCGCCGTGGCGACCATCCCGACCATCTGCGGCCACGCAATCAAGACGCTCTCGCCGAACGGCAGGGGCGCTCCGAGCACTGCGCCTTGCAATTGACTGAGATAAATCGGGCCGAGCGCGCGGGTCGTCGGGTCGAGAAGCGCCACAACGATCTCCGCGTAAAGGGTCGAGGGCGAAAACCGCGCCAGGATTTGCTCCAATTGCGCCGTCCCGGGCGTCTGCAACCCGAGCGCCGTGTACCGCGGGTCCGGCGGCACAATGATTTGCGCCAGAGCACCCGACAGCACCGGCCAGATGAACGTCACGAGGAGCCACAAGCCGAGCGTCACGAGCGCCGCGGTAGCGGCCGAGCGGAAAACGACTGAGAACAACAAGGCCATCGCCAGCCACACACCGGCATAGACGATCGTGACCAGGAGAAATACGAAGCTGCGAGCAATTTCCTCTGCTCCAGGCGGAATCCCGATCAGAAATAGGCCAAGCCCGACGACCAGAAGCCACAGCGTGATCAGGCTGATCGAAAGCGTGACCAGACCCGCCAAGAACTTGCCGAAGAGAAGCGCGTCCCGATAGATCGGCTGCGACAAGATTCGCGACAATGTGCGGCGATTGTGCTCCCCGTTGACGGCGTCGAAGCCGAGCCCGATCGCCATCAGCGGCACCAGGAACGAAAGGAACGAGACAAATGACGGCAATGGGTCGCGCGAGGTCGTGAACAACCGCAGGAACAGGAAGGGATCCTCCGCGGTCGTATCCTTGATCTGCTGAATGGCGCCATAGAGCGCCGCAAGCGCCACCAGCACCACAAGCCATTCGAGCACGCGCATGCGCACGCTGGTCAGGTGGTCCGAGAGCTCCTTGAGCATGACCACGCCAAGCCCGGAAAACGCAGAGCCTTCACGCCGCATGACGAGTCCTTTCCTGGGCACCCGCCTCGGGCTGAGCCTCGAAATAACGCGTATAAATCGCCTCTAAACTCGGCTCCTGCACGCCGAGATATTTGAGCCGGCCCCCCATCGCGACGACTTCCGCCGCGGCTTCGGGGCGCACATCACGGTCGGCCGAAAGGCGAAGTTTGCCGATACCGGCTTTCTCGACTGCACTGACGCCCGGAATGAGCGCGAGCCGCTCAGCCAGTCCGGCGCCGTCGGCCTCGATATCGACAACGTAGCCGCCGCCGAGCACCTGCCGTCCGAGATCCGGGACCGAGCCCATTAGCGCTATGCGCCCGGCGCTAAACAGGGCCACCCGGTCGCACACGCTCTGCACCCGCTCGAGCAGGTGCGAGGACAACAGAACCGACACGCCCTCAGTCTTGAAGCCGCGGATAATGGCAAGAAGTTCGGCGGTGGCATGAGGATCAAGGCCCGATGTCGGCTCGTCAAGGATGGCAATCTGCGCCCCCTTCATCACGATTTCGGCAAGCCCAAGCCGCTGCCGCATGCCGCGCGAAAAGGTGCCGACCGTGTTGTCGGCAAATTCCGCAAGCCCAACGCGATGAAGCGCAGCGGCAATCCGCTTCTCCCTTTCCATAGACCGAAATCCGATCAACCGCGCGGTGTAACGCAGATTGTCAGCGGCGGTGAGATTGTCATAGAAGCCGACCGTATCGGGCAGATAACCGACGCGACGCTTGACCGAAAGCGGCTCCCGCGCCGGATTGAATCCAAGTACGCGCACCTCGCCTTCGGAAATTTCGGTCAGACCCAACATCATCAAAATGGTGGTCGTCTTGCCGGCGCCGTTCGGCCCCAAAAGGCCGAAGATTTCCCCTCGTCCGACGTCAAATGAAATATGGTCGACGGCGAGCGCCGACCCGTAGGCTTTGGTGAGGCCGTTTGCCTCGATTAGGGCATCAGCGATCATCGGCGGCCGAACCTTGCAACGGCGCCGACCATTACCAACAACGCAACGCCAATGATGCCGACCCCGGCAATTCCCCACATCGTCGATGTCGTGACGGTGACGCGGAAATTGGTCGACGCTGATTCGCCGCGCGCGGACGCACGGATCGTTGTCACATAATCGCCGGCTATGGCCTTGTCCGTCGGCGTGATCAGCGCCTGAACTTCTTTGTTATCGTTCGGCGCAATGCGGTCGACGGTTTTCGGATCGAAGGTGATCTTCCAGCCGCTTGGAGCCGAGCCGCTCAGTTGGACATCTTCCGCAGGCGCCGTTCCGGTATTCGTTATCAGGACTGGCACCGACGTCTCCTTGCCCGCCGAAGCGCGCGTGGACACGAGACCTTCGCGGCCGCTGATGTCGAGTTTCGGCTGGCCGGTAATCGTCATCGCCAAGTCAGCGGTCGCCGAAGCGTCCTCCGCCGCTACCCGCGCCACGATCTTGTAGTCGCCGGCCGCGGCCGTATTCGGCGGCGTGACCTTGAGCTTTACGTCTTTACTTTGTCCGGCATCGACCGGGACGGCTTTGAGTTCTTGCGTGCCGTACTGCTCGGTGAATGATGTATCGAAATTTTGCGGCGCTTGAGCAGAGAGACTGACGGTTAATTTCTTGCCGCTGTCATTCTTGACGCTGAGTTGATATTCGAAGCTCGATTTCGACGTGCCGCGCAAATCCGGAAGCTGCGGCGTCAGTGTCAGCTTGGCGGGCAGATCCTTGGCGAGCGTCACGTTGATCGGCAGTTGCAGATTCGTGGCGCTGCCTTGCGCCGCCACTGTGATGGTTTGCGTGCCCATTGGCGCGTTCTTCGGCACATCGAGCCGCAAGGACAGTGATACGCTGGAATTTGCCGCTGGCATGGCGGCGGCAACCGGTTGACCGCCGCCGAGCAATGTCGCCGCCCAGTCCGTCGGCACGCCGGCAACCGAGAGCGCCAGGCGCTCCGGCGTCATATCATAGTTCTGTAACCTAAGGCTGATCGTGGAGGTCTCGCCGGGGCGCACGGTCACCGCCGGATAGTCGCTCATAAGAAAGATCCCTTTGACGTCCTTGGGAGCATCCTCGGCAATGGCTCGCGAACCAAATGTATTCGTGAGCGGCGTTACGAAAACGGTAATTGCAGCCGCAACAGCGGCGATAAACCCATATCGCATTGGCATAGCTCCCGCGCAGGCAATCGGATGATCAGTGAACTACCCCGCGCCTTGCTTTGATGCAATCGGCGAGGCATGGGCATTGTCTGCGCAATCGTGACAAAATCATGCAGACACCGGCTTATTTGACAAGCTCGGAGGCGGAAGTCCTGCGGTAGAGAGACGCAGTTAACAGGAGCCTGGGTGATGCCGCGCGAAAGGCAGATCAGCGCTGGAATTTTGGCATTCCGCCGCAGGCGTGAACTTGAAATTCTGCTTGCCCATCCGGGCGGACCGTTCTGGGTCAAGAAGGACGCGGGTGCGTGGACGATCCCCAAGGGGTTGGTCGAGCCTGACGATGATCTTGTCGCCGCGGCGCGGCGCGAATTCACGGAAGAGACCAATCTTGTCGCTGCAGGCGACCTCATCGCGCTTACGCCGGTGCTGCAAAAAAGCGGTAAACTAGTGCACGCTTTTGCGCTCGAGGCAGAGTTCGATCTATCGCAGTTCGCCAGCAACGCGTTCGAACTTGAGTGGCCGCCAAAATCCGGCCGACGACAAAGCTTCCCCGAAATCGATCGCATTGCCTATTTTTCCCTGCCGACGGCTAAGCAAAAGATAATCGCCTATCAACTGCCACTGCTCCGCGAGCTCGAGAAACGTCTACAGGCGCCGCGGGCGTGACGCGCGTCATATAGATCGTTCACGTAAATTTGTTCATTCGCACAGCGCGTCTACCGCAACACTTGCGGCCAATCGACTTCATCTTCGGCCAATATCCAAGTTTCACGGCGCGCGGCATCCCGCCATTCATTCCAAGCCGGCAACGCCATCATCGCGCGCATATAGTCGCTGGCGGTTGCACCGACCTCGACCGCGTAAGTGTGAAATCGCCACACGACCGGAGCAAACATTGCGTCGGCCGCGCCGAAAGCTCCAAAGAGGAACACACCGCCGCGGCCGAACTTGGCACGGCATTGACGCCAAATGGCATCGATGCGTGCAACGTCTTTTGCTGCACCCGCATCGAGCGCGCGGAATTTTACCGGCCGCGCCACGTTCATCGGTAGGTGACGCCGCAGCGCGGCGAACCCTGCATGCATCTCCGACGCAATGGCGCGAGCGTGCGCGCGCGCAGCCACAGACTCGGGCCACAATCGAGCGGCGGGAAATTTCTCGGCGAGATACTCAAGGATCGCCAGCGATTCCCACACCCGCACGTCGCCATCAATCAGCACCGGAACGCGGCCAGAACCGCCAAGCTCCATTACCCGGGTTTTGAAATCGGCTGCTTCGAGCGAAATCACGGTTTCGTCGAACGCAAGATCTGCGACTTTCATCGCCAGCCATGGTCGAAACGACCAGGACGAATAATTTTTATTGCCGATGACCAGATGCAGCGACATCGCTTTGCACGCCGGTTTATGCGCGGCTCAAGATTTCGGCCGCGGCCCAAGATTTCAACCTGGACCCAAGGCCGAACCGCGGCCCAAGGGGCGGCGGGCTTAACCGCGGCCGGCTTAACCGCGGCGGGCTTAACCGCGACCCAGGGCTTCAAACATTCATTAAAGCCGATGCCGAAGCAACCGGATCAAAACTGGATCAGGTCAGGCGAGGCCCGTCACCACCGCCAGGAAAGATACGAACAGAACTGCGGCCAAGGTAAACAATACAGTGAGCGCCACTTCGCCCCATCGGGCGATCGATGGTGCGATCGGCGCGGCATCTTCGGCGGCAGTTTCGAAGGGCTCGGCAAACAAAGTGGCGGGCGTGTCACTCGACATACGCAGACCTTTCCGGCGGACAACGACCGGGGATTTTCGTCGTCAGCGATAAAGGATTGGTAAAGGGAGGGGTCGCGACAGCGTCGGCTAACGCGCAAATAGGCCGCGTGGTGTTGGCGTGCTCGCTTTGCAACCGCCACAGCTGAGCAATGCTCAACGACCGGCTGTTTTATGGACCGGGAAACAGCTCCGAGGTCTTTCCTGTTAGTCGATAAACGACAAGCCCCAACCATTCATGAGCGGCGTGATCGGTCATCGACAGGCCTTCAGCGAATGAATCGAAAAGCCGCCCCGCGTCCCTCAGGCCCCGCGTCTGCCAATTGACCGGATAAGCCTCGACCGGAAAACCAGCCGCGCGAAAGGCGCCGATTGCTCGCGGCATATGGGAGGCCGAGGTCACCAGGAGCCATCGCTCCCCGGGTTTTGGATCGGCAAGAAGGTGGGAGAACACCGCGTTTTCGATCGTGTTGCGCGACTGCTCCTCGGCGGTGATGCGATCACGGGCGACGCCGAGCGCCTCGAACTCTTTCACCGCAAGCGGCGCTTCAAGTGGGGAGGTCGAATCAAGCGAAGCGGTTCCGCCGCTGAAGATAATCCGAGCGTTCGGATAGCGGTGTGCTAGCTCGGCGGCGACCGTCATACGCTCCGCTGCACCGTTAAGCGCTACGACGCCACGCGCGACCGAAATCTCCGGAGCGATAGCACCACCCAGAACCACAATGCCGTCGGGTGCGCCATGCGAATCATTCCAGGGCGGGAAACGCTGTTCGAGTGGCAGCAACAGGATGCGGCCAAGGGGTGAATAGCCGACCAATGCAATCAGAACGAGGCTGGTGATGATGAGCCAGCTGGCGAGCCGTCGAAATCGCGTGCACAAAAGAACAAGGCCGATCAAACCGATCGCCATCAACAGATTGGATGGCATCGTCAAATAACCGATCGTCTTTGAAAGGATGAAGAACACTCACCGCTCCGATTCAAATCGTGTGTGAGCCAGCACCTTCTGATCGACGTGCATCATAAGGCGTGAACTAACCCTGGCGATTCGGACCGCGTCGCCGGTTATTCGATCGCAGGGTTCACTTCTGCGACTTGCGCCACGCTGCATAGCGGGCTTTGGCCTCCTCGTTCGGCGGATAAAGTCCGGGTAGCTTCACGCCTTTTTCGACTTCGCCGAACACCCAACTTTCATAAAGTTCGTGTTCGGCGCCTTCATGCGCAACGAACGCGACCAAATTCTGAGGAATGACCACAGCGCCATCGTCATCGAGGACAATCACGTCGCCTGGAAAAACTGCACAGCCGCCGCAGCCGATCGGTTGCTGCCAGCCGACAAAAGTCAGGCCATTGACCGACGCGGGCGCGGCAACGCCGGCAGACCATACCGGCAATGTGCTCGCCAACACACCGGCGCGGTCTCGTAGCACGCCATCAGTCACGAGCGCCGCGACATTGCGCTTCTTCATGCGCGCGCACAGAATATCGCCGAATATGCCGGCGCTCGGCACACCCATTGCGTCTGCGACCGCAATCACTCCTTCCGGCATGTCCTCGATCGCCGCGCGTGTCGAAATTGGGCTCGCCCAGCTTTCGGGCGTCGCCAAATCTTCGCGCACCGGAACGAAGCGCAAGGTGAATGCCGGTCCGACGATCCGCTCGCCACCGAGCACAAGTGGCTTCGGGCCATTCATCCAGCACCGCCGGATGCCCTTCTTCAACAACATCGTCGTGATGGTGGCGGTCGTCACCTTGCGCAGAATGTCAAACAAAGCAGCGCTCATATTGTCTCCCCTTGAAAGATCATGCCGGCATTATACCGAGCCGTTCGTCGCGCCGGCGCAGCCAAGCCACAAGCGGGATCGACAGCAGCACCATCCATGCCTTGCCGACGACTTGCCCGGCTAAGAAATCGAGCGAACCAAACGCGAGCCATAGGAATACGATCGAATCGACTACCAGGCCGGCGCAGCTCGAGGCAATAACCGCCACCACGAGCCGCTTGCGCGCTAGTGGGGTGTAAACCGCGAGATCGGCAAATTCGGACAGAAAAAACGCGGTCGCCGATGCCACCACCAACGAGGCTGGTGCGAATAGCGCCGAAAGGCCACTGCCGACCACAACCGCCAGTGCCGATACCGCGGTACCCAGCCGCCGCTGTACCAGATCGCGCAAAATCAGTGCGATGCCAACCATCGTGACGCCCGACGGGGCCATCAAACCGGGAGCGACCGGCACCAGACACGGCCCATGCGGCGGCACGCAAGTAGTCCCGATATTGCCGATCAGCCAGTTGGCCGCCGGAATCGTGAGCGCGAAAAGGATGAGGAGTAATAGGCCTTCGCGGGCGCGCTGCCGCTCCGGGTTCATGACGCCGCCTTCCATTTTGCATAACCAGCCGCGCGCAAACGGCACGCCGGGCATTCGCCGCAGCCGAACCCCCAATCGTGGCGATGTTCGCGATCACCGAGATAGCAGGTGTGCGTCTCAGCGAGAAGAATATCGATCAGCGTCGCGCCGCCAATTTCGTGTGCGAGCGCGAAAGTCGCCGCCTTGTCGATCCACATCAGCGGCGTATGGATGACAAAACGGCGGTCGGTGCCGAGCGTCAGCGCTAGCTGCATGGCTTTGATCGTGTCGTCACGACAATCCGGATAGCCGGAAAAATCGGTTTCGCACATGCCCGCGACGAGATGACTGATGTCGCGGCGGTAAGCGACCGCGCCGGCAAACGCAAAGAATACGAGATTGCGCCCCGGAACGAAGGTCGTCGGCAACCCCGATTGAGCGATACCGATCTCTGCCTCGCGCGTTAGCGCGGTTTCCGAAATCTCAGCCAGCGCATCAATGCGCACGACGTGGTCTTCGCCCAGGCGCGCGCGCCAATCTTGCGAGTGCGCCGATAACGCCACCCGAATGCGCGGTCGGACGTCGAGTTCAACGGCGTGGCGCTGGCCATAGGCGAACCCGATCGTTTCCACGCGCGCAAAGCGCTCGAGCGCCCAGGCGAGACAGACGGTCGAATCCTGCCCGCCGGAAAACAGGACCAGCGCGCTGTCCAACAAGGCCACGGCGCTTATCCTTTGAGCCAGCCGCTGATCCGTTCGACGGCTTCGTGCATCTCTTCACGGGATCCGGCGTAGCACAGGCGCAGGAAATTCCGGCCGTGGATGGGATCGAAATCGACGCCCGGTGTCGCCGCTACGCCTGCCTCTTCGAGCATGCGCTTGGCAAATTCAAAACTGTCGCCTGAGAAGCGCGACGTATCGGCATAGAGATAGAAGGCGCCATCGACCGGCAGGAACGAGCTCAGGCCTGAGCGCGGCAGCCCGTCGAGCAGGATGCGGCGATTTTCCTCGTAGCCATGCTTTATGTCTTCGAGCTCGTCGCGTCCGTCGAATGCCGCTTGAGCAGCGATCTGCGAAAGCGTCGGCACCGATATTGCGAGGTTCTGCTGCAAGCGCTCCACCGTTCGCAGTACCGATGCCGGCACCACCATCCAACCGACGCGCCAGCCGGTCATGCAGAAATATTTGGAGAAAGAATTGATCACGATCGCATTCGCAGACAATGGAACTGCGCTCTGCGCCCGAAAAGCATAATCGAGGCCGTGGTAGATCTCGTCGGAGATCACGATGATGCCGGCATCCTCGGCGCACCGGATCAGCTTGGTGAGCGCCTCCGGCGTCATCATGGTTCCGGTCGGATTAGCGGGCGAACCGACGATCACGCCCTTGAGCGGCCGGTGGCGATGTTGCATGAGCAGCATATCCGCCGTGATCGCCCAACGCGTGGCCGCATTGGTCTCGATCAGCGCTGGCTCGCAACCGAACGCCGTGAGGATATGCCGGTATGGTGGATAACCGGGCACCGCGACCGCGACACGATCACCGGCCTCAAACACGGCAAGAAAGGCCAACATGAATGCCGCCGAGGAGCCGGTGGTGACGACGACGCGTTCGGAATCCAGCTCGATGTCATGCCACTGCGCATAGGCCTGCGCGATACGCCGGCGCAGCGACGGGATACCGAGCGCCGCGGTATAGCCGTGCGGCCCGTCAGCGAGCGCGGCTTTTACCGCCGAAATTGCACTTGCCGGCGCACCCGCGGCTGGCTGGCCGACCTCCATGTGCACGATTTTGCGGCCCTGCGCCTCAAGCCGCGCCGCAGCGGCCATGACGTCCATCACCATGAATGGCGGGACGGCGCCGCGGGCCGAAGGTTGCAGTAAGCTTTTTGCCCGTTCGAGCATGAGACGCCGCTAAATTCCTTATTTGGCCGACAGGCTTATCGCCCCGCTGATGCCGTATTCAGCGGGTCAGGTGCAATCAAGCAATGATCGAAAGCGCGTGTGTTGACCCTGACCCGTTCGGTCCATAGTTTGCCGCCGAACCGATGACGATTCAGCCTCACATGATGATTGCTCAATCTCCTAGCAAGACGCGGCGGCCGAGGCCAGCGACGCGGGCCGCCGCGGCGCTCACCGCCGCGGCGCTCGGATTGGCAAGTTTTCCGGCTGCATCGCAGACTGGCAGCAGTGCCGGCATCCCGATGATCCGCGATGCCGAGATCGAACAACTCTTGCGAGATTACACGGCGCCGATCTTTCGCGTCGCCGGTCTCACTGATCAAAATATCCACGCAGTCATCATCGACGACAAAAGCTTCAACGCTTTCGTCATGGATGCGCACCGCATTTTCGTCAATGTGGGCGCCCTGATGCAAACGACAACGCCCAATCAGATGATCGGTGTGCTGGCGCACGAAACGGGCCATATTGTCGGCGGGCACCTTTCGAAAATTCGCCAAGAGCTGGCAAACGTACAAACGACCGCACTTGTCGGCCTCTTGCTTGGCATCGGCGCCATAGCCGCCGGCGCGCGTTCCGGCAATGTCGACATGGGCAATGTCGGCATGGCTGCAATCACCGCGCCGCAAGCTCTGGGTTTAAACAGGCTACTTTCCTACCAGCGCGCACAGGAAGAATCGGCCGATCGCGCCGGGGTTCGTTTCCTCACCATGACCAGCCAATCGGCCAAGGGAATGTACGACACGTTCAAGCATTTTGCCGACGAGTCATTGTTCTCGGCGCAAGGCGCGAACCCTTATTTTCAGAACCATCCCATGCCGCAAGAGCGCATGGATGCGCTGGCTGAATTGGTAAAGACTCCCTATTGGGGGAAAAAGGATCCGCCAGAATTGCAATTCCGGCATGACATGATGAGGGCCAAGCTTGTCGGCTTCACCGAACGCCCCGGCAGCGTGCTGACGCGTTATCCGGCGACGGATACAAGTTTGCCGGCGCGTTATGCCCGTGCCATCTCCTCATACCGCTTCGGCGAACCGCGCAGCGCGACCGCTCAGATTGACAGTTTGCTTCAAACGATGCCGAACAATCCGTACTTTTACGAGTTGAAGGGCCAGGCATTGCTCGAGGGTGGTCATCCAGCGGATGCGATCGCCCCGTTGCGCCGCGCGGTGCAGCTTGCCCCGAATCCAGCGCTCATTCAGATCCTGCTCGCGCAAGCGCTGGTCGCAACAAACGACACAAAATCTGCAGATGAAGCAATTTCACTTCTGCACGCGGCCATTCTCAAGGAACCTGAAGCTGCCGACGCTTACACCACCTTGGCAATGGCCTATGGCCGCAAGAACGATCTCGCCGATGCGGATCTCGCTTCCGCTCAAGCCGCGTTCGCGCGCGGAGACAACAAAACCGCTCGCGAACTCGCCGAGCGCGCCAAGCAGCGTTTCCCAATCGGATCTCCCGGCTGGGTCCGTGCGGACGACATCGTTGCGTTCAACAAGAATCAAAAGCAGAATCCGCTTAAGTAAGGCCAGTAAAGGAAAAAGGAACAACCGAAATGGCTTGGAGCCTCCGCGCCTGTATTACGATTTTAGCGAGCATGCTGGTGGCGCCGCTTGCGCTAGCCCAAGACCGCGCGGCGCAATCCAATCCGGCGCCCGCTGCCACCACGGAGATGCCCCGCGAATTCTCGCCCGCGCAGGCGCACGAAATCGAGACCATCGTCAAAAACTATCTTGTTCAACATCCCGAAGTTCTGCAGGACGCCATGGAGTCCTTGGACCGGCGCCAGAAGGAAGCCGATGCGGAAAAGGCCCGCGGTACTATCAAGGACAATAATGCGACCATATTCAATTCGACCCACCAGGTGGTACTCGGCAACCCGCAGGGTAAGGTCACGATGGTGGAATTCTTCGACTACAACTGCGCGTTCTGTAAGCGGGCGCTGCCGGATATGCTTGAATTGTTGAAGACTGATCCGGATCTCAAATTCGTGCTCAAAGAGTTTCCCGTTTTAGGCCCCGGCTCGCTCGAAGCAGCGCACGTCGCTGTCGCGGCGCGCATGCAGGATCCGTCGGGAAAGAAATACTTCGAATTCCATCAGAAGCTGCTTGGTGGTCGCGGCCCTGCCGACAAGGCACGTGCTCTTGCCGTGGCCAAGGATGTCGGTTTCGACATGGCGCGGCTGGAAAAAGACATGAATACCGACGAGGTGAAGGTTACGATCGAGGAGAACATGAAACTGGCCGACGCACTTGGGGTCAACGGCACGCCAAGCTATGTCGTCGGCGACGAGGTCGTGGTCGGTGCCGTCGGCGTGGACGAACTGCGGGCGAAAATCAAAAACGAACGGAATTAGCCCTGCCGGCTGCGGCGATCGCCGTTTTTAAGGATTCACCGCGTTTGGCCTGATCCCGCTTTCCCTTTCCAAGAGCCTTCCTTATAACGAGGCCGCGCGGGACAGTCCCGCGGCAACAGCTGGCGCGGGCATGGCCAAAACTATTTACGTCCTTAACGGACCAAATCTCAATTTGCTCGGCACGCGTGAGCCACACATCTATGGCCGCGCGACGCTCGCCGACGTCGAGAAGCTTTGCCGGCACACGGCCGAGCGCAACGGCCTTGCGCTTGTTTTCCATCAATCCAATCACGAAGGTCAGATCATTGACTGGATCAACCAGGCGCGGGCTGACAAAGCGGCCGGGTTGATCATAAACCCAGCCGGTCACACCAGCACGTCAATCGCAATACTTGATGCGCTGCTCACGATGGAAGCACCTGTCATCGAGGTGCATATCAGCAATATTCATGCCCGCGAGGAGTTTCGCCGCCATTCCTACATTTCTCGCGCCGCACGAGCGGTGATCTGCGGCTTCGGTATCGACGGCTACGCGCTTGCGATAACCGGCCTCGCTAATTTGATCGGCGCCAAGGAGTAATCGTGGCGCGTAAGTCCGATAGCCCTGGAATGCCCGCAATCGATCACGAAGCCATTCGCGAGCTGGCGAAGCTATTGGATGAAACCGGTCTGACAGAGATCGCGGTGGAACGCGGCGGCGTTTCGATTCGCGTCGCACGCCATTCGAGCGGCACCGGCGGGCGTGCCCGCGGCGCCGAATCTCCGGTGCCGGCGCCGACCACGGTCGCCGCTTCACCGCTGGCGGCCGATCCGTCGCAGCACCCCGGCGTGGTCGCCTCGCCGATGGTTGGAACCGCGTATCTTGCTCCCGAACCCGGCGCACGCCCATTTGTAGAAGTTGGCGCATTGGTAAAAACAGGGGAGCCGCTCATGATCATCGAGGCGATGAAGACGATGAACCAGATTCCAGCGCCCCGGCCTGGAACAGTGATCCAGATTCTCGTGGAGGATGGCCAGCCCGTGGAATACGGCCAGCCTCTCATGATCATCGAATGAAGCAAAAGCCGAGCCGGCGCAGAAAATAAGCTGCGAGGATGTTCGACAAAATCCTCATTGCCAATCGCGGGGAAATCGCGCTGCGGGTGCTACGGGCCTGCAAAGAGCTGGGCATTGCCACGGTGGCCGTACACTCCACGGCTGATGAAGACGCGATGCATGTGCGCTTGGCGGACGAAAGCGTCTGCATCGGTCCCCCGGCGGCGAAAGACAGCTATCTCAACATCCCTGCTCTACTTGCGGCCTGCGAGATCAGCGGCGCCGATGCGGTGCATCCCGGCTATGGTTTTCTTTCCGAGAATGCGCGTTTTGCCGAAATACTTGGCGAACACAACGTCCAGTTCATAGGTCCGCGCCCCGAACATATTCGTCTCATGGGCGACAAGATCGCCGCCAAGCGCGCCGCCAAGGAGCTTGGTATTCCCGTCGTTCCGGGTTCCGACGGCGACATCGGTTCGGAGGCGCAAGCCCAGCGTCTGGCACACGAAATCGGCTATCCGCTGATGCTCAAAGCCGCGGCAGGCGGCGGCGGCCGCGGTATGCGTGTCGTGACCAGAGAATCCGAATTGGCCTCAGCTTTCGCTTCGGCGCGCGCCGAGGCCAAAGCAGCGTTCGGTGACGACACGCTCTATCTCGAGAAATATCTCTCTCGGCCGCGCCATATCGAGATCCAGGTGCTCGGCGACGGCAAGGGTGCCGCAATCCATCTCGGCGAGCGCGACTGCTCGTTGCAGCGCCGGCATCAGAAAGTCTGGGAAGAAGGCCCCTCCCCCGCGCTTAATAACAACATGCGCGACGGCATTGGCGAAACGGTGGCAAAGGCCATGCGCGCAATCAAATACCTTGGCGTCGGCACGGTCGAGTTTCTGTACGAAGACGGCAAATTCTATTTTATCGAAATGAATACGCGGATTCAGGTCGAGCATCCGGTGACCGAGATGATCACCGATATCGACCTGATTTTGGAGCAAGTTCGCGTTGCCGCCGGCGGCGATCTTCAGTTGAGGCAGGATGAGGTCAAGTTTCACGGCCACGCGATCGAATGCCGGATCAATGCCGAAAACCCCGTCTCGTTTCGGCCTTCGCCGGGGAAAATCGTGCACTATCATCCGCCCGGCGGCTTAGGCGTGCGCGTCGATTCCGCAGTCTACCATGGCTATACAATTCCGCCGTATTACGATTCGCTGGTCGGCAAGCTGATCGTCCGTGGCAAGACGCGCAGCGAATGCCTGATGCGATTAAAGCGCGCTTTGGATGAATTCGTCGTCGATGGCATCGAGACCACGCTGCCATTATTCCGGGCCTTAGCGCGGGAAAAGGACGTGATCGACGGCCAATATCATATTCACTGGCTCGAGGAGTTCCTCGCGCGCAGCGGTTTGCCCGAGTGATGACCAATCAAGCCGGCACCGCGGCCGGCGCGGCACGCGCGATGGCGGCGAGTAGGCGGCCCAGAACCGCGGGCTCGTAGGGCTTTCCGAGAACCAGCGAGCCCGGCACACGGGCTTCTTGCCTAAGCAGCGCTGCGCGCGCGGAAGCGTAGATGACCGGCAAATCCGGCCGCAATTCGCGTGCGCGTCGCGCCAGCGCAGCCCCATCCATCGCGCCCGGAAGGTTAATATCGGTCAACAAAACGTCGATCGACGAATTGGCCATACGGCGAAGCGCCGTCGCCGCGTCGGTCACGACATCCACCGCAAAGCCCTGGTCCGAGAGTGATTGCGCGATCCACTCGCTGATCAGGAATTCATCTTCCACGAATAAAACGCGGATTGGCTCAGTATTTTGTGTGCTCGCATCCATGGCAGCCCCCGTTCCATAGCCGCCTAATGCGCCGCGCTAAAAAGCGTTCAAACCTGACAAAAAACTTAGCGAACTATGCTTTGCAACCGGTTAACGACCTAGGAGTGGTCGGCTGTCGGAACTGCCGACGGCACTCGACGCACCGCCCCTTGAACGCAAACGCGTTGGCCGGTTAAACGAATCCATGGCAAGCCGCGAGTCCGCACTCATCGACATTACGCCCGAGGTGCTGCTAAAGGCCTATTCCTGCGGCATATTTCCCATGGCGGAGAGTGCCGACGATCCGGCGCTCTATTGGATCGAGCCGGAACGCCGCGGAATCATCCCGCTGGATCGGTTTCACCTCCCGGCTCGATTAGCGCGGACGATCCGTTCCACCGAATTCACAGTTCGGATTGACCGAGACTTCGACGCGGTGATCAAGGGTTGCGCTCAACCGCAACCGGGACGCGCACGCACTTGGATCAATGGCCGCATCCGCGCTCTTTACCGGAAGCTGTACGAACGCGGTGATTGTCACACGGTTGAAGTCTATGACGGCGAGAACTTGATTGGCGGGCTCTACGGCGTCAGCCTCGGCCGCGCTTTTTTCGGCGAGAGCATGTTCCACCGCGTGCGCGACGCCTCAAAAATCGCACTCGTGCATCTAGTCGCGCGGCTTAAAGCCGGCGGTTACCGTTTGCTGGATACGCAGTTTGTTACTGAACACCTGCGAACTTTCGGCGCAATCGAAGTGTCGCGGCCCGTTTATCACAAATTGCTCGATGCCGCGCTGGTTGGCAGTGCTGATTTCACCGCATTGCCGATCGATGGCCCGCTCTCAGGTGAAATCATATTGGCGCACCTCGGGCGGAGCTGATCGCTAGTCATCGGTGGTCGGCGCGCGCGCACTCGGTGGTGGCGCAGCAAGGGGGCGGTTGGGCGGAGGCTTGCGTCCGGAGCCCGCCGGCGGCGTCGAGGTCGGTGGTGCAGGTGGAGGCGCAGGCGCGGCCGATTGAGCGACCGGACCACCGACCGGCCTTGCGCAATCGGTCAGCCAGACGTCATAGATCGGGTGCTCGACGGCATGCAGGCCCGGACTCGATGCGTACATCCAGCCGGTGAAGATGCGTTTGATCTCGCCTTGCAGCGTCACCTCGTCGACTTCGACGAAAGCGTCGGTATTGGTCGGCTCGGTGGGCGGTCGGGTGTAACAGGCGCGCGCGGTGACTTGCAGCGCACCGAATTGCACCGTTTCGCCAATTGCCGCGTCAAACGAGATCGTCCGCCCGGTAATCTTGTCGAGACCAGCGAACACCACGCGCGCATTTTCAATCTTCTGCGTTGGTGTTTCCGTCACGACGGTGTCGTCGGGCCGCGTCGAGGTATCGGCGGGTTGTGGCGGCGGCGGATTAGCGGGTGCCGGCACGGTGCGGTTTTGCGGCGGCGGCGCCAGAGAGGCGCCCGTTGGCGGCGGCAGCGGTTGCGACTGGATCCCAGTCGGCGCCCGCGACGCGCTTGGCGCAACTGGCAGAGGCGAATTTTGCTGCGGACGAGGATATTGCTGCGCCGGATATTGCGTTGGCGCCGGGTACTGTCCCGGATATTGCACGGGCGGCGGCTGCGCCGGGAATGGTCCGCTCGGCACGTCGGCCGGCGGCCGCGGCGGCTGATCGCCGAAGGTGCCGCCGAATTGGGCGGCAACCGGCCCAACCGCAAGCGTTCCGCCGATCACGATCAAGAGTGCGGCGATTCGAGCCATGACAGACTTGTTAGTGCCGATCGTTTTGTGCAGTTGCCGCGCTTCACGCAGGCAACGGTTAACATCTGGAATGCGGCGAAAACGGGATCGGCGGGGAACGGACATGGAAACCTGGATAACCGGGTCACAATCCGCGAGCACGGTGTGCCGATCACTGCTTGCCGGGATCCCAAGCCTTATAGTCTCCCGTCGCCTTGGGCCTGCGGCCCTCCGCCAGGGTCGAACCCGTCGGGCGGTACGCCGCCGGCGTACCAGTCAGATTCGGCTCGTGCGGCTTCTCCCATCGATAGGATTTGGCCTGTTCCTGTGTCGGCGGGGTGTCGACAATATGATGTAGCCAGCCGTGCCAGCTTGGCGGAACTAAAGATGCTTCGGCGAGGCCCTTATAGATCACCCAGCGCCGGTCGAAGCCCAGCGCGGGATCGATCTTGCCGTTCCGGGTCCGGTAATAACGATTGACAAATTCATCTTCGCCGACGAGTTCGCCGTATAACCAAGTCCACAATTGCGTTCCGAAAGTCTGACTGTTCCACCAAGTGAACAGTCGCAGCAGGAAAGTTTTCATTGGAATCCTGGCACCGAGTTTTTCAATAAAAAGGTGGCCGGTATCCCACCCCACAGAGCGCTGTATTAAACCTGTGAGATTTTGGGTTGAACCAGGTATTGCCAGTTAGGCGCGCGGCTGTCCAGGGCGGTGCGTGAATGAAACCGGCGGGTCCGATCGGGCGTTTTCGGCTTATATTTGTGTCATGTGGCAAAACATATCGCAATGTTTTCAAACCGAACTGAATGATCTGAGCAAGAGCCTGTACTTCGCGCCGGCATGGGCGATTTGGGCGGCGCTGGTAGTCGGCGTATTTATTGCGGCGTGTTTGATGCATGCCGGCGTACTCGCGTCCCTGCATCGCTTGCTGGGTCAGCAGCGGCCGTATTTACACCGCATCCTTTATGCCACCAAAAATCCGGTACGGTTGGCGCTGCTGCTGATCGCGCTCGCTGTCGCCCTGCCTGCAGCGCCGCTCGGCTCGGACGGCAGGCTGATTATTGTTCGCTGCCTGGCCGTGGCCACTATTTTCCTGATCGGTTGGACGGCTCTGAAGGTCCTGCACATAGGTGCTAGTCTCTATCTGCGCAATTTCCGCATCGATACTTCCGACAATCTATTGGCGCGCAAGCACGTGACCCAGGTCCGCGTGCTGATGCGCGTGCTCGATATAATTATCGTTTTGCTCACGCTCGGCTGCGCCCTGATGACCTTCGACACGGTGCGTCAGTATGGAGTCAGCCTGTTTGCATCCGCCGGCATTGCTGGAGTTGTTTTCGGGCTTGCCGCCCAGCCGGTGTTGAGCAATCTGATTGCCGGGATTCAGCTGGCCCTGACGCAACCAATTCGCCTCGAAGACGCCGTCACCGTTCAGAACGAATATGGATGGATCGAGGAAATCACCGCGACCTATGTGGTGATCCGGCTGTGGGAGCTCCGGTGGCTTATCGTACCGCTCAATTATTTTATTCAGCAGCCATTCTACAATTGGACGCGCCAGGCGACTGCCAATATCGGCAGCGTCCTACTTTATCTCGATTATAGCGCGCCGATCGACCGCATTCGCGAGAAGGCCGTTGAATTGGCCTCGCAGACAAAGCAACCGGGCGCCAAGCTAGTGAACGTGCAAGTTACCAATGCCAGTCCTGAGGCGATCGAATTGCGCGTTCTGGTCAGGGCGGCCACAGTCGGCGATACATCCAATTTCTGCGCCGAATTGCGCGAGAAGCTCATTGGCTTCTTGCAGCGCGAACATCCGGATGCGTTGCCGCGGCGGCGCCACGAAATCAGCGAACTCCCGGCACGCAAAAGCGGCAAACATGCGGGCGCCAATGAATGAGATTGGCGAATGAGGCGATAAGCCTGGCCTACGCCCGATCGCCGCGAGGGGCCCCATCACAACTATGCTCTTCGAAAGCGGTGGCCGCCCCTCAACGCCCGCTTGTTCAAGACAGCAACAGCGGGGATCATGCGCCGCACCGTCGAATTGCTGTTGGCACTCGCCAGTCTGGCGCCCGCATTGGCGCCGGCGAATGCGGCGCCGACTCGCCGCATCAGCTCTTTGCCGAGATGTTCAAGAGCATGACCGGCATCGAAATGACGCATGTGCCGCGCAAAGCTAGTGCGCCGGCGCTCACGGGCGTGATCGGCGCACATGCCGGAATAGTTGCTCCGCGTGCTTTGTCGGCTGGGTCAAAGGACGCGCCGTGGCCGATCACAGAATGGTGGTCGGCCACAACGTGGCACCGTAGCGTGTGGAGGGTGCGCTACGATGACCAATTTATCAAAATACGTCGCGCACTCGGCATCATCGCCGGGACGAACGTCGCCACAACAATGACGATGCTCTTGTCGGCTCTTTAGTAGTGCCAATCACTGAGCTGGGCGGTTGTAACCGGTCCCAAAAGCGTAGCCGGAACTCGGGCAAAATTCGTTCCAGCCTGTCGAATAGTCATAGGTCGGGTAGCAGCCGTAACCGGCCATCCCATAACCGGTCCCATAACCATAGCCGCCCAAACCGAGGGGTGCGCTCGCGTAGAGAGGGCCATTGTTCCAGCCCCAACCTCCCCAACCGCCGCCCCAACCCCAAGCCGGAGCCTGAGTCTGAGCCTGTGCCGGAGCCCGAGTCCGAGCCCGAGCCCGAGTCTGAACCGGAGCCGGAGCCTGAGTCTGAGCCTGAGTCTGTGCCGGAGCGGGAGCTTGAGCCTCAGCCTGACTTGTTAGTGACATACCGGCAGCAGTGATCAGCGCCGCCGTAAAGGCTGTAGTGCGTAACAGTTTCATGAAACCCTCCTAAAGACGCTTTCCCCCGTTACGCCCTGCGCGTCTAAAACAATTCACCACGAACATTGTTCCGCCCGCCGCGGTGACCACGTGGACAAGCACTCACGTATGTCTGTTTCTAGGATGAGCCGGGGCGGAGATCGTCGGCGCGATGAGACGACGCATCTCGGATATTCGCAAAGAAGTTCGATCCAGAGAAAAGGAATTCAATCGCCTTAGGGGGGACAACTGGATTAGGATCAATTCTGAGATTGAAGCGCAAAAATTCCATTGCTCTAATGATCATGCTTTCGAAAATCTTCTCGATCCGCCGCTGGGGCAAAGCCGTCACGGTAGCCGGAATTGCCGCGAGTTAGTGACGTTTTACCGGCGGCGGTCGTGCAGCAGCGCCGCAACCATCTTGCTCCACTCCTGGGACAATTCGGCGGTCGAGGGTTTGCGGCGCGCTTGGCGATACCAATAGCCGGCATTATCCAGATCGCCTTCGACGCGATGGAGATAAGCATGCACCCAGGCGCAATCCTGGTCGTGCCCATTCATCACGATGCGATGCGCCTTGTTCCAGTCGCCGCTCGCCGCCCACCACAGTGCCTGCAATGCTTCGGATACGCCTGCGGGAGGCGCTTTTGCTTTGAGCGACTGCTTGAAGGCGGCGGGCGTCATACGCGCTCCGGCTTCCACCATTGCTCCGGAGCAAACGAGCCCGCGGCCTCTTCAATGATTGCGCCGAGCGTAAATATCGTTTCCTCGGCGAACGGACGGCCAATCAGTTGCAGTCCAAGCGGCAAGCCCTGGCCGTCGAGACCGGCCGGCACGGAAATAGCCGGCAAGCCGGCCATATTCACCGTCACCGTGAACACGTCATTGAGATACATTTCGATCGGATCGGCGCGCCCCCGCTCGCCGATAGCGAAAGCCGCCGACGGCGTCGTCGGCGTCAAGATCGCCTCGACGCCGGCGGCAAAGCAATCCTCGAAATCGCGTTTTATCAGAGTGCGCACTTTCTGCGCCTGCAGATAATAAGCATCGTAATAACCGGCCGAGAGCACGTAAGTGCCGATCATAATGCGCCGTCGCACTTCCTTGCCAAAACCGGCGGCGCGGGTCTGCTCGCACATTTCGATGACGTCTCGGCCAGGAACGCGCAAGCCGTAACGCACACCATCGTAGCGCGCGAGATTGGAAGACGCCTCGGCAGGAGCAACGATGTAATAGGCGGGCAGCGCATATTTGGTCATCGGCAGCGAAATTTCGACCAGCTCGGCACCCGCGTCCTTGAGCCAATTGGCGCCTTCGCGCCACAGTGCATCGATCTCGGCCGCCATGCCGGGCATCCGATATTCCTTCGGAATGCCGATGCGCATGCCTTGGATTGAACGGCCGATCGCCGCTTCGTAATCCGGCACGGCAAGATCGACGCAGGTCGTGTCCTTCGGATCATGACCCGCCATCGAGCGCAACAGGATCGCGCAATCGCGAACAGTGCGGCCGAGTGGGCCCGCTTGATCGAGCGAAGAGGCGAATGCGACGATGCCCCAGCGCGAGCAACGGCCGTAGGTCGGCTTTAATCCGACAATGCCGCAAAAAGCCGCCGGCTGGCGAATTGACCCGCCGGTATCGGTCCCAATCGCACCGACACAAAGGCGCGCCGCCACAGTCGCGGCGGAACCACCTGACGAGCCACCCGGCACCAGCTTGGCCGGCGAGTCGCGGCGGCGCCACGGCGACACGACCGGGCCGAGGCAAGACGTTTCGTTCGAGGAACCCATGGCGAATTCGTCGGCACTGGTCTTACCGAGCAAAACCGCGCCGTGCCGCCACAAATTTGCGCTGACGGTGGACTCATAGGGCGGAATGAAACTATCGAGAATGTGCGAACATGCCGTGGTACGAACGCCTTCGGTACAGAACAGATCCTTGATTGCGAGTGGCAGTCCCTCAAGCGAACCGCCCTCGCCTTTTGCCAGCCGCTCGTCCGACGCACGCGCCATCGCGAGAGCGCGCTCAGGCGTTTCCGTTACAAAGGCATTCAGCGCCCGCGCCGGTTCCAGGCGGGCGATATGGGCCTCGGCCAGTTCTGTCGCTGAAAACTCTTTCTTACGCAGCGCCTCGCGCGCTTGCGCCAGCGTGAGCGAAGTGAGATCGGTCATCCAGTCTTCGGATCGTCACAGAAGAATGGGTTTGGCATCATGGTCGAAGGAGCTGTTGAAGATCTATGGTCTTGTAGCTTTTCGTTCGTATCTGATTGCTGTTCCGATCGCACCGGCAGCGGCTGCATTGGAAAGCCGGCAAACAATGCTTCGACGGCCGCCGGGTCATCCGGCTGGAGTAGCCCCTGGCTCTCAAGATAAGCGAGCCAGATTGCATCTTGTTCACAAGCCAGACACATCGTTCATTCCACTACTTTGGGAACGAGGAAGAAGTGATGTTCGTGCGCCGGAGCATTGGCGATGATGGCGTCGGGAATGCCGCCGTCGGTGACTTTGTCCTGTCTCGTCTTCATTGCCATCGGCGTGACCGAGGTCATCGGTTCGACACCTTTTACGTCAACTTCCGCGAGCTGTTCGACAAAAGCGAGAATCGCGTTGAGCTCGCCGCGAAGGCTTTCCAGCTCACCCTCAGCGACTGCGATACGGGCAAGATGCGCCACGCGACGAACGGTGTCGGTATCGACTGCCATGAGCTGCTGCCTTGCGGATGCACGTCGGGGTGCTATAGCAGAGGGCCCATCGCCCGCCAACAGCGCCGATCAATCTAGCGAATCTGATTGGCAGCGACAGCCGCCAGCGCAGCATTCTCTTCGGGGATACGGATTGCAAGCACCGCAGCATTGAGAATGGAGAAAACCAGCGCATAGGTCGGCAGGCCGAGCGCAAGGGGGACGGCCGCGAACTCGCCGGCCACCACCGCATAGTTCGGATGACGCAGAAATCGGTACGGACCCCGCGCCGTCAGCTTTTCGCCGGGAACGGCGATGATACGAATCGTCCAGCGACGTCCTAGCGTTGCCAAGATCCAAAATCGCGCGATTTGCAGGATCACAACTAGCGCCAAAAACAAAAGATTGACGGAGTGATCGTAGGCAAGCGCCCACAATCCGATGATCCAGGCGGCGTGGAGTATCACGATGAGCGGAAAGTGAGAGCGCCCGTGTTCAACGCCGCCAGCCGCAAGCAAGCGGCGTTCGTTTTGCCGCGCCCACCACAATTCGACAATGCGCTGGAGCGTGAGAAAAGCAAGAAGCGCCGTACCCCAGTCGAAATGGATCACAGCTCGACCGCGACAAAATAAGCCGAGAAGCCTGGACCGAATGCCGCCAACAGATGCGGGCCAGTTGCTCCGGCCTGCAGTGCTTGCTCCAGCACGAACAGTACAGTCGCCGACGACATGTTGCCGTAGCGGCGCAGCACCTCCCAGGAATGTCGCAGTTGATCGCGCGAAAGCCCCAGCACCTCTTCCATTGTCTCCAGCAGTTTGCGGCCGCCGGGGTGAAAGAGAAAGCCGTTAAAATCGGCAAACGACAAACCGTTGCGATCAAGAAAATCTTGCAGCGCCGGCGCCAGCGCTTTTTTCATCAGCGACGGCAATTCGGGACTGAGCACGATGCCAAAACCATCGTCCTTTATGTCCCAACCCATGATGTGCTCGGTACTCCGCCAGCACCATTCCCCGCTTGCCAGAATGCGCGGGCCGGCACGCACGCGATTCTTCGTGTTGTGCAGCAAAAGGCCGGCAGCACCGTCGCCAAACAGCGCGGTAGAGACAAACATCGCCGGGCTCGGATCGTTGACCCGCAGACAGAGGCTGCAAAGATCGACCGTGAGAAACAAGACGAGCGCACCATCCTTCGCCTGAGCAAGGCGCGCCGCGCGGGCAAGGCCCGCCACACCGGCACCGCAGCCGAGTCCAAACATCGGCAACCGTTCGATCGTCGGCGCCAGTTTGAGCCGATTGAGCAACATGGCGTCGAGGCTCGGAATGGCAAGTCCCGTCACCGTATTGGTCACGATCATGTCGATGGCGTTGAGTGTGACCCCGGCCGCCTCCGTGGCCTTCACAGTGACCTGTTCCAGGAGATCGAGAGCGTGCCGGTGGAATGAATCGGTGCGCTCTTGCCAGCTGTGCGGCCTCAGATACCACTCGATCGGCTCGCAGTTGTAGCGGAACTCGATCCCGGTGTTGTCATAGAGCTGCCAGAGTTTGCTGAGCTGTGGGAAAAGCTGCTTGGCGTAAACGGCAGCGTCTGATTGCGGCAAACTGAACGGCGGATTGGCCGTCGCAAGCGACAGAATTTCGACGTCAAATGTCGCCGCCAAGGCCCGCTGACGTGCCACGGACCCGACTACATCGAGCATACGGGAGTTCCTTGCCGCCCAGCTTGCCGCGCAGTTCCGAGGTGACTAACACCGGAATGAGCTTGTTCGTCCGTCATCGTATAGCGTCGGGCCGGCTGGTTTATTCCCATCATGTTGTCGGCTGCCTTGGCAGCGCCTAATTTAAAAAAATGGCGAACGCAATGAGCCCAGTTCACGTTATTGGCGGCGGGCTGGCCGGCTGCGAGGCGGCATGGCAATTGGCACGCCGCCGCGTTCCAGTCGTTTTGCACGAAATGCGTCCGGTCCGCTCAACGGCGGTCCACAAAACGCCGCAACTCGCCGAGCTTGTCTGTTCGAACTCGTTCCGCTCCGACGACGAAGAGAACAGCGCGATAGGCCTGTTGCACGCGGAAATGCGGCGTCTTGATTCCCTTATTATGCGCTCGGCCGATGCAAATAAGCTGCCTGCAGGCAGCGCGCTCGCCGTTGATCGCGAGGGCTTTGCCGCCGCAATTACGGCGGCGCTCGATGCCGAGCCACTAGTCGAAATCCGCCGCGAAGAAATTGTAACGCCCCCTGATGGCTGGGACAGCGTCATCGTTGCCACCGGTCCGCTCACTTCACCGGGACTGACGGAGGTGATCCGGACGCTGACCGGAGAAGATTCCCTGTCCTTTTTCGACGCCATCGCACCGATCGTCTATCGCGACTCGATCGACATGGACATCGCCTGGTTTCAATCGCGCTACGAAAAGACCGGTCCGGCCGGCTCGGGCGCCGATTACATCAATTGCCCGCTCGCACGATTGGACTACGAGAATTTTGTCGAGGCGCTGCTTGCCGGTGAGAAGTCCGCGTTTCACGATTTTGAAACGGCGACACCGTATTTCGACGGCTGTCTACCGATAGAGATCATGGCCGAGCGCGGACGCGAGACCTTGCGTCACGGACCGATGAAGCCGTTCGGACTGACCAACCCACATCGCCCCGAACACAAACCCTATGCCGTGGTACAGCTTCGGCAAGACAACCGGCTGGGAACGCTCTTTAACATCGTAGGCTTCCAGACCAAGCTGAAACACGCCGAGCAGGTGCGCACCTTCCGGACGATTCCGGGACTGGCGAAAGCCGAATTTGCCCGGCTCGGCGGTCTGCATCGCAATACTTTTATCAATTCACCAAAGCTCTTGAATGGAACGCTGCGCATGCGGGCGGATCCACGCTTGCGCTTTGCCGGACAGATCACCGGCTGCGAAGGCTACGTCGAGTCGGCGGCGATGGGACTCCTCGCCGGCCGTTTCGCGGCTGCCGAGCGTCTTGGCACAGATCCGATGCCGCCGCCGCCCACCACGGCGCACGGTGCGCTGCTCGCTCACATCACCGGCGGTCACATCGAAACGATCGATGCCGGACCGCGCTCATTTCAGCCCATGAATGTCAATTTCGGACTGTTTCCGCCGCTGGCGCGTACACCCACCAAAGGCGTCGACGGCAGCCGCCTACGCGGCAGCGCCAAAGCCGAGGCGAAGAAACGGGCACTTTGCGCGCGGGCCCTGCACGACCTCGGAAATTGGCTGTCAGGTCGCCTTCCTATTGCGGCCGAATAGAAGTCTTATGTTATGAAACATGATATAAATCGGCATGCCCGAGCATCCGGAGGAACTCCGAAGCCGGTGGCAGACCACCGCCGTGCTCAAGCGCGATTTGTTCTCAACAATCGAGCGCGGACGCTTTCATACCGAGAACGGCGCAGTCGATGCGGTGCTCCGCCGCCTTGACGACGTGCCGCCGTGGAACCGTTGGCTGGCAAAAGAGCTGTTCCGCCGCGAATGCCGCGCACTCGCTAAAGCCGGAGGGCTTAGCATCGCCCCGCCGTTGTTGCTTGTGCGGAAGCATTTTCTGGTGCGCGGCTGGATCGATGGCGTGCCGTTGCATATTGCCAAGCCGTACGGGGACGTTAGTTATTTCCGTTCGGCGAAAAGCGCGCTCCGGCTCCTCCATCGCGCCGGCATCACGCACAATGATTTGGCTAAGGAACAGAACTGGCTCTACGCACGTGGACGCGCCTACCTCACCGACTTTCAACTTGCGGAGTTCTTTCCCCGCCGCACCCTTTTGTTTCGACTGGCGCGGTACGAAGACCTGCGCCATCTCCTCAAGCACAAGCGGCGTTATGCCCCCAATGCGCTCACGGCTGCCGAACACCGCGTGCTGGCGCAGAAGACGCTCATCACACGGGCGTGGATGGCCAGCGGCAAAAAGCTTTATTACGCGATCACGCGCGGATTGAAATTCACGGACCGCGAGGGCCGCGGCGTCCGCTTCACCCGGCAAGCGCCGGCGATTGCGGCGCGGCTGCGCGCGCATCCGTGCGTTGATGACGTCGCAATTGTTGCCTTTCCCGACCGCCGCACCGGCACCGGTCTCTACGCTTTTGTCGAGGGCAATGCCAACGAGCGTGAGTTGATCGAATTTCTCGGTGATGTAAGACCGGAACATTTGCAGCTGGTGCCGGCCTTGCCCCGGGACAAGCAGGGCGAAATCCGCAGCGAAATTCTCGAACTCGTGGCGATGAACCAGCTCGATTTGATCGATGCTCTGATCCGCACCGAGGCTGAGCGCGCGATTGTGTCCCAGATCGTCTCTGACCGGCGCAATTTGCGCGACCGTTTCGCTTTTTGATCGCGCTGAGACGAAAGAAGCGCCTGCACGAAAGAAACGAAAAATATTCAACGCACGTCGATGCGTGGTGTCGATTTCATTCGCCAGTTCGACCAGGCGCATGAACAAGCTAAATCCGTGTTTGCGGCCCAAAAAGAACTGCTCGATACGCTTGAGCAGATCAACGAGCACTGGTTTGCCCGCGTCAAATCGGAGGCTGAGCTCGCCACCACTATGGCCAACAGGGTCGCCTCGGCGCGTTCCATGCCCGATATGAGCAGCGTCTGTCAGGATTGGTTGGGTCGGCGCATGCAGCGATACGTCGAGGATAGCAATCACGTGTTTGACGATGTCCAGAAACTCATCCGAACCGGTGCAAATCGGGCAATAGCGGCCCGCTAAGTGGAGCGTGAGGAGACGCGAATCAACGCGCAAGTTGATTTGCGTTGCGCGCCGCGCGCCATATCAGCCATTGCCGGCGCCACTGTGAGAGCTGGCCTGGAGCCAAGACATCGGAGCGTTCCATGCGATCGAGAGCCGGGCGCACCAGCGCAATGGGAAGGAATGCCGGCAACGCCGGCTGAGGCAAGGCGTTCAACATATTCTGTGCGGCGGCGAGATGGCCGCGCGCGAGACTACGCAAATCCCCCGCCGCCGCGCTTAGGGACGGTGACGAGCGACCGGCGAATACATCCTCCGTAACGGCGCCATGGCGTTGGAGAAGTTCCAGCGGCAGATAAAGTTGACGTCGCGCGGCATGCCGTGGCAACGCCGCCAAAAGGCCGGTCATGGCGTACGCTATTCCCGCGGGCCGTGCGGGCGCGGCGGCATCGACGCCGAGGATCCGCGCCGCCATTGCGATCAACGCTGATGACGTCTTGATCGCATAGTCTTCAAGTTCTGCAATCGTCAACATCGGCTCGTTGTAAAGATCGAACCGGCGCGCTTCGATCAGCGTCAATATCGCGCTTGTTGGCAGCCCATATTTTTCAATCGTGTCCAGAAGGGATGCAGCCACCGGACTCGCTATGGCCTCACCGCTGCGTTCTCCCTGGACAATCTCACGCCACCACTGCAGCCGTATTTCGCCAGCTACGGGATCGCGTGTGCGATCGCGCGCGCTCGCAATTTCGACATTGAACGCATAAAGGGCGTGAAGCGCGTCACGATATTGCGCGGGCGCAAATAACGTTGCGATAAACCGATCGCGATCCGCGCTGCGAACAAGATCCGCGCAATAGGAAAATGCATCTGGCATGACGAGTGCCTAAAACATAATTTCGAAAAGTGGAAACTGGTTTCTCGGGTGCGCGAAGCCATACCAGCTGTTAGTGTTCTTGTGTCACGCTTCGGCGAGCGAAGCCAGGTCGCAAAATATGATACTCAAACAACACTGAGATCATTTTCGCTTTAGCATCATTCGACGGCGATCAGCCCGGCACCGACGCGACGACCTTCCATCAACATAACGTTATACGTGCGCACCGCCGGCCCCGTTGTCATCGCATCAAGAGCGATGTGCAACTCGTGGAACCGCGCGAGCAATGTTTCCGGTGGCCGCCAAAGCGCCGCACCAGTGCCAATGATGAAGAAATCCAGATCCGCAGCCGCGGTGAAAACCCGCGACAGTGCCGCATCCGTCACCTGGTCGGCCGAGACGAGCGCCCATGCCCAAATTCCGCTCGGCAGACAAAGCAGCGAGCCCCGATGCGACATTCCGGCGAAACGAAAACCGCCGGCGCCGTGGGCGTCGATCAATGCCTGGCGTGGCAGATGCGGTTCGTCCACTACAGCATGATCCGGAAAAGTGGAAACCGATTTTCCGAATAGATCATGCTCCACCAAAAACCTAGCGCCGTGTTCTGGCTCGCTGCGGAGAAGCCGGTGCGGAAGAGATGGGCGCCGCCGCTGGCGCCGTCGGCGGCGCCTCCGGCTCTTCGGTTCCGCCCATGCGGCCGCGGCCGACGCCAAGATAGATCAAGATCGGCGAGGCAATAAACACCGACGTATAAGTGCCGACTAGCACGACGCCAAACATCATTGTCGCGGTAAAGCTGTGAATGGCCTGGCCGCCGAACAACAGCAGCGCCAGAAGCGACATCGCGACCGTGACATGGGTGACGATGGAGCGCGATAGCGTGGCATTGACTGACGCATTCAACAGCTCCGGCATCGGCATGCGCTTGTAGCGGCGAAGCATTTCACGGATGCGGTCGTAGATCACGACCGTATCATTAAGCGAATATCCCAGGATCGTGAGCAACGCCGCGATGCTAGTGAGATCGAAATCGATCCGCGTGAGCGACATGAACCCAACGGTAAGCACAAGGTCATGCACGTTGGCGATCATGGCGCCGAGCGCAAACTGCCATTCGAAGCGAAACCAGAGATAGATCAGGATCGCAACGATCGCCAAAACTAACCCGATCGTGCCGTAAGCCAGAAGCTCGGTTGAAACGCTCGGCCCAACCACCTCGACGCGCCGGTAATCCACGGCGTCGCCCAGCGCATTGCGGACTTTCTGCACCGCCGCCTGCTGCGCCTCGTCGCCGCCGGGTTGCTCGGAAATGCGGATCAACACGTCGTCCGGCGCACCGAACTGCTGCAGCTGAAACTCGCCGAGTCCCAGCGACCCGATCGTCGACCGCATCTTGGCGAGATCAGCGGGGCCCGCTTTGGTCTGCACCTCGATCAGCGTGCCACCGATGAAGTCGATGCCGAAATTAAGTCCGTGGAAGAAATAGAGCAGGATCGCCGCAATCGACAGCATGGCCGACACGGGGAAGCTGATGCGCCGAAAGCGCATGAAATCAAATTTGGTGTCGTCGGGAACGATACGAAGAAGGCGCACGGCTATGCTTTCAGGTGAGGCTTTTTACTTTGAACATATAATGTTCCGCGAAAGGAAATCGCGCTGCGCGACCAAGCTCATATCGGCACAACACGGGGACGCCACATCCGCACCCAATAGGCCACGATCAGCCGCGTCAAGGTGAAGGCCGTGAACAAGGTCGTAACAATCCCGATGCCGAGCGTCACCGCGAAGCCGCGGACCGGCCCCGTACCGATGTAGAACAAGACGGCTGCAGCAATGAAGGTGGTAATGTTGGAATCGAGAATGGTTGCGAGCGCCCGCGAGAAGCCGGCGTCGATGGCGTTGATTGCGGTGCGGCCGGCGCGTACTTCCTCGCGAATGCGCTCGTAGATGAGCACGTTTGAGTCCACCGCAATACCGACCGTGAGCACGATGCCGGCGATGCCAGGAAGCGTGAGCGTGGCGCTCAACAGCGACAGAATTCCGAAAATCATCGCCACGTTTACCGCTACCGCGATATTGGCGAACAGGCCGAACAATCCGTAGGTCGCGAACATGAAAATGACAACCAGCGCGGCGCCGGCATAGGCGGCGTGCTCGCCGGCATTGATCGAATCCTGGCCGAGGCCGGGACCCACGGTGCGTTCTTCGATGATCGTCAGCGGCGCCGGCAACGCGCCGGCGCGCAACAGGATGGCAAGGTCGTTGGCAGATTGAACGGTGAAACTTCCCGAAATCTGTCCGGAGCCGCCGAGAATCGGCTCGCGAATGACCGGCGCCGAGATCACCTTGTTGTCGAGCACGATGGCGAAAGGCTTGCCGACATTGGCTTGTGTCGCTTCGGCGAATTTGCGCGCGCCCGCCGAATTGAAGCGGAAGTTCACGACCGGCTCGTTGGTCCGGGGATCGAAGCCGGGTTGCGCGTCGACGAGATCGGCGCCCGAGACCAGCACCCGCTTCTCAATCAAATATTTCTGGCCTGCAGTTTCGCCGGGGAGAATTTCGGAGTCAGCAGGATGAGCCTGCTCCGCCTGTTCCGGCGACATGGACAAATCAACCATTCGAAAATCGAGCTTGGCCGTCTTGCCGAGTATTTCCTTTAAATGTGACGGATCCTGCAGGCCCGGCACTTGAACCAATATGCGATCGGTGCCTTCCCGCTGTATCGTCGGCTCGACCAGGCCGAGTTCATTGACGCGGCGCTCGATGATCTGAATCGATTGGTCGACCGCCTGCCGTACCCGCTCCGTAATTGCCGGCTCAGTGGGGTTGAGCGTGATAGTGCCGCCGTTTGCAGTCACCGCAATGGTGCGCTGTCCGGTCGTGCCGGCAAAACCGGCCACCGGCTGCGACAGCTCTTGCAGCTTGGCGAGCGCCGTATCGATATCGGCATCGCGCGTAATGTGCACTTCGACGTTGTTGCCGCGGACGGCGCGACCGGTGAATGGAATGCGCGCCTGCCGCAATACGCGCAGCACGTCGTCATTGATCGACTGCAATTGCTCCTTGCGCACTGCTGCCGCGTCGACTTCAAGCAACAGATGCGAGCCGCCCTGCAGATCGAGCCCCAGCACCACATGGCGTTGCGCCCAGTTCGGCCAATGCCTGATCACGTTTTCGGAAAAGAAGTTCGGCAAGGCGAAAAGACAGATCACGAGAGCCGTGAGCAGGATTGCTGCCGCCTTCCACCGCGTGAAAAACAACATGGATTGCGTTGTTCCTTATTTGCAATGGAGTTCGCGCCGCCCTGCCTTGCGGTCGATCCGCCAGCCGCAATCAGGCTGCATCATCCTTCACCGGCTCGCCCTTGGCGCGAACGTCGCTGACCATGGCACGCATCTGCCGCACTCGCACGCCATCGGCGATCTCGACTTCAATTTGATCATCATCGACCACTTTGGTGACCTTGGCGACGAGCCCGCCATTGGTCACGACCGTGTCGCCACGCCGCAAAGCTTTGATCATCGCTTGATGCTGTTTCACCTTTTGCTGCTGCGGGCGCAGGATCAAGAAATACATGATCACGATGATCAAGATCAGCGGCATGAACGAGGTGATCATGCCGGCCGAGTCGCCGCCGAACAGGCCGCTTTGCGCAAATGCGGGCGTAACGAACATTGTTCCTCCGAGGTCCCCAAGATAAAGGCCGCAAGAAAAGATCGTAAGAAAAGGCGCGAACCAAGGGCTGATTTTGCGCGCAAAATCGGCGCGGACTATAGCTGTCGTTGGCCTAATTGCAACGTGCCGGGAAGCCTCTTTCACCCAAACGGCGCCTTGGCTTGCCGGCGCTTGCCTGCCCGGCTAAGGGAAGGCCCAATTCGGTGCAAACATGCCCAAATCCCCTGTGCGCTCAAGCAACAAGCCGACGAAAAAGCCGAACAACACGGCTGCTCTCGCCGGCGCGGGGAAAGCGCGTGACGGCGACGGCGACGCCGACCTTCTCGCACGCATCGCCGGCGCTCTGGAGCGATTGGCGCCGGCCGAAGTGGCCACCCCGGACTTTGCTCGTGCCGAGGCGTTCGTCTGGCATCCCGAGGGTCGCAGGCTGACGGCCGTCCGCCGCGTCAACCGCGTCGACATGTCGCTTCTTAAGGGTATCGACCGCGTCCGCGATCTCTTGGTCGAAAATACCGAACGCTTTGCCCGTGGTCTGCCGGCCAATAATGCGCTGTTGTGGGGCGCTCGCGGCATGGGGAAATCGTCGCTTGTGAAAGCGGCGCACGCCGCGATCGGCAAGGCGCGCCCGGCGTCGGGTTTGAAGCTCATTGAAATCCACCGCGAAGACATCGAGTCGCTGCCGGAACTGATGAGCATCTTGCGCAATGCGCCGCAGCGCTTCATCGTCTTTTGCGACGATCTCTCGTTCGACGCCGAGGACACCACCTATAAATCTCTGAAAACGATGCTCGAAGGCGGCATCGAGGGGCGTCCGGAGAACGTCATTTTCTATGCCACCTCCAACCGTCGCCACCTGTTGGCGCGCGACATGATGGAGAACGAGCGCGCCACCGCAATCAATCCCGGCGAGGCGGTCGAGGAGAAAGTATCGCTATCGGATCGTTTTGGGCTTTGGCTCGGCTTTCATCGCTGCAGCCAGGATGAATATCTCGCGATGGTCGAGGGTTATGTCGCGCACTATCGGGTGCGGTTCGACGGCGCAGAATTGCGCCGCGAAGCGCTCGAATGGGCCACCACGCGCGGCGCCCGTTCGGGTCGCGTCGCGTGGCAATATGTCCAGGATCTGGCGGGACGTCTGGAGGTACGGATTTCAGAGGATGGATGATAGAGGTCGGATGCCAAAGGTCAGAAAAGTTTTCTGACCTCCGTCATCCGATCTCCGACACCTGAATCATGCACCGTTCAAATACTGCGCCGGATCGACCGGGGTCGCGCCCTTGCGGATTTCGAAATGGAGCTGCGGCGAGGTGACGGTGCCGGTCTGACCGGCATGCGCGATCACCTGGCCACGTTTTACCGTCTCTCCGCGCTTGACCAGAATGTCACTGGCGTGAGCGTAGGCGGTGACGAAGCCGTTGGAGTGGCGCACCAGCACGAGATTGCCGTAGCCCTTGAGTTCGCTGCCGGCGTAAGCGACCACACCGTCTTCCGCCGCCTTGATCGGGGTTCCCTCGGGAACGGCAAGGTTGATTCCATCATTCTGCACGCCGTTTGGCTTTGGTCCAAATGCGGCGATCACGCGGCCGCGCACCGGCCAGCGGAATCCCGGCAGGCTGCCCGCAGGTTCGGCGTTTTTGACCGTATCCTGACTGGACGTTACTGGAGCGGACCCAACGACGTGCGCGGATTGCGACGCGTCAGCCATAACGACGGTGCCGCGCGCCGGCGACGCCGAAGCCTCGACGCGCGCCGGCGTCGCCTGTGACGCCTCTTTCAATTCAGGAATCGTGATGCGGTCGCCGGCCTTGAGCTCGGCGCCGACCGAAAGGTTGTTAGCTCGCGCAATTTGCGTAACCGGCTTGTGGTAGATGCGCGCGATGCTATCCAGCGTTTGCCCCCCCTTCACGACATGCACCACTGCGGGAGCAGCGACCTTGCCGCGCGGCGCGGAGGCTCGGCTCGCCGCGGCGTGCATTTGTGGCGCGGCAGCAGCCACCTGCGAGCGGTTTCGTGGGATGACGAGGCGCTCGCCCGGATAGATGGCGGCCGGATTGCTGATGTTATTGGCTTGCATGATGGCGGCAACCGGCACGCCGTGCTCACGCGCGACCATCTCGAGAGTTTGGCCGGGCCGAAGCGTAATCGGCGTGCCACCCTCCCAGGTCCAGTTGGATTTTGGCGCGGAAGCGGCACGCATCGCGCCGTTCGCCGCCTCAAGTTGATATCCGCCGCGGCCGGACACACCGTCCTCGGCGCTTGCCAGATGCGGCAACGGCGCCGTCTCAATGCGGTTCGCCGAGGCGCTCTGGGCGCCCAGAGCGGGCGCGTCGCTGCGCGAGACGGATGAGGTACTGGTTGGCCCAAACAAGTCGCCGAAACGAGACGAGTCGGCACAGCCTGCCGCCCCCAACCCCATTAACGAAATGGCAACCAGTTGCGGCCAGATGGCCGACCGAGGCGATACGCGCATGGTTACTCACTCGTACGCAATACAAGGACGAGCGAATAAACAACCTTGGGGTAAACAGGGTTTTAAGCGCCGGAAGATATTTCGCAAAAATCGATTGTGTGTCTTTGGTGCTACAGTTCTTTCGCTTGTCCCGGTAAAAGCGGCACAAATCGCACCGCAATGAGCTCTTCGCGCGTTAATTCCCCTCCGGCGTGCTTGGTGAGTTTGACCAGATATTGCGCGTCATTGCGCGGGCCGACAGGGAGAACCATTTTGCCGCCTTCGGCAAGCTGCGCCGCCAAGGCATCGGGGACATTTTCGGCGGCAGCCGTGACCATGATGCGGTCAAACGGCGCCAAATCAGGCGCGCCGGCCATGCCGTCACCGACGCGAACCGTGACGTTCGCATAGCCGAGGCGTTCAAGCCTTTCGCGTGCCGTATCGGCAAGCGTGCGGTAGCGTTCGATCGTAACCACTTCCCGCGCAAGTCGCGACAGGACGGCGGCCTGGTAACCGGAACCCGTTCCGATTTCGAGCACGCGATCCTGCGGACCGACTTTAAGTTGCTCGGTCATGTAGGCGACGACAAATGGCTGACTGATCGTCTGCCCGCAAGCGATCGGCAAGGCCTGGTCGGCATAGGCGGCCTCGACGAAACCAGGCGCGACGAAATCTTCCCGCGGCACTTCCTCCATCGCGCGAAGCACCGCCTGATCGCTGATCCCACGCCGTCGCAGCGCAAGCTGAAATTCCATGCGCTCGACGTCGTCGACAGCTGGTTTTGCGGTCACGGTTGCCTCGCTTTGTTACCTTACTGCGGCCGTTTTTTACCACTCCGCACGGTCTGTTACACTGCGGCGTGCATGATCACGCCCGCCGCTGCCCGCCTTGACGCAAAGCCTCGGAGCAAAGTCTTGACCAAATTAAGTGTCCTGACCGGCATGGAACCAAGCGCCGCGCCGGGCGTTACGGCGCAAGCACGGGGTTCCAAAGGATGAATCACGGGAAGGCTGCCGCGGGCAAGCGCGTCCTCATCGTCGAAGACGAATTAATGATCCGCATGCTGCTTGAGGGCATGCTGACTGACCTCGGCCACAGGGTCGCGGCCGAAGCGGGCGGTCTCGACGAAGCCATTTCGCTTGCGAAGCAAGGTGAATTCGATTTGGCTGTGCTTGACGTCAATCTCAACGGGAATTCGGTGACTCCGGTCGTCGAAATCCTCGTCGAGCGCGGTGTGCCGTTCATCTTCGCGAGCGGATACGGCCAGCGCGGCCTGCCCGAAGCCTATCGGACCGCGCCGATATTGCAGAAGCCGTTCCAGGCCGACGCGCTCGAGCAGGCGATCCAATCGATTGCCAACGCCGGATGCTAAATCCCCCCGCGCAGATCCGTAAATTAAATTCTCGAATTAAATTTCGAACTTAAGTTCCCGACTTAAATTCCAGAGTTAAATACCTTTGGCAAAAAGTTCGGCGAGCTTGGTCATGCTCGGCTCGTCGGTAATGTCGATCCGCAGCGGGGTGAGTGCGATGCAGCGATCATCGAGCACCGCAATGTCAGTTCCGTGCTCAGGCCGAAACGGGCCCAGTCGCGAATACGCAATCCAGTAATACGGGTTGCCACGCCCGTCCAGGCGCTTATCGATGTGCAAACGTTCCTGTCGGCGGCGGCCAAGCGGCGTGACGACGACGCCTTTGACTTCTTCCGGGCGGCAATCGGGAAAGTTGACATTGATCAGAACGCCGGCGCGCACGCCATCGGCCAGTACACGCCGAATGATCTCAGGCGCAAAGTGGACGCCCGTCTCCCAGAACGGCGGCTGCTCGCTGCGCGATTTGTAGGATTGGGAAAGCGCAATCGAGGAAATGCCAAGCAACGCGCCTTCCATCGCGCCGGCGACCGTGCCGGAATAAATCACGTCTTCACCCACGTTGCGGCCGCGGTTGACGCCGGAAAGCACTAGATCGATTTGCTTGCCTTCGAGAACATGGCGTGCGCCCATGATCACGCAATCGGTCGGCGTGCCGCGCACCGCGAATTTGTGCTCGTCGATCTGGCGCAGACGCAGCGGGTCGTTGAGCGAAAGCGAATGAGCCACGCCGGATTGGTCATGCTCCGGCGCCACGACCCAGACATCTTTGGAAAGCGCGTGAGCGATCTCCTCGCAGGTATCAAGCCCCGGCGAGTGAATGCCGTCGTCGTTGGTGACCAAAATGCGCAATGGAACCTCTCAGGCAGGCGAGTATTCGCCACTCGCTACTCGCTTTTTGCAATGTTCTTCATTCCGCCCATATAGGTCTGCAACACGTCGGGAACAGCAATCGATCCGTCGGCTTGCTGATAGGTCTCCATCACTGCGATCAAGGCGCGGCCGACGGCAACGCCAGAGCCATTGAGCGTGTGGACGTGGCGAACGTTGCGGTCTTGCTTGTTGCGATAGCGGGCGTTCATGCGCCGCGCCTGGAACTCGCCACAGACCGAGCACGATGAGATTTCCCGATACATGTTCTGCCCCGGCAGCCAGACCTCGATGTCATAGGTTTTCTGCGCGGCAAAGCCCATATCGCCGGCGGACAGCGTGACCACGCGGTAATGCAGATCGAGCCGGCGCAAGACTTCCTCGGCGCAGGCCAGCATGCGCTCATGCTCATCGCGCGACTGTTCCGGTGTGGTGATCGAGACCAGCTCGACCTTGGTGAATAGATGCTGGCGGATCATACCGCGAGTGTCCTTGCCCGCCGCGCCCGCCTCGGCACGAAAGCACGGAGTGCAGGCGGTGAACCGCATCGGCAACTGCGCTTCGTCGACGATGGATTCGCGCACCAGATTGGTCAGCGGCACTTCGGCGGTGGGGATGAGGCCTAGACGATCGTTCCGAAGCCTCGTAAGACGACCCAGATAGGCGGCCTGAAGTTCGTCGATCTGCGCCTCTCCGACAATATCCTCTGGCACGGCGCTTATGTGCTCGCCTTTGACCGCCCAAAATTGATCATCCACAAACTTCGGCAACTGGCCCGTCCCGAACATTATCTCGTCGCGCACGAGAAGCGGCGGCGCGACTTCGGTATAGCCGTGTTCGTTCGTATGCACGTCGAGCATGAATTGGCCGAGCGCGCGCTCGAGCCGCGCTAGGCCACTTTTCAAGACGACAAAGCGAGCGCCGGACAGCTTCGCCGCGGTTTCGAAATCCATCTGCCCGAGCGCTTCGCCCAACTCGAAATGCTGCTTGGCCGTGAACGCGTAGTCGCGCTTGGCGCCAAAACGGTGATGCTCGATATTGTCGTTGGAATCCTTGCCGTCGGGCACATCGTCAAGCGGGATATTCGGGATTTCGGCAAGCGCATCGTCGAGCGCTTGCGAAGCCGCTTTCTCCGCCGCTTCGAGCTTTGGGATGGATTCTTTTAACGCTGCCACCTCGGCCATGAGCGCGGCGGCCTTTTGCTCGTTCTTGCTTTTCTTGGCCTCGCCGATTTCCTTAGATGCCGCGTTGCGGCGCGCCTGCGCGGTTTCGAACTCAAGGATATTCTTGCGCCGCTCCCCGTCGAGCACGATCAGACGCCGCGATTCCGGCGCCAGTCCGCGGCGCGCAAGCGTATGGTCGAAGATGTCGGGATGCTCGCGGATAAACCGAATGTCGTGCATCGATAAGCTCTCTGGCGTGTCATGGCCGGACTTGTTCCGGCCATCCACGTCTTTGCAGCCCGATAATTAAGACGTGGATGCCCGGGTCAAGCCCGGGCATGACGAATCAAAATTGCATAGCAGCAACATAGCAGCCCGCTCACTCCGCGGGTTTGGCGGCCGCGGCGGCGCGCTCGGCGGCGGCGCGACGCTCCACCATCCGCACCGACCAGACGGAGCCCTCGTAAAGCGCCACCAGGGGGAGCGCAAGCGACATCTGGCTCAAGACATCCGGCGGGGTGAGTATGGCGGCAATGACGAAGGCGATGACAATGAAGTAGCGGCGCTTCGATCTGAGCTGTTCGGAGGTGACGATGCCAACGCGGCCAAGCAGCGTTAGAATGACTGGAAGCTGAAATGCCACGCCGAAGGCGAGGATCAGCTTCATCATCAGCGACAGATAATCCTCGACCTTTGGCAGAAGCTCGATTGTCGCCTGCCCGGGCCCGCCCAATTGCTGCATGCTGAGCGAAAAGCGCGCCAGCATCGGCCAGACCACGAAATAGACAACCATCGAGCCGAGCAGAAAGAAGATCGGCGTCGCGATCAGATACGGCAGGAAGGCTTGGCGTTCATTACGGTATAAGCCCGGCGCGACAAACATATAGATCTGCGTCGCCACGACCGGAAAGGAAATGAAGGCCGCACCAAACAGCGCAAGCTTGAGCTGCACGACGAAATATTCAAGCAGCCCGGTATAGATGAATTTCGAATTTTCCGGCCCCGCGACCCAGATGTAGGGCCAGGTGAGCACGTTGTAGATCTGGCGAGCGAAGAAAAAGCAGATAATTGCGGCCAGTGCGAACGCGGCGAGCGCCTTGATCAGCCGCGAGCGCAGCTCGATCAAGTGATCCATCAACGGCGCCTTGGTGGCCTCGATCTCCTTTTCTTCGTCTTCGCTTCTCATTGCGGCTTGCCTGCGCCAGCGGATGACGCGGATTCTGCCGCCGCTTCCGGGGCGACCGGGCCAACGCCGACGCCAGCCACCTCTTTGTCGCGAAGCTCGGTTGCAGCTTGAGGAATGGGAGATGCTTCAGTGGGCTCCGCGGCGGCGGCGCTGCCCGGCGCATTGGCCGCTTCTTTGTCCGCTGCCTGGTCCGTACTCTTCACGGTGTTGTCCAAATCCTTGCCGATGGCCTCGACATCGGCGCGCACGTCTTTGAGCGGATCGTAATTCTTGATGTCGGACGCCATGTCGTCGACCTGCTTCTTCAGGTCCGCCATCTCCGCTTCGCGCATCGCTTCATGAAACTGATTCTGAAAATCGGCGGCTAAACTTCGGATTTTGCGCGTCCATTGCCCGAGCGAGCGCATCACCGCCGGCAGCTCTTTCGGCCCGATCACGATCAGGGCGACGATGCCAATGAGCAGGAATTCGGTCCAGCTGATGTCGAACATAAAGACACTCCGGCCGCGCTCGTTAGCCGCAGCCGCCGACCAGGATGTAAAGCTGCCGCGTCCGGCGCGAGAGATTCAGAACTAGACTTTGCTCTCGGATTCGGCCCGCTGCTTGATATCCGCGGACGCTTGATGATCGATCGTTTTTACCGGCGCATCGGATTTCGCTTTTTCGGCGGTGTCGTCGTCGGCCATGCCCTTCTTGAAGGCTTTGATCCCGCGCGCGACATCGCCCATCATATCCGAAATCTTGTTGCGGCCTCCAAACACCAGCAGGACGACAGCGCCAACGATCAACCAGTGCCAGATGCTCAAGGAACCCATGAAATCCTCCGTCCGCCAGACGCTTACGCATAGCCCCTAAGACAGGGCGCCTGCCGGCAAATTGCCGATTTGGCCAGAAACTAGGCGTCGGGACCGGCAAAAACAAGCGCAACGGCAATGCCCTCGCGCCGCAGGTAAACGCGCGTGCAACTCGCGCGGATTATAGCCCGGCTCAACGTCGAAGGATCGAGAATCCTCCGAACTTATTCCTCGGTCCGGCCGACCCTCGGCGCGAGGCCCAGATCGACGTCCTCCGGGCCAAGCGGGTCTTCGTCGTCCCGCAGTGCCGGATCGTCGGATGGCACCGGCACCGCGAAATCGGCGGGGATGGAAGCGTCAACCAAGCCCGCGCCCTTGAGCTCGTCGAGCCCCGGCAAGTCGCTTAGCACATCAAGCCCGAAATGGGACAGGAATGCTTCGCTGGTCCCGTAGGTGACCGGCCGGCCCGGCGCTTTACGCCGGCCGCGCAGCCGGATCCAACCGGTCTCGAGGAGCACATCCAACGTGCCCTTCGACGTGCTCACGCCCCGAATTTCTTCGACCTCGGCGCGCGTCACCGGCTGATGATAGGCGACGATCGCCAGCGTTTCGATCGCCGCGCGCGACAGTTTTCGCGTGACGACTGATTCATGCGTCAAGAGCCAGGCGAGATCATTGGCGGTGCGCAGCGTCCATTTTCCGCCGACGCGCACCAGATTGACCCCGCGCGGCGCATATTCGCGCTGCAATTGCTGGAGCAGTGCGCGCACGTCGACGCCGGCGGGCAGCCGCGACGCCAGGACTTTCTCATCGATCGGCGCCTCGGCGGCAAACAATAAGGCTTCGAGGATGCGCAGCTCTTCGGCGCGGTCGAGATCTTTCTTGTCGCCGACGATCACCCGCATCTCCGCGACTTTCCCCATTGGCTTTTTCTCCCTCTTAGCCATTCCCCGGTTCCGCGGCTGAGCCCTGCGGAAGGGCGCCGTCGGCATTGCGCTTCTTGCGCAGATAAAGCGGCGAGAAAGCAGCCTGCTGGTGCGCTTCTAGCTCGCCCTCACGGATCAATTCGAGCGCCGCGGCAAAGCTCGAGGCCAGTACGGTGGCGGCCACCGAAGGATCGGCCAGATAAGCGATCAGATATTGGTCGAGCGGGCTCCAATCCATGCTTTGACCGATCAGCCGTTCAAGCGCTTCACGGGCTTCGGCAAGCGACCAGACCGTGCGCTTAGGCACGCGCACGACCGATCGCGACTTGATTTGCCGCCGTGCGGCATAAGCCGAGAGCAGGTCATAAAGCGTGGCAGACCACTGCGGATGCTTGATCTCGGCAATCGGCTCCGGCTGTCCACGCTGAAACACGTCGCGGCCAAGCTGCGGCCGGCCCATCAATTGCTCGGCGAATTTGCGGATCGCTTCGAGGCGGCGCAGCCGCAGCGCAAGCGCATTGGCCATCTCCTCGGCGCTTATGCCTTCGGCCGGTTGCGGCTCCGGCAGCAAGAGGCGGGATTTCAAGTAAGCGAGCCAAGCTGCCATCACCAAATAGTCGGCGGCGAGTTCCAGGCGCATCTTGCGCGCCTCTTCGATAAAGGCGAGGTACTGATCGGCCAGCGCAAGAATGGAAATCTTGGCGAGATCGACCTTCTGCTGACGCGCGAGCGTCAAGAGAAGATCGAGCGGACCTTCAAAGCCCTCAACGTCCACCATCAGCGATGGCTCATCGCTGGCGCGCTCCGGCAGCTCGGTCTCGAAATCGTGCTCGGCGTTCATGCGGAACCCGCTCGTGGCTCAGTGCCCTGCATCAGTTTGGCGAATTGCTCGCGGCTTGCCGTGACATCCAGAGGTTCGGGCCGTTTTCGCACAGCCAGAGCCGCATCAGCACGGCGCGCGGCATCGCCTTGCAGAACGGGCGCTGCCGCCGCAACTTCGAGCATTTCCGATATAGCGCCGTTGCAATGGAGCACCACGTCGCAGCCGGCGGCGATCGCCGCCTCGGTACGCTCAGACAGGGTGCCAGACAATGCGCCCATGGAAATGTCATCGCTCATCAGCAGACCGTTAAAGCCGATCGAATCGCGAATCACGTCCTTCACTATATTGGCTGAAGTAGTAGCCGGCGCGACCGGATCCACCGCGGTAAACACGACATGGGCAGTCATCCCCAATGGCAGGTCGCACAATGGCCGGAAGGCCGCGAAATCCGTGGTATCCAGCGTGGCCCGATCAGCGGTAACCACCGGAAGCCGCTGGTGGCTGTCGGCCGTGGCACGGCCGTGGCCCGGGAGGTGCTTAAGAACCGGAAGAACGCCGCCGGCCATCAGACCCTCAGCGAAGGCCCTAGCGAGGACGGCCACCTTAGCCGGTTCATTGCCGTACGCACGGTCACCGATTACGGGATCGGCGCCGGCGGCCGGCACGTCCGCGACGGGCGCGCAATCGACGTCAATCCCGAGCTGCAACAGGTCATTCGCAATAAGCTGCCCCCCCAGCCGCGCGGCGGCAAGGCCACTGGCCGGATCGCGGTCGAATAGCGCCCCGTAACCGGCGCCGGACGAATAGCTCGGCCAATGCGGCGGGCCCAAGCGCTGCACCCGGCCGCCCTCCTGATCGATCAGGACAGCGGCTTGGCGGCCGACCAGGTCGCGGAACTCGGCGATCAGGCGGCGTAGCGCGTCCGGCGTGGTCACATTGCGCTTGAACAGGATGAGTCCCCACGGGTCCTCATCCCGAACAAACTGGCGTTCCGCCGCGGTGAGCGTGGGCCCGGACAGACCCGTGATGAACGCACGCATTTGCGGCAGCTAAAGTTCCATGCCTGGCGGACCTGCGGACATAATCCGAGGCCCGAATCGGCATCTCAAAGCGATCATGGCCCACTAGAGGCGGGGCGGCCGCCTAATGCAAGCTCGCCGGTTTGCGCGTGGTGAAAATCAATTCTTCTGCACGAGGCAGCTGCCGCCGGCAGCTTTGAGATTCGAACACAACTCTGTCGCCTGGTCCGCCGAAGCGAACGGCCCCACCATGGCGCGGTAGTAGATGCCTTTGGCGCCAAGGTCGGCGCGGCGGATGATCGGCGCACGACCACTGAGCAGATCAGGATATTTGGCCTGCAAGTCGCGGAACGAGGACTGGGCCTCTTCCTCGCTCCGTTGCGATGAAACTTGAACCGTGTAGCCGCCGGCTGGCGCCACGGGAGCAGCCGAGGCGGTTTCGTTTGCCGCCGGCTTGTTCAGCGGGACTGGCTGGGCCGGAACTGAGCGCGGGCGGGTCGTCGCAGGCGAACTTTCGGTCGATGACGGGACAATCGAAAGCGGTTCGTTTGCGTCACGCGTTTGTGCTGCGGTTCGCGTCGGCGTTGCTGAGCCGGTAGTCGCATCAGCGCCGTTCGGCTGGTCAGTGTGGATTGAAACGGTGCGAATTTTTTTTGGGCTGGGCGCGCCTGGCACGGCAAGAGTGGGCGTCGGCGACGACGTCGTGGTCAGCGGTGCGTTCGCAGCCGATGTAAGCGCCGGTGGCCTAGCACTTGGAATATCGGGCCGGACCGTGGTCGGCGGTGGGGTCGAGGATGCCGGATTGTTCGAAGCTGCAAGGGCTGGGAAGCCCACCACGGTGCCAGGGCCGCCGGCCGCCGGCGGGTCAGGGAAGATCGGCACAGTCGATACCGGGCGCGGGGCTGAATTTACCGGCGCCCGCATTTCGACGGGACGCTCCTCGCGTGGCACCAAGCGTTCGCCGGAAGTTGCACTTTCGGTATTCGAGTCCGTTTGACGAGAGGCGTTAGCTGACGCGTTGGCGTCGCCAGGCATGATCTTATTTGGTCCGCCCTCGGCCTTGATGATCGGCGGCAGTGTCGGCAGCATTGGGCCGCCAAACATAGCGCGATAGGCAAAAACGCCGGCAGTACCGAGCACGGCCAAGCCGAATATCATCGCCACAAGAACGAATCCGCTTCGCCGGCGCGTATTGAGAGCCTCGTTGAAATCTTCGTATTCCTCGCCGTAGGCATGATCATCAGAATGACCGTGCGCTTCGTGGTCGTATTCGTCATGACCGTAGTGGTCGTCGCGCGGATCCGATGATGGTATCTCCGCCTCGTTGTACGCGGTCTCGTCTCGATCGTCGCCGATAAAGTCATGAAGATCATCCGCCACTGCTGACGCAAAATCCGCTTCGCGGTCATTGCGGGAAGAGCGGATAAACGGTGGAGGATCGGCGTGGACGGACCGGTCGTAACGCTCCTCGTTAGCAAGTTCGTAGCGCTCTTTGAAATCCTGTTCGTAGCGGCTTTCGTCCGGCGCGGAATGTTGGTCGTCGTGCGGCTCACCAACAATCTCGTCCTGCGCGGCGTAGGTCGCACGAGCGGTCGACCTGCGATCTTGACCTGCTTCTCTGTTCATCGGCACGCTTTGACCAATGAACCTTGCCAATTCGGCAAGCGGATCGTCAGCTTGCGCGCGGGGCTTTTCCGGACTGCGCCCGACCGCGGAATCGCGATACGAACGGTGCTCGCTTTCAGCCATGAGATTCGACCCGTTCAGGCATTCACAATAGAGAGACAAAAACTTCGAAACTCTCGACCCGGCGCCAATAGCGAAGCGTGGCTACCGCATCTCGTTTGGTGCTTCGACCCCGAGCAGTGCCAGCCCCGAAGTGAGCACGGTCGCAACCCCTTGAACAAGCACAAGCCGCGCTTCCGTCAGTTGTCGATCATTCTGGATAATGAAGCGTAAATGTGGCGATGCATTGCCGAGTGTCCAAAGTGCATGAAATTCACTTGCTAAATCGAAGAGATAAAAGGCAATTCGATGCGGCTCATGCGCGGCCACAGCGCCGGCAAGAACACGCGGATAAAGCGCGATCTGTCGCATCAGCGCAAGTTCGGCGGAATCGCTCAGGCGCGCCAAATCGGCAGCATCGGCGAGTTGCGCGATGTCGGCAGGAAAGCCGCTAAAGGCGGCGCGGGCGTTACGAAATACCGATTGCGTTCGGGCGTGGCCATATTGAACATAGAACACTGGATTGTCGCGGGATTGTTCGAGCACTTTCACAAGATCGAAGTCGAGCACGGCGTCGTTCTTGCGAAAAAGCATCATAAACCGCACAGCGTCGCGGCCGACTTCATCGACAACTTCGCGCAAGGTGACGAACTCCCCTGCCCGTTTCGACATCTTTACCGGTTCGCCGGCGCGTAAGAGCTTGACCAACTGCACGACTTTGACATCGAGTTCGGCGCGGCGATCGCTTAACGCCGCGACGGCCGCCTGCATGCGCTTGATATATCCGGCGTGATCGGCCCCCCAAACGTCGATCAGCGCGCGAAATCCACGCTCGAGTTTCGAGCGGTGATAGGCGATATCGGAAGCGAAATAGGTGTAAGAGCCGTCCGACTTCTTCAGCGGCCGATCGACGTCGTCGCCGAAAGCGGTCGACCGGAACAATGTCTGTTCGCGATCTTCCCAGTCGTCCGCTGGTGCGCCTTTCGGCGGCGGCAACCGCCCTTCATAGACATAACCACGCCCACGCAGCTCTTCGATCGTCGCCCCGACGCGGTCCTCGCCGTCCAGCAACAGTGAGCGCTCGGAAAAGAACACGTCTGGTTTGACATTCAATGCGGCAAGGTCAGCGCGGATCGCGTCCATCATCATTGCGACCGCCTTTTCGCGCACAAGCGGCAACCAGCTCACCTCCGATTGTCTCGCGAGCGAGTCGCCGTATTCGGCGGCAATCGCGGCACCCACTGGCTTGAGATAATCGCCAGGATAAAACCCTTCGGGAATTGCGCCGATTTTATCGCCGAGCGCCTCGCGGTAGCGAAGGAAGGCGGAACGCGCGAGGAGGTCGACCTGCACGCCCGCGTCATTGATGTAATATTCGCGGGTCACCTTGAAACCGGCGAACGCCAACAGGTTGGCGAGCGCATCGCCGAATACCGCTCCTCGGCCATGGCCGACATGCATCGGCCCGGTTGGATTGGCCGAAACATGTTCGACATTCACCGGTTCGTTTTTGCCGACGTCGCTCCTGCCGTAATCCAAGCCGGACCTCACGGCGGTACGCAGCGTATCGAGCCAGGCCGTCGGGCGAAGTGTGAGATTGATAAATCCGGGGCCGGCCACCTCGACCTTGGCCACGAGCGTGTCAGCCCGCAGCTTGTCAGCGATCATCTCGGCAAGCTCACGCGGTTTGCGGCGGGCGTCCTTCGCCAGCACCATCGCCGCGTTGGTGGCCATGTGTCCGTGCGCGGCATCACGCGGCGGCTCCACGGTGATGCGCGATTGATCGATGCCGAAAGGCAACAGGCCCGACGCAATTAAAGCTTCGCTTGCAGCGCGAACGCGCTCGAGCATTTCGGCAAAAATATCGTTTTCTGGCATTTGTGGCGTTGGCGCTTTGAACCGAACCGCGCCGCGCGCCTAACGCAATTCTGGAGTCGAGTCAAAGAGCCGCGCATGTTCGGCGAGCGCGTAACGGTCCGTCATGCCGGCGATGAAATCCGCAATATGGCGTGCCCGCGCGGCCTCATCGAGCCCCGCCAGGCTTTCGCCCCATTCCGCCGGAAGTTCGTCCGGCCGGGCGCTGTAGCGCGCAAACAGATCGCGCACCACGCCCGCGGCCTGGTCCATGACCTTCGTCACCCGGCCGTGTCGATACATGTGAGCTTCCAGGAAAGTCTTGATGGCGCGATCCTCGTCCCCGACTGCGCGCGAGAAAGCGCCAACCGGCGCGGCAGCGCGGCGCACATCGTCGGCCGAACCCGGGTTTAGCCCGGCGAGCCGGCCAGCGGTCTCGATGACGACATCATCGATCAGCAAACCGATGAGGCGGCGAATGAGTTCATGCACGGTACGATCGTGGTCCAGGTTGGGATGCGCGGCGCGAATGTGGTTGACGATCCTGCCGGGCAGCGGCACGGCCGCGATGTCGTCAAGTTCAAATAATTTTGCCCGCAAGCCATCATCGATGTCGTGCGCGTCATAGGCGATATCATCCGCAACAGCGGCGACCTGCGCTTCGGCGCCGGCGAAGCTCCAGAGCTGAAGGTCCTGTAGGCGGCAATAGTCGAGAATGGAAGCCGGCACGCCGTGCGTCCGATAGCGAACGAGCGGGGCGCCAGCACGATCGGTGAGCGGACCATTGTGCTTGACCAGGCCTTCCAGCGTCTCCCAGGTTAGATTCAGGCCATCGAACTGCGGATAGCGCCGCTCCAGCACCGTCACCACGCGCAGTGTTTGCGCGTTGTGATCGAACCCGCCGAATACCGATAAGCAGGCGTCGAGCGCGCGCTCGCCAGCGTGACCGAACGGCGGGTGGCCAAGATCGTGCGCAAGCGCCAGCGCCTCGGCCAAATCCTCATCGAGCCGCAGCCGGCGCGCCAGCGCCCGTGCGATCTGTGCCACCTCAAGCGTATGTGTGAGCCGCGTGCGATAATGATCGCCTTCGTCGAAAACGAACACCTGCGTCTTGTGCTTGAGGCGGCGGAACGCGGTGGCGTGAATGATGCGATCGCAGTCGCGGCGAAAGGCGCTGCGGCTTTCACTTGGGGATTCGGGATGAAGCCGGCCGCGGCTTAAGTCAGGGTCGCAGGCGTAGGGCGCACGATGAGGCGTCTTTTCCATTCTGCACGATGTCAGGCAGCGATTGACTTCGGTTCTGTCGCACTTAACTATCGTGGTGCGAGTGTTGCAATCGGGGCGATTGCTTTTCGGAGATCAAATGACGGTCAACGTAACGGATCGCGCCGCGCAACGGATCGGGGAAATCCTGCGTCGGGAGCCTGCCGGCACCATGTTGCGCGTCAGTGTCGAAGGCGGTGGCTGTTCCGGTTTCCAGTATAAATTCGACACCGAACGCGAACGCGCCGAGGACGATATCGTGATCGAAAAAAGCGGCGCGACGGTGCTGATTGATCCGATCTCGCTCAATTACATGTCCGGATCCGAAATCGATTTTGTCGACGATCTGATCGGCTCGTCGTTCAAGGTCAATAATCCGAAGGCGACCGCGTCCTGCGGCTGCGGCACCAGCTTCGCGCTCTAGATTGCCGTGCGTATCGCCAGCTGGAATGTCAATTCGATCAAGCAGCGCCTTGACTCCGCGGTGACTTGGCTGTCCGAGCGCAAGCCGGACATCGTCTGTCTGCAAGAAACCAAATGCGTCGACGAGGCCTTTCCGCGCGAACCGTTTGAGACGCTTGGATACAATGTCGCCGTTCACGGGCAGAAGACATTCAACGGCGTCGCGCTCCTGTCGAAATTCCCGTTCGACGAAGTCAGTAATGGTCTTCCGGGCGACGACCAGGACGATCACGCCCGTTTTATCGAAGCTGTCGTCTCCACGGCAAACGGCGCGATGCGCGTCGCCAGCATTTATCTGCCGAACGGCAATCCGCCGGAGACGGAGAAATACGCCTACAAGCTTGGCTGGATGAAGCGCCTGGCGGCCTATGCACGCGAACGCCTGCTGCTGGAAGAACCGCTCGTCATGGCCGGCGACTACAACGTCATTCCGACGTCAGCCGATGCCCGCAACCCGCAAACCTGGGTTAACGACGCTTTGTACTTGCCGCGCACGCGTGACGAATTCCGCGCTCTTATCAATCTCGGGCTCACCGACGCTATACGCGCGACCAGCGACGATGCCGGCCTGTTCACGTTCTGGGATTACCAGGCCGGCGCCTGGCAAAAGAACAACGGCATCCGCATCGATCATCTTCTGCTTTCGCCTGCCGCCGCGGACAAGCTCAACTCCGCCGGAATCGATCGCCACGTTCGGACCTGGGAAAAGCCATCCGATCACGTTCCGGTCTGGATCGATCTGGACATGGAAACGAAATAGCGATGGGGAATATGGTAGGATGGGCTAAAGGCGGAGAAATCCATCGCGCCTGGCTATGGGTTTCGCTTCGCTCTACCCATCCCTACGGTCTCGACTAGTCCCGCCTGCCTTTCAGCCAATCCTCCAGATAGACGAGCGCTAAAGCGCGTTCATCATCGCTGGCGCGCTTGAATGCGCTGTCATAGACCGGCTTGACCCAGCTTTCGTCGGTGCCGGCGCAATCACGACCGAGGGTCAGCCACATCAGCCCGCGCGCCGCCTGCCGCGGCACGGCCTGCCCCTGGAACAACATGTCGCCCAGCGCAACTTCGGCGCGGCAATTGCCCTTTGTTGCGGCGAGCTGAAACCAGCGCGCCGCCTGGTGTGGATCGCTTGGCGAACCGGTCAGATAGAGCCGGCCGAGCTCATATTGCGCGTCAGCATCGCCGAAATAGGTGGCCGCATAGCCGAACATGTCGCGCGCGCGCCCGTGGTCGGCGACGATTTTCGAATTCGGGATGCCGGTCAGGTAATAATGCCCAAGCGCGACGAAGGCATTGGCGACAAACCGCGCTTGCGGCGTGCCGGGCGCCTCATCCGGGTGGCTGTTGGCGACCTGGCTGAAATAGTTGAAGGCACGTAGATCATCGCGCGGCACGCCGTCGCCGTCGGCATACATGCGACCGAGCTTCCACTGCGCCACCGGCTGCCCCTGCTCGGCGGCATATTGCAAGGCGGTAAGCGCGCTGGGCTTGCCTGGGATGTCCGGCGGGCGCGAAGTCGCACGCAAACCTTCGCCCGGTGCCAATGCGGCCGTGCTCGGTGTAGTCGTGCCGTCAAATGCGAGCGCGGGCGCAGCTCCAAGAATGTGGCCGATGACGTCAAGGCGACTATCAAGGCTGGCCATCACCGACAGCCCGAGTACAAGGCCCGCCGCTGCGGCACCGGCCGTAACGCGGCCGATCTGATTAGATGTCCGCATAGCACACCGTCTCGGCCGCTCCGCCTGGATGGGTCAACGCACCGTAACGCGCCGATCCCACCTGTTGGGCGTATTTCCACAAATAACCGGAAGTGAATTCGGACGGCCGTGGCTTCCACTCTTTCGCGCGCCGATCCAACTCCGCCTTGCTCAGCTTGACGTCGAGCGTGCCGCGCTCCGCGTCGAGCGTGATGACATCGCCGTCCCGAAGGAGCGCGATCGGCCCGCCGATTGCCGCCTCCGGGCCAATATGGCCGACGCAGAAGCCGCGGGTGGCGCCGGAGAAGCGTCCGTCGGTAATAAGCGCGACCTTGGCGCCCATTCCCTGTCCATAAAGTGCGGCGGTGGTTGAGAGCATTTCCCGCATGCCCGGTCCGCCTTTGGGACCTTCGTAGCGGATGACCAGCACGTCGCCTTCCTCGTATTGCCGGTTCTTCACTGCCTCGAAGCAGGACTCCTCGCCGTCAAAGCAGCGCGCCGGACCGGAAAACTGTAAACGTTCCATGCCCGCCACCTTCACGATCGCACCGTCAGGGGCGAGATTGCCTTTGAGCCCTACGACGCCGCCGGTCGGCAAAATCGGCTTATTGGCAGGCCAAATGACGGCCTGGTCGGGATTCCATTTCACCGACTTCAGATTTTCGGCGATGGTCCGGCCAGTGACGGTAAGGCAGTCGCCATGGAGAAAACCATGGTCGAGCAATGTCTTCATCAACAGCGGCACACCACCAGCTTCGAACATGTCTTTGGCGACATAGCGGCCGGATGGTTTTAAATCCGCGATATATGGTGTCTTTTTCAGGACTTCGGCGACGTCGAACAGGTCGAATTTGATGCCGCATTCGTTGGCGATGGCCGGTAAATGCAAAGCGGCATTGGTCGAACCGCCGGTCGCGGCAACGACCGCTGCGGCGTTTTCCAGCGCTTTGTGGGTGACGATGTCGCGCGGCCGAATTTTCTTGGCGATGAGATCCATAATCATCTCGCCGGCGAGAACGCAAAACTTGTCGCGGATTTCGTAAGGCGCTGGCGCGCCGGCCGAATAGGGCAAAGCAAGACCGATCGCCTCGGAGATCGTCGCCATCGTGTTGGCGGTGAATTGGGCACCGCAGGCGCCGGCCGATGGGCAGGCATTCTGTTCAAGCACATCCAAATCGGCATCCGTCATGGCGCCGATCGAGTGCTTGCCGACCGCCTCATACACGTCCTGGATGGTAACGGGCATGCCCTTGAAAGTGCCCGGCAGGATCGATCCGCCGTAGATGTAGATCGAGGGCACGTTGAGACGGCACATCGCCATCATCATGCCCGGTTGCGACTTGTCGCAACCCGCCACCCCGACCAGCGCATCATAGGAATGACCGCGCACCGACAATTCCACCGAATCCGCGATCACTTCGCGCGACGGCAAAGACGACTTCATTCCGGCATGGCCCATGGCGATGCCGTCGGTGACCGTAATGGTGCAGAACTCCCGTGGCGTGCCGCCGCCCGCGGCAACACCGAGCTTCACCGCCTGCGCCTGACGCATCAGCGCGATATTGCAAGGCGCAGCCTCGTTCCAGCAGGTCGCCACGCCGATAAAGGGCTGATGAATCTGCTCCCGCGTCAGTCCCATGGCGTAATAGAACGCCCGGTGCGGCGCGCGATCGGGGCCTTCGGTGGCGTGACGGCTCGGGAGCCGTAATTTCAAGTCGCTCTTGGCGTCCATCTAACTAACTCAAGCGAGCCAAACTGGCCCTGTTCATCCCTCGTCATCCGGTCCAAAGCCTACTCGCTTTTCCAGACCGGACGTATCAATAACTGCCATGTCATGTTTCCATGTCATGTTCGGTCACATGAAAATGTCAGCCGCGCGGCCACCGATGTCGAGAATTCCTATGGCCAAAAAGCGGCGTTGGCTGTCGGTGCGTTGCGGTAACATTAAATGTTCCGTGGCTGTGTCCGCGCGGCCACAGATTCAACGCTCAGAAAGCATTTTGGTTAAATGGCGATTTACCACTCGCCTATCAACTTGCGACCATGAGGCGTGCCCAGACGGTTAACCAAAGTCTTCTTCGGTCGCAGCGTTCACGAGGTCGCGCCCGATCTGATCGGGGCGACGCTGCTATTCAATGGGGTGGGTGGCCGGCTGGTCGAAGTCGAGGCCTACCATCATACCGATCCAGCCGCGCATAGCTTTCGCGGTCCAACCGCCCGCAATGCAGTCATGTTCGGGCCGCCGGGCTATGCCTATGTCTATCGCTCCTACGGCATTCACTGGTGCCTGAACTTCGTCTGCGAGCCGGCCGGCTCGGCCAGCGCGGTGCTGATCCGAGCGCAGGAGCCGACTGATGACTTACCGCTTATGCGCCGGCGCCGCGGCTTGACCGATGTGCGGCTGCTTTGCGCCGGGCCAGGACGGGTCTGCGAGGCGCTGGGGATTACTGCGGCGCACAATGGACTGCCGCTCGACGAATTGCCGTTTGCACTGTTTGCGCGCACTGGCGAGGTTGAGGTTATTGCCGGACCCCGGATCGGCATCACCAAGGCCGCGGAAAAGCCTTGGCGTTACGGGCTAAAAGGCTCAGCCTTCCTCAGCAAGCCGTTTCGCGCGACCGCTAAAGCGAAATGATTTTAGGCTGGAAGCCTGAATGCCGGATCGAAGCCGAGCTCGGCGCGGGCCTTTGCAATCGAGACGGTCCCGTCCTCCTCGGCGATGTTGTAGACGCCCGGCCGTCCGCGCGTGAGCGCCAGCAGTGTGGCCTGTCCCGCGGCATCGATATGAACGGACGGTTTGCGAATGGGGTCGGCGTGCCAGGTACCGGGGCCATAGAAGAAGCCGTAACGCAGCACGATCGCTTCCATTCCTGACGCCAGCACCTGTCGCTCCATGTCGGCTGCAGCGCGCACGGTGACCGCGCGAGGGCCGTCCACCACATTGAGCGGATCAGCTTCGGAATGCGGCTCGCCCGGCTCTCCCCTTGGCGCGTAGGCAAACGCGACGCTTTGCACGATGAAACGCCGCGCCGAGGCGGCCTGCGCCGCGGCGATCAGGTTGTGTGTCCCTTCGATGCGGATGCGGGCGTTGCGCGGATAAGACGCGGCGAGTTGTGCTTCGTCTTCGACAACTTGAGGCAAGTCGGTCAGCTGATGGACGACGACCTCGGGCCGCGCTTTCACGAGAGCATCTCGAAGGGTAGCGGCATCGAACACATCGGCAACGACCGCACGAATGCCTGCGGCGTTCAATTGACGCGCAGTTTCGGCATGACGCGTGCAACCAGTGACATCGTGTCCTGCCGCAAGCAACAGCGGCGTCAGCCGGCGGCCGATGGCGCCGCTCGCACCGGCGAGAAATATTCTCACGTGATCACCTCACGCCGCGCCACCTTACTCCGCGCCTTCCAGCCGCTGCAAAGCTTCGGCAAGCTTGGCTTTGCGCAGCTGCGCTTCTTCGCGCTTTTCCTTCTCTTCGTCGACGACTTCTTCCGGCGCGCGCGCAACAAAATTAGGATTGCCGAGCTTGGCTTCGACGCGCGCGATATCGGCGTCGCACTTCGCCATCTCCTTGGCGAGCCGGGCGCGTTCGGCGGCGAGATCGATCACGCCTTTCAAAGGTAGTGCGGCAACACCGCCGCGCACGACGAGCTGCACCGCTCCTCGCGGCGCGGCCTGCGCAAAGGAGATCTCGCCGACGCGCGCCAAGCGTTGGACAAATTCCGCCCAGCGCCGGGCGCGCATGGCGATTTCGGGCGAGACCCCCGCAAGCACCAGCGGTAGCGCGGTTGCTGGTGGAATATTCATTTCGACCCGCACCGACCGAATGGCGGTCACGAGATCGATCACCCAGCCAATCTCCGCTTCCGCCGCGGGATCGTCGAGATTGTCGTATTGTGGCCAGACCGACAGCGCGAGCAACGTCTGCCGATCGGCACCGGTGACGCGCCACAGCTCCTCGGTAACGAACGGCATGAAAGGATGCAGAAGCTTGAGGATCTGGTCGAGCGCCCATGCGGCAGCAGCACGTGTCTCACTTTTCGCTGCGCTGTCCGGCCCGCTCAGCACCGGCTTGATGAGCTCGAGATACCAGTCGCAATAGATATTCCAGACGAAGCGATAGATCGCAGCCGCCGCGTCGTTGAATTTGTATGCCTCGATCGCCGCGGTAACATCGCCCGTGGCCTTCGCCGTCTCATGCGCGATCCAGCGGTTTAGGACCTCTTTTGACTGTTGCGGATCAAATGCCGGATCGCGCGCGCAGCCGTTGATTTCGGCGAAGCGCGCCGCATTCCAAAGCTTGGTCGCAAAATTGCGATAGCCCTCGACGCGTTGCGCCGACAATTTGATGTCACGGCCCTGCGCCGCCATAGCGGCGAGCGTGAAGCGCAGCGCATCAGCGCCGTATTCGTCGATCACCGCCAAGGGGTCGATGACGTTGCCCTTCGACTTCGACATTTTCTGTCCGCGCTCGTCGCGCACCAGTGCGTGGATGTAAACGTCGCGGAACGGCACCCATTGATCAGACATAGCGTCGGGCCGCTCCTTTTGCATAAAATGCAGTCCCATCATCATCATCCGCGCGACCCAGAAAAAGATGATGTCGAAGCCGGTGACGAGCGTGCTGGTCGGATAGAAGCGTTTGAGCTCCGGCGTTTGATCGGGCCAGCCCAAGGTGGAGAACGGCCACAGCGCGGAAGAGAACCAGGTGTCGAGCACGTCTTCGTCGCGCGCGATGTGAATTGCCCCGAGATTTGTATTTGAAAAATGGGCGGAGAGTATCGCATTCCAACTCGGAGCAATCCTTACCTCTTGGCCGTAATACTCCGCTGCTTGCGCCCGCGCTTCTTCTTCCGACTCGGCCACAAATCTGTACGGCTCATCGGGATCGAGTGTGTGACCCTGGTCGCCAAGGTTGCGTAGCTTAGATGGCCCGTACCAGGCCGGAATCTGATGACCCCACCAGATCTGCCGTGAAATGCACCACGGCTGGATGTTTTCCATCCAATTGAAAAATGTCGCTTCCCACTGCGGCGGAACGAATGTGGTCTTGCGTTCGCGCACCGCCGCCATCGCCGGCTGTGCCAGCGTCTTGGCGTCGACGTACCATTGATCGGTCAGATAGGGCTCGAGTACAGCGCCCGATCGGTCGCCGTGCGGCACGACATGCGTCGTCGGTTCTGTTTTACCTATAAGGCCGGCGGCTTCTAGCCGCTTGAGAATTTCCTTGCGGGCAGCAAATCGGTCGAGGCCGTGCATCTTTAGTGTTGCCGCCATTTCGGCAGATGCAGGAACTCCCCGCCGAAACTCCTGATTATCGGGGAGATCCAATTTGGCTTCTCGATCGAAGATATTGATAAGCGGCCGACCGTGCCGGCGCCCGACCTCGAAATCGTTGAAATCATGCGCCGGTGTGATCTTCACCGCGCCGGAGCCTTTTTCCGGATCGGCATAGTCATCGGCGATCACGGGAATGCGCCGGCCGACCAGCGGCAAGATCGCGGTCTTGCCAATCAGATGGTTGAGCCGTTCGTTCTCCGGATGCACCGCGACGGCGATGTCGCCGAGCATGGTTTCGGGTCGCGTCGTGGCGACGACGATGAATTCGCCGCTACCTTCGATCGGATATTTGATGTACCAGAGCTGCCCTTTGCTCTCGACCTGTTGCACTTCGAGATCGGATATCGCGGTCTTGAGCTTGGGATCCCAGTTGACGAGCCGCTTGTCCTTGTAGATCAGGCCCTCGCGATAGAGCGCGACAAAGACCTTCCGCACCGCGCGCGACAATCCCTCGTCCATGGTGAAGCGCTCGCGCGACCAGTCGCAGGATGCGCCGAGCCGCTTGAGCTGGCTGATGATGATGCCGCCGGATTCGGCCTTCCACTCCCAGACGCGCTTGATGAAAGCCTCGCGCCCCATGGCGCGGCTTGACGGCTGTTGCCGCTCCATCAGCTGACGTTCGACCACGGCTTGCGTGGCGATGCCGGCATGGTCCATGCCCGGCTGCCACAGCACGTCCTTGCCGCGCATTCGCTCGAAACGGCAGAGAATGTCTTGCAACGTATTGTTGAGCGCATGCCCCATATGCAGCGAGCCGGTGACATTGGGTGGCGGAATGACGATGCAATAGGGCTCGGCCTTGGCGCGTTCGGGCCGCCCGGCGCGGAACGCGCCCGCATCTTCCCACGTGGCATAGATGCGGGTTTCAACTTCGCTCGGCTGGTATCTGCTTTCGATCATTGTCGCTTCGCTTTGGCGCGGGTTAGAAAGCCTGTGCCCAGCAGGGTGTCAACGCCGGCGTGGGTCCGCTGGCGCCACGAAGCGAAATCACGTGCTTTATTCGCCATCGAATCTGCCGCGATCGCCGACGCGCTCGATCATCCTCCTGGCGGTCGCCGGCTTCGCCAGTCAGGCGCAGGTCCGAGTCATGGACTCGCTGTTGCCGCAGGTGGCGGCCGACCTGCATACCACTGTCGGCGTCGCGGCGATGGTGGTCACGGCCTATGCGGTGACCCACGGTTCTATTCAGCTGATCATCGGCCCGATCAGCGATCGTTTTGGAAAATATCGAACCGTGGCGCTGACCTGCGCCATCGGCACCGTCCTGGTGGCGATCTGCGGGATGGTTTCGACCCTGCCGCAGCTCGCGCTGGCGCGGCTTGCGACCGGCGCGGCGGCCGGCTGGATCATTCCGATCTCGATGGCCTATGTCGGCGATGTCACGCCACACGACCGGCTGCAGCAAATCCTCGGCCGATACATTTCCGGTCAGATCCTCGGCCAATTGTTCGGCCAGGCGGCCGGCGGGGTACTCGGCGACCTGCTTGGCTGGCGCAACGTTTTCTTCGTGCTCGCCGGGCTGTTCGCCGCGGCGACGGCCGGTTTGGTCTTCGAACTCGCCGTCAATCCGCAGACCCGAAAAGCCGGCAGCCGCGGCGGACGCGGTCTGTTCGGCGGCTATGCCGCGGTCCTGACCAATCCGTTCGCCCGCATCGTGCTGATCGCCGGCTTTTTTGAAGGCGCGCTGGCCTGGGGCGCCTTTGCCTATATCGGCGCCTATCTGCATCTCCGCTTCGGCTTAAGCTTTTCCTTGGTCGGCGCCGTTGTCGCCTGTTTCGGCATCGGCGGCCTGATCTACGCCGCGCTCGTCAAATTGTTTGTCTACCGGCTGGGTCAGGCCGGACTCGCGGTGACTGGTGGGATCGTTCTCGCGATTGCCTATCTGCAACTCGCCATCGGACCGGTCTGGTGGCTCGCTCCAATCGCCACGACCGCGATCGGTCTCGGCTTTTACATGCTGCACAACACGCTACAGACCAATGCCACGCAGATGACGCCGCAAGCGCGCGGCACCGCGGTCGGTTTGTTTTCTGCGGCGCTTTATATTGGTCAAACCGCCGGCGTCGC